>Ga0116226_10000755_pt1 | contig 27771 bp, 26 predicted proteins | sample S1TSphfallax_FD_89692 | JGI IMG/M metagenome (GOLD analysis project Ga0116226, IMG submission 89692) | Host-associated microbial communities from peat moss isolated from Minnesota, USA - S1T2_Fa - Sphagnum fallax MG | ecosystem: Host-associated > Plants > Peat moss > Unclassified | place: USA... | reverse complement strand
GGCGCCGGCCGAGTGCCCCATCAGGAAGATACGATGCGGATCGCCATGCCAATCGCCAGCATGCTCCTGGGCCCACCGCACCGCTGCAGCAGCATCGTCGACGAAAGTCGGAAATACGACCTGCGGGTAGACTCGGTAATCCGGTATGACGACAATGAATCCTCGTGAGGCCAGCGCTTCACCGACGAAACGATATATCGCTCGGTCACCGCTTTGCCAGCTCCCGCCATAGAAAAACACGACGATGGGCATACCCTGTCCCGACAGCGAGGACGCGAATCGGGTTGGGACATACAGGTCCAGGTATTGCCGCGGGGCGTCCCCGTAAGCCAGACCGGTTGTGCGATGACATGTCGCGGTTGGCGTCATCGCGTTGAGTAGCATGACCGGTCGCCAGACGGCCAGGGCACCGAACACGATCACCATACATACGGTCATTGAAACAGAGATTAAACCCCAGCGCATACCCATCCTCGGCTCGATAACAAAACGGCCCTCCCGATTGGAATGAACCCTAGTGGCAACCTGGCCCACTCGCTAGTCATACGAGAGTCGAGCGAGAATGGATGCACTGACGAGTATTTTTGGGGCTATTTGTGCTGGACCTGCGCTGCAATTAAAAACGCCATCGCAGCAACGCGATTGTGCCGCATGCGATCTTGCAGATGTGCTCGGGAGCGTGGTGCAAACGATAGCCTTGGGTTACACCGCTCTCAGTCGCTCCATATTCAGAATCTTGATGCGTTTTCCATTCACTTCGATCAGTGCCTCCTGTTGCAATTTGGAGAGCGTGCGGCTGACGGTTTCCAGCGCCATGCCAAGGTAGCTGCTGATATCGCCGCGAGTCATGCGCAAGCGGAATTGCCCTGCGGTCACTCCCCTGAGGTCGAGTGCATGTGAGGTATTCACTAAAAATCGCGCAACGCGTTCGTCGGCGGACATGCTGCCCAGAAGCATGATCAAATCGGCCTGCCGCGACATTTCGATGGCCAAGATTCGGTGCACATGACGCTGTAAACGACGCGATTCCTTGCCTAGCAGCTCGAGCGCATTGAATGGCACTTTGCAGACAATGCTGTTTTCCAAAGCGATGGCGTTGCAGGTGTGTTTGCCGCTATAGATCCCGTCCATGCCGATCAGATCACCGCGGATATGGAAACCGGTGACTTGGTCCTTGCCGTCGCGCACAGCAGCCACAGTTTTGAACGAACCGTCCTGAATCGCGAAAATATGGGTGAAGACTTCACCCGTGCGATACGCAAGATCGGTAGCTTCGATCGCATAGCTCGCACCGGCTATGTGTTCCAGTTTCTTGATGTCGCCACGGCCCAGATTGCCCAACATCCCCTGGTTGTAGAGGGCGCAATCAGCATAGTGGTCAAGTTTGGCAATCGCATTCAAGGCACGCTTGGCGGCCGGTCTGCAGACAGCGTCTTTGACTGGACCTGTGGTTCGGCGTCTGAATCTCAACGGCATGATCGGATTTCTCGAAGAAATGATGCGCACGCCAACTGGTGATCGAGCCTTATCGGCGGCGATCATGCTTCTTGGGGAACAACAGAAACAGGCACATGTGCCTGAGAGGCCGGGACTGCCAGAGTGCCATGTTTGCGGCCGACGCTGAGCTTATATTTTGTGTAGCGATCGGGCTCCGGAAATGGGTTGCGGCGCGGTGAGTCACGTTTCAACTATAGATGATGGATAAGGATGCGCAAGCAAACAAATCTATGTCGGCTCCGGGCTGGATCGAGAGGGTGCAACCGCGCATGGTGTTCTGGGACAACCGTTTTATAAATTGATGCCAATAAAAATCAACCCAACCCAGGTACTTTGATCTGAGAGCGCGGTGGTCAAGCATCAGACTTTGTCGAGCCCGCCATGTTGCGAGGATCGCAACGGTGGGCCAGACCGGTGCTACTCATGGTTCAGTTGGTATAAGGCAGTAAAAAACAGCAATTAGGGATGCTGCAGGCGCTCAACATCGATAATACGTATGGTCTTGCCACGCACACCGATACGCTGCTCATCACGAAAGCGCGACAAGGTGCGACTGACGGTTTCCAGCTTCAAGCCCAGATAGTGGCCGATCTCTTCCCGTGTCATGTGCAGCTTCAAATCGGTTGGAGAGCGGCCGCGCGCCAACATGCGTTGTGAAATATTCAATAGAAAACTGGAGACGCGCTCTTCGGCCGACATGCTGCCCAATAACGTGATCATGGCGGCCTCGCGGGCGATCTCTGCGCACATCCATCGATAGACGTGGCGTTGCATCGGCTTGATATCACGGCATAGCTGTTCCAGCTTGTGAAGCGGGATCATGCAAAGCAGACTGTCCTCCAAGGCGATGGCATCGTAGATATGGTGTTCATGACTCAGACCATCCATGCCGAGCGGATCACCGACCAATTGAAAACCGATGATCTGTTCGCGGCCATCGCTCAACACCACGACTGTCTTGAAACTGCCGGCCTTGATCGCGTAGATGCTGCGAAACGGATCGCCAGCACGATACAAAGCATCGCCACGATGGATCTTGAATGAGGTGAAATTCATCGCATCCAGCTTGGAGAAATCCTCGTCGCTCAATCCCATCGGCATACAGATGTGTCGTATCGCGCAGTGGGTACAATTTTTTGCCGCAGAGCGCGCTTTGTGCGGTATCGTACGTTCTATTGTGGTTAGTGCAGGCGACTCGGCAAACGGCATGGTCTCTATCCTCAAGGGTACTGACTATGTCTGGCGGATGCGGATATGTCCCCGGTCGCTGGCAGGCGCTGGATCGGGGCGTTCACTAGAACGCCCCGATCCAAAGCCCGACAGCAAGCCGAGAACGATGTTTGCTAGGTGCAGATAAGCAATAGTCGTTCCACTACAGCTAGCGCAACGACCCAAGCCGGTGATAGACGATACCTTCACCCTAGCTATATAAAATTCTCGGGAAAATGTATCCGCCACGAAACACCAGCGTGGTTTAGCGCACCAGCGCGATCAATGATGACCCAGCGAAACCTGGTGGTATGCGAGAGATAAGAGCACAGGCTGTACCCACGGGCCTTTACGGCCGCTTATGACAGAGCGGGTATGCCACGACTATGGCAAAAGTGTTTCATTTACGTCTATACGTCGAGCGCATCCGTCGACACTCTGGCACGGCAAAGACAAGGAGTGCGGCTGGACCCACAAACATCACGGTGAGCCTGTCGATAAAAAAGGAATCGATCAGTCATCCCAGCGTCACGCAACAGATGGCGTGCGCGCCTGTGCGGTCGTATTCACTGCGATAGGGATGCGTGCAGCTTTCGGGCGAGCATGATGCGATCCGGCACGCCGGCCGGATACTCGGTGCATAGGTTCTACACAGGGTGATCATGCCACGCTATTAGGTAATCACATAGTCGAATTTAGATTTGGATACTGCATTCGTCCGGATTACGCAGCCCGTACTTGCCCATCATGCGGTATAGCGTGATGCGCGAAATCCCCAGTTCGTCCGCGGCATCGGAAAAACGGTTGGAATGACGCAGCAATGCCTGCTCGATGGCTTGCCGATCGACGTGCCCACGCATCTCGTCCAGGGTCGGGGTTCTTTTTTCAGCCCATTTTTCCAAATCGAGATCTTTGGCCGAAATTGTCTTGCCATCAGACATCACAATAGCGCGGCGCACGCGGTTGATCAGCTCGCGTACATTGCCTGGCCATTCATAGGTATGCATGGCGCGTATTGCGCAGCGTGTAAAGCCGCGTATTTTTCGCTGGTTCTCCGCTTTATAGCGTTGCAGCACATGATGCGCGAGCATTTCGATATCACTACCGCGCGCACGTAGCGGCGGTTCATCAACACGCAATACACATAGCCGATGAAACAAGTCGTTGCGAAAGCGTCCTTCTTGCGCCGCCAGCTCCAGATCGACATTGGTGGCTGAGATGATGCGCACATCGACCTTGATTGCCTCATGCCCTCCAAGCCTGTCTATCGTGCCTTGTTGCAGGAAGCGCAACAGCCCGGCCTGGCTTTCCAGCGGCAAATCCCCGATCTCGTCGAGAAAAAGGGTGCCGCCATTAGCCGCTTCGACCCGGCCGATCTTGCGTTGATTGGCCCCCGTAAATGCGCCACGTTCATAACCGAACAACTCCGACTGCATCAGATTCTGTTGAATCGCGCCACAGTTGATCGCGACAAACGGTCCTTTGTTGCGCAGCGAGCGTTCGTGGATTGCCATGGCTGTCAATTCCTTGCCCGTGCCCGACTCGCCAAAGATAAATACCGGCGCGTCGGTCCGGGCAATCTTCTGGATGACGCGAAACAGCTCGCGCATGGCCTCGCAGTTACCTATCATCTCTGCGTCAGTGCTCAAGATGGGTTGGGGCGGTACGATGCCATCGGTGAGCGCAGCCATGCCATAGGCATGACCGATAATGCCGCAAAGGGTCTGGATCTGGCACGGCGCATTCACGTAGTCGAAGCAGTAGTCACGTATCAAACGGCGGATGCTGACATCCCCCAATTGTTCGGGCGCGGTCAATGCGACCCAGCCGATTTGCGAGGGCTGCATAATGCTTTCGAATTCGCTGATTTCCCTGCTGTGATATCCGCTAGTCAAATCCAAGAGTGCTGCTGCGGTTGGACCATCGGAGCCGATTTGTCGACTGATACCGCTGGGTGTTTTGGTGATTGTTACTTGCCAGCCACGTGTATTCAATTGCTCCAATAATTGATCGTCAGGTTTTTTGGTCGCATAAATCAAAGTACGATTCGTGTCGTTTAACATGATGGCCTTCTGCGTGAAGCGTCGCTGTTTTGGATGGGTCTTTTATCACCGCGTTCTCCTGGATGGCCTGTACCCTAAGGTGCAGCGCGCTGCCAGAAAGATCGACATGCTGATGGACACGACACGCTTGTCAGCGCATATTGTCCCGCCGTCTTTACTGGCCCCGAATCTGTCTCCGCCGCTAAATGTGTTCCAGACCATAAATGTCATGGCAGAAATTTTTTAATTGGCCCCAAATACCGTCTGCGTACGTTCACTCCTTATGGCTTTTAGTTTCTGTTTGAACCCTGTCCGTATTTTTGATCTATGTCAATTTGCGCGCACATCGATAATTCGTGTTTTGGTGTGGCCCGCTGGTCGGACATAAGACGTCAAAAAAAATATATCGCCGAGAACCGAATGCGGATGGTGATTGAAAGATTCGGTTAGGTGCCGCCTTGAGTCCCCAGATCGGGCGCAAAAAAGAGACGCTGCGTATCAACTGCAGTGAACTGTCGTCGCGCTGCATGAATGTTTTCGACCAGCAGATGCGCGCAGGGTTGCAAATACCGTCAAATCGGGATCGGTACGCGCTACTGGCGTAATTCCGCCACGATCAATTCCGCCAGATAATCGCAGGGAGGGCGAGCTGAGCGCGCGCTGCGCACCAGCACCACTTCCAGCGGGTTCAACTTGGGCAGCCCCTCGGTCTGGCCCAACTGAACCAGATGCGAGGGCACCGCGCAGCGTGCCAGGGGTGCAATCGCAAGGCCCGCTTCAACCATGCTGATCAAGCCTTGTGCGCTTGGGCTTTCATAAGAGGTGCGAAACGTAATATTGGCTGCATGCAGCGCCTTGATCGCATAAGCACGCGCTACGCTGCCTTGCGCAAATACCGCAATCGGCAGCGGACGTTCTTTCCAGATCGGGCGGCCCACGGGGGAACCCACCCAGACCAGCGGTTCGAGGCGAATGAATTCACCGCCGGAGCGCTCGGTTCTAGAGATACAGGCCAGATCCAGGGTATTGTCCTTGACCAGCGGCAGCAGTTCTTTGCTGGTCAGGCCGATCAAGCGTATCTCCACCTTGGGATAAATCTCCGAGAACTTGCGTAGCACCGGTGGCAATAGGGATGAGGCATAGTCGTCGGGTACGCCGATACTGACACGACCCGTGACCTCCGGACGAACCAGCGCGGCCCAGGCGGCCTCGCGTAGTGCCAGCATTTGCCGCGCATAACCAAGCAACGTGAGCCCTTCGGCGGTGAGCGCCAGATTGCGCGTATTGCGGATAAACAAAGGCTTGCCCAAGGCCGCTTCGAGCGCCTTGATCTGCATGCTCAGGGCCGATGGCGAGCGGTGCACGCGTGCCGCACCCTCGACAAAGCTGCCGCTCTCGGCCACCGCCAGCACCATGGCCATCACATCCAGATCCAGTTTTTTCATATACATCAGAAAACTTGAGCAATAAATTAAGTTTAATGCGTTTTACTTAAAAGTCATACAGCTGGATACTGACCCTAACGGCTTACTTCAGAGCGCGCCCCCATGCCATCGTCAAGGGCAGGGCACGCCAGGTGACCGCTCATGAACGGAGGGTATCCCGGTGCGCGACTCGGCTTCACTGTACGGATTTCTGCTGGTAGGCGGCATGATGGCCATCACGCCGGGACCGAATATGGTCTATGTGATGTCGCGCTCCATTGCGCAGGGACGACGCGCCGGATTAATCTCGCTGGCCGGGGTTATGTTGGGCTACCTGGTCTATATGCTCAGCGCCGCATTGGGGATTACCGCTTTCTTTCTGACGCTGCCTTATGCGGCGCGCACCCTGGCTGCGACCGGAGCTATCTACCTGATCTATCTGAGCTGGCAGGCGCTCAAGCCTGGCGGCCGCTCGCCCTTTCAGCTGCGTGCCTTGCCGCGCGAAGGCGACGGCAGATTATTTGCGATGGGAGCCAGCACCAGCTTGCTCAATCCCAAATTGGCAATGGTCTTCCTGACTTTGCTGCCGCAATTTATCGATCATCAGCGCGGCCATGTGCTGTGGCAGTCCCTGCAACTGGGATCGACGCTGATTGTATTGTTCGCGCTGGTCAACGGGCTGATGGCGCTGTCCTCGGGTGGCATGGCCAGCTTTCTGTTACGCCATCCGCGCTTGATGCGGCTGCAGCGTGGCCTGATGGGCGGCATCCTGTTGGTGCTGGCCACTGAAATGGCACGCCAGGCCTGGCACTAACGGCTGGCCAGGACTGGCGCAACGATGGCGGATTGCAGGACATACCGGAACTGCGCGCGTTATTGGCAGGGCCCGTCAGATCGATCGGTATCGCATCGCCTCAGATGCGCCTGGGGGCGTTATTGATTCTGATCTGGGTAATGGCGCTCTGCGGCAGATAGATTCTATGATCCTGCACCACAATCGATAGCCCATCGGTAAAGATGCAATCGATCGAGACCGCTTCATACGCGGTCCCGTCGACCAGCGTCACCTTAAAGCCATATTGCGGGTCTGAAGCGTTCAGATGATCGAGGAAGCTCGTGTTGTGACTGCGGCGGCCCGTCCGCTGTACTTTTTCGAGCGCACTGTGTTGGGCGGCTGCGCTGTCTGAGGAATCATCGAATATCATGAAGGGGGTCCGGTGGTGGAAAAACAAGTGGGAAACGCCCAATATAGTCCACTATGCGAAGGATGTTCTGCTTAAGTGCGCGCTCCACGCCTACCCATCCCCTCGGGCCAATGCCAACGCGGCCACACGGCGGCTGCCTTCCTGTGCCCAGCGGGTATTGGTGGCCCAAGCCAGCACGATGATGACCCAGCCAAATGCGCCCATGACCCACCACAAAGGATGGGTCGATTGCGCCAGATCGCCCATATGATGGGCATCGGCATGCACGACTGTGCCGACGCAGGCAACTCCCAAAGATGCGCCGACCTGACGACTGGTCGAGGCAATGGCCGCGGCCACCCCGGTTTGCGACTTGGGCATGCCGGCCACCGCGACGGTGGCGATGGCTGCATTCACCATGCCCAGCGCGGTGCCGAATACAGCGTAAGCGAGCAGCAGTCGCGCAATCGGACTGTCATGCGCCAGATCCGCTAGCAATAGCGCACTGACGATCATCGCGACGCCAGTCAGGATCAAAGACGGGCGCGTGCCGTAGCGTCCAACCAGCCGTCCGGAAAGCGGGCCGCACAGGCTGGCCGCGAGTGCCAGCGGCAGCGTGCAGAGTCCGGCTTGCAAGGCGGAATAGCCGCGCTCCTGCTGAATATAGAGCGAATTCAGAAACAGGATGGCGGCGAAGCAGGCGAATACCATCACGGCGATCAGCGTGGCGGCGCTAAACGGCACACTGCGAAAGAAGCGCACATCGAGCAACGGCTCGGCATGGCGCCGTTCGTATGCGATCAGACCGGCGACGCTGGCGACACAGAGTAGGAGCAGCCCACGCACCAAAAACGAAGTCCACCCCAGATGCGGTCCTTCGATCACTGCGTACGTCAGACTGCCGAGCGCAGATACCATCAGCATCTGGCCGAGAGGGTCGAAGGCGCGCCCGCGCGAGGCTTTCGATTCGGGCACAAACTTGGCGGTCAAGACAAGGGCGGCGATGCCGACCGGCAGGTTGATCAGGAAGATGGCGCGCCACCCGAGCGTTTGGGTCAACAGGCCGCCCACGATAGGGCCCAGGCCCAGCGCCACACCGAATACGGCGCCCCAGATGCCGATGGCGCGGGCACGCGCCTTGGCTTCGGGGAAAGTCGCCGCGACGATAGATAAAGCCACAGGATTGAGCATGGATGCGCCGACACCTTGCAGCAGGCGACACGCAATCAGCATATGCACATCGCCAGCCATACTGCACAGTAACGATGCCCCGGTAAAGATGGACAGCCCCATCAGAAACGCGCGCTTGCGGCCGTAGCGATCCGACATTGAACCGGTGAGCAGCAACAAACTGGCAATCACCAAGGTGTAGCCGTCGATTACCCACTGTATGGCCTGGAAGCTGGAGCCGAAGCTGGTTTGGATGGCGGGGATGGCCACATTGACAATGGTCACATCCATCCCGATCAGCAACAAACTCAGACAGCAGATACTGAGTATCAGCCCCGGGCGGGGTGGCCGAACGCCCTCGGCATCCGGCACCGCGCCTGAGGCCAAGCCCGACTCAGCTTCAGTCGAGTGCATCGATGATCTCGTCAACAGTCCTGACGCGTGCCATCAACGGGAAGATTTTTTCCATGGTGAAGGCATGCGCCGCCGCATCCAGGGAGGAGCAGGCATCTGCTGCGATGACCACCTGAAAACCCAGCGAAGTGGCTTGGCGCGCGGTCGACTCGACGCCCATATTGGTGGCGATGCCGGCCAGGATGATGGTGTCGATACCGCGCTCGCGCAGGGCGCTTTCGAGTCCGGAAGCGGGCTCGAAAGCGCCCCAGTGATGTTTGGTGACGATCAGATCGCCCGCTTGATGGCCGGCGCCTGCGACCAGTTCGGACGCGCTGGCGGGAATGGGCTCACCACCCGCGCGCCTATGGGACTGATCGACCTGGAGCGGCAGCATGTTGGCGAGATCGACACGCACGTAAACCACGCTGGCGCCATGCTGACGGGCGGCGTCCGCCAAGGTGCGCGACGCTTTGACCACGTCGTCGGATGAACGCGGCTGAACCGGCAGACTGACGATGCCGTGCTGAAGGTCGATTAAAACCACGGCCGTTTTACGGCTCTCAAGATGCAAAGACATGCGGATGCTCCAGAAGTTGAGTGGGTAGTCGACTTTATCTTAGCACTGGGCACGGCAAAAGTCGAGCATACGCTCATCTTTTGCGCCATTCTGATAAGATTCGCGTATGTCTTCCATCTCACCACAAGCCGAGCGGCGTAAGCCCCAGCAAGCCAGGGCAACCCTGCGCCGCGCCAAATTCCTCGACGTGGCCGCGCGCCTGATCGGCGCTGACGGCTATGAAGCCGTCACCATGAAAGCCATTGCGGAAGCGGCAGGGGCTTCGATTGGCACGCTATACGATTATTTCCCCGACAAGCCGGCACTGGCCTTGGCGCTGCTCGCGCAGTATGCAGAGGAACTGGACGCCTACTGGGCCAGCGCGCTCGAGGCGCCAGCCATTCCCGCGGGGCCGGCGTTTGGAGACTGGGTGGTGGATATGGTCTTGGAGTTTGTACGCAGCCGGCCGGCCTATCTGCCACTACATGATGCCTCGGTAGCCTATACGCGCAGCACCGCCGCGCGTCAGCCGCTGCGCAACACGATTGCCAAGGCCTTGCTCAATACCCAACCGCAACTGGCCGAGCAGCGCGCCTTGATCGCCGCCAATGTGATGGTCGAACTGTTCAAGGCACTGCTCTCGATGTACAAACGTGGCTCGTCCAAAGACAAGCAGATCGCCGAGCAGGAATTCAGAAAGCTGATGAAGCTTTATCTGGCCAGTATCAATGATTGAACATGCGCGGCGGTTCGCATACTGATACCCTCTGAATCGAAGCCATCAAAGAGAAGGCACGGCATGGACCGGATGACTGCAATGGAGACCTTTGTCGCCGTGGTGGAGGCAGGCTCATTTACGGCTGCAGCGCGCAGGCTCAAACTCGGGCAGCCGGCCGTTTCAAAATCCGTCGCGCAACTCGAGACACAACTGGGCACGCGCCTGTTGCTGCGTTCGACGCGAGGTCTGACACCCACCGACGCGGGCCTGCGTTTTTACGAGCATGCGCGCCGCGCACTCGACGAAGCCGACCTGGCGGAACAGGCGGTACGTGAACCCGCCGAGGGATTGTCGGGGCGATTGCGTTTCTGCGCACCGGTCACGTTTGCGCGCTTGCACGTACTGCCTGCACTCAAACGCTTTCTCGACCAGCATCCCAAGTTGGAGATCGATATCATTCTCGACGATCGTGCGATTGATCTGCTTGAAGAGGGTATCGACGTCGCCCTGCGCATGGGCACACTGGACGACTCCGCCATGACCGCACGACGCATCGCACAAGGGCAGCGCCTGGTGGTCGGCACGCCGCGCTATTTTGCCGAGATGGGCATACCCAGAACCCCGGCCGACCTGAGCCAGCATCAGGCTATCATCTACTCGCAACGTGGTGGTGGCGGATCCTGGTCTTTCGCCGGTCAAGACGGCACCGTAACAGCCATCACCGTATCAGGCCGAGTCAGCGTGAGTGCCGCGGAAGGGATGCGGACTGCCGTGCTGGAACATTTAGGTCTGGGCGTGACTTCAGCATGGATGTTCTCGCCGGAACTCGCGAACGGTACGGTTCAGCCCGTTTTGACGGATTGGTCCCTGCCGCCTATCGATGTCTGGGCCGTGTTTCCATCTGGCCGGATGGCGACCGCGAAAGCACGCGCTTTCGTGGCTTTTGTTGAACAGGTGCTGCTCGACGGCACCGACAGTGCGCCGCCGAACTAAACATGGTCGACCGCTGCCTAAGCTTCTGTCGCGACATGCCAAGGTATCAAAAGAGAGGGCAGGCGACCCCCAGATCTATGGCAAAGCCACCTGCAGTCACCGTCTCGACGACTCGCGATTAATGCCTGGCGAGCGCTTTTTCAAGTACCGGCAACATATCTTCGGGTTCGGGCCGACACGTATAGTCAGGATTGACTTCCGAGTACAGCACGATGCCGTCCTGTCCCACCACGTAACGCGCCGGCATGGGCAATGTCCAAGCGGGATCGTCGTTAAATGCCGGCAAGTCATTCTTGAGCTGCTTGTACAGCGCAATCAGATAGTCCGGCAGTTCGAAGCGCAAGCCGAACGCGGCCCCGATCTCCCCCTTCACGTCGCTCAGCACGGGGAAGGTCAATTGATTGTCGCGCACAGACTTGCGGCTGTTGACGGCGGTCTGCGGCGAGATTGCGACGATATTCGCGCCCATCTCACGTATGGTCGGCGATATCGCTTCGAGTGCCTGTAATTCAAGATTGCAGTAAGGGCACCATACGCCGCGGTAAAAGCTGATGACGACAGGCCCTTGAGCCAGAAGATCCGACGACGAGATATCGTTGCCGTTTTGATCTTTCAGCCGAAAATGCGGCATGCGCTCACCCGCCTTGAGCGCACGACGGGCCTGACCGCTCGCGATCAGGGCGGCAGTCGCGCGCTCCATGATCGGATGAATTTCCGGCGGAGCGTTATAGGGCGGCCGCCCGGCCTTGAAGTCGGCCTTGAAAGCATCGAGTTTCTGTTGCAAAGACATGCGTGTGCTCCTGGTAGTGTGGAACGTGATGACATTCACGCGGCAGCGGACGTATCCGTCGCAGATTCGGGCTTGGTCCACTCGTTACCCTTCATAAAGGCATCGTAGGGCGTATGGACGATATGGTTGGTGTAGTTGCTCATCACCTTGGTGGCGACGCCGAGTATCACTTCGAACACATTGCGGCGCGTATAGCCCGCGGCCAGAAAGGCCTCGACCTCCGCATCCGGAACAAAGCCGCGCTCGCGCACCACGATGGTCGTGAAGCGATGCAAGGCCTCCAGCTTGACATCCGGCAAGGGCGTGCCAGCACGCAGCGCCTCGATCACGGCGGGGTCCATCTTGATCATCCTGGCGAGCGTGCTGTGACCGGCCATGCAGTAATGGCAGTCGTTTTCGAAATTCGACGTCAGATAGACAACCTGCTGCTCGTGCGGCGTGAGCGTGCTCTGTGCAAAGAGGTCCCACAATGCCGTGTAACCAGCCAGCAGCTCGGTCGATTCGGCCATATGCGCCTGCAGATTGGGCACGAAGCCGAAGGCGCGTTTGGCGGCTTCAAGAGTGGGTTTGGACGCGGCGGGCGCGGTATCGATGGTGTATGCCTGGAAAGTACTCATCATCTGTTCCTCGTGGGTTGACGGTGAACACATGATGCGGCCCGCAGCGTTGGGGCAGAAGACAGCTGCTATCGATAACAGTCATTCCTGCCGGGAATGGGACACGCCAGCGTTTTCCAGATCACGCCGGGTATTTTTAAAATCCTGCTATCAATAGCAGATTTGCTTGGCGGTCCGCCGGCTCCCAGCTGCAAAATATTACAATTGTAAGGTTTCCGTATCTAAATCGAACTGATAGAATAAACCTACAAATTTCGATGTCTGCGACCAACCAAGGGGGTTGGCGCGTATGCGGGGCAGTCCGCTTGTTATCGATATGTTTCGGCCCTTCAGGCCGGAGCCGCAAGGGGTGACGCCATGTCTCGCACTTATCTTTTCTACGCGCCGCTGACGGCCGTATGCCTGTATATCGGCGCTGCTGCGCACAGCAGCGAACTCGCGCGGATTCCCGTCAGCATGGTCATCGCCGAAACCTGCGAGATCCGCTCCGCATCCGTGGATGTGGCGCCCAGCGTCGCCTGCGCCCATGGTGCGCCCTATGAGACCACGCTGAACGCGGCCCGTGCGGCTAGCTTCAACGCCTCGGCCCGATCGGGGGTACTGAGCAGCGCGATATCGGTGCCCGGTCCAGCGCATTGGACCATCACTTTCTGATTCCCTCAGCGGCCATCCGTTCAGAACGAGATCGTCGCGGTCACGGTGTCGCTGTAATTGCCTGGCGCGGGGGTCGTCTGCGCCGGCACCTGACCATAGACGGTAACGGTATTCTGCCCACCCGTTCCTGTGCCCTGGTACATCGAGGTGCCGTTGGTCCCGTCTCCCCAAGCTGTGGTGTAGCCTGAGTTCAAATAGAGCTGGTACGATACTTTCGCGCCCGCCGAAGACTGCATATTGCGTCCCGCCACAGTGCCATACAATCCGCCATTCAGCGCCACCTCATAAGCATCGCCATTGGTGCATTGAGTCGTAATACTTGCCGTCGCGTTGAGCGCCGATGTCAGCAATCCAGCTGCTCCGAAAGTCATGCCGGTCGCCGAAATATTGCAGTTGTTGGTCACGGTGGTATTGACCGTAAATGCGAATGAGCCATTGGTCGTCGTCAGTGAGGCGCAACTGGGTGCCGATGTCAGGATCAGAAAATACGTGTAGCGCAGTGCCGTATTCGATCCGGAAAACGTTTCGGAATACACTGTGCTGGCGTTCCCGCTGGTCGACACTGAGGTCTGATTCGCTGGGATCTGCCCGTAGAAACTGACATTCTGTGTCGTGGTGCCGCCCGTGACGAGCGAAGGCACCGTCAAGATCACCGAAATGGGTGTCGTACCGTTCAGTGTGCTGCCCCAGATAATGGAATGAGCGCTATCGGTGAACAGGTTGTACTGCATCAGGTTGGAACCATAGGCAAGACTGCGCGGTGCCGAACTGGTCGACGCGCTGCCACTGCCAAGATTCAGACATAGCAGTGCATAGGGCGTCGCGGTAGCCTGAACCACGGTCCACGTACAACTTACGCTGATTGTGCCGGTCACCGTCGACGCGCTGCCGCTGATGGTATTGACGGTACCGAACGATACCGGCGTCGCCGTGGTCGCACTGCACTGCGCTGCGGCCGGCCGCGCGATGGCAAACGCGCTGGCCAAGACACAGATCCGAAGCAATAGTAGCCAGAACTTCATCGCGCACCTTCCGTTTCAAGCTTGCAGGTCAACGGACCTATCGTCGGCAAGGAACCGTTCTTCGGCTGCACATAGTCGAACGACACCGCACAGTGAAAGCCGCCGAACTCGATATGTAAATGGTTGTGTTCCTTTAATTTCTGCACAAATGCGATGCCGTCATAGCCCACGATGGTGTCCTCACCACTTTCCTGGTGATGGATGATGCTGCCTGCCGGAATAGCTTTGCCGTTGGCATCGACCAGAATCACCGTTGCGGCACGGTAGTGCGCGATGGGGAAGTGCGCCAGCACCCCCGAATTCGCTTTCGGCACCAAAGTCAATTGCGTGGCCGACACCTGTGCGTCGGGCGGCAACACCAAGCTGTCGATCGAAATTTGGTTGAGTTGGTAAGAGTTCAGGTCCGGGATCAGAAAATGTCCACTGCCATCCGTTTTGCCGATGACGCGGTTCTCATGCAGCACAGGGATATTGGCTTCGCCGTCGGTCGACACCAGCGCGAAGCCGTCGTCTATGTGTCGCGAGAGAAACAGACTGCCATCCATCACGACCACCGAACCGCTTAAATCCAATGCGGCATCGGACGTATGATCCGTGCTCTGTGCCAGACCGGTGAGCTCGCCATAACGTCCCAGGTATTGCACCTGGCCTTGGCGATAACCGACATTGCCGGAGGCGCCTGAGGTCACTGACCACCCCACACCGCCATCATAGTCGGGCGGGCGCGTTGCATTCGTGCTGTAATCGAACTGTCCGTTCTGTGAGCCCGCATTGGCGTTGATCGAGGTGTTGTGCCCCAAGCCCAGACTGAGGCTCAGGAAAACCCCGCGTGAATTATGCTGGTGGAAGTCACGGAATACGCTTAACTGAATCGACACTAGGCTACCGATATTCTGTGTATAAGAAAGGGTACCAATATGCGATGTCGGCGAATTCACGGCACGCGTGCCGATGTAACTGAACGCGAGGCTTTGCGTGCGCAGAATCGGCAATGACAGGGTCGCCGTATCCGTCGCGGTCGGGATTGGCGAACCGTTGTTGGCCGCCAGGTCGCCATAGTTGCCGTAGGCGCGTATCGATTGCGCATCGATCGAAAAGCGTGGTTCGACCAACTGATAACCGAGGCTGGCCTGATAACCCGTTAAATGTCCGGTACTCGCAGACATCGATGTATTGACCACGCCCATATTGCCCAAGCGCACCAGATCGCCCACGCCGGCGTTAAACAGCCCGACGCTCCCCTCGCTGTGACCTTCAAGTGTCAGGTAGCTGGTTGCGCCATAGCGTATCGATGCGCTGAACATCGGGTGTGGGTCGTAACTGAAGGATTCCGTGCCATATGACTGCCTCAGGAAACCGAGTTCGCCCGAATAACTGCTGAGGCCGGCCGCCAACATGCGTGTATCGATGTATAGCGGCACCGACGTCGTAACCGTGCGGCCCAAGGCGTCGTGGGTCACAATGGTGGCCTGACCGCCTCCGGAAATCCCGGGAATATCGTTCGCAACAAATGGGCCACTCGGGACGGTGGTGCTATATTGCTTGATGCTGTTGACGTAAAGGTCGACCGCGGTGGGCACGACGGCACTGCCCGACAGCGACGGCACCGGAAAGGTGATCAGGTCCGGCCGCAGGTTGAAATTACTGCCCCATTGGATGCCCCCGAAGCGTACCGAGCGGCTCCAATCGAGCGAGGCTGAGATCGCATCGCCGACCACCAAGGTGCGCATGGTCGAGGCGTCCGATGTGCTCCACGCTGTGTCGAGGCGCACATAGTGATCATTGTTCTGATACAGATAGGCAATACCGGTATTGGATAGCGATCCAGCCGGCGAGAAGTAGCGTTCCTGATCCGACACCGCAAACCTGGAACTGGCCTCGCTTTGCAAGTAGGCGTCGTAGTTGAAGATAAAGCCCCGGTCGGAAGTCGCCGGCGGAATTTTCTGTTGGCTGCGTGTGTCGAAGCGGTAAGGCCGTCTTAGTGCGTCGGGTACCGTCAAGGCGAGGGTTTGGTTAGCGGCGTTATAGGTGTAGTGCAGTCCCGAAATCGAGTCCAGCGCCACCTCGCTTGTATCGTGTACGCCGAGCGAACCCAATTCCAATCCCAATGCGCGTAAATCCTCGCCCGTGGCGCTGAGGTGTCCCTGCCGTTCGCGGAAATGTGTGATCACTGAAGTCTGCTGTCCGTTGATATCGACTTCCAGATAAATGTCGTGCACCGAGTTACTGTCTGTAGCTCCCGGTGCGGGCGCGTCCTGCGCGTTGGTTCTACCCGCCGCCAAGATGGCGCACGATGCACAGGCACCGACCAGCACGCGCGCGCAGCGGCGCTTCATCTGTCCGCACAAAGAAACGTGACGCAGCCTCCAATATGCATGTCCGCCCCGGGCTCGAATTGGTCGAATCCGCTATTTCAGTTTGCTGTCGCCACCGGCACCTTGACCTCGGTGGGCTGCGAGTTCACCGAAGCATCGATCTTGAACGTCCCGCCGGCCGCGACGTCGCCCGGCATCGAGACCGCCCAGCGCCGCGTGCGCCCGGGCAAGGCATAGCCGAGTAGACCGCTATTAATCGGATGGGGGGTACCGTTGGTATCCACAATCTGCACGCCACTGATCTTGGCGTAGCCGGTGCCGGCGTTGATCACGGTCAGGTACCAGTTTTTATCGTTGCGGGAGAGCTGCCAGGTCAGAGATGGGTGACCTTCGCCGGCACTGGGTTCGACAAAGACCGGAACCGAATAGCGCAGTCGGATTGTCACCCCGCTTTGCGGCGACTCACCAGGGGCGGGAAGTTCATCGATCAGGATGCGATAGACCCGCTCGCTACTGTTGTTGCCGGGGGATATCTGGATCAGACGGACCAATTGGTCGCCACCGGCTGCAACCTGTATCAACGGTGGACTCGCAATCACCTCGTTGGTCGGCTGCAGTTCATCGCTGTCGGTATTCTGATCCCACCGATACACGCGGACTTGCCCGTATAGCGGGGTATCACCGGGATTATGCAGTGTCAGGCCCGCCGCATTCTGTCCCGGTTGAAAGTCGATCATCACCGGCGATATCTGCAGCGTGGCCGCACGGGCAAATCCACAAACGCATAACAAAACCAGGAGGGCATGTCGAAACCACAGACATCTTAGAAATACACGGTTGCCGTCACGGTCGTTTGATAGGTGTCGGGTTGCGGCGTCGATTGAGCCGGAACCTGGCCGTAGATCGAGATCGCTTGTGCCGCGCCCGTGCCGGTCCCGCCCACGGTATTGGTCCCTTGCGTATTGCCCCAAACGGTCGAGTGACCACTGTCTTGATACAGCTGGAATCCAACCGTGGTCGACGTATTGCCCGTCGCCGTGCCGGCCATTAAGCGGCTGGTCACCGTGGATGACGCGACGGTACCCGCATTCAGGCCAATATTGTAGGGCGTGGTATTCGTGCATGTGACGGCCAACGTGGTCTGTTGATTAACCGCAGCAGAAAGAACACCGGTCGTACCGAAACTAAGCGGATTTGCCGTGATGGTGCAGTTTGCCTGCAACGTCAAAGAAACGGTAAATGTCGCAGTCGCGGTTCCATTGCTATATGTCTGCGCGGATGCCATGACCGGGATTATTCCAAAAAATACTGCGATTACCTTCTTGATTTTTTCGCCAAACATGATTCACCCCTAATTAACGTGAAGAGCCTTAAGAAGAACGTCTGAATCTACCAGATGCAATTTAGCATCATTCGGGAAAATTGGAAGTTTTGGTAGATTGCGTTTTCATTCGACATATCAAATTTTTCATGCATTTTTTTCTTGATATAAGTTTTTTATGAAAAACTTTCTTGATCAAATTAAGAATTTTTAGAGTGTTTAGACCTATTTGATAGATCTTTGACAAATCGGCTATACAAACCAAAATCGGCATATCCGGAAAATGCACCATGGGTGATTATTTGTATTCTGTATTTTGAATACATTTATTTTCGTCGCTCAAATGCCACACTTTTAATGATCGGTTGTTATCGGCACCTGTCTGCGCCTGATTAAATTTCATCTCCCAAATATCTCCATCTCGGTTTTAAAAAATTCAATCATCCTCAACGCTTTGTGAGTGATTCATATATTTCGGATTCCTTTTTATGCGATGCGCGCGCGCCCCATTCCGATTGGGTAGGCATAGAAATAAGGGGCGATTGTAGGAGTAGGGCCTGCGCCAGGAATGACTCTGCGCCGGGTTATCGGTGAGAGGCAGAATGCGCGCATACAATCCAGAGATCCCGCTCATTCCGCCGCGGTATTTCACGCACCGATAATCCAGCCTTACCGAAGACGAATAAATCTGTTTAGCGCAGACCGCCGGACACAAACACAATATCTCCGGTTATCCACGCCGCATCGTCCGATGCCAGAAACACAGCCGCCGGCGCGATATCCGTAGGTTGGCCTAAACGCCCAAGTGGCGTGGCATGAATCATTTGCGTATCCATCCCACTGCCGATAAAGCCGGATGCGATAGATCCTTCCGTTTCGGTGACACCAGGCGCGATGGCGTTGACGCGGATATTTCTAGCACCGAGTTCCTTGGCCAAAATACGCGTCATCGTGGTCACGGCGCTCTTGGTCGAGGTATAGAGCGAAGACCCGGGCGAATTCATCTCTATACCAGCCGTCACAATATTGATGATGCTGCCGCCCGCCGCGCCGAAATATTTCAGCGCCTCCTGCGTAGTCAAAAACACAGACAATACGTTAGCGTTGTAATGCTGGTGAAAGTCTTCTTCGCTTACCGATTCAACCGGCCCGAATTTATATATCCCCGCATTGTTGACCAGCACGTCCATGCGATCAAAATGCCGTTTAGTTTCTGCAAATAATCGCTGCACCTCGGCGCGGTTTGAAACATCGGCCTGAATCGCAACGGCCTTGCCGCCTTGCGCCAGGATCTCCGCGACCACGCGATCGGCACTTTCCCGGCTATTGGCATAGTTCACAACAACGGCCGCGCCTTGCGCCGCCAGGCCGACTGCGATCCCTGCACCGATGCCCTTGGATGCGCCAGTCACGATCGCCACTTTTCCATTCAATTTGCTCATTTTTTGCTCCAGTGTGGGGTGGGTGGCAATCGACATGGATGCCACTGGAGCGCATCTTATGCACTGGGATCAGCATGATAAACATCATTATCGATAAATTATTGTTCAGTTAAATTTGACGATATGATGTGTGAAAGAGACTTTTGGGAGCCTTATCGTGGAGGTGAATCTGAATCGCCTGCAGTCATTTGTCGCCGTGGTCGACGCCGGTTCGCTGACGCGCGCGGCGCAGGCCTTGGGCTTGACCAAGGCGATGGTGAGCATGCATCTGAAACAGCTGGAGGCAGAACTGGGATGCGCACTGCTGACCCGGACCACCCGCACCCTGGCTCTGACGGATGTCGGTGAACGCTTCTATACCGATTGCGTGCGCTTGCTGAACGACGCGCAAATGGCGGTGGACAATGCGCGATCCGGTCATACCAAGCTGACGGGCGAGCTGCGCGTCACGTCGACGCTGGAGTATGGGATTCATGTCGTGGTACCGGCTTTGGCTGCCTTCGCCAAATTGCACCCTGAGCTCGGGGTGGATTTCTCCGGCTCGACCGGCCTGTCCGATTTGGTCGCGGATCGTTTCGACCTTGCAATTCGCCTGGGTCAACTGAGCGATACGGGATACCGCGCCGCCCCGCTCGGACAGTTCGACATCGTGCTGGTGGCCACGCCCGCCTATATCAACGCGCATGGTCTACCGCGCGCACCGGCGGATCTGAAGCTCATGCGTTGGGTCGTGCTATCTGGTTTTGATCAACGCATCAAACTGACCCAACGCGATGGTAAGGGCACACCATTTTCCGTCCCGTTTCGCAGCAGCATTCAAGCCGATAGCGCCCTGGCCAAGTTGCATTTTGTCCTGGCCGATCTGGGCATCGCCGTGCTGCCGGAGTGGGTGGTGCGCGACGATCTGCGGGCGGGCAGACTGGTGCGTTTGCTACCCGACTACGAGATGCCCAGGCAGGGTGTGTTTGCAGTGTTTCCCAACACGCATCACATCCCCGCCAAGGTGCGGCAGTTTATTGACTTCATGCGGGGACATTGGGGCCCTGCGGTTTGATCTTGAACCAGATCGAATACATGGCAGGCAAAAACACCAAAGTCAGTATCGTTCCCGCAAAGGTGCCGCCTATCAGGGTGTAGGCCAGCGTCCCCCAGAACACCGAATGCGTCAACGGAATAAAAGCCAGCATCGCTGCGAGCGCGGTCAGTATCACCGGACGTGAACGTTGGATAGTGGCTTCCACCACGGCCTGGAACGGTGGCATCCCGGCGTGCGCATTGTGTTCGATCTGGCCTATCAGTATCAGCGTGTTTCGCATCAAAATACCAGACAGCGCGATCAGCCCCACCAAAGCGTTGATACCAAAGGGCTGATTAAATATCAGCAGTGTCGGTACCACGCCGATCAAACCCAGCGGACTGGTGGCAAACACCATCAGCGTGGCCGCTATCGACCGCGTCTGAAAGATAATCACCAGTAGCGTCAGCGCAATCATGATGGGGAACAGCGGGACCAAGGCTTGGGTCGCCTTACCGGATTCTTCGATCGAACCGGCTTCCTCTATCCGATAGCCATCCGGCAGCTTGGCGATGATAGGTTGCAGCTGAGCCAGTATGGCAGTCGATACATCCGGCGGCTGCAGGCTTTCATCGATATCGCCGCGCACGGTGATGGTCGGAGTACGATCGCGACGGCGCAGGATGGGGTCTTCCATCCGGATATCCACCTTACCGACTTGCGACAAGGGAATACGTTGCCCGGCCGAACCTATCAAGGTGTAGCCATTGATCTTGTCCGGATCAAGCCGTATCGCGCCGGCGGACCTTGCAATCACCTGAACCGATCGAATATCTTCGCGCACAGCGGTCACCGGCACGCCGCTCAGCAGCAACTGCAACTGCTGCGCAAAGGCATTGGAGGTCAAGCCTACCGCTTGGAGCCGGTCTTGATCCAGCGTGAAATGCAAGGTTGGTACGCGCGCGCCCCAATCCGTATTGACGGTGCGCATCATGGGACTCGCCTTCATCACGTTTTCGACTTGCGCCGCAATCGTGCGCACGGTATCCGGATCCGGACCCATGACCCGGAAGGCAACCGGATAGGGCGAGTAAGGGCCAAACACCAACTGCGTCACGCGCACTTGCGCGCCAGGCACCAGACCTTGCGCCACGGCCTGACGCAGACGCAATTTCAGTGCCTCGCGCTGTTCCTCATTATCCGTGCGTATCACGATTTTGGCGAAGGACGGATCCGGCAGTTCCGGCGACATGGCCAGATAGAAGCGAGGCGCACCCTGGCCGATATAAGACGTCACAATTTTCGCCTCGGCCTGCTTGGCCAGCCATGCCTCGACCTTCGCCGTCGCTGCAGACGTTTGCTCGATAGACGTGCCATAAGGCATTTGGACTTCGACCAGCACCTCGGGGCGATCAGAGGTCGGGAAGAATTGCTTCTTGACCACGCCCATGCCCAGTATCGCCAACACGAAAGACATCACAACAATAGCGGCAACCCACCACTTGCGCTGCACTACGCGGCCAAGGAAGCGACGGAAGCGCTCGTAGTTGGGGGTGTTATAAATCGCTTCGATCCCGCCTTCTATCTTGGGGATATCCGGCAGCAATTTGACACCGAGGTAAGGCGTAAAGACGACGGCAACGATCCAGGACGTAATCAAGGCAATGCCGACGATCCAGAACATATTCCTGGTGTACTCGCCGGCAGTGGAGCGGGCGAAACCATTAGGCATAAAGCCGATTGCCGTGACCAAGGTACCGGAAAGCATCGGTGCTGCGGTATGGCTCCAGGCATAGGCCGATGCCTGGACGCGGTCATAGCCTTCCTCCATTTTCACGACCATCATTTCAATCGCGATAATCGCATCGTCGACCAGCAATCCCAGCGCAAGGATCAATGACCCCAATGTGATGCGATCGAAATTCTTGCCGGTGGTCGCCATCACAATAAACACCCCCGCCAGCGTCAAGGGCACGGCGGCAGATACCACGATGCCGACACGCCAGCCCATGCTGAGGAAGCTGACCACCATCACGACCAGCAAGGCCACAAAGAACTTGACCATAAACTCGTCAACCGCACCCCGAATATTGACGGCCTGATCGGTGACCTTGGTCAAGCTCATGCCCAGCGGCAAGGCAGAATTGATGGTCTTGACTTCACTATCGAGCGCCTTGCCGAGCTCCAAGCCATTCCAACCATCGCGCATCACGACACCAAGCAGCAGTGCCGGCTGGCCGTTGTTACGGATTTCGAAGGTGGCGGGGTCCTCGTAGCCGCGCTCCACCGTGGCGACATCCGCCAGCTTCAAGGTTCGGCCTTGGGCCACGATGGGCGTATCACGGATTTTTTGCAGGGTGTCGAAGGCGCCATCCAGTCGTATGAACACCTGAGCGCCGACCGTATCGATCGAGCCCGCCGGCGTGAGGACGTTTTGGCTATTGAGCGCCGAGAGTATGGCCTGCGGCGTCACACCCAGCGTGGCGAGTCGATCGTGAGAGAACGATACGTAGATACGTTCGGCTTGCTCGCCGACGATATTCACTTTCTTGACGCCGGCCACATGCAGCAGTTGCTGCCGCATCGTTTCCGCATCGCGCGCCAGCAGACGTTGCGGCTCCCCCTTTGCATGCAGGGCAAAGAGGGCAAAGGTGACGTCGGAATACTCGTCGTTGACCAACGGTCCGATCACGCCGGGCGGAAGATTGCTGGCTTCATCGGACAGCTTCTTGCGCGCCTGATAGAACTCCTCCGGCACTTCGGCGGGGGGCGTGCTATCCAGCAGCGTCACCGTGGTGAAGGCCAGGCCAGGGCGGGTGTAGGTTTCGGTTCTGTCGTACCAGCGCAATTCCTGCATGCGCTTTTCCAGCGGTTCCGCCACCTGATCCTGCATTTCTTGCGCCGTGGCGCCGGGCCATGCGGTGATAACCGTCATGGTCTTGACCGTGAATGGCGGATCTTCGGCCCGCCCCAGCTTGAGAAAGGCCACGATCCCGGCAATCGAAATCAGGATAATCAAAAACAGCGTGACGGAACGTTCGCGAACCGCAAGCGCAGAGAGATTGAACCCGCTCATCGCTGATCTCCCCGCGTTTGCGCCAGGGTTGCATTGGCATCCAAGGGGGCCGGACGAACAATCTCGCCCGCATCAATCAGTTGAGCACCGAGCGCGATGACGTGGTCGCCCTGATGAAGGTCGCCCGTAACCTCGGCCGTGTCGTCCGTCAATGCCAGCACCTTGACCTTGTGCCAGGTCGCTCGGCTAGGTGTACCGCCCACCGTCCAGACACCGCTTCCGGTTCCCGGATCGAACAGCGCACCAAGAGGAATTTGCAAGGCATCCTGATCTTGTGTGTCGCGACCGGGCAACGAAATGGTGACCGTCGCGCCCAGCGGGGCAGAGCCCAGCGCCCCTTGCAGCACATAGCGGGCTTCATACGTGCGTGTGACCGGATCCGCCGCATCCGACAGTTGGCGAAGTTTGGCCGGAACCGCGTCGCCAGCGACACCATAGAGCGAGGCTTGAGCGATCGAACCCAGGGGGGGCGCAAGGTTTCGGGGAGTTGTACCACCGCTTCGCGTGGCCCCGCATGGGCGAGGCGCACCACGACCTGTCCTGGGCTGACGACTTGACCCGGCTCGGCCTCGGTGTCGACCACAACACCATCGGCATCCGCCAATAACACGGTATAGCTGGAGGCATTCCGGGCCACGTCGGCTTGTGCCTGGGCGGCAGTCAGTTGCGCCTTGGCGGCATCCGCTGCCGCCTTGAGCTGCTCTTAAGTCGATGCGGACACGGCGCCGGCGGCAACCAGATCGCGATAGCGCACTTCATCGTCGGCGGTTTGTTTCGCGCGGGCCTGTGCCGCATCCACCAGTTCCTGCTGAGCATGCGCGGTCAGCGTCAAATCGATGGGATCGATGCGCATCAAGGGTTGACCGCGCTTGACCGTCTGACCGGTATCCACCAGCCGCTCCACGACCTTGCCCGAGACCCGGAAGCTCAAGTCACTTTGGACTCGGGCACCCACCACGCCGCTAAACGAACGGCTTGACGCCGCCGCGGGTTCGGCAACACTCAAGCGCACAAGAGGGGCTTCGGTGCGCGGGTCGTCTACGTGCTTGCTGCCGCAAGCGGCCAATGCGAATGAGGTGGCGGTCAGCGCAATGGAAAGATAAGAACGTCGGAACATGGGAGTCATCCCCAAAAGGAAATATGACGCCCATCTTAGTAACAGTGACCATATTAGTCAATGGTCACACGTAAATTTAGGGTGCGAGACTGCGTAATACCAGATTGCTCAGGCTTGCGGTCGCCTCCGCCACGCCGTCCAGATTGTGCTGAAGCAGCAATGGATTGATATAGGGTTTCATGACCAGGAAGATGCCGCGGACGGTCTCATCCAGGGGTGTTTTACGCTCGAACTCACCCGATTCGCGCCCCTCCAGGATGATCTGGGACACCAGTTTCTGGATTTCCTCTTCATAGTTGCGCACCGATGGCCAGGGCTCGGAAGCCGCTGCCGCGGCCAAATCGTAAAGCTTGCGGTCGTCGAAGAACAAAGCACAGCCGGATGACACTAAAGACTTGAAAACACGACGAAATTTATCTGTTGCGCCATGCGCATCACGGATCGCCTCATGCGCTTCGGCAAGCAGGATGGCCAGACGATTCGCGCAAATGACCTGACCGATGGCCTGTTTGGAATCGAAGAATTTATAGATATACGCCTTCGAAAAACCGATTTCCTTGGCCAGATCGGAGACGGTGGTTTTTTCGTAACCGTAGCGCGTGAAATATTCGGTCGCAGCGTCCACGATCTGGGCGCGAACCTCATGATCGGACGGACCGCGAGATTGCGGTGAGGGGGAGGGAGTTTTGATCATAGTCTTAGCATAACCTCTCGATGGGCATTTGACAACGAGTGACCATAGTGTATATTAGTCACATCCAAGCTTAATGACGAGACTTTCATGCTCATCCATCGTCCCCTTATTCTTTTGCTCAGCGCGAGCGTGTTATCCGCGTGCGCGGTCGGCCCGGATTATCACAAACCGGAAGCCGGATTACCGGCGCATTTCATGGCGGAATCCACTGCACCGGTTGCCCAGGGACCCGGCGCGACCGATTTGACGGCTTGGTGGAACGGCTTCAATGATCCACTCCTGACACGCTACGTCGGCATCGCTCTGGCGCAGAATCTGGATCTGTCGCAGGCGCTGGCCCGGGTAAATCAAGCGCACGCGGCGCTTGGTGCGGCAAATGCCGCGCTGCTGCCGTCCGCAACCGTTTCTGGATCTGCGGCCAGAGCCCGTCAGTCTATCGATACGCCAGTCGGGCAGCTGCTCAATGCCACGCCGGACTATCATCGTTGGGGGAGCGAATATGAAACGGATCTCGGCGCGAGTTGGGAGATTGACATATCCGGCGGACTTCGCCGTGACCGCGAGGCCGCACTGGCCGATTACCAGGCCACCCAGGCTGGCGCGGTTGCCACGCGCTTGACCGTCGCGGCGCAAACGGCAGATATCTATATCCTGATACGCGGCCTGCAGACCCGCTTAGATATCGCCAATCAACAGGTGGGTCAACAACAGGATCTGCTGGATTTAGTCACACTGATGTATCGCAAAGGCGTGGCGCCCGACTATCAGGTTCAGCAGGCGCAGGGCGCCTTGGCGCAGACGCAGGCAGATGTGTCGCTCCTGAAAACGCAGCTCGATGCCGCCATGAATGCATTGGATGTGATGTTGGGGACGCCACCCGGAACGCATCGCAAAGAGCTGGAGGTCATTTCGCCGATCCCGGCCACCCCCTCCATCGCAACCATGGGCACGCCGGCCGATTTATTGCAACGTCGCCCCGATTTGATTGCGGCCGAGCGTCACTTGGCGGCCTCCAACGCACGCATAGGCTCCGCCATCAGCGAGTACTATCCAAAACTGTCCTTAAGCGCGTTGTTGGGCAGCGCTACAGCGCTGTCCAGCGGATCGCTGTTCTCCACCGGGGCCGATCAGAGCGCGAGCGTTGTCGGCTTGCGCTGGCGCCTGTTCGATTTTGGCCGTATCAATGCCCAGATCGATGACGCCAAGGGCCAACAGGCGCAAGCGCTGGCGGCCTACCGATTGGCGGCTTTGCATGCCACCGAGGACGTCGAAGATGCGTTTTCTGCGCTGATAAACAGGGAGGCGCAAGCAAGCTCGCTATCGAATGGCGAGTCATCCCTGGCTAAGGCGCGGGACGCACAAGTCGTCGCATACCAACGCGGTGCCGCCAGCCGGATCGACGTGCTGCATGCCGACCAAGCCGTGCTGCAGATCTCGGATGCAAAAGCTCAGGCACAAACCGAATCCGCCCGCGCGGCAGTGGCGGCATTCAAGGCGTTGGGTGGGGGGTGGAATCCGCCTCTCTCTTTTTGACCTAACGACTCACGTTCATACTCATTCGATGACCCGGCCGCGACGTCGTGACGCACCCGGGCGTCGTGCCGATGCGCTAAGTTAACGCGTGCACATCGTCTGTCTGCTCGTTCCCGACGATGCCGCGCTCACGCTGTCCATCGGCCGTCTCGGTTGGCCGTGTGAAAAGGAGGAGCGATGTGCATCCCGGCGTTCATATCGCGACACCGCGTCCCCGTGTAAGGAAACACAGTGTATGAAGTATGAAAGCGCGTTGCAGGTTCGCCTCAGGAAGCGACTCGAACAGGTGATCGAGATGGCGGAGCTGTTTGGCTTGCTGGTGATCGGCATCGGAACCGCGCTCGCGATGGCGCATCTGATCTGGATTATGGCGAAGTCCGACGGCGTGACGCTGACCGATATGCTGTTGATGTTTCTGTATCTCGAAGTGTTCGCGATGGTCGGGCAATATCTGAAGGCCGGGCAACTTCCAGTCCGTTTTCCACTCTACATTGCCATCGTGTCGATCGCCCGGGATGTGATACTGCGCGCAGGTACGAATACCGAACTGCATCTTGTAGCGTCTGCGGGCGCGATCGTGCTCATCGCAGCCGGGGTACTATTGATACGCTATGGACAGTCCCGGTATCCGGATGATCCTGAGGTGCGGCGTGAAGAGGGGGCGATCTGAATGCCTTGCCAATGATCACAGCGCTGCGTACAGCGCCGCCTGGCCCGATTACCGGCCGCTGACGATATCGCGAGCCAGCATTCCATATCGTGTTGCCGGTTGCACGGAATCAGGCAGTAAGGGCTGCGTATCGAGCCACGCCAAGATATCGTCAGCCGCCATCTGTCGGCTGAGCACATACCCTTGAGCAAAATCCGCACCGAGTATGAGGACGGCCTCCAGTATGTCGATGTCCTCTATGCCCTCGACAGTCACCTGTTTGTCCAGTGCGTGACCAAGCTGGATCAGCTGATAGATGAATTTCAGCACGCATTGT
>Ga0116226_10000754_pt1 | contig 27777 bp, 24 predicted proteins | sample S1TSphfallax_FD_89692 | JGI IMG/M metagenome (GOLD analysis project Ga0116226, IMG submission 89692) | Host-associated microbial communities from peat moss isolated from Minnesota, USA - S1T2_Fa - Sphagnum fallax MG | ecosystem: Host-associated > Plants > Peat moss > Unclassified | place: USA... | reverse complement strand
TGGGTTGGGAGAACAATTTGAGTCCAGCTCTGCGCGCCGTCAACCGAGCGGAAGCAATTCCCGGCGACGCCGAAGGCGACAAGGCTACCATCCGGCGCGCCGAGCAGGCCGAACAATGTCGCGGCGCCTGGTTGCGCGACCTGTGGAAAGCTGCTTCCGCCATCCGTCGAACGGAAAACCAGGCCGGTTTCCGCCGCGATGTAGAGATCATCGCCGACCCTGGCGGCGCAATAGAGGTCATGGCTAAGACGGTCATAGATTTGCAGGCTGATATCGTTCCATGTCTTACCGCCGTCATTTGTCACGACGGCCATTCGGTAGGCGCCAAACACCATGATATTCTGTGAACTGAGTGCGACAAGCGTGAGAAACGGCTTGTCGGGACCAAGCTGCACGAAAAATTCTGCCCGCTTCAGGCCAAGCGCAAAAGCTGGAGATGTGGTATCCCCCGGCGGGATCGCCTGCGCCGCTGCCAAGGCGAGCTGGTTCACCTGGATGCCGTTGAGTTGTTCGACCCATGTTTTGCCACCATCCGTCGTGGCGAGGATCACTCCAAAATGCCCGGCCGCCCAGCCGAGCAGCGGCGTTGCGAAGGCAACGCAGGTCAATGTGACCGTTACAGGCACTTGTGCCTGCCACCAGGTGGCGCCCTCATCATCCGAGCAAATGACCACGCCGTGCTCGCCAACCGCGACCAGCCGTTTGCCAGCTCTGGTGATGGCCACGAAGAAGACACCTGAAGGGACTTTTACGGGAACCGCCGGCGTGTCCAACGGTGCCACGCCGGTAAGGGATGCATCTGCTCGGACGGCCTTGGTAAAAGTGCAAGTGAAGAGAAGCGCCGAGAGAATAATGCGGCGCCGCAAACCGGATGGAAATGTCGGCCGGTTATGAGGCATGTTGCAGCGCCACCAACTTCAATATTGCGCCGACGCCGCCATGCTTTGCGGGTCAAACATGGAATCGGGGAAGCCGTCATTAAATGCGATCGACGGATGATTCTTCTCGTCCCACGGCCCGGCCATCGGTGTCCAATCGCCTGTTTGCAGATTATGCACGGAATTGTTGGCCTGAAATACGCCGGGTAGATCCGGCCGTGTGAGGAAGTAGCCAAGTCCCGCATGGACCAAATTGCCGTTCGCGTCATACGCATCGGTCGCGGCGATTGTCATCGTATCCTCATCTACATAAAATATCCGATGCGGCAGGACATTGCGATCCCCAGGATGCAGCGTTGCATCGACCACCCAGACGCGATGCAATTCCCACCGCACGACATTTGGGTCCACGAAATGAGCGCCAATGACGGCAGCGCCCGGTGTTCCAAACATCGTGTTATTGTTGTAAGGGATATACATTTCCTGCTTGCCGGTGAGCCTCCAGTCATAGCGACCCAGCTGGCCGGCAAAACCGAAGAATTCATCGGTGTCCGCGAGTCCGTCTACCGTCGAGCCAGGCGTGTCGTAAGACACCTCAGGGGCTTTACGGACGCGGCCCTGACCGTTCAGCAACTCCCAGACCTCGTTATTGGTCTTCAATGGGTTTGCAAAATCTACGGTAATGATCTCCCCGCCAACATCGTTTGGTGGCGCCGTATAGGCTTCAAAGGATCTCTGGGTTTCGCCATTCCAGCTCGATATATCGCCATCTTTGCGATAAAACGGATAATCGTAATGGGCAGGCGAGGCGTTTGAAAGCGCCGCCTGGCCATCGCTGACGGCATAAGCCTCACTTCGGAAACTGTAGCCCTGGCCCAGCCATCGGCAGTAATGGTTCCACATGATTTGCGCGCCGCCAGCGAGCGGATCACTCGCGTCTGGGATCGGGAAGGGGATGCCGCCATATCCGCCGGAGAAACCAAGGCGACCACCGGCGGGATCAAGACTGGCTCGACCCAGATTCGTCGCGATATTATCGTAGACCCATTGCGGTGCGGCTGCCGTGCGATGGGTTGGGTAGACTTTTATGGAAAAGCCGAATTGTTGCATCATCGCCATCACGCCCTTAGGCAGCTTGGCCGCGTACTGCGCCATGTTACTGCTGTCGATCGTGACGACCACGGGGTCCGCCGCATAGATATCCGGCATAAACTGGCCCGGCTGCCAGCCGTCCGGGACGGTGGTAAGACCACCCGTCCAAGCCGGAATGCTGCCATCTGCATTGCCTGCGCGTTCCGCACCGTAAGGCGTGAGCGTGGTCGTCAACAGGGATGCGTTGGGTGCCGATTGCGCGTGGCCAAGCCTGAATTTCAAGGCAACAAGACTGCTACCGGCAAGAAGTCCAAAATGGCGTCTTTTCATGAGCGTTGCTCCCTAGCTGCTTAGAACGTGTGTTGCAGATTGAGCGAAACATAGCCCCGATCCGCGGCAGGATTATAGACTGTATCCGCCTTGCCGAAATAATCCTTATAGGTAAGTCCGGCAATCCAGTTCGTCTCATAAGTACCGGTGACGCCGAAGGTAAAGTTGCCGGTGCCGTGCTGCATGGTCGTGTCGATTTCGGAGCGACCCAGCAGGCTGTATGTGACGCTTATCGGGAAAGTCACGATGAGATTTGGTAGGACGTCGTAGTAGGTCGGGGTAAACGCAACGTCGAAAGCCGCAGCAGACGCCTGTCGCCCTGTGGCCAGGGCGGCACGGTTTTGCGTGACGTCGATGACGTGGTTGTATTCGATTTCACCGGAGAACGTAACGCCGCCGGGATCGAGCGGGATCCCAGGTGACACGTAAATATCCGAGACTTGCGCAGCCCAGGTATCGCCCACTGCGTAAAGCGGGTTTGACCCAGCACCGTAATTTGCGCCGACCGCCGTGACCAAACCGTCCACGCCGTCATCCCCGGCGCCGCTGACCAAAGGCATGTGGCGGCGGCCCGAAACTTCTGCCGCGACATTGGAAGCGCCGAGATTGGTAGAGATGCTGGCACCATAAATCTGGATATCCCGCGGATAGACCAGCTGATAATTACCTATGGATAAGCCGTGAGGGGTGACGCTGAGGGGACCGATCTCGGTATAGACTTCCGGCGATTTCGAGTCATAGCGCAGGGCATAGAGTCCGACATCATACTCACCCAGCGTGTCCTGCAATGAGAGGCCGAACTGACCGTTATCAATGGGCGGCCTGATATCTTTGGCACGATAGAAATCCAGGTTGCCGAGACCGGGTATGGTTTCGCCGATTGCCCGCTGGCCGCCCGCGTCCAGAATGTCCGTGGTGCTGAAATAGGAACCGACACCTTGCAGCTCATCGGGCTCCCACTCGAACTGGTAATAGCTTTGCACGGTGTAACTATCGGCATGGTATGTCAGCACGGCTTGCCCGACCGGCATGAAGACCTGCTGGGCTTCCGGGTTCGCCAAATCCTCAGCGGTGATGACGTCGATCGGTGCCTGGCCGGCAGCGATTCCGTTATTTGTGAAGAAAAGGCTTTGCCCCCAAAGCAGGGTCTGGCGACCGAATTTCAGAGAGACAAACTGGTCATCTCCGAAGGGTTCCCTGCCATAGACGAAAGCATCCAACAGCCGTGCGTTTTCGCCGTTCACATTGCGGGTGGCGCTGGTGAAATCGGTATTCTTGGCAATGGAGAAGGGATTAACCGTCGCCGGTTCGTTGTTCTGGTTGGTTCCGAGATACGGCGTGTTCAGGTATAGCTCGCCGCTAACATGGACACCAAAATCGCCGTCGCGCAGGTCGAGTACCGGCAGGGCTTCGAACAGGTTGCCGACGATGCCGTGGCGGAAATTGGCATCACCATCATTGCCATTTGCGTTCGTCGGGCCCGCCAGAATGGCCGAGGGATCGTTCACCCGGTAGAAGCCGGTATAGGACACGGTCGTGGTGAGATTAACTTCTAAATTATTGCCAGAATACGTCCCGTCATAAAGGTTTAGTGCGCTGGCGCCGTGCGGCGCGGCTAGCACCAGGCTAACCGCACCCGCAACCGACAAATAATACCTCATGCTAGCGTTGCTGCAGGTGGCGATAAGTCTCTGTTTAAAACAAATGCCTTTGGACGTGGTTTCCATTGCACTCCCTCGTTATATATTGCCTATTCCTGGCATTTTCACTTAAAGAAGAGACCTTTTCGCGCCAGGTGAAATCCAAACTCGACGCCGCATGCTGAAAGTCCGGCCGTTATGGCCAAGCTCGCGACGTCACCTGGATCGATTTGATCGCTTCCCCTCCCCTTTTTTGTATCGCGTCTTCCCTAGGCCGATTGCCGACACTGCCCAAACACGAAAGATACAGTATCATCATCGCTTAATCATTTAAACGTTAATGTTATTTTCAGCGCTTGTCCAGTGTCGTCCGTTGCGTTTTGTCTAAATGCCGGTTCGTCCAAAACTGCAAAGCGCTTGACTGGTATCCTCGCAGCACTCGCCAACGGCACAAAATTGTCATCCTGGACGAAATCTCCCTAGTATTGCGATGCCGGCATTTTGACGATCAACCCATCCAGCGCTTCGGTCACCTGAATACAGCAGCTGAGTCGGCTACTTTCATGGGGTTTGGCAACAATGGGCAGCATTGCGCGTTCACTGGCTGCGGGTTTCGGCAAGGTCGCCGCATGAGGCGGATCGACATAGACATGGCAGGTGCCGCAGGAACAATTTCCGCCGCAATCGGCAATGATGCCGAGAACATGGTTAAAGACGGCCGCCTGCATAAGGCTTTGTCCGACACTCGCTTCCACAAGGCGTTCCCGGCCACCGGGTTCAATAAAGGTGATCCGCGGCATCAGCCCTGACCGATCCGCAAGCTTGCGTAGCGGGCGAGATGCCAGTCAGAATCGCCATAGGCTTTCTCCAGGACGACCAGTCGCTTGAAGTAATGCCCGACCGGGTATTCATCTGTCATCCCCATACCGCCATGCAGCTGGATACCTTGGCTCCCGACGAAAAAGCCAGCTTCAGCGGTGGCGACTTTTGCAGCGGAGACGGCGGCGGCGCGCTGGGGAGATGCGGCATCCATGCTGGCCAGGCCGTGGAATAACATGGAACGGGCCGACTGTGCCTGCGTAAACATTTCCGCCATGCGGTGCTGCAGGGCCTGAAATTTGCCGATCGGCTGACCGAATTGGCTACGGGTTTTAAGGTAGTCACTGGTGATGCGCAAAACCTCCCGCATGACACCGAGCGACTCGGCCACCTGCGCCAACGTGGCACGATCGAGCGCGTCCTCCAGGCAAGCACGCGCCGTAGCACCGCGCATAAGTAACGCGGCCTCGCCGAGCACCACCGATTCGAATTCCAGATCCGCGGCGCGCGTTCCATCCAAAAGTTTGTAACCCCTCTGGCGCAGGCCGAAAACTTTCGCATCGGCCAGGAAAAGCGCGAAATCGCCGTCCTCGAGCGTGACCGAGACAATGAAATGATCCGCCATCGGCGCATCGAACACCGCTGTTTTGCGGCCATCGATGATGTAGCCGGCTTCCGAGCGCCTGGCGATGGTTTTCGCCGCGTGCCTTTGGTGGCGGATGCCCGGTTCCTCATGTGCAAGCGCGAGTTTGGCTTCACCGACCATGATGGCGCCGAGCATCGCGTCGCGCGGCGCTCGGTCGCACTGTTCCAAAATGCGGGCGCCAAGGATGATTGTGGAGGTATAGGGTTCCAGAACTAAGGCATGGCCGAAGGCTTCCGAGAGGATCAGCGTGTCCGTGATGTCACCGCCCAATCCGCCGGCAGATTCTGGAATGCCAAGGGCAAGCCAGCCAAGTTCCGCAAAGGCGGACCAATGCGCGGAGGACCAGCCAATTTGCCCCCGCGCGGTGAGGCGCCGGGCTTCAAAACCGTATTTCTCCCGCATGTAGCGCTGCACGCCGTCCTTGAGCATTTGCTGTTCGTCGGTGAGATCGAAATTCATACGCGCCGGCCCTAGAGCCCAAAAGCCCGCATGGCGATGATATTCTTCTGTATCTCGCGGGCGCCGCCAAAGATCGTGGCCGCGCGCGCGTATAAGAATCCTGCGCTACGACCGGGGACATAGGCCGGCCAGAACGGGCTGCCTCGCGCGATCTCGTCCGGGTCGGCGTCCTCGAAATCCCGCAGCCCACGCAGGCCGAGGGCGTCCATCTGCAATGTCGTGATGCGCTGCTGCATTTCCGCGCCTCGGATCTTGAGCGAAGACACAATTGCGTCCAGATTATCCTCGGATTTTTCGGCTGCGAGGATGCGGAGCACCGACCATTCGAGGGCGACAAGATCGATTGCCAGCCTGGCGAATTTTCGGCTGAAAGCCGGCGTGTCGATCAACGGGACGCCGTCGACGCACTCATTCGATGCAATCTCTCTGGTTTTTTCCAATGCGCGCTGGTTAGCGTACAGGCTGGCGCTGGCCGTACGTTCCTTCTCCAGCAGATATTTCGCGTGGGTCCAACCCTGACCCGCCGTTCCGACGAGGTTATCCGCCGGAACGCGAACATTGTCCAAAAACACCTCGTTAAGGTCGGCGCCGCCGTTGATGGACCTGATCGGACGAATCGTAATGCCGTGAGAATTCATTGGGACAAGCAACATAGAGATGCCGCGCTGCGGCTTCACGTTCGGGTCCGTGCGTACCAGGAAAAAGCCCCAATCCGCATAATGCGCGTCGCTGGTCCAGATTTTTTGACCGTTGATGATCCATTCATCGCCGACAAGCTCCGCACGGGTACGCAGATTGGCGAGGTCGGAGCCAGCACCTGGCTCCGAAAAGCCCTGGCACCAATAATGCTCGCCACGCAGCATCGGCGGCAGGAAACGCTGCTTCTGCGCCTCCGAACCGAAAGCAATGAGAACCGGGCCAATCATGTGCAGCGCCTGCCAGCCGTAATCAATCGCGTCGGCACGATACAGTTCTTCCATGAAGATGTGCTTGCGTAGGGCGTCCCAGTCCGTGCCACCATATTCCTTTGGAAAATGTGGAGCGGCCCAGCCCTGGCGATACAGTATGCCTTGCCAGCTCCGGTAATCCGACAAGAGCGGCGGATGCGCGCCCACATAGGTGCGACGCGCTAAATCCCTCGGCACATGGGTCTGCATGAATGCGCGTACCTGAGCACGAAACGATACATGGGCCGGGCTGAATTCAAGGTTCAAAAGCGCCGGCCTCTCTGCGAGTCATGCCAAGGTTGCCCGGATCGCGGCCTCGATTGCGGCTTCGCCCGGGATGAAAGCGGTCTCCAATGGTTTGGAAAACGGCACCGGCGCACTGACGGCGCCGACGCGGCGGATCGCGGATTTGAGCTTGCCATGTAGCTCTTCCGCGACCGTCGCGGCAATTTCCGCGCCGACGCCGAAGCTGCGCACCGCTTCATGCGCCACAACGAGGCGGCCGGTCTTCGCGACCGAGGCGAGTACGGCCGGCTTGTCCCAGGGCGATACGGTACGCAGATCAATCAGCTCGATGGAAATACCATGATCAGCGAGCCGGTCCGCTACCGCCTGAGCGTGCAGCACCGTCCCGCTATAGCTCACCAGTGTCACGTCGGTGCCGGCGCGGGCGATGCGGGCCTTGCCGAGCGGAATGGCCTGGCCGCGAACGGGGCCTTCCGCCGGCGTCCAGTAGCTCAGCAAATGCTCGATGAAAATCACCGGGTCGTTATCGGCGATAGCGGCCAGCATCAGCCCATAGGCGTCTGCCGGATTCGATGGCGCAACCACTTTAATGCCCGCCGTATGCGCGAACCAGGCTTCCAGATAATCCGAATGCTGGCCGCCGCTGCCCATGCCGGCACCGGTGAGTGTGCGAATAACCAGCGGTACATGCGTCTGACCGCCGGACATGAAACGCAGTTTCGCGGCATGATTGACGATCATATCCATCGCCACCGTGGTAAAATTCATCAGCATGATTTCGGCGACCGGGCGCATTCCGACGATCGCAGCACCGATGGCGGCACCCATGATGGCCTGTTCGGAAATGGGCGTGGAGCGGACGCGACTGGTGCCGTATTTGCTCGACAGGCCTTTCGTGACTCCGCAGACGCCACCCTCCTGCCCGTCTGCCACGTCTTCGCCAAGGACAATGACATTCGTATCCGCCGCCATCGCATCGTCCAATGCGGCATTGACCGCCTGCACGACGTTCATTTTCACGGCGGGGGCAGGTTCCAGTTTGACTGCCTGGCTCATGCGCTCATCTCCTCTTCAAACACATCGCGACGCAGTTCTGCGATATCAGGGTACGGGCTTGCGAGGGTGAACTCCAGGGCTTCGTCCAGCTCCGTGTCGATCGCTTCCTCGAGTTCCGACAATTCTTCCTCGGTAGCGTGCTTTGACGCGATTAACCACTTGCGGAAGGCGGGCACCGGGTCCCTTGCTTTCCAGGCTTCTTTTTCGCCCTTGTCCATATAGCTGTCCTGGTCACCGAGGACATGGCCGAAAAAGCGGAAGGTTTTCGCCTCGATCAGCGTCGGACCGCCGCCATTCCGGGCGCGCTCGATCGCTTCCCTGGCGGCGGAATACATCGCAAGCGGATCGTTGCCGTCCACCGTAATCCCCGGCATGCCATAGGCGACCGAACGAATGGAAATATTCGGTACTGAGGTACCGAAGGCGAGCTTGGTGTGTTCGGCGTATCCGTTGTTCTGGCAGACGAAAACCACCGGCAGTTTCCATACCGAGGCCATATTCAGCGCCTCATGAAATGCGCCGATATTGCTGGCGCCATCACCAAAATACGCGACTGCAACGCGCTTTTCGCCGCGAAGCTGGGCGGCCAGAGCCAGACCGTTGGCGATGGGCAGAGAAGCGCCGACGATGCCCGTGGTAACCATGACACCGCTTGCCGGATGCGTGATGTGCATCGGTCCGCCTTTGCCCTTGCAAGTCCCGGTAGCCCGGCCGCCGAGTTCCGCCCATAGCTCTTTAACCGGCACACCTTTCGCCAGCATGTCGTGAATTCCACGATAGATCGTGACGATGTAGTCATCGTTGGTAAGATTTACGGAAACAGCGGACGGAATAATTTCCTGGCCGCGCGGCGAATAATACACCATCGCGAGCTTCCCGGATCGGATCACGGCACGGAACCGTTCATCGTTTTGCGCGATCAGCGTGGCACGGCGGTAAATATCCACAAGGGTTTGCTTATCCGGCAGGGTTGCGTGACTCACGTTATATCCTCTTCGATAAAATCATGAAATATCGCCGAAGCTCCGGAACAGGTCACCTTCCGGCGGTTTGGCGTCAAAAATCGCCGTGCGGTAACGTCGAAGCTTGAAGCGCCAGCCAGCGTTGGTGCGGACCAGATCGTCGTAATACGTGCCCCACATCTGCATGCCGGACCCATCTTGCCCGCGCATGATTTCCTGCATCGTCACCCGCGCCGTAGCAGTGTCGCCATTCAGCTTGATGACGACAGCGTGGGGCGTCTGGATGACGTATTGCTGCTCGGCGATTTTAGTCGAGACGATTTCGGTAATCATCTGGCGACCTTCCAACCTGAAGCCATACGGTGCACCGACATCCCAAACACCGTCCTCCGTGAAACAACCGTCCAGCGCCGCCCAGTCATGCTCGTTCACGGCGTCGCTCCACTGGTCGATCAGTTCGCGAATTGCGAAACGATCCTCGAAGGCGGTTGGTGCAGTCATCTCTGTCTCCCGAAACGATTTCTTGGCACTTGCCGATTATTCTTCGATAAACTCCCGTACGGCGCGGTGGAAATTCGAGATCGACGTTTCCTGTACCGGATTGGTCCGGGCACCGCTGAAGCCGCGCGAGCGCATTCCCTTTTGTACCAACCGTAGATTTGTGAGGTCCTGCTCCAGAAAGAAGCACTGCCCCCTGAAGGATTCCGGGCTTTCAAAATGCTCCTGAGTAACGCGTGGCGCGGCACCCTCGGCGTAGCGGCTCAGCGACCAGACATCGTAGAAGCAGGAATTCGGATTATCGCCGTCCGGTCGGGCCCGATACCAGAGCGCCCCATCAATCGTCGGCAGAACGATGGTGTTCGGAAAAATATGCCAGTCAAGACCGGCATCCATCATTTGCTGCGGCGTGAGATCCTTCGGCCAGATCGCGCCTGCTTTTTCCGTTTCCTCACGGTGGAGACTCATGAAGGCGGCACCCACCTCCATCGGCGAGGCGGTTTCCGGCAGTTCGTCGAGCAAGCGACGTGCCGCCTTGACCGCGTTGTGTGTAAACATCGCGCCAAGGGTGTCGTTCAACTCCTCGATATACATAATCTGGAATTTGCGCGCATCGAAGGCTTGCGGTGCGTCATCTGTGGCCGCGGCCTCGGTGACATCTTCCGGCGTCGAATAGAACATGGCATGGCGACCGAAGGCACGGGTTGGAAAATCGCTCAGCCCGAATTTCGACATCTGCGGATGCGTGGCTTCGGTATGATAGCCTTCATTGAACGCGTCCAGAACGGTTTTCCAGTTGCACGGCAGCTTGACGGTTTTGTACCAGTTGAACCGCAGGTTTTCGAGTAGGAAGCCGTCTAGGAATTGTGGGACGGGCGCAAGAAATTCACGCAGCGGACCAGCGCTCGGGTCCATATTAATCCAGACCCAGCCTGCCCAGGTGTCGACCTGCAAGCTTTTGAGTGCCAGCGCCTGATCATCGAAATCCGGGCACCCATCCCAATTCGGTCGTGCTTTCACGCGCGCGAGCGAGCCGTCTAGATTCCAGCGCCATCCGTGGAAGGGACATTTAATACCCTCCCCGGTATTGCCGCAGCCTTCTTTCAGCTGGCGGCCGCGATGCTGACAGACATTGAAATGCGCCTTGATTGTATCTGCGTCCGTGCGCAGGATGAGGATCGAGTCATCGCCGATATCGTAAGTAACAAAATCGCCCTTGTTGGGAATCTCTTCAAGCCGACATGCAATTTGCCAGACGCGGGGAAAGAGGCGGGATTTCTCTAGCGCCAGCAGCTCAGGGGAAATATAGTCGTCCTTGGGAATATAGTCCTTTCGCATCGTCCGCACGGTGGTGTGTGTCTTTTCCGGCGCCACGGAATCAGTTGTTGGGTCCGACACGTTGCCTCCTATTGCGCATTTTATCGGCGCTTGCTCATTTTGTTTCTATACGACATCGTTCACCCCGCTTTGCTTTTCAAACGAAGTGAGGTAAGCCTTTTATCGACAAATAATCATATAGCGAAGTTCAACATAACACAACGCCCGGCTCTGCTCAAATTTTTTCTCAGTCGCCGGTCTGACGCTGTGCTACCGAGCTGACGGTGGCCGCTAATGTTACGCAGGGAATCTCAATGGATCAAGTTCTGCAAGGCATCCGCGTTCTGGATTTCGGCCGTTTCATTGCGGCGCCTTTTTGCGCCGCAATATTGGGCGACATGGGGGCAACCGTAATCCGGGTTGAGAAGCGCGAAGGCGGCGAGGATCGCTGGGTGCAACCGGTGACGCCGGGCGGCGATGGTGCGACATTCTTGCAGGTGAACAGGAACAAACGCTGCCTGACGCTGGATTCGACCACGGCGGAAGGTGCTGCGATTGCGCGGAAGCTGGTGGCGAATGCGGATATCGTGGTGGCGAACATGCCGGATGCCGCGATGCGCGCAAATGGCCTGGATTATGCCAGCCTAAAAGCCGTCAAGCCCGATATCATTCTGGCGAGCGCCACGGCCTTCGGCAATGGCGGCCCCTATAGCGACCGCGTGGGGTTCGATGGAATCGGCCAGGTGATGTCGGGCGGCGTATACCGATCCGGCACGCCTGAACAGCCGTTCCGATCCGCGGTGCCGTATGTGGATTTCAGCACGGGGCTGACTCTCGCTGTGGCGACAATGATGGCGTTGTACCACCGCAAGACAACCGGCCTCGGACAACATGTGCAGGCAGCACTGCTGCCGACCGCGCTGATGATGACCAATGCGATGATCATCGAACAAGCCATCCTTCAGCCCAACCGAGTGGCGGCCGGAAATCGTGGTATCGCCGTCGCACCTTGCGATTTATTTCGCGTGGAAGACGGCTGGGTTCTGGTACAAGTGGGCGGTCAGCCAATGTTCAAACGCTGGTGCCGCATGGTCGGCGAGGAAGGATGGTTCACCGATCCGCGCTTCGCCAATGACGATTTGCGGGCGACCCATAGCGATGTTCTGAACGGCCGCATGCAAGACTGGTGTAACGGCAAATCTCGCGCCGAGGTGATGGCGGCGCTGGATTCGGCGCGCGTGCCGGCTTCGCCAGTTTATTCGCCGCAAGAGGCGCTGGACGATCCGCATGTGCAGGCTATGGGTTTCATGAGACCTATGGACTTTCCCGGTCTGCGGACACCGGCACCGATCACCACCACGCCGTTCGATCTGTCCTTGACGCCAGGCGTGATCCATACGCGGGCGCCGTTATTGGGCGAGCACACCGACGAGATACTGTCCGAACTCGGCTATAGCGCCTCCGACATTATCGGCCTGCGGGAAAGGTCAATCATCTGATCACGGCGAGGTGGCGATTCAGCTAAGTGAGAAACCGCCATCGACGGCAATGAGCTGGCCGGTAATGTAGGAAGACGCCGGGCTTGCAAGAAACAGGCAAGCATTCGCGATATCGGCAGGCGTGCCAATTCGTCCCAGCGGCAGGCGGTTGGGCTGCATCACCGGTCCGGTCATCACCACGCCAGCCTCTGCATAACCTTGCACTGAATTGCGTAGGCCCTCGGTATCGACGGTACCGGGCATAACCGCATTCACGCGGATGTTGTCAGGCCCGTATTCGTAAGCGAGACCCTGGGTCATCAGGTTTACGCCGGCTTTCGATGAACCATACTGGGTGTGACCGTTCACGACAGTCTTCACCGCCGAGACGGAAGAGATGTTGATGATGCTACCGCCTCGTCCCTGCGCTGTCATGCGGCGGATGGCTTCGCGATTGCAAAGATAGGTGCCTAGATTGTTGACCTGATGGAGCCGCTCCCATAGGTCGACGGTCGTCTCCAGAAACGGGACCGAGGGATAGATCCCGACACAGTTGACCAGAATATCAAGACCACGGCCGGCATCATCGATGACGGCGAAGAGGCGTAGGACGTCCGGCTCCTTCGAAGTGTCGGCGGAAACACCGAGGACGGTTTGACCCACAGGCGCGGCGATCCGAAGATCCCCTAACATAGCCTCAAATTTCGCTGGCGTGGCGCCGGTGACGGCAAGGTTGGCGCCGGCCTGCAAAAAAAGTTCGGCAACGGCGCGGCCGACTCCCGAGGTGGCACCGGTGATAAGGGCGGTTTTGCCACGCAGACTCAGGAGGTTGGCAACAGATGTTTCGCTCATTTGCACGGATCCCAGATAACATTCACAGCGTCGGCACCGCGGAACGTAAGGCCGCGTATCACCGGGGCCGGTTTGGCGGGGTCGAGGCGCAGATTCTTTAGCCTGTCCAGCAGCACATTCAGCGCCATTTGTAACTCCATCCGAGCGACATGCTGGCCGATACAGACATGCGAACCAAACCCGAAGACGACGCTGCGGCGCTGCTCGCGCATGATGTCGAATTCATGCGGGTTGACGAAGATCGTCTCGTCCCGGTTGGCGGCGGCAATACAAACGCGCACGACCGAGCCTTTTGGCATTGTGACGCCTTCCAGCACAAGATCGCGCGTCGTAATACGGTCAATCGAAGTGATCGGGGCCCCCCAGCGCAGACCCTCCTCGATGGCCCGGGGGATTAGACTACGATCTGCACGGATCATGTCGACTTGTTCGGGATGCATGAACAGCGCGGCCAGGATGTTGGAAAAACCGTGATAGCTGGTATCCCCGCCGGCGTTCATCAGTTGCCGGAAGAAGCCCAGAAGAACGTCTTCCGGGATACCTTCGCCATCCAGCTCCGCATTGGCCAGCACGCTGATGAAATCCGTTTCGGCGTTTTGCCGACGACGAAGATCGATCAAATCCGTAAGGTAATTGCCGAGCAGGCGAGAGGCCTCCTGGCCGTGGGGCGGGTCGAACATCACGCAGGTCTGGCCATGCGCCAGCTTGTGGAAGACGGCACGGTCCGCTTCGGGCAGGTCCATCAGGTCGCAAATAAACTGGAAGGGGAAGTGGACAGCGAATTCATGGACCAGTTCCGCATGGCCGCGGCTTTCGAAACGGCCGACCAAACGTTCGATCACCGCCTCAAATCGGGGTTTCAGGGCGGCGAGCATTTTTGGGTTGAAAGCCTCTTGAAAGAGCTTACGGTATTTTGAATGGATCGGCGCATCCATAGTGGTGATGGATTTACCGAAGGTGATCCCGACATGCACCTCATAAATTTTGTTGCTGAAATCAGCCGGATTCTGCAGGACCTCGTTCACCGCATTGTAGCCGATCACCATGAACGCCTTGTTGTCCGCCGACATCTGCAACTGGCGCGGCAGCCCGAACTGTATGTTCAGATCGCCCTCGACGACGGAGGCTTGGCGGCCGAGACGGGTGAGCTCCTCAAGCGGGGCGGTGATATTTCCCTCGCCGCCAATGGTCAGAAGGGCGGTGAAGGGATCGAACCCATCCTTGAAATCCTCAATCCGCGGTATCGTGTTCATAGGACATCCTCGACGATTGCATGGTGAAGTCAGGCGGCGCGGCGGTCGGCCAGCACGGAGCGGCGGCGATTATGGTCTTCCAGAATCATATCGGCGCCCCGCCAGGCCATCGCCATCACCGGCGCGTTGGTATTGCCGGAGACCTGTTCGGGTAACACCGAGGCATCCATAACGCGCAAATTCCCTACGCCACGAACCCGCAAGCGGGCATCCAGCGGGGCGGTGGTATCCGCACCCATATGGACGGTGCCATTGGCATGGTAGCCGGTCTGGCCGCGTTGGCGCATCAAAGCTAGGATCTCATCATCCGTCCTGGCATGCGCAGTGGCGGAATTTTCGCCCAAGACGTAGGGCGCGAGTGCGGATAGGGCCATGAAACGGCGAATATAATTTACAAGGCCTGTGCTGAGGCGCTTGTCGTAATCGGTGTCCAGATAGTTCGGGTCGATCTTTGGCGGGACGCGCATATCGGGAGACTGCGCGCGGATGGTGCCCTGGCTGGTTGCGCGCGAGGGATAGCCGAAAAACTGCATGCCGGGCTGCTTTTCCATAACCGCGCCCGCACCTAGCGAGTCCGGGTCGAGGCTGAAGGGCGCGAAGGTAAGCTGGGTATCCGGCCGCGTGCTTTCCGGCAGCGAGCGCACAAAGGCGCTCATATGCCATGGGGAATCCGCCAGCAAGCCGCCACCCGTCAGCATGTACTGTGCGGCATTTTTGGCCAATCGCCAGCCGGAATACTCCCGGTTCTCCGAGTCCGCGATGTGTTTCAAGCGAAACTGCAAAAAGGCGAGGTAGTGCTCCCGCAGATTGCCGCCGACCATGGTGCTATCGTGGATGACATCGACGCCAAGTTTCGCCAAATGTTCCGCCGGGCCGATGCCTGAGACCTGCAACAGTTGCGGCGACTGGATGGCGCCGGCACAGATAATCACCTCAAGACCTGCGTAATATTGCACCGCCTCATCGCCGGCGAGCGCGGCGATTCCCACCGCGCGCTTGCCTTCGAACAGGATGCGCTGGACGGTGATTCCGGTTCGGATCGAAAGATTGGGTCGACGCCGGACAGCTTGTGTCAGAAAGCCGGCCGCGGCCGAGACGCGCTTGCCGCGCGCCGAAATATTGGCCGCAATATAGGCAATACCTTCAACATTCGGCAGGTTCGGATCGTCCTTATAGGGCAGGCCGAGGGATTGCGCCGCTTCGATCATCGCGGCAGAAAGCCGGGTGCGGCGCTTGTGCATCCGCAAGGGGATTGGACCGCCTTTTCCACGAAATTCGGTTGCGGGCAGTTCGTGGTCTTCCACCGCGATGAAATAGGGCAGCATGTCCCGCCAGCTCCACCCGGTGAGGCCAAGCTCGGCGAAACGATCGTAATCTTCCGGCTGGCCGCGATGATAGACCATGCCGTTGACGGCGCTGGAGCCGCCGAGGACCTTTCCACGAACCCAGCTCTCCGGCAGCGAACCTGGGAAGCGTGTGGCTTTTTCAGTCGGAAAATAATGGCAGTATTTTGGATCGCTCAAAATTTTGCCGCTGCCTTTCGGCATGGTGATCAGGAGGTTCTTGTCCTCCGGTCCGGCTTCCAGAAGGAGCACGTTCAATGCCGGGTCCGCCGATAATTGCGCCGCCATGACGCATCCGGCGGAGCCGGCACCGACGATGATGATATCGAAATTCGCTGTCATTGGGACAGATAATCCCTGCCCGCCGCTTCGAAGAACTGGCTTTTTGCCCAACCCTGTTCATAGGGCGCGTTGACCGCCGGCACGAATTCGATGCGCCGGTACTTCCAGCCCCGCGGCGTGCGGACGTATTTTTCCTTATACAGGCCGAACGTCCAGAGCGCCTGTTGCGCCGGGTCGGTCGCCATGATGATCGCGTGCCAGTGGCCGGTCGCGGTGTCGCCGTCTATTTCGATGATCGGATTCATCACATTATGAAAGACGAAGGGTACCGCCTGAAAGGCCGTGAACAGCGCCGCGATGTTGCGCTTGCCTTCCGCGCGGCCGGCAACCGGGCCACCGTCCCAAACCGCATCCTCGACGAATAGGTCCAAGAGTTCGGGGATATGGGCATGGGTGCCGCCCTCCCAGCCGCCATCGTTCAGATTGCAATATCGGGCTTTCAGATTGGCGATGGCTTCGCGGTCTTCGAGGGCGCGGAGCCGATCCTCTATGGATTTCGTCATGCGATTCTGATCAACGTTTTGCCAAGTTCAGCGCGAGCAGCAAAATGCGCTGCGGCGGCGGCGAACTGATCGAAAGCAAAAGTTTTCGCGATGACCGGGCGAAGGTTGTTGATGGTGATCGCACGGTTCATCTGCTCGAAATTCAACCGGCTCCCGACACGGATGGGATGCAGGATGACACCTTTCATGAAGAATGCGGGACCGATATCGGGATAGCCCTCGAACACGCCGACGATGCTGATGCGGCCATTTTCGCGGGCTGCCGCCACGGACTTCTGTAAGGCGGCGCCGCCGGCAATGTCGACGATGACATCAGCCCCCTCCCCGCCGGTGAGCGTTTGGAGTTCGGCGGGCCAGTCCGGCACGGTGCTGGTGTCGATCACCGCGTCAGCGCCAAGGGCGCGCAGCGGCGCGACTTTGGCGGGGCTGGAGGTGGTCGCAATCACGCGGGCGCCGAAACATTTGGCAAGCTGTAAGGCGAAGAGGGAGACGCCGCCGCTCCCCTGGACCAGCACGGTTTGCCCCGGCAGCAGCACGCCATATCCGCAAAGGGCAGACCAGGCGGTAACCGCCGCGCATGGCAAAGTGGCGGCTTCCTCGAAAGGCAGATGCGCGGGGATGGGAACGAGTTCATCCTGACCGACCAGGACGTATTCGGCGAGCACGCCGTCTACCGTGACGGCACGGCCCATGGCGGCCGGGCCACGCACGAAAGGGCCGGCGATCCAGTCCGGATTGAAAATGGGCATGACGCGCTCGCCTAAACGGAAGCGCCAGACCCCCGGCCCGACCGCGGCGACCTCTCCTGCACCGTCCGAAAGCGGGATTAGGCCGCGCTTGGAGACGGGCTGGAAGGCGCCGGCGAAGACCATCATGTCGCGTGCGTTGAAACAAGCGGCGCGCATCCGCACCAACACCTGGCCGTACTCCGGCTCCGGCACCGGCGCATCTCGCACCACCACATCGGCAACACCGCCAAAGCCCTCGATCCTATAGGCTTTCATCGTTCTCCATGCGTCCCGCTTTAATCACGTTCACGTCGTTATATTATTATAATGTATCTCTGAACCATGATCCGCACAAGGCGGGAAGCTTATTCCGCCAGCGGCTTCTTGCCGGTCAGGCGTTCCTTCATGGCACGCATCATATCCGTGTGTTCCCGGCCGAGTGTCAGCGCGCTGACCGCGAGACGTTCCATGTTGCGGGCCTGCGCCGAATCAAGATCGGCCGCCAGCTCGATGGAGAGTTTTGCCATCGCCGTAACTTCCGGCGGAAGCTGCGCGAGGTGCCTGCAAAATGCCATGACCCGCTCGTCGAACTCTTCATCCGGATAGACGTCATGCACCAAGCCCATGCCCAAGGCTCGGGCTGCGTCCACTTGCTGGTTCGCCATGATCATCCAGCGCGCCCAATGCGGACCGACGATGCGGGTGAGCCGGCTGACGCCGCCGGTGGCCGGAATGGCGCCAAGTTTGGCCTCCGGAAAACCGTACCGCGCTCCCGAAGCTGCTAAACGAAAGTCACAAGACAGCGAAAGTTCCAGCCCGCCGCCAAGGCAGGTGGCATGGTGGGCGACGACGATTGGTTTTTCGGTGGCTTCCAGCTCCAGATACAAAGGCAACATGCCGCCAAGATCCCGGCGGTACCAGGTTCGGACATTCGTGGTCATGCCCTTCATATCGGGCATCGGCTGCTCCGTAAGATCCACACCAGCACAAAAATACCGCCCGCTGGCGCGGATCAGCATGACACGCAAATCCTCGCGGGCGATCAACGTATCGAGTGCTTCTGTGAGGCCCCGAAAAATCTCCTCATTCAGCGCGTTGAGTTTATCCGGTCGGTTCAGCTTGAATTCAAGAATACCGTGATTTTCGCTGACCAGAAATGCAGGCTCTGACATTGGTGGCTCCCTGCCGGTAATCTTAATAGCCTTTATAAACCGGGGCTCGCTTTTCTTTTGCCGCAGCCACCATCTCCTTGGCATCGTCGGAGCCAGCGCAGCGGAGCATGTTGTATGTTTCAATTTCGATGACCTGTTCGAGGGTCATTGTCTCCGCGGCATTTAGGTTGCGTTTGATATAGCGATAGGCAGTTGTTGGCCCCTCTGCAAGCTGGCGAGCCCAAATTAAAGTTTCGGCTTCCAACGCTGCATCCGGCACGACACGGCTGACAAGACCGATGCGCTCGGCCTGTTCGGCGCTGATCTTTTCGGCGAAGAAGTATAATTCGCGCGATTTGGCGGGGCCAACCAGGCGAGAAATTAAATAACTACCGCCAAAATCTCCGGAGCGCGCGGCTGCAGCAAAGGCGGTCGTGAATACAGCATTTTCGGACACGATGCGCAGATCGCAGGCGGCGGCCAAGCAGAGGCCGGCACCGGCGGCGGGGCCGCGCACCATCGCGATCGTTGGCTTCGGCATTGTATGTAGTAGTTTTGCCGACGCGCTAAGCTTTAGCACCTGAGAGGCCCGCACTTCCAGACTCCGCCAGGCGGCCGAATGGCCGATCCGGTTGCTGACCGGGTCGTTCGGATCCAATTGTTCCTTTCCGCGAATATTGCCGCCAGCGCAGAAACCACGGCCGGCACCCGTGAGCACAACGACCCGAACGTCCGGGTCAATGGCGGCTTCTTCCAGCGCCTCGTTCAACAGACGCATCAGTTCCCAGGTGAGAGAATTCAGGCTGTCCGGACGGTTGAGCGTGAGGGTGAGAATCCCGCTTTGCAGCGTTCTCAACAACGGCAGCCCTAGCGGCACATCTTCCTTCATGTTGATTCCAGTCGAGATTGTTCGGCGTCCCGCAGAACAAATTTCTGCACCTTACCCACCGCATTAAGCGGGAGATTCTGAACGATATCGACGTAGCGAGGGACTTTATAATTCGCCATAATATCGCGGCACCATTCGATCACCGATGTCGGCGTGAGGGTCTCGCCCGGGCGCGGAACGACGTAAGCTTTGCAGACTTCGCCCATTCGGTCATCGGGTACGCCGATGACGGCAACTTGGGCATAGGCCGGGTTCCCGCACATCAAGCGTTCGATCTCCGCCGGATAGCAGTTAAAGCCGCCGACAATGAACATGTCCGTCTTGCGGTCGGTGAGCCGCAGATAGCCGCGCTGGTCCAGAATGCCGATATCGCCGGTATGCAGCCAGCCTTCAGCGTCGATCGCTTTCGCGGTTGCCGCCTCGTCGTCAAAATAGCCACGCATCACGTTGTACCCGCGGACCCAGACCTCACCGGGTTCGCCAAGGGGGACGTCCTGTTTGTCTGCGCCGGTACAGCGGATCTCTACCCCCGGCAGCGCACGGCCGCAGAAGCGAGCGACGACTTCGGGGCTGTCGTTATGGTCGGTCAGCGTCACGGTGCCGCAAGTCTCGGTGAGGCCGTATCCGGTCATCACGGTGCCAACGCCAAGTTCGGAGCGAATACGTGCGATGCTGGCGGGCGGGACCGCGCTGGCACCGGTATTGGCGACCCGGATAGAAGACAGATCGCCACGGGTTTGCGGCGAAGCTGAGAGAAGGGTTTGAAACAAGGTTGGGGGGCCGGGCAAAAACGTAATTTGTTCGGCTGCGACGACGGCGCCAAGGACCGGCACGTCCAATACCGCCTGCGGATAGGCGGTTGCGCCCGCAATGAGGCAGGCAAGCCAGCCGGATTTGTAACCCGAGCAATGGAAAAACGGATAGACGATCAAAAATCGGTCGTTCGCCGTCAGCCCCTGAAAACGCGCCCATTCGGTGTAGACACGGATATTCTGCGCATGGGTGGTGATGACCCCTTTGGGGTAGCCGGTGGTGCCGGAGGTGAACATGATGTCGGAGATTTCCTCCCCGGTGGCGGCGTCCCGCCACGCAACGGCACGGGTAACAAGGTCCGGCGTGGCGATGGCTAAAAACGATTGCCATTCGGTATCATCCGGCGCTTCGTGGCTCGGCAGCGTGATGGTCCGTTCGAGATGCGGCAGATCGGCACCTTGCAGTTTATCGGCGAAAGCCTCCCCCAGAAATCGGCCGCCCGCCACCAGAAAACGCGCGCGGCTGCGGGTCAGGATATAGCTCGCCTCATTTGCCTTGAACCGGGTGTTGAGCGGGACAATGCAACCACCGGCAGCCTGGGCGCCCAGCGCAGCGACGACCCAGTCCAGCCCGTTCGGCGCCCAGATGGCGACGCGGTCTCCCGGTTGCAGGCCGCCCCCGAGAAAAGCGCCGGCCGCTTGCAACATGGCCGTTTCCAGACCTGCGAAGGAGATGCGGCGCTTACCGTCGATGATCGCGGGTTTCGCACCATGGGTGGCGGCGGACCGACGCACCACATCCGGGATCGTCCGGCACTGGCTGGTATCAACCGCCATGCGGCGTGTTCCAGTTTTGTGGTTGGGCTGCCATTTCTGCGTCCTCCGTTATTTTTATCGGCTGCGCGGCATCGAGAGGCGTCGCTCGGCGACCAGGCTGCGCTGGATTTCACTGGTGCCGCCATAAATCGTCGTCGCCGCGGCGTGGCGATGGCCGGATTCGATCGCGCCTACACCCTCCCGGCCCTTCAACAGGGAGTCCGGCGCCGTCAGGTCCAGCAAATCCGTTGCATCTTGCAAGAACGCCTCGGTGGCGAAAAGTTTCGACATTGGCCCATAGGCGAGATCCGGCGCCTGGCTGGCTTTTACCCAAAGGCTTCGCCGAAAAATCACGTCCGAAACCTCCGCTTTGGTGGCGACGCGCGCCAACGTCCGGCGGACAAGCAGATCATCGATGGCGAAGCCGGCACCGCGCGGCGTGGTTTTCGCCCATGCCACTGCGCGCTCCAGGACCCGGCGATGTGGCCCGAGAAAGCCGGCGCCGCCTTGCTCCAGTTTCAGCGCCGCCGACATCACCTCCAGCCCGCCATTGACTTCGCCGAGCCTATAGCGGTCTGGGATGCGCACATCGGTGTAAAAAGTAACGTTGGTCCGCTCATCCGGATAGGTGAAGATCGGCGTGATCTCGACTCCCGGCGCATCCAGCGGAACCAGAAAGAGCGTGATGCCCTGATGTTTCGGCGCCGCCGGGTCGGTGCGGGTCAGCAGCAGCACGTAGGCGGCAAGATTGGCGCCGCTGGTCCACATTTTCTGGCCGTTGATGACCCAGTGATCGCCTTCGCGCACCGCGCTGGTTTTCGCCGCGAAAACGTCCGAACCGGAGCCGGGCTCGGAATAGCCGAGGCTGCAAATCACCTCGCCGGCGGCGATCCTGGGCAGCACTTCGTGCTTCAATGCGTCGGAGCCGAACCATATGATCGTGAAACCGACCATGCTCGCGACCGCGACCGCGTTGATGCTCCAGTCGAATTCGTCCCAGACCTGTTGCGACGCAACTGCTTCATACGGGTCGGCGCCGCGGCCGCCATGCTCTTCCGGCCAGTCTGGAAACAGCAGCCGGGCGTCGCCCAAGGCACGGTGCAGGGTCCAATCATGGCCCTCGAACGAGTGATGCGCTTCGGCGCGGAGTTGCGGCGTCAGATGAGTCTCGAAAAAATCCCGCGTCTCCGCCGCAAGCCGTTCCGCCGCCTCACCATAAGCGAAATCGATGCCGACGGCACCGGCCTGCGGCAATGAGGTGTCGGCCGCGCCCCAAAGCCGCCTGCCCGCCTCATCAAGCTCCAGCGCCGGATCGCCAAAGGTCAGCGCCAGGGCTTTGGCGCGGCGGTGGTAAAGCTGGATGTCGTATTCCAGCGACAGGCCGTAACCGCCGAACGTGTGCAGCGCCTGGGCGACGACCGCGCCGGAGGTTCGCGCCGCCCACCAATACGCCATGCTGACCAGAGCGGCGGCGCCCGCCTCCGCCTCCGCCACGGCGGCAATCGCGCGCCAGACCAGGAGTTTGGCCCCATCCGTATCGGCCGCCAGATCAGCCAGCGGGTGGGAGATGCCCTGATAGGCGCCGATCGGTTTGCCGAACTGAACACGTTCATGGCTGTAGGCAGCAGCAAGCTCCAGCGCCTTGTCGGAAATGCCGGCGAGCGTCGCGGCGGTCAGCAACTTCCACTCCTCGAGCCCCGCGTGAAAAAGCGCACGCGCGGCAGGGCCCTGTGCCAAGACCGTGCGCTCGCCAGTGTTCTCTGTGAGCGCCAATGCGGCGAGCGGAAGCGAGCCCAGATTATGCACTGCTTCCGGTTTCCTCGACAGATCGATCAACACCAGGGCGTCACCGTCCAACACCAGTACGGCGTCCGCAACCGCGCCGCCCGGAACGAGTTGTCGCGGCTGGGCGGCGGCATTGTGCAGCGCGAGCGTTACTATTTTTTCGCCCGAGACGACACCGGCGAACCACCGGGCTGCTACAGGCGTGCCAATTTCCGAAAGTAATCGGGCGGCCACGATGGCTTCCGCCAGCGGCCCGGACGCAAGGTGGCGGCCGGCCTGCTCCATCAGCAGGGCGGCGTCCAGCAGGCTGGCGCCGCTGCCCCCGGCCACTTCACCAGCACGCATGACGATGGCGCCAAGGTCCGTGAGGCCTCGCCAGAGTTGAGCGTCATGGCCCACGGGTTCAGCACGACGAACCCGCGCAGGCGTGGACTCGGCAGCCATGAAGCGAATGAAAGAGTCTTGCAGCAGGCGCTCGTCATCATTCAGATCCAGTTTCATGAAATGGCCTGCAGCGCCTCAGCCGGCGGGGCATTTGGCGCGAACAGCGCTTTCACCGCCGGGATGCTTATTTTCAGGGATGGCGTGCGCGGTAGCGCCTCGACGATGAGGAACGCCGCCGGGATATGGGTGGCGTAGAGATGCCGCCTGGCATGGGCTTCCAGCTCCGCCTCCGTCGGCCGCGCGGCGCCGGGCCGCAATTCGATAGCCGCCACCGGAACTTCCCCCAGGCGGGCGTCCGACAGGCCAACCACCGCTGCCGCCGCCACCGCCGGATGCAGCGCGAGTTTTTCCGCGACGACCTCCGGAATGATCTTGAAGCCGCCGCGGCTGATCGCGCCATCGGCGCGGCCGCGATGATACATGAAGCCATCCGCGTCCAGCTCTGCCAGGTCCGTCGTCCGCACCCAATCCGGGCCGAGCCGCGGTGCCCGCAACTCCAGAACGCCAACCGCACCCACCGGCAGGATCGCGCCGGTATCCGCGTCGATCACCCGCAATTCGGTGCCGGCCCAGGGCCGGCCGACCGATGTGAGCTTGGCTGGGCCGAATTCCTGGTACAGCGAAGCGGTCATCGCGGTGACGACGCCGCCGAACTCGGTGGCGCCGTAGGACAGCAGAATGGGCACGCCATAAGTCTGCCTGAACTCCTCCTGTACATTGGGGTCGAGCCAGGCAGCACCGGAGAAGATGAATTCGAGGCTGCTGAGCGCCGCTCTAGGCGGCGCGTCGTTGAGGATCATTCGCACGCCAGCCGGTGGCAAATTCATCTGCTTTGGGCGGTAGCGCTGCACGAAATCCACCCAGGCGGCGGCGCTGAACTTCTCCAGCAGAACGATCGGGCGTCCGGAAGCGACCATCGGGATATAGCTGTACAGGCCGGAGATGTTCCCAAACGGGAACATCATCAAGGCCGGATCAAGCGCGGGGCCTGCCGCCAGGCGCGCCATCTGGGTGCTCTCGCCGATCAGCGCGCGGGCCAGGAAGTCGTACGACAAGGGGAGACGCTTCGGCGCACCCGTAGTCCCGCTGGTCAGGATTTCGATGGCACGGTTGTCTACCCTGCCCCGGACCGCATAGTCCCGCGCAGCGTCTGGCGTGACAACAGCGCGGACCGTATCCGGCGCGACTCCGCCGAGTGCGACGCCGAAGCTTCCTGTATCGGCCGCCGCCTGACGCAACATCGCGGACCAGTCCTCATCATCCGCGATGATGACTGGCAGGGCCAGCCGGGTGATATCGGCGGCAAGAGCCTCGGCCGACTGATACGCATAGATCATCACGGTGGACCGCGCCGAGGCAACGACCGACAACAGCGTAGCGACGAAATTCGGCCGGTTGCGCGCGATCAGCCCTACCGGCGTATCGGCGCCGAATCCCGCAACATTCAACAGATCATCCAGCTTCGCAGCAACACTAGCGAGCCAGCCCCAATCAAACCATTCGCCCGCATATTCTATCGCCGGTTGCGCCGGATCCCGCCGCAATGCCTCCCGCATGGTGTCTTCCAGCAGCATTTTATGCCTCTTGCTTTATCAGCGCCCTCGACTATCATTTAACCTATATAACCATGTTCGCCAACGGGCAAATGTTGGAGGAATTCGAGAGTGCAGTGCATGATAAAAGCTTTGCAAGGTCTTGGCGCGTGGCGAAGACGGCTACGGTACCCGCGCCCTTATGGCCGATGCCCGTTGCCCGGCCGGTGAAAGCACAGGAAAATCGACATGGCGCAGGGGCGGCCTTTTTTGAAATCCCCTAAGACGTCTCATGGATTATTTGTAAGGGATTTGTTGGGATACGAAGTGACTGCCGCCGCGGGCAAAGGCTGCAGCGTGTTAGAAAAATGAGGGGAAGCGCGACATGCGGGCCTACAATATCGTTCATTTCCAAAACCCAGATCCGGCGCAGGAAAACCAATTCGCCGATTGGCAGCGGCGCGAACTGACTGCTGCGGCGCTCGCCCTGCCGGGTGTGCAGGCCTTACGGCATTACAATTTGCAGCCCGTGCAGCTGCAGCCGGGCAATTCCCAGCCATTCCGGCTCGCCACGATTTATGAGCTTGAGACCGACGACGTCTCTGAGGTTTTGGTTGAGATTGCAAAACTTGCACGGGCGGCGCCGAAGGCCATGGGGCTGCTACAAGCCGATGCGGCGCATGTGTTCGAACTGACGCGCCCCTTTATCGCCAGCCCCAACGCGCCGGATACCGCAGCGCCGTTCCATGTCGCGTTCGTCATGGGCAACTGCATTGAGGGCAAGGAGGTAGAGTATGACGAATGGTACGATAACGTGCACAGCGTCGAAGTCCTGGGGACACCCGGGTTTATTGGCATGCGCCGCGGCGTGATCTGCGCGCAACAGCTTGATGCCGGGGATGAGCAGCCGGCAAATCGGCTGGTGTTACTGATGCTGCGCACGCTGGATCTGTACGAAGCGATAGAGGAATTCATCGACCGGGCATTCGGTCGCAGCAAGACCGGTATCGCCTGGGCACCTCGCGAGAACGCTGCAAGTTTTGCATCGTTGAAGCGCACGACGCATGTCTTCTCTCCTTATTCGCCTCGGCTAAGCAAAGACAGCAAAAATGTAGCGATGAGTCCTGAGATCATCGCGCAAATCTAACCTTCAAAACATAAACTGGGAGGCCTTATGTCATCAACCACGTTTTCCGTCGCTGCCGTTCAGCCCGACAGCAAATGGTTTTCTTCCAATCCAGACAAGGCCTTCACCGAAAAGCTATTCCTGCCATATCTTTTCGTTTTTTTCGCCCTTGAGGCGCTGTATCAGCAAATGGGTTGGGTGAATGTAAATGATTTCTGGGGGATCGTGACGACTTCCCTGGTTTGGCTGCCCTATCTCGTCGTTTTGCCGGCCATTCTGCGCCGGAATTCCGGGATCGCCTGGTATCGCAGCTACTGGTTCAAGCTGAATGTCTATATCGGAATCCTGGTGTTTCTTGAGACCTACTTCAACACCATCTGGTTCTTTAAAGAACTTGGCATCCGCTATAATTTCATGTACCAGCACCTCGATTTGGATTGCTTGGTATGCAACGGTGGCAACCCGGCAGCCTCGCGGGCAGCTTATGAGCGGATACCGGTCAGCATCTATATCAGCACGATGGGATTTTATACCGTATACCATACTTATTCAGTTGTCGTGTTACGGCGAATCCGACATGTCTTCCGCAATGCCTCACCACTGGCGCGCCGGATTGCCTGGGTTGGCGCGGTGGTGTGCGCGGCGGTGTTCTTTGCCTGGGCAGAAACTTTTTTCTACATTCAGGGCCCGGTTTCCACCACCGTCTGGTATCTCGACAAACCGGCGATGCTGACCGTGGGCACAAGCGCATATGCCCTATTTTTTCTCGTCAGCTTCCCGAATATTTTTTGGCTGGATGAAACCGTTGAGCGCAAATGGACGCTCTGGAATTGTGTTGTGCAACCTAGCTTCGCCGCAATGTGGGGATTGTTTCTCATCGATATTTGGTCCTGGATCCACGGGCCCCTGGTATGATCCGTAAAACTTAGTCAGCGTTGCTGAAAGCTGGAAAAACTTCCTCGGCGAACCAGCGTATCCGGTCGAGATACGCATTTTAGTCATGTAATATCGGAAGCGGCAGGTTCGTCTCGGTCACGCCGAGGCGCGCCAGCCAGCCGCATTGGTCGATGATTTGCTGCGGGTTCCAAAGTCCGGCGGCCCGATCATCTTGCAGAGCGACATGTTGCGGACCGAGGCTGAGGGTTTCAAGCGCGTAGTAGAGTCCGGTGGTTTTGCCGTTATAGTCGGGCTGGGAATGAATAGCGTCGAGGCAGGCGGGAAAACGTTGCGGCGGCGTGTGGAGCGGCGACCAGCCGTCGCCGAATCTGGCAACACGTTTAAGCATAGGTTCAGCATCCCCACCGAACCAAATGGGGAACGGGCGCTGAAGCGGGCGCGGGGCGGCATGGACATTTGTGAATGAAATGCGGCTGCCGGAAAACACGGGCGCGTCCTGTTCCCAAAAGGCGATCATCGCCGCGATATATTCATCGCTGATTTTACCGCGGGCCTGAAACTCGACATTTAGATAGTCGAACTCCTCCTTTAGCCAGCCAACGCCAAAGATGGGCGCAGCGCGGCCACCGCTCAGCCAATCAAGCGTCGCCCAGGCTTTGGCCTGGACGATGGGATGCTACAACGGCAACAACGTGACTGCGGAGGCGAGACGGGGTGCGTTTGGTATGGCCGGCGAGGAAGCCAAGTGCCACGGTACCATGCAGATAATGGCCGCCGGACAGACTGAAATGCGCGTCCGGAACGATAAAATGTTCGCCTATATTGACGATATCATAGCCCGGCGCGTCCGCGAGTTCGATCGCGTTTGCGATTTCGCGACCGGTCAGTTTGGCCTGCCAAGGTTGCGAGATCGCTGGAATTTGAAAGGAATTTGGACAATTTATGCAGAATTTCATTTAGCCCGCCTGATTTTAGCCGCCGATAAGCTCGGCGCAG
>Ga0116226_10000753_pt1 | contig 27780 bp, 19 predicted proteins | sample S1TSphfallax_FD_89692 | JGI IMG/M metagenome (GOLD analysis project Ga0116226, IMG submission 89692) | Host-associated microbial communities from peat moss isolated from Minnesota, USA - S1T2_Fa - Sphagnum fallax MG | ecosystem: Host-associated > Plants > Peat moss > Unclassified | place: USA... | reverse complement strand
ACCTCCTTGCCCTGTTCCAGGTGGTAGTTGATGCTTTCGATGGTGACCGTCGCCTCGTCGACGAGGATGCCCACGGCCAGCGCCAGGCCACCCAGGGTCATGATATTGAGGGTTTCACCGATCGCCGACAGCCCCGCGATGGCGCCCAAGATGGAGAGCGGAATCGACGTGGTGACGATCAGCGTCGAGCGCCAGCTGCCCAAGAACAAGAGAATCATCAGACTGGTTAGTGCCGCGGCGATCACGCCTTCGCGGATCACGCCCTGGATCGACGCGCGCACGAACACCGACTGATCGCCGATGGTCTTGACAGTGAGCGCGTCGGGCAGCGTCGGCTTGATGACGTCCAGCATGTGCTTGATGCCGCCGACGATGTCGAGCGTCGAGGTCGCACCGCTCTTGAATACGCTGAGCAGCACCGACCGGTTGCCGTCGACGTGCACGATGTTGGTCTGTACCGCGTTGCCGTTGTGCACCTGGGCCACGTCCCGCATGTAGACCATCGCACCGCCCACGTTTTTGATCGGCAGATCGGCCAGATCGGCAATCTTCGACGGCGCGCTGTTCAGATTGACCGTGTATTCGTAATCGCCGATCTTCTGGGTTCCCGTGGGGGTGGTCAAATTCTGCGCGGCAAGCGCGTTCGCGACGTCGAGGCCGGTCAGGCCGCGCGCCTGCAATGCGGCGGTGTCGAGGTCGTACATCACCTGCGGCGTCTTGCCGCCGAACGGATAAGGGATGCCCGCACCCTGCACCGTGACGAGCCGCGTACGTACGAAGTTGAGGCCGAGGTCGGCAAGATTCTGTTCGGTCAACCCTTTGCCTGACAGCGCCAACTGGATGATCGGCACCGTCGAGGCACTGTAATTCACGATCAGCGGCGGTGTCGCGCCCGGCGGCAGCTGTTTGATCAAAGTTTGTGAGATGGCGGTAACCTGTGCATTGGCGGTCGCAATGTTCACCGACGGATGAAAGAAGATCTTGACGATGCCGAAGGTGGTGTACGAATTGGCCTCGATGTGTTCGATGTCATTGACCGTCGTGGTCAGCGCCCGCTCGTATGGCGTAATGATGCGGCCCACCATGTCGTCCGGCGGCATGCCCGTGTATTGCCAGGCGACACCAATGATCGGGATGTCGATTTGCGGAAATATATCCACCGGCATGCGCATGGCGGAGAACACGCCGACAAGCAGGATCAGCAGTGCCGCCACGATGAAGGTATAGGGGCGGTTCAGCGCAATTCGGACTAATGCGAGCATGGATGCACCGGAGCCTCAACGGGCGCCGTCGCCATCGACCACACAATTCTTCGACTCATCACGGACACACGCTAATATGGTAGCGTTAACATTAATTTGCAAACGGTGTTTTCGGTAATGCTGTGTAAGATAAAGCCTACAAATACACTCGTTATTGACAGATCTCCACAATTTGAATCACTCTAAGACGGTCGGTTGAGCATTTTCGAGTTAGCGCTATCATTCGCCGCCCGCGAGGCGTATGTGCCCGCGGAGATTTGTGTTGAAAACCAGGGTCGGCAATCGGCGCAATCGTAATGCGCTGTCCCAAGGCAAGCGCGCAACCATGCGGGATGTGGCGAAGCGCGCGGGCGTGTCATCGATCACGGTGTCCCGCGTCCTACGCGAACCCGACAAGGTCTCACCCTTGCTGAGACAGCGCATTCTCTGCGCGGTGGAGGAACTCGGCTACTTCGCAAACCAAGTGGCCAGCGGCCTTGCATCCGGGGCGAGTCGGGTCGTTCCCGTCTTGATCCCGACACTGTCGACGGCATTGTTCGTCCCGTTTCTCAACGGAGTTCGCGCCGAACTCGAGCCGCGCGGCTACGAGGTCCTCTTGGGCACCACTGAATATCACGAAGAGATCGAGACCCGGTTGGTCGCCACTTTTTTGGGATGGTTTCCCGCCGGACTGATCGTGGCGGGCGTGGATCACGCACCGGTGACGCGCCAACGGTTGCAGAATGTGGTGTCCGCCGGCGTTCCGGTCGTGGAGTATATGGAAACGACGGACCGCCCCATCGACATCAACGTTGGATTGTCGCATCGCGCCGTCGGTGATGCGGCCGCGCGCTATTTTGCCGCCAAGGGATATCGCCATATCGCCTACGCCGGCACGCTGGGCTCGGTGGACAAACGAGCCGCACGGCGGGTCGAAGGATTTCAAAAGGCGCTGCACTCGTTGTGCCTGCCGAGTCACTATGTCCTGTTGAGCGAAGAGCCGTTTTCGTTCTTCGTGGGGGCCCGCGTCTTTGCGCAACTCCTCGAGGCATATCCCATGATCGAGGCGATTTTCTTCGCCAATGACGACATGGCGGCCGGCGCGCTGGGCGAGGCCCAAAAGCGCGGCATCCGCGTCCCGCAAGAGATCGCCCTGATGGGATTCAACGATTACGAAATTGCCTCGGTCATGACGCCGTCCATTTCCTCCATCAACGTGAATCCACTCGAGATGGGACGCATTGCCGCCAAAACGCTGCTGAACCGTCTGGATGGCCTAGCGACGGTCGCCGGCACGATCGACACCGGGTTTCAAATCATCGAGCGCGAAACGACGGCCCACGCGCGCGCGGGATTGCTCGACGCGACGCGCTGAAGAGGCTTGCTGAACCGACCGCGCCTGTGTCAGCGCGCCGGATATTGGTTCGCTGCCGATTTCTTCGACTGTTTGAACGACCAGGCGAACCCGACCGCCGCGCCGATGCCGCCACCGCTACGGAAAAGGGGGCTGTCCTGACTGGCAGCGCCCTTGTAGCTGTCGAAATCGACCGCAAAAAAGACGTGGAAATTGCGGCGCAAGGTGCGGAACGCCGTGAACGACAAATCCGATCCAAGATAGCCCCCGTGGGCCTGATAGGCCGGGCGGCCCGGTTCGGCGTACTGCGGCGCAACTCCATAATAAAACTCCTGGAGTGGCTGCGTCGCAAACTCGACGCCGATGCTGACTCGGCCGTTCCACCGACTCCCCAGCAACGATTGATCCTCGTACGTGACATCCGGCGAAAAGGTGAAGCCCCGCCCTTGAAAGCGCGACGAAACATTGGTCGATGCCGCGGCGCGCACCGGTAGATCGATGAACACGCGTGAACTCGAGGTCGGCCGGTAAACAGTGATCTTCGCCTTCGGTCCCGCCTCCAGGAGATAGTCCAGTGACGGCATGCCGGCACGCGCACCGCTGCGAGAATCACTGGATAGGTTGCCTCCCGCACTGAACTCCCACTCGACATTGCCACTGCCGGCGCGCAGTCTCGTTCCCGACTGATCGGCCCGGAAGAAGTCGCCACGGTAGATGAAGTAAGGTACGGGCGCGCCGCGCACTTGGTATCGATCCGACCCAGGATAATCCGCGATAGCGCCGGCGACGATACCCAAGCCAGCCTCCCACAACGGGCGGACCTCCGCCGCGGAAGACTCGACGTCGGACGGGGTTACCGCATCGGCTTGGGCCATCGGACCGTACATCAAGGAAAAGGCGCTCAAACCGGTCATCCAGGACCGGATCGCCATTTTTCGAGGCCGCGACATCCAATAATCCGCCGACACGTGCAGGTTTAGGGACAGAAAGTCTACCGTGGCTTGCTAGGCGATTGACGCTTCCGCGCAAGTTCGTCGCTACTGATGCAGGCCAGCCTTCTGCACACCATACTCCGGCGTGGCGTCGATTCGAAACCAGCGACCCGCGCGGCGCACCATGAAATAGCCCCGCACCGTCCCATTGAGAGGACTGATCGCGGTGCGTGCCGAATCCTCCCGGGCGACCACGAATCCAGCCGCATCGCCGAGAGGGATCCAATCACTCGCTGTCACCCCTGGCGGCACGGCCGGCGCCCCGAGGCTCCGCGCGTAGGGGACGACGCCCACTGCGATTACGGCGGCCATAAACAAACCGATGAGTTGCTTCATGACAGGTTTCCTCAGAAGTATTGGGCTCGGAACGCAATAGTCAGAGCCTGGACCCGTCCTTTTGGTTCCCGGAGAGCGGCCGCGCTCCAAGGATCGCTATGCTGGGAAATCAGGCATGCTCATCACGCAGGCGACCGCCTAGGGCCGCGGCAACGCTCGCGCAGAAGGCCCCGATCAGCATGGCAAGACCGGTGTAGATGGCGGCCTCTGCAGCGAGCTGCCGCGCACGGTCCGCGGCTGCCTTGAACTTCGCTTGCGCCTCGTTCAAAGCGGCGATGAACGAATCTACGCGTTTTCCAGCCGCCTCAGGCGCAATGCCACCGACCGCGGCCACCGTCGCGGCGAGATATTGCCGGTCCTCATCGCTCATGGCGCCGGTCGCCATCGCGGCGAGGGCGAGGTGCTCTGCACCCGTGCTTGCAGCATTGAGGGAGCTTGTATCATTGAGGGAATTACGGCCGGCGCCGGGTTCGCCCGCTGCTGGAGGAACGCGAAAAAGCCTGTCCACTTGATATTGGACTTCGGCATTCATAGCCACGGCTGTCATAGAGTCGCCCTCATGACCCTCGAGTGAACGCACGGAACCCGCCGCGACAGCGGCGATGACCACTGTCGCGACCGCCCACGCGACGAGCCCGTGGGCCGTATCGCGAAAAAAAACCTCGTGAGCGTGCGTCGCAAGCCAACGTTGCCGCAGCCGTCCTGCGATATATCCCCCCAACGTCGCCGACAGCCATTGGGTCAAAATGAGCCAGATTGCGCCGGTAATCGTGAAAGTCACGGCGGACACGGATTGGTGGGGCCACGGCGAAATTGCGGCGAAACCCAGCCCAGACCCAATGACAAAGAGGATACTCGAAGTGCCAAGGGCAACCGCGGCTCCCGCCAATATGGCGCCCCACGAAGCAACCGGCTCCGCCCGCAGCCGAACATTCTCATCGAGTTCACCGACCATACGCCGCTCCAGGTTTCGATCAACCGGTGGAGCATTCCATGCATCGCGATGAATCAGCCAGTCTCCGGTAATTCGAGTTAGTGTCGGCCAAGACTGACACGCAGGCATCAAGCCGTCGCGATTCGCATCAGGTTGGTCGTCGTGGCGCTGCCGAACGGCATCCCCGCGATGGCGATGATGTGCTGGCCGCTTTGCGCGAAACCCTCACGAACGGCCGTTTCACAGGCAACCACCGTCATTTCATTCACATTGGAGACGCCGTCGATCCGTACTGAATGGATCCCCCACACCACCGCTAGCCGGCGCCCGGTGGACTCGTTCGGCGTGAGACACAACACGGGGCATTCCGGACGCTCGCGCGCTGCGCGCAAGCTGGTCCTGCCGGAACGGGTGTAGCAGACGATGGCCGCGGCGTGCAAAAGGGACACCGCGCATCGCATCGCACCGCACACCGCATCGGCTATGCCGGCCTCTCCCGGCAGCGGCGCCGAATAGGAGGCATTGATGACCTGGCGGTAGGCGGTGTCCGCCTCAACCTGCTCGATGATGCGATTCATCATCTTGACCGCTTCGCAGGGGTACTTGCCCGATGCGGATTCAGCCGACAGCATCACGGCATCCGCGCCGTCGTAAATGGCGGTGGCTACGTCGGAAGCCTCGGCGCGCGTGGGTACGGGACTCTCTATCATAGACTCGAGCATTTGCGTCGCGACGACCACCGGCTTGCCTTGTTGCCGGCATAGTCGAACGATGCGTTTTTGGATGGCCGGCACGCGTTCGGCCGGCAGCTCGACGCCCAAATCGCCGCGCGCAACCATCACTGCATCGGAAACCGCGACGATTTCGTCGAGGCGCGCAATGGCCGCGGGTTTCTCGAGCTTCGACATGATGGCCGCTCGGTCGCCGATGATTGCTCGCGCCTCGAGCACATCCTCCGGGCGCTGCACGAACGACAAGGCGATCCAGTCGACGCCCATGTCCAGCGCAACGTCGAGGTCGCGCCGGTCCTTGTCGGTCAGGGCAGTGAGCGGCAAGACCACATCCGGAACGTTGACGCCCTTGTTTGCCGACAATTTACCGCCCACGACGACGCGAGTATCGGCGAACGAGGGTCCGCAGCGCTCGACCACGAGACGCAACCGTCCGTCGTCGAGCAACAGTTCCGTCCCCGCCACGAGCGCGGCAAAGATTTCCGGGTGGGGCATACCCGCGCGGTGCTCATTTCCCGCGGCAGAATCCAGGTCAAGCCGGAAGGCCTGGCCCGGCGTGAGCATGATGGGGCCGTCCGTGAAACGACCGACGCGCAGTTTGGGTCCTTGCAGATCAGCCAATATGCCGATAGGCCTGCCGGTTTCAGCCTCCAAGTCACGCAGCATGGCGCAGCGCGCACGATGATCGTCCGCCGTGCCATGGCTGAAATTGAGGCGGAAGACGTCAACCCCACCCAGGAAAAGGAGCCGCACCGTCTCCCGATCAGCACTCGCGGGACCCAAAGTGGCCACTATCTTGGCGTTGCGTGTTCTGCGTAGACTCATGCGGTTGAGCTCCCGGGTAACGATCGGTTCCAAGCACGCATAGTGTAAGAGCTAACGGCGCAGCTCGCTCGTGGCTTACGCAGAGACTAGTGAGCCCGCTACCAGCAGCCCAAGGCGGATCCTAAGGTAGGCCGCACGATCTCCCGGCCCGATGCACCAAGGCCCGCCGCCCCCAGATGAGCTCAAGATTTTCTAAATTGGGCCGAAATAATGGCCGATGGCCACACGACAAGGGGAATCCTGATATGAGCATTACTGGTAAGTTCCGCACGTTCCTGTCAGGTGGACAAAGCGTGGAAGCGGACGTGGCCATCGACAACATGAACGGACTCATAACCGCCATCAGCAAGTCGCAGGCAGTGATCGAGTTTGCGCTCGACGGCACGATTCTGACCGCGAATGACAACTTTCTACGCGCTGTCGGCTACACGTTGGGCGAGGTTCAAGGTCGGCATCACAGTATCTTCGTGGAGCCGTCGCAGCGTGATTCCGCAGATTACCAGTCTTTTTGGGCCAAGCTCGGCCGCGGCGAATACGACGCCGGGGTGTATAAGCGTATCGGCAAAGGTGGGAAAGAGGTATGGATTCAAGCCTCTTACAATCCAATATTCGACGCGGCCGGCAAGCCGCTCAAGGTGGTCAAGTTTGCCACGGACATCACCCAGCAGAAATTGCGGATGGCCGACTACGAGGGTCAGATTGCGGCCATCAGCAAGGCGCAAGGCGTGATCGAGTTCGAATTGGACGGTACGATACGTTCTGCAAACAGCAATTTTCTGGGCGTAATGGGTTACACCCTCGAAGAGATCAAAGGGAAGCATCACAGCCTATTTGTGATGCCGGCGTATCGCGAATCGGCCGAGTACCGCTCGTTCTGGGCCAAGCTGGGTCGCGGCGAGTACGATGCGGCGCAATATAAGCGAATCGGTAAGGGCGGCCGTGAAGTGTGGATTCAGGCTTCCTACAATCCCATATTCGACCCCAACGGCAAGCCGTTCAAAGTCATCAAGTACGTCACAGACGTGACGCAGCAGGTCGTCATGGCTCAGCAGCTCCAGGCGGCGGTCGCGGAGACGCAGGAAGTCGTCCGAGCGGCGATCGACGGTGACCTTTTGGCGCGAATTCCGACACAGGGCAAAACCGGCGAAATCGAAGCTCTGTGCCGCGGTATCAATACGCTCCTCGAGGCGACCATGGCGCTCATCACCAGCGTCAAGACCGCCGTCTTGGAAGTTCAATCCGGTGCGGACGAAATTTCCAAGGGCAATACGGATCTATCGCAACGGACCGAGGAACAGGCCTCCAGCTTGGAACAGACGGCGGCGTCGATGGAAGAGATGACCTCGTCGGTCAAACAAACCGCCGATAACGCGGAGCAAGCCAATCAACTGGCGGTGGCGGCGCGTCAACAAGCGGAAAAGGGCGGAATCGTCGTCGGCTCCGCCGTGACCGCGATGAGCCAGATCAATGCTTCATCGAAAAAGATCGCCGATATCATCAGTGTCATCGACGAGATCGCATTTCAAACGAACCTTCTGGCTCTGAATGCGGCGGTCGAAGCGGCGCGCGCCGGCGAGCAAGGTCGCGGCTTTGCCGTCGTCGCGACCGAAGTGCGCAATCTAGCGGGGCGCAGTGCCACGGCGGCCAAGGAAATCAAGGGTCTCATTCAAGACAGCGTGAACAAAGTCGAGGAAGGAAGCAAGCTTGTGGATGAATCCGGCAGAGCGCTCACCGATATTGTTCTGTCGGTCAAGAAAGTCACCGATATCGTGTTCGAGATTGCCACGGCGAGCGCGGAACAGTCCTCGGGGATCGAGCAGGTCAGCAACGCGGTGATGCAAATGGACGAGGCCACTCAGCAAAACGCCGCGCTGGTGGAGGAGGCCGCGGCGGCCAGTCAGTCGATCGTCGATCAGGCACAGGCGCTGAATGAGCTGGTCGCACATTACCAAGGTGGCGAGGACGGGCGCCCCATACCAGCGGTCGCGCCTTCAAAAAGAGCCGCCTCCGGTCCCGTCGCGCTGGACCGTCGAGAACCAACACGGCCTTGGACCAGAGCCATCAAATCCGCGGCATCGACCGCGCATGCGCCCGCCGCAAAGAAAGCCATTGCCCGTAAGGCCACGGGTAATGGCGCATCCGGCGATTCCGAGTGGCACCAATTCTAGTTCAACTGCCGGATGGCCGTGGACGCGTAGCGCGAGCCCCGGTGGTCATTGGGACCTTACATTCATCGTGGCGACACGGAGTGCGTTCTCCAATTGGGGCATTCCGAATGGCTTGTTCAATATCGGCACTCCGCGAAAGTTAGGAGACAGCCCCGCCGCGCCGTAACCGGTTGCAAACAAAAAAGGAATGTGCCGAGATTCGAGCTGTTGGGCAACGGGATAACTTAACTGGCCACCCAGATTGACGTCCAGAATGGCGACATCGATAGAAAGCGTCGCAGCCTTCGCCAAGGCATCCTCCAAATGCGCCGCGGTAGCAATGACTTCGAAACCAAGCTCCTCGAGAAAATCCTCGATCATCGTACAGACCAGCGCCTCATCCTCCACGACGAATACCTGAATGCCCCTTGAATTCACGTCATGCCTCCCATGGCCAGGCCAATCCGCGGAAGGCGAACCCCGCCCGGCGAAGGAGTAATTCCGGGAACCGGCGCCTCGATCCGGCAAGACAAACCGTTTGGGTCGTCGAAATCTAGCCGCACGACACCGCCTAAATCGCGAGCCATAATGGTTTCGATGAGCTTTCTGCCGAAGCCGCGCCGCTCAGGCGTCCGAACAGGGGGACCGCCACGTTCAACCCAACTGAGCCGCAATACGCGCGGCGCCGTTTCGGTGACCTCCCAGCTCACATGCACCTGACCCGTTTCGTTGGCCAACGCGCCGTACTTCAGGGCATTGGTTGCGAGCTCATTCAATCCAAGAGACAGGGCGAGACTCGCTTTGGCATTCAATTTGATTTTGGGGCCCGACAATTGGAAGCGGTTGCCAGCTGCTCCGGTTTTTGGAACCAATTGACCCGCGACTATCTCATGGAGATCAGCGCCCACCCAACCCTCGCGCGTGAGCACGTCATGAGCGGCAGCCAATGATAGAAGTCGCGCCTGCAATGCATCGTAAAGGTCGATGTGCGCAGAGCGCAGCGTTTGCAATGCAATCGCCTGCACGGTGGCGAGGGTGTTTTTGACGCGGTGGTTCAACTCATCCACCATGAGGCGAAGCCGCTGCTCCAAGCGTTTTCGCTCGGTAATTTCGACCGAGACGCCGACCAACCCGATGACATCGCCACCCTCGGTACGCAAGGGGGCCTTGGTTGAAATCCAAACGCGCTCTTCACCGCCTTCTACGCCGATCGCTTCTTCGAGAATCTCCGTGCGGTTCGCGTCCATGAGCCGCCGGTCGTTCCGAGTGATCATTTCCGCCTGGGAACGGTCCTCCAAGAATTGAATGTCCGTTCGACCCTTGACGTCCGGCCAAGACTTACCAATCAGATCGAGAGCAGGTGGATTTGCGAGCAACATGCGCCCGTCACGGTCCTTTGCATAAATTAAACCCGGTGCCGATTCGACAATGGTCTGAAGCATCGCCGCCGCACGAGCATGCTCTTGCTCCGCGACCCGCAGTTGTGCTTCGACCGAGTCGCGAACTGCAATTTGCGCGCGCAATTGTGCATTGACGACATTGAGTTCAGCCGTGCGCGCCTCGACTTCGGCCTGCAATTGTGTCGGCGTCTTGAGCAGCACGGCACGCGGCATGATCCAGACTAAGGACAACAGTGTGGCAAACGAGACGACGCCCGTGACCAGTTTGAGCACGCCGGCCACGCGGTACAGCGGATTCCAAACCGTCCAAATTTCCATGATATGGGTCGCACCGCAAAGAAAGATGAATGCGGCGAAGGTCAAAGGCACCCATGCGTAGCGAATATCGGATGGCCGCTGGCGGATGAAATAGTAAATAGCCAATGGGATCGCAAAGTACGAGCCCGCAATCAACGCGTCCGACCCCACATTGAGCCACAACGTGCTCGGCTCCCAGAGAAAGCAGTGGCCATGGGGCATGAATCTGTCCGCCGACAGCAACCAACTCATCGCGCCGCTCATTACATCTCCCGCCAGTTTCCCTGCAAGCAATCCGCGAACGCTACCATACCGCCGCGAGAAGGACCGGGGCGAGGCATTGTTCATGGTCAACCACCGATTGGTTACTACTCCGCTTTGCGTAGCCTCGCAAGCCGTCGATATCGCAACGCTGGATGGTTCGATGGCGGCATTACGGCGCGCGCTGCCACACTGTCCCATTCACGGTTCGGGCACCCAGTCGGAGCGTTGTTCGATACAATCGAGCCTCAACCATCATGAGGATACCAACGTGCGCTTTTCCGATCTGGTTCCGGGATTCGTCATCAGAACGGCTCCCAGGCTCGTCACGGCAAAAGAGATGCTCGAGTTCGCATCGCGCTACGATCCCCAGTGGTTTCACATCGATCCCCCACGTGCGACCGCGGGACGCTGGAAGGGGCTGATCGCGAGTGGGTGGCACACGTCTGCCATTGCCATGGAACTGATGGTCCAAAATGTCCTCTCGGGATCGGAAGCGTTCGGTTCATCAGGATGCGATTCGATAAAGTGGATCCATCCGGTGCGCCCCGACGATACCGTGGCGCTGCGCTTCGAAGTGCTGCGCTCGAGCAAGTCGCCATCCGGTCGCACGGGAATTCTGCTGTCGAAGTCGGAGCTTTGGAACCAGGGCGATCGGCTCGTATTCACGATGCAGGGTACGACGCTGTTCGATATTACAAATTCGGGTGGCTGACGGCGGCGGCCGCTTGAAAAACTGACGGCCTATTCGGTTCGCTGGGCAAATGAACCGTAACCGAGCAGCCTTCACCGGCCGACGAACGAATGTCCAAGCAGCCACCGGCGGCGGTGATTCGTTCGGTCAGGTGAGCCAGGCCGAACCGGATGCGGCCATCGGCCGCGGCGGATGCGGCCGCGAATCCAACGCCATGGTCGCTCACCGATATGCAAGTCTCGTCGGGACGCGAACGCAAAGTCACCTCCACCGAATCGGTCTGCGAGTGTTTGTAAGCATTGTAGATGAGTTCGCGTAACGTCTTGTAAATGAGCCGCGAATCGGACGCGGCCGCGGTGAAATCTCCGGTCATTTGCGAATTCACTTTGAATCCGTAGCGCTGCGAAAAGAACGTGGTGAGCCATGTCACGACTTCCCGCAGGGACGCGCGATCCATTTCAGGCGGACTCAAATCCTCGATGGTGTTGCGAACGGTTGCCTGCGCCTCCTTGGATGCGGCGATGGCCTGATCCAGCATGTCGCGCAATGGAGGTTCAACGACTCGCCGGCGCAGCGCGCTCAAAATCATGTTCTGCCCGGCGATGATCTGCGAAACCCCATCGTGCAGATCGCGGGCGGCGCCGCGGCGGGTGCGATCCTCGGCCTCGTCCAAGGCCTGACAGTAAACGGCCAACATGCTCTCCTTTTGCTTGGAATCTCTCAGAAGCGCCCGCTCCCTCAACACGATCCGATTGATGAGCATGGTCTCGCCGCAGACGAAGAGCAGAAATAGTTGGGCCGACAGAATGCCCTCCCGCCAGGCACCGACCGAGGCCAGAGGCGCAAAGGACCCGATCCCATGTGCGCAAGCGACACCGATCCCGATCGCGGCCGCGGCGCATACCCCGGCGACGGTCCGCCGCGAGCAGCGCAATGACAACCACAACATCGGCCCGGCCAGCAGCATCAACTCCAGAAATCGATCCAGATGCCAGGGCACGACGAAGAACAAGAGACCCAAGCCGGCGAACGCACAGCCGATGTAGGCCTGTTCTCTGGGGCCCGCTTGCGCCTGGATGGGCTCGGCAAAGCCGCGCAGCAGACCCACAACGAGCGGACATAGCGACACGACCGTCAGGGTCGACGACAGACACCGGATCGCCACGTCGAGCCCTTCCACGGGCTGGCGTGCGGCCAACGCATGAAAATACGAACTGAGCAAATCGCCCGGCAGCGCAGCCACCGGGAACGCCAACAACAAGAGCGGGGCCATCAGCAATCTCGGCTCATCGCCGCGAATCAAGAAACGGCAGGCACGGAATGCGAGCACCATCCCGATGCAGTCCAGCGTGGTCGTCCCAGTCAGCGTGATCACGTACCAAAGCGATGGAAATTTTCCGCTCGCCAACCAAATCACCGGGATCATGACCGCCAGATCGAGCATCGTGGCGATGCCGACAATGGCGGGCCATTGGACGAGCGGCAAAATCAAGAAAGCGCTGAACTCCAACGCCATGGGCGGGAACAGCGCGCTCGGTATCGGCAACGCGGGCTTGAGCGCGATGCTGGCAAGTAGCAGCACCGGATAGCAAAAGACGAGCCATGCTACCGCCTTGCGATGCATGCGCTCGCAATCCTACCGTCTCAAGGCCGCGGAGCCAGGATGTCGTCGAGCCGCGCCGGCACGGCCTCGTCCCGCACCAGGTGCGGATAGCGAAGGCCGCCGTGGTAGTCGATGGACGCCACCCGGAACCGATCGCCGGTCTTGACCATGAGCTCGATGGGCACGTTATTCTGTTTGGACGCCGTAATCGCGTCTTTGAGCACGTCGGCCGAATAGGCCGTGCCGTCCACCGCGAGAATCTGAGCGCTCTCGGTGAGTTTGGCCGTGAAGGCGGGGCTGCCCCACATGACCTGCAATACCGTACCATCCTTGTCATCGAGAATGACGCCCAACGAATCGCTCAACGTCACGAGCTTGCGCTGATCGTCCGTGTTCTTCAGCAACTCGCTCGGCGTATCGGTGTAGACGAGTTGGTATCCGCCGCGGCGTATGCCCTCGAGCGGCGCCGGCAGCGCGACGCCGTCGATGCGCTTGTGCAGGAAATCGGCCCAGTCGTACGGCTCGACATCATTCAGAGCCCGCACCACATCCGCGAAAGTATAGGTTACCGTCGTGAAGCTGCCATCGTTGATGCCGAAAAAGGCCTTCGCGAAACCGTCGAGCGATCGAGCCCCATGCGAGCGTTCGCGGATCAGCGTGTCGACATCGAGCCAGATCAACGCGCCCTCCCGGTAGTAGTCCTCATAACGCTGGTAGTTGCGCCACGACATGGGGCGCCGCGGGTTGATGATTTCGTCATTGGTCGTATCTGCGACGTTGCGCCATTGCCTGCCCGCTTCGTGGGCATAGTAGGCGGCCGTCAGCGCCATCCCATCGAGCGCCTGCTGCAGCGTTTTGAGCCCTGATCGTGCGGCGAGCACCTCACCCCAGTAGTCCGTCTGCCCCTCGTAAACCCACAACAGGCTGTCGCGCATCGGGACGTTGAAATTCGGTGTCCACAAGTCCGCCGGGCGACGGAATTTGCCGTTCCACGAATGCGTGAACTCGTGCGGCAGCAGATCGCGATCGTCGGCCGTCTTGGTCCATTCGGTGAACGCTTCTGGATCGCTGCCGTTTTCGCTCGACTGGTGATGTTCGAGTCCCTGTTGCTGCACCTGGTCGCTCAGCGAGTACAGGAAATCATAATGGTCATAATGATGCGATCCGAATAGCTTGTATGCCTGTTGCACGAGGGCCCTATGCGCCGCCACTTCGTCCGGCGTGATCGCGAGCAGTGTCTCCCGGTCCGCGAATACGTCGAGATGCACGGGCACAGCGGCGCCCGGATCGAGATCGATCCGGATGAAGTGGCTGCCGGCGTACACCGGGCTGTCGATCAGCGTGTTCAGGGGTGTACGCCTGAACGTGGTCTGCGCCGAGTTCACCGATTCGGTCTCGAGGGCGCAACCGAACTTCCACCCCGTCGGCAGGGTGAGACTCGCGATCACCGGAATCTGTCGGGAAAAATATCCGGCGGGATATAGGATCACGTTGTTCCATTCGACCATCAAGACGTCGCGGCTGAACTCCAAGGCACCCACCCTGCCGCTGGTCGGCGACAGGTATTGAAACTCGACGTCGATCGCCTTGACCCCGTTGGGGACGGCTACATGAAACGCAAAGACCTCCACCGGATCGCGACTCCATGGCACGGGCTTGCCGTTGGCGGTAATCTTCAAACCGGCAAATCGGTCGATGGGGCCTTCGGGCGCATGCGAGCCGGGCAACCACTGCGGATAGAGCAGCACGGTGCGCGGAGTCACGCCGCTCACGGTTTCGTGAACGCGAACGATGCGCCGCTCCAGATCGGTCGCGTCCACCGATAACCGGATTTCGCCCGGAAATGGACTGTCCTTGGGAGCGACGATCGGCGCTTGAGCCGCGGCGGGGATGGGGCCCGGAGATGCAGCGCACGCAAGACCCCATGCCGATGAGCAGCAAGCTGCCAGGATTCGCCGAATGGTCCGTCGTGAGATCGAAAAGTCTTGCATGGAGTCATCTTCTTGGCGTGGCTAAACAGTTTGCCGACACATGGTGTCGAGAGCAATACGGGTTGGTGAGATTAGTTTCGACAAAGCGCCGGTGCTACAGTGATCATAGTTCCATCACTCGAGCCGAAAGCGAGCGACATGATGCCGCCATCTGTGCCCTATCCGATCGGCACGCCCGGAATTCCTTGGGGTGAGGAGGAAGTGGCTGCGTGGATTGCCCGGCAGACCGTGAAGCGCAGTTACGAGGCGGACGTGCTGGGCGTCATCGAGACGTTGCGTTCGCGCTACGACGTGGTGCAGTACGGCCGCCTCGATCATGACCCCCGTCGATACCCTTTGTTCGCGATCAAGAGCCGCGGATGGAGCGGCACGCTTCCGTGTGTGTTGGTAACGGGCGGGGTCCATGGCTACGAAACCAGTGGTGTTCACGGGGCATTGCGCTTTCTCGACGATTACGCTTGCGTCTATGAGGGTCGGATCAACTTAGCTGTAGCGCCCTGCATCAGTCCTTGGGCCTATGAAACGATCAACCGCTGGAACATGCACGCGGTGGATCCGAACCGCTCGTTTTGCCACCCGAGCCCGGCGCAAGAATCGGCGGCATTGATGCACCTGGTCGCCCCCTTGAGCGAACAGATTCTCTTGCACGTCGATTTGCATGAGACCACCGACAGCGATGAATCGGAGTTTCGCCCGGCGCTCGCCGCTCGCGATGGGGTGGCGCACGTGCCGGGCGACATCCCTGACGGCTTCTATTTAGTCGACGACAGCGAACATCCGCAACCGGAATTCCAGCAGGCGGTAATCGCCGCCGTGGCCAAAGTCACTCACATTGCGCCGGCGGATCGCCACGGCGAAATCATCGGCTCGCCAGTGGTCGCGCCGGGCGTCATCCGTTATCCGCTCGAGCGGCTCGGCCTTTGTGCGGGCATCACCCACGCACCCTACAGAACCACCACTGAAGTGTATCCCGACAGCCCCAGGGCAACGCCGGAGCAATGCAATGCCGCGCAGGTGGCCGCGGTTCGCGCGGCGATCGATTTTGCATTGGCGAAGCACGCGGTATGAGTGCGGCGCAAACGTATTCTCGAAACGAGGAAATCGCCCACTCGCTCACCGCGGCGCTCGGGGCCGGCGCGATGCTATTGGGCATACCCTGGCTGGTGGTCCGGGCTCTCGAGAATACCGGCGCGTGGCGTGTGATCGGCGCCCTTGCGTTCGGCTGTGGCGGGCTGATGATGTTCGCCACTTCAATGCTCTACCACTCGGCAAAGCGCCCGGTTGCCAAGGCGGTGCTGCGGCGCTTGGATCACTCGGCGATTTATCTTTTGATCGCGGGAACCTACACTCCGTTTACCATCGGCGCCCTGGGTGGCGTTCTCGGCTGGACCCTGTTTGGCATCGTGTGGGGTCTCGCGCTACTCGGAGTGATCGCCAAGCTGTCGGGCGGCATGCTTCGCATACCGGTGCTCTCCACGCTGCTGTATATCGTGATCGGCTGGATCGGCGTCGTCGCCTTCCGGCAGCTCTGGCATGACCTGACGGCCATGCAGTTCGGCTGGATGGTCGCGGGAGGTCTGTGTTACACCGGCGGCGTGCCCTTCTATTTATGGAAGCGACGGCCCTATGCCCACGTGATCTGGCATCTTTTCGTGCTGGGCGGCGTCGCCTGTCACTTCGTTGCGATATTCAGCTTAATCAGCGGCGCGGGAGCCTAGATTCTCGGGTAGAAACCCGCCGGACTGCCTGTGCCAGAGCGCAGCATAGATGCCCTGGCGCGCCAGCAGAGCAGCATGCGTGCCCTGCTCGACGATGTGGCCGGCCTCGATGATGGCGAGTCGGTCCATGCGTGCGATGGTCGAGAGGCGGTGCGCGATCGCAATCACCGTACGTCCCCGCATCAAGTCATCGAGTTGCTCCTGTATGGCGGACTCGACCTCGGAATCCAGTGCTGAAGTTGCCTCATCCAAGACCAGAATCGGGGCATCCTTCAGGATCACGCGCGCGATGGCAATGCGCTGACGCTGCCCCCCGGAGAGCTTCACACCGCGCTCGCCGACGTGAGCATCGAACCCGCGACGACCCTGCCAATCCTCGAGCTGCTCGATGAATTCCAACGCATGCGCTCGTCGCGCCGCGCCAACGACCTCATCGTCCGTCGCCTGCGGGCGACCGTAGCGAAGATTGTCGCGGATCGAGCGGTGCAGCAACGACGTGTCCTGGGTAACCATGCCAATCCGCGCGCGCAGGCTCTCTTGGGTGACGCCCGAGATGTCCTGATCATCAATGAGGATGCGCCCGCTCAGCGGTTCGTGGAAGCGCAGCAGCAGATTGACGAGCGTGGACTTTCCCGCCCCGGAACGCCCGATCAAGCCCAAGCGTTCGCCGGCGCGAATGGACAGATTGAAATCGCGCAGCACCCCTCCGCGCTCACCCTCGCGCCGCACGCGTCCATAATCGAAGCTGACGTGTTCAAACTTGACCGTTCCCGCCGCGAGAATGAGGGGCACGGCAGTCGGCGCGTCGGCCATCTGTCGGGGCACGGCGATCGAGCGCATGCCATCCTGAACCACACCGACATTCTCGAAGATACCGGTAATGCTCTGCGCGACCCAGCCAGACATGTTGGAGATCTGCCATGCCAGAGGCAGCGCCGTCGCGACGGTGCTGATCGGCACGCGCCCCGACTTCCATGCGAGTATGGCGAGCGCGCCCGTTCCCACCATCATCGCGGCGTTCATCAGTGCAAGCGAGAAACCCCACTGCGTGATGAGACGCTGTTGACGATGAAAGGCTTGGGTGTGCTCGTCCACTGCCTCGCGCACAAACGCGTCCTCGTCCTCCGATCGGGCAAACAGCTTGACGGTCAGAATGTTGGTGTAACTGTCGACCACACGCCCCGTGAGGTTGGAACGTACTTCCGACATGTGCTGGGAACGCTCGCGCATGCGTGGCACCACGGTGCGCAGCAACGCCGCATAGCAGGCAAACCACATCAGGATCGGCAACGCGATGCGAACGTCCGCCCGCGCCAGCAGGAAGATGGCGCTGCCGCCATAGACCATGATGTACCACACGGCATTGGTGGTCTGAACCACGCTTTCGCGCAGGCTCGGGCCCGTTTGCATGACCCGGTTGGCGATCCGGCCGGCAAAGTCGTTTTGAAAGAACGTCCAGCTCTGCCGTACGACGTGCCAATGGCTCTGCCATCGGATGAGATTGGTCATCCCGGGCGCCAGCGCCTGGTTGGTCACCAGGTATTGTGCCAGCAGTGCAGCCGGTCGCGCCAACAGCAGCACGGCCGCCATCGCCAGAAGCTCGGCGCCGGCATCGTGGAACAGCGCGGCCGATGTTTCGGACGAGACCAGCGCGGTCACGCGCCCGATGAATACCGGAATCGTCGCATCGAGCAAGGCAACGCTGAGTCCGGTGGCAAACAGTGCGGCAATCAGCCAGGGTGATTGACCAACGAAGTGCCAATAGAACCGGAGGAGCGCACGCGGACCCTTGACTGACGGCGGCGCGGAATCCGGCGGAAGTGCGGTCGGAGCGAGCAGCTGTTCGAAGAAACGGAACACGTCGTCACAGCATAACCGAACACGATGTCGCCGCGCAGTATCGATTGCTGCGATGCATGAGGATCGCCCGGTGCGCTGGCTCACGCAAGCCTCTCCTACACCCCAGTTACAGTCTCGACAGCCGAAGGAGAGCGAGTGGCGATGGCCGGTCAGCCGACGAATTCCAATGCGCTCGCCGGACTCTCCCATTGGCGCAGCAAACTGTGGCTGCCGCTGCTCGTCGCTGCAACTTCCCTTGCACTCGCCTTGGGCTGGCATGTACTCGCCCGGCCCGATGCAAGCGTGGCGGAGGCGCACGTCGTTTCCATCGCCAACCTGCCCCGGCTGCATGTGGATCGTGTCGTCGAATTGTCTGGTGTCGTCACGTTCGTCGATGAGCGAGCTCGCTTGTGCTACGTGCAGGACAGCACGGGCGCATTGGCACTGACGGTCCCAGCCGCCGCGACCCTGCCCGCCGCGGGCGATGCGGTACGCATTCGCGCACGCCTTGCCAGGACTGCGGGCGCGCCCGGATTGAGCAGCATCGACCTGCGCGACGTGTCGGTCGAACGGCGCGGTCATGCGCCGCTGCCGCGGCCCGAGCCCGTCCAACTCGACGATTTCTTTCTCGCATCGAATACCTACGAGAATCATCTCATCGAAACCGATGCCGTCGTGCGGGCTGCGGACCGGGAGGGATCTCTGATGCGACTCGAGATCAACGCGCGGGAAGCGGTTCCCGTGTACATCGTTGACGCGGGCTCGCTGGATGCGCGATCGCTTGTGGACGCCCGGATCAGCCTGCAGGGAGTCTTGAGCGCGCCCGGCAAGGCAGCCCACGCCACAGGACCCGCCGTATGGGTTGCGTCATACGCACACATCCGGGTACTTGATCCGCCGGCGCGCCCCGTACCCAGAGCACCCTCGCTACGGGCATTGATATTGGACCCCGCATGGGTTCGCCGCGGACGGCGCGTCAAGGTGCAGGGAACGGTCGCTGGCTTCGAGTCGGATCGGGTTCTGAGCGTCGAACACGATGGTATGACGCTCGCCGTCGAGTCGGCGGATGCCCCGAAGTTTTCTCCAGGCGCAGCGGTCGAAGCCAGCGGCTGGCCGGTGCGGCACTTCGGAACGACCCGGCTGCACCGGGCCACGGTCGAGGCGATTCCGTCCGTAGCGGCCAGTTCGCTCGACGGCGAGAGCCTGCCGGTGCTGACATCCATCCCGGCCATCCATGAACTCGGAAATTCAGGCGCGGAACGCGGCTATCCCGTCGATCTCGTGGCCACGATTGCCTATTTCGAACCGTCTGGTGAAGGCTTTTTCGTCATCATCGGGACTGATGGCATTTACGTCGACACCGGCGGGACACCACTCGAGCATTTCGCGCTTCGCCAGCGAGTCCACGTCGTCGGCATCACGCGATCCGGCGGCTACGCGCCGTTCATTGGACAGACACGGATCACCGGGCTCGACGCGCGGACATGGCCGACACCTCGAAAGATCGACGACGAGATTGCACCGACCGGGGCCTATGACTGTGCCTGGGTCGAACTCGAGGGTCGCGTCGGCCCGATCCAGACAACGACCGGTGGGGTGTCTACGTTCGACTTGAGGACATCCTTGGGTCTCGTGCAGGTCCAGGTGGGCCGGCACACCGATCCCGGAACGCTGCGGGAACTGGTCGACGCCAAGGTCCGCATGAGAGGCGTATTTGCGACCATCCACACTGGCAAGTTGGAATTGATCGGTTACCGTTTGCTGATCAATTCGCTGGACGACATCCACGTGCTGCAGGCGGCAAATCTGCCGGGACGGGATATGCCGATTCGGCCTATTGCGCAACTGATGCAATACTCCGGCGATGCCGCCACGAGTTCGCGAGTTCGAATCCGCGGAGCCGTCACCGCGAGTGCGCCGGATGCCCTCTACGTCGAGGATGCCACGGGTGCGGTGCGCATCAATGCGGAAAGCGCGTACACGCCTGGCGCTATCGTCGACATCACCGGTTATCCGGCGCTGGGCGAGAATGGCGCCGTCATGACCGGCAGCACCATCAAGGCAACCGGCGAGCGAGTCAATCTGCAACCCCGCGCCGCCCGGTCCGAACAAATCTTGGACGGCGAACTCGACAATCGGCTCGTTGCCTTGGATGCCGAAGTATTGAGCCTTTTTTCGGGTCCCGCGCAGCAGATCGTGACGCTTCAATCCGGCAACTCCACGTTCGTCGCGCAACTCGACGATCAGGTTGCGCAGGGTGAAATACGGTCGGGCAGCGTCGTGCGCGTGACCGGCATCGCCGTGGTCGCACGCGAAAAAAGTTGGTACCGGCTCAATGTTCTCGTACCGGCCTCGTTTCGCATTCAGATGCGTAGCCCGAACGATATCCGTCTGCTGCGCGCGGCGCCCTGGTGGAGCCTGGAACATGTGCTGCCGATTCTCGCCGTGTTGGTCATCTCGTTCTGCTGGGTGGCATTGTGGGTGGCGGTGCTGCGCCGCCGGGTCAAAGTGCAAACGCGCGAGTTGGTGCTGGCACGCGAACTGGCCGAATCGGCCAACAGCGCCAAGAGCGAATTTCTGGCCAACATGAGTCATGAGATCCGGACACCCCTCAACGGCATCATCGGCATGAGCGAATTGTGCCTGGGCACGGATCTGAATGCCGAACAGCACGAGTATCTCGAAATCGTCAAGCTGTCTGCGGATGGCCTTCTCACGGTGATCAACGACATCCTGGACTTCTCCAAGATCGAAGCCGGCAAGCTGGAACTCGAACTGATTGCATTCGACGTGCGACATTGCGTCGATGCCACCATCAAGACACTGGCGCTTGCGGCGCAAAAGAAAGGCCTCGCACTGCGCGGCGAAATCGATCCGACGATTCCCGCAGCGATGCGCGGCGATCCAAACCGGCTGCGCCAGGTACTGCTCAATTTGACCAGTAATGCCGTCAAGTTCACCGCCGAGGGCAGCGTCGCGATCCATGCGAAACTTAAGTCCTCCGACACCGACGGGCATGAATTGCAATTCACCGTCTCAGACACCGGCATCGGAATCCCGAAGCATGCTCAGGATTCGATTTTTGCGCCGTTCACGCAAGCCGATACCTCGACTACCCGCAAGTTCGGCGGCACGGGCCTGGGATTGACCATCTGCCGACGCTTGGTTGGGATGTTCGGCGGCACGATCTGGCTCGACAGCGAACCCGGCGTGGGAAGTCAATTTCATTTCACCGCCCGCTTCGGCATCACGGAACAACCTCGACTCGAACTCCCATCCGACGACGCGTTGACCGCCTTGAATGGCGAAGCCGTCATTGGACTCCTCGAGGCGCGCGCGCGCGCGGTGACCCCGGTTCCTCGGGCGCTAGCGCCCCTCAACATTCTCGTGGCCGAGGATAATGTGGTCAACCAACTGGTCTTGAAGCGGTTGCTGCATAAGCGCGGTCATAAAATCACGATCGTTGGCGATGGACGCAGCGCCGTCGACGCGGTAACGAGCGCGCATTTCGACGTCGTCTTCATGGATGTGCAAATGCCCGTCATGGATGGCTTGCAAGCGGTGCAGGAAATCCGCAGCAAAGAAGCCGGGACGCACGACCGCATTCCAATCGTGGCCCTCACGGCGCACGCCATGCAGGGCGACAAACAACGTTGCCTGGATGCGGGCATGGATAATTATTTGACCAAGCCCATCGATCCGGCCGAGCTGGACCGGATGCTGAGAACCTATGCAAAACCCCAACCCGCGATTGCGGTCAATGGCTTGGGAAACCTATAAGGCACGCCCCGCATTTCGATCCACCGTCCGGCGAACACCCCGCGCCGCCAGCAGCATCTCCACCACGAAAGCGGCCAAAGAGGCCATCGTCAACACGATGGCGCCGCCAAAAGCCAGGAATAACTGCGTCGCAGCGGCGGATCCGCGCACTTCACCGAGGAAAAGGAGCAATACCGCCACACACGTCAGCGCACCCGCGAGCGCCGAAAACACGACGGCGACATCCAAGACACGGGAGCGGCGCTTGAGCAGGGCCAACAATTCGTCGCGGATGGGATCCCGGGCCTCCTTGGAGAGCAGGTCGACGCGGTCGGCGACGCGCCCCAAACGCGTTGCGAACACGCCGAGGAGCGTAGCCGTTGCCGACAGCAGGAATACGGGCGTCAATGCCAGCTGCACCACATGGGCGGCCGATTCGAGGTTGTATTCGATCATTGCTGCTATTATTCGCGAGGAATCGGCGGAGTACAGCGGACGCGAGTGAAAAATTTACAAGATATTCGCGGGCAACTCGCCGCGCTGGCGGAGCATGTGGGCGCTCGCCGTGCGGCAATCCTGCTATCGTGGCAGGCGGCGATCAAACGTGACCCGAAACTGACCAACGGCAACTCGCTGCCGCGCGGCGAACTCGTGGATCACATCCCCGCCATACTCGCGGCCTTCGAGCACAGTCTTACGGCTCCCGAGGGCGCCGCTGCGGAGAGCGTGGAGGCCGCCGGCCACCAGCCCGCAGCGGAGCATGGGCTGCAGCGCTGGAAACAGGGCTACGATTTGCGCGAAGTTGCGCGTGAACTCGGCAAATTGAACGAATGCGTGGTCCTCGAACTCAATCAGTACGCGGCGGCCAATCCGAATTTTTCGCGCGAGGCGCTCACACGTGCTCAGGAAGTCTGGGCGACCATGTGCAGTACCAGCATCGAGGAGAGCGTCAGCCAGTACTTCGCCCTGCAGCGTGAGGAGGCCGCGGGCCACATCAAAGAGCTCGAGCAGGCGTTGGATCAGATCCGCGAGTTGGAACAGCAGCGCGGCGAGATATGGCAGCAGGCGGCACACGATTTGCGCGGAAACTTGAGTGTGGTCGCGAACGTGACCGTGGGACTCACGCGCCATGGCGCCAACGATGCCACACGCGAGGATTTCGTGCGCCTGCTGATGCGCAATGTCACCTCGCTGCATCACCTGCTGAACGACGTGACGAGTCTCGCTCGCTTGCAGGCGGGGCGCGAGAAGCGCCAGATCGAAGCGCTCGATTTGACGACGATTTTCGAACCGCTTTGCGAGGGCGTTCGCCACCTGGCGACGCAGCGCGGATTGTATTTACATAGTGAAGGGCCGGCCGGGTTCGCGACCGACGGAGATCCGGTCAAGATACGCCGGATCGCTCAAAATTTGATCTTGAATGCCGTGAAGTACACCCGTGAGGGCGGTGTCAAGGTCACCTGGGGTGACAGCCGTCCCGACGACCCGAAGCGCTGGCTATTGACGGTCAAGGACACGGGACCCGGCTTTAGTACCGGTACCGTCATGCCCCTCGCCGATGCGCGTTCGTCCGGGTCGGATGCCGGTGAAGGCATCGGCCTCTCGATCGTCAAGCGCCTCTGTGAAATGCTCGATGCGACCATCGAGATGGAATCTGTACCGGGTACTGGAACGAGCATTCACGTTTTATTCCCGCGCCACTACAGCGGCTAGCCGGACTTCTCGGTCCGACAGGCGCGACTCAGCGCTGCGCGACCCATCACTCAGTCGCCGAACAGGCTACCCAGTATGCCGCCCACGGCCGCGGCGCCGGCCACCTTGCCGAGAGTACCCCCATTGTCGGAGCCGCCGCCCGGTAGATAGCGGCCGATTTCTTCGGCGAGATTCATGATGGGCATGCTCTGCAGCCAAATGTGGCCGGGCCCGGTCAAGGTCGCGAGAAACAATCCTTCGCCGCCGAACAATACGTTGCGAAAGCCACGAATCATCTGGATGGAGAATTGCACGGTGGGTTCCTGGATACCCACGTGTCCGGCATGAACCAACAGTCTTTCGCCCACGGCGAGATCTCGCTCCACGAGTTCGCCGGAAAGGTCCAGCCAGACCACGCCGGGACCGGTGACCCTTTGCAAAATGAAGCCCTCGCCGCCAAAGAAGCCGGCACCGATGCGCTGCTGCCAGGCGATCTCCAGCCGCACCGATTTCTCCGCGCAGAGAAAGGTCTCCTTGCGGCAGATGAGAGACTCATTGGCAGCCAAATTGCGCGCGACGATCGTGCCCGGAAATCGCGGCGCGAAAGCGATGTGGCCGGCTCCCACGGCAGTAAAGTCGGTGATGAACAAACTCCCGCCGCTCAAGGAGCGTTTGATGCCGGCGAACAAGCCGCCGCCCGTATGCGTGTTCATCTGGATGTTGTCGGACATCCAAGCCATGCAATTGGTCTGACTGTACAACGCCTCGCCCGGACCCAAGTCCACGGCGACGGTTTGCATGGTGGTGCCGGATATTTCGTAGCGCATCGGGTTCCTAGTGGGTCAAGTCGTACCGATCCAGATTCATGACCTTGGCCCAGGCAGCGACAAAATCCCGCACGAATTTTGCCTGTGCATCCGAACTTCCATAAACCTCCGCGAGGGCGCGAAGCTCGGCGTTGGAGCCAAACACGAGGTCCACGCGGGTGCCGGTCCATTCCAACTTGCCCGTCCCCGCATCGCGCGCTTCAAACACGTCTTTGGCATCGGACGTCGCCTTCCACGTCGTTCGCATGTCGAGCAAATTGACGAAAAAGTCGTTGGTCAGCGTTCCCGGCCGCGTCGTCAGGACGCCGTGCTTGACGCCGCCGGCATTGGCACCGAGCGCGCGCATGCCGCCGATCAGCACCGTCATCTCCGGGGCGGTCAGCGTCAGCAGTTGCGCCCGGTCGAGCAACAACTCCTCCGCGGATGCAGGCAACTTGGCCTTCTGGTAATTGCGGAATCCATCCGCGACCGGCTCGAGCACCGCGAAGGACTCGACATCGGTCTGTTCTTGGGAGGCATCCATGCGCCCGGCAGCGAACGGCACGGTGATGGGGTGGCCCGCCTTTTTGGCGGCCTCTTCGACGCCTGCGCACCCGCCGAGCACGATGAGGTCGGCGAGCGACACCTTCTTCCCATCCTTTTGAGCCTTGTTGAACTCGTCTTGGATACCCTCGAGCGACTTGAGCACCTTGGCGAGCTTGGCGGGCTCATTGACCTGCCAATCTTTCTGCGGACTGAGACGAATACGCGCGCCGTTCGCACCGCCGCGCTTGTCCGAACCCCGGAAGGTCGATGCCGAGCCCCACGCGGTCGAGACCAGTTCCGCGATCGTCAGTCCCGCGGCCAGTATCTTCGCCTTGAGGGCCGCAATGTCCTTCTCGTCGATGAGCTTGTGATCGACGGCCGGGATGGGATCCTGCCACAGCAGCTGTTCGCTCGGAACCTCCGGTCCCAGATAGCGGACCCGCGGACCCATGTCGCGATGGGTGAGCTTGAACCAGGCGCGCGCGAACGCGTCGGCAAACTGGTCCGGATGCTCCAAGAAGCGGCGCGAAATTTTCTCGTAGGCGGGATCGGCGCGCAGCGCCAAATCCGTCGTGAGCATGTTGGGCGCAATACGTTTGGCCGCGTCGTGCGCGTCGGGCACGGTACCGGCCCCGGCGCCGTTTTTCGGTCGCCACTGATGAGCGCCGGCCGGGCTTTTCGTCAGTTCCCACTCATAGCCGAACAAGTGCTTGAAGTAGTCGTTGCTCCACTTCGTCGGCGTCGTGGTCCAGGTGACCTCCAAGCCGCTGGTGATGGCGTCACCGGCAATGCCGCTGCCGTACTTGCTGCTCCAGCCTAGGCCCTGAGCCTCGAGATCGGATGCCTCGGGATGCGCACCTACATGGGCGGCATCGCCGGCGCCGTGAGTCTTGCCGAAGGTATGCCCGCCGGCAATCAGGGCAACGGTTTCCTCATCGTTCATCGCCATACGCTTGAACGTCTCGCGGATATCGCGTGCGGCGGCCAACGGATCGGGTTTGCCGTTCGGGCCCTCCGGGTTGACGTAGATAAGGCCCATCTGCACGGCGCCGAGCGGATGTTCGAGCTCGCGATCTCCCGAGTAGCGAAGGTCGCCGGCCAACCAGGCTTTCTCCTGGCCCCAGTAGACATCTTGATCGGGCTCCCACACATCGGCGCGTCCGCCCCCGAAGCCGAACGTCTTGAAGCCCATGGATTCCAGCGCAACGTTACCGGTCAAAATCAGAAGATCAGCCCACGAGATCTTGCTACCGTATTTCTGTTTCACGGGCCAGATGAGCCGGCGCGCCTTATCAAGGCTGGCATTGTCCGGCCAGCTGTTGAGTGGTGCGAAGCGCTGCTGGCCCCGGCCACCGCCGCCACGGCCATCGGCGATGCGGTAAGTCCCGGCGCTGTGCCACGCCATGCGGACGAATAAGGGTCCGTAGTGGCCGAAATCCGCAGGCCACCAAGGCTTGGAATCGGTCATCACCTTGAGCAAGTCCTGCTTCAAGGCTTGGTAATCGAGGGCCTTGAATTCTTTGGCATAATTGAAATCCTTGCCCATCGGGTCCGACTTCGCCGAATGCTGATGCAGGAGTTCGATCCGTAGCCGGTTCGGCCACCAGTCCTGGTTCGAAGCACCCCCGCCGGCCATATGACTGAAAGGACACTTGTCTTTCGCAACTGCGTTCATTTGTCGACACTCCGGTGAATGACCCGAAGCGCCATTCTTCCACGATCCGGCGTGAGTTCAAGGGGGGGTAGGCCTCTAGCGCGGAACTCTCAATCGAGATTGACGCCGTGACGAGGCATTATCCAGAATGACAAGACGACGGGCATTGTCCGTGTCGCCCCATTCCCTGATTTCCTCCAATGACCGAAAACAGCCGAGGCAGGTATCCTCGTCGTCGAGGCAGCAATTTCGAATACACGGGGAAGGAACCGGGATCTCGGTGCTACGCATGTCGGGTGCAGTTGCTGTTGCCGTTGCTCGGAATAGCAGATGAACACAGTGCAACAATGGGTTCTCGCGATTCGTTCACAACATCCGGGTAATTCGGTTCGGTTTTCTGCGCTGGCGTATCAATGTTTCTGCCCTGCAACATCAGCGCGTCGTGACCACCACCACGCCCCATGGACTCGATCCGGCTTTGACTCGCGTCACTTCCTTGTCCGTCGACAGATCCACGACGGACACATCATTGGAAGGTCCGTTGGCCGCGTAGAGTAGCTTGCCGTCCGGAGAGATGACGATGCCCCACGGACGGGCTCCCACCTTGATCGTGTCGAGCAGCGCGTAGCTGTGGCTGTCGAGCACCGATATGGTGCCGGCACGGCCGTTGCTGACATAGATTTTCGCGCCGTCCGGCGCCACGCGCACCCGCATCGGCCGGGAACCGGTGGGCAGCGTCAGAGTCTTCGCTACTTGGTAGGTGGCGGTATCGATGACATTCAGCTGGCCTACGGATTCCGAAGGCACGAAGCCCAAGCTGCCGTCCGGCATGAAGTCGACGCTGCGCGGCCGGCCTTCAACCTTAAAATGCCCAACGATGCCGTATTTCGTCGTGTCGATGGCGTAGACGTCGCCACCGGCTTCACACGTTACATAGAAGAATTTCCCATCGGGTGTGGT
>Ga0116226_10000752_pt1 | contig 27794 bp, 24 predicted proteins | sample S1TSphfallax_FD_89692 | JGI IMG/M metagenome (GOLD analysis project Ga0116226, IMG submission 89692) | Host-associated microbial communities from peat moss isolated from Minnesota, USA - S1T2_Fa - Sphagnum fallax MG | ecosystem: Host-associated > Plants > Peat moss > Unclassified | place: USA... | reverse complement strand
CGCGCGCTGAAATCCCTGGCTGCTGTCCCTTACCAGGTGTGTTTCCCGTGCATCGATAGGGACGACATCATCCAGGTCGGTGATGAAAGCGGCCTCGTGCCCCCGGACCATCTCGTCGGCCCCTGTGCAGAAAGCGACCTGGGTTGCCTTCGCGACGTCTAGGCTATGCACTCGCGTGACCAGCCATTCGGCGTCGCGGCATAGGACGCGCATTCCGGGAGTGAGTACGGGAGCCGAAACCGATGCCATAGGGGGGAGTCTATCGTCCTTTTATTCGACGCCCGTCTTAACCGAGCACCACGACTCCTCTAGCAGATCCGTACGTTTGTAACGCTAGGGCCTGGTCCCTCCGCGGTTGTCCGGGCGTTGCCTGAACCTGGCATCCTAGACCCGTCCGCCCACGACATGTCCAACCGGAGAACGCCGGACGCGGCCAAGGGTCGGCAATTTAGCATCATCGGGACCCAGGCGGCTCAGTCCGAGCGTTGTCGAGAGTGTCCTCATGGGCGACTCGCCTGCAACATTTTGCCGGAGGGGCAAATGTTCAGGCCTACCGGTTGCTTCGGCGGCGACGCGACGATTTCCTGTTGAAAAAGCGCGCGTCCCCGTGGTGGCTAGGTGGTGTCCAGCCTCTGAAGGCAGCGCGCCCTCTACGCCGGGCTTCAAGATAACTCATTGATTTCTATAGAACTTTTGGAGCGGGCGAAGGGATTCGAACCCTCGACCCCAACCTTGGCAAGGTTGTGCTCTACCCCTGAGCTACGCCCGCGCTCCCGGCGGAGGCGCGGTCTGTAGCGCCGTGACGGGGTGATTGCAAGCCGATCGCATGGGTCCGCAGGCGGGGTACCGTCGCGCACGGGTGCAGCCAGTCGATAACGTTTTCGAAATATTGGCAATGCTGCAATCCTGCGTTTCGGCGTTTGGAGTGCGGGCGACGGCCTGAGACCGGCAGGTCGGTCGGCGCGAGACGGGTGCCGCTCCTTGCCGCGCACCGCATTTGGCAGCCGTTCGGCGTCGGGATGAATGCTCATGGCGTCGCAAGGCTTCGCTTCAGCCGGGTGATGGCGCCGGGCAAGCCGCGCACCTTCAACAGCCGGCCAGTTTCGTCATACGCCTCGGACAAGACCCTCGCACTTTCATATACGTCGCCGATCAGCCCCTGTTTTGCATACGGCAGCACCAGCACATCCTCCACCATCGCGGCTTCGAAAAACGCGATGATGGTGTCCCGGAGGGCACTTACATCGTCCGGCGCGTACGCGGAGAGCAGGATCGCGTCCGGGTGCTTCTCCATCAGCGCGGCGCGTCCGGCAGCGTCCACACGGTCGATTTTGTTCAGCACCAGGCGGGACGGCACCGCATCGGCGCCGATTTCGCGCAGCACGCCGCGGCTCACCTCGAGCTGCGCCTCATAGGTCGGGTCGGATGCGTCGACCACGTACAGCAGCAGCGAGGCCTCCAGCGCCTCCGCCAGCGTGGAGCGGAACGACGCCACCAGATCGTGCGGCAGTTGCTTGATGAAGCCGACCGTGTCGGAGACGAGCACGCGCGGCCTGCTCTCCGGCTGCAGCGTGCGGACGGTGGTGTCCAGCGTGGCGAATAGTTTGTCCTCGACCAGGACCTGGCTGCCGGTGAGCGCCCGCATCAGCGAGGATTTTCCCGCATTGGTGTAGCCGACCAGCGCCACCCGAAGCTGGTCGCGGCGGGCGGAGCGGCGCTGGTCGCTGTCGCGCTGCACCGCTTCGAGCTGGTCCTTCAGCTCGGAAAGCCGGTCGCGGATCTTGCGCCGGTCTAGTGCGAGGGTGCTTTCGCCGGCGCCCGGGCCTTGTTGGCGTCCGCCGCCGCCGGCGGATTCCCGCAAGCGGGGTGCCACGTATTTCAGCCGCGCCATCTCCACCTGAAGTTTGGCTTCGCGGGTGTTGGCGTGGCGATGAAAGATCTCGACGATGACGCCGGTGCGGTCCAGCACTTCGGCGCCGGTGGCACGCTCGAGGTTGCGGATCTGGCTGGGCGAAAGCTCGTGGTCGACGATGACGAATTCGGGCCGGGCGGCGGCATCCGGTTCGGGCTCGGCCGCGGTGGCCGGACCGGCCGCATTTTCGAACCGTTGCCGGGCCTTTGACGTGGAGGGCGGCGCCATCGAGCCGACGACACCGGTGCCGCCGGTGAGCGCCGCCAGCTCCGCGAGCTTTCCGCTGCCCAGCAGCAGGGCAGCACCGGTGCCCTCGCGCTTTTGCGATAGCGTGCCGACCACCTCATAGCCCAGCGTCTTTACCAGGCGCCCCAGCTCCTCGAGGCTGGCTTCGTGCGCGACATCATCCACGTCCGGTGTCTGGATGCCGACGAGGACGGCAAGCGGGGTAGGCGGTTTGGTCTGCATGATCGGTTATGTAGCACGGTTGAGGGCGGGGCTTCGAAAGCGCACCTCGCGGTCGAACCCCGTCCGCTTGGGGCGCATTCCGGCTGGCATTTGAGGTCCCCCCCCATTGGCCTTGCGTGGTTCGGAAACGCCGCATCCTTGTTGCCGTTACGTAAGGGGTTGGCCCAGGCCAACCCTTTACGGTTCCGCATGGATTATCGGGCCGCGGCCTGTGCGTGCGATTGGGGCGGCGTATTGCATGAACATGTGCCCGGCGGTGGCACCGGGATTGGGGCCGGGTGTTGTGGTAGCACAGGATAGGCGGTAGGTAAATAGTCCGCGCTAGGAAAATAGAGATATCGCCCTGGCGCGTGGGGGCCATTGGGCAACGGCCGTGTGCTGCGGGCGACCCGACGATGGAAAGGAAGTATTTCTTTTTTGAAAAAAAGAAACAAAAAACTTTTTCTATTTGCGCCAAGCCGCAGGTTCAAATGGGCCAATCAGGTGCTGCCTACAACAGATAAAAGTTTTTTGGTTCTTTTGGGCTTGCCTGCCGATGATGCCTACGGCGTCGTCATGCCGGAAATCAGGCAACCTTCCTCCGTGCTGCCAACGATACTCGCGCCACTCGTAATCGAAATCGTGGGCCGGTTGCCGGCGAACACGTAGATCAGGGTGGGAAGGTTAAGCGTCGCCCGCCCGTTGGTGCCGTCGACCGACAGCTCAACGGGTAGAAAATCTCCAGGCGGCGTTGCCTTTACCGACGACAAAACGACACTGTTCACGAACGCCGATTCACCCGACGTGGTGATTCCGCAAGAGACATGCGAAATCGTCAGCATCTCGCCGGCAGGCACCGCGGCAAAGGTCAGCGTGCAGGATTCCTTACCATTGCATGCCGTGTCCGCCAGACTCGCCTTGTACGGCGTGGTCGCCGCAAAAGCGCCCGCCGACACCAGCAGAAGCGCCGCTCCCGCCACCCGCGGCAAATGGTTCACCATGGCAACTCCCTCGGCCAGATTTTCCATGTGAATGAAACTACCCCGGTAGGCAAACGGGCAAGAAATAAAAAAGCAGTTCTTTTTTGAAAAAAAGAACCAAAAAACTGTTACTAATTGCGTCCAGCATACGTTACAACAGGGCCAGTCCCGCAATAGACAAAAGTTTTTTGGTTCTTTTTTTCAAAAAAGAACTGCTTGCCTTGCTTTCTGTTCAATGGGTTGGCCTGCCCGACCAAAAATGGTGCCCAGGGGCGGAATCGAACCACCGACACTGCAATTTTCAGTCGCATGCTCTACCAACTGAGCTACCTGGGCGCCGTGGGGAGCAGTAGCGTAGCCCAGGCGCGCGAGCCGATCAAGCGCCGGCCGCCACGGCGGCACCATATTGACGGAATGGCGGGGGCTGGTGACATTCAGGCGGCTGTGAAAATCCTGCATACCGGGGGCCGCGGCGTGGCGCTGCCGCCGGACCCGGCGCACGCGGCCGCGCCGGCGACCGAAGTTACGATCATGCACATCGAGGCGCCCGGGGCGGAGGCGACCGTGCAAGCCGGCGCCATGATTCTGGGCCGCGGCTGGGTCGTGTCGGACGCCGAAATCGCCTGTGTGAGGCTGTATCTGGACGGGCGGTTCCGCGGCTACGCCGCATACGGCGCCCCGCGGCCCGATATATTCGAGCGATTTCCGACCTACGGGCAGGCCGCACAGTCCGGCATAAATTTTGCGATATCGGCGACCGGCCTTGCCGGCCCCGCGGCCGAACTGTCCGTGGTCGTGCGCACCAGCAGCGGGCGGGAGACGCGGCGCTTGGTGAAGCTGCGCATCGCGGGCCTCGCCTATGCCGAGGATCGCCGCGACAAGAGCGGGGGGAATTGGCCGGTCCGCCTTGCCGTCGAGCGCGCCCGCATCGATGCCGATCTGACGTTGCACGTGCACGGGTGGGTGGCCGGCGCCATGCCGGTGTGGCAATTGCGGCTGTTTCTTGGCGACGTCGCCCTGCGGGCACCCGACCGCGGCCTGGCGCGGCCCGACATCGCGGCGCGGCATCCGGAATATTTGCACGCTGGTCTGTCCGGCTTCCGGCTGGTGCAGACATTGGATGCGGCCACGGCCGCGCGCGGGCCGTTGCTGGTGGAGGCGCTGTGCGATGGCGGTGCGCGCCGGCGCGTCACGCGGCCGCTCGATCGCGCGTCGCGCAATGATCCGGCCGACATTTTTTTCGATATCGATCAGCCGGTGCTGGCGGGCGGTGCGGCACGCGACCCCGTGCGCGGGCCGCTCATGATCGGCGGCTGGGCGGTGGCACCGGCAGGCATCGATTTTATCGATGTCAGCATCGATGAGCGTGTCGTCGGGCGCGCGTTCCATTTCATACGCCGTCCTGACGTGGCGGCATCGTTCCCCGACCGGCCGGAATCTCTGCTGAGCGGCTTTGCGCTGCATGTGCCGGCCCGCGATATCGCCGACGGGGCACACACCGTGTCCGTAACGGTGCAGGACCGCGATGGTGCGCGGGCCACGCGTTCGTTCCTGGCCTACGCGGACCGGCAGGGGGACGCGCCTGCGCACGAGACGATCCGCAAATCGGTCGGCGCGGATGAAACCGATCACGCGATGGCGACACTCGATCGGCTGGGCCATCGATTCTTCACCGTGCATGTTTGCCTGGCCGATCTTTCGGCGGAAACGATACGGCGCGCGCGCGACACGCTGGGCGCGCTGCGGGCGCAGGCCTATCCGAATTGGCGGGTCGAGTTGCATGCGCCGCGCGCCACCCGCGTGCTCGCGTCGTTGGCGGCCGACGCGGCATCTCCCATTTCCGCCCGCGCCGACCTCGCGGAAAATCAGGCAACGCATTTCATCTGCAGGCTGCGTGCCGGCGACCGTCTCGGCCCCGATGCGCTGCTGGAATTTGCCCTGCACGCCGCGGGCCACCCGGCCGATGATTTCATCTACGCCGATGACCGGCGAAGGGACCCCGCCGAGGGGGGCGATGCCGCTTTTTTCAAGCCGGATTGGTCGCCCGATCTGCTGCTGGCGTTGAATTATATCGGCCGGTGCTGGTGCGCCCGGGCGGGGCTGGCGGAAGCCGATTTCATCCGGTCCGGCGACCACGCATGCGTGCTGGAATTGACGCAATCCGCGCGGGCGGTGGGCCATGTGCCGCGCTTGCTGCTGGATGCCTCGCGGACCGCGGGCTGCGACGATACAGCCGAGACGGCCGTGGCCAGCGCGCTGGCGCGGCGCGGCATAGCAGGCACGGTCGCACCCGGGCGCGCGCCGGGCACCTTTGAGGTGCGACGCCACGTGACGCAAGCCGGCCGCGTGTCGGCGATCATTCCGACCATTGCCGCGCGCGGATTGATCAGGACGACGATAGAAGGCTTGCGGGAAAAGACGGATTGGCCCGATATCGAGATAATTTGCATCGATAACATTCCCGCCGGCCAGGATTTGCACTGGAAGCGCTGGCTGCGCCAGCATGCCGACCGCGTCATCGAAATCGCCGAACCGTTCAACTGGTCGCGGCTCAACAATGCAGGGGCCGCGGCTGCAACCGGCGCCTATCTGCTGTTCCTGAACGACGACATCGAAATGGTTCAGCCGGGCTGGCTGCGCGTGCTGGTGAGCCACGCGCAGCGCCCCGAAGTGGCCGCGGTGGGCCCGCTACTGCTCTACCCCGACGGGACGGTGCAGCAGGCCGGCATGTTCGGCACCGGACGCGGCGCGCGGCACGCCTTCCGCTTTGCCGCCGGCGACGCGCCCGGCCCCTTCGGGCTTGCGTTGTGCGAGCGTAATGTGCTCGCCGTGACAGGCGCGTGCATGGCGATGCGGCGAGACGCCTTCGACGCGGCCGGCGGCTTCAACGAAACGCACGGCGTGGTCAACAACGATGTCGATTATTGCCTGCGCGCACATAGCGCCGGCCGGCGCATCCTGTTCACGCCGCACGCCCGGCTCATCCACCACGAGCTCGCCAGCCGGGCCGAACTGACCGACAGCTTCGATAGCGTTTCATTCGACCGCGACTGGGGCAGGATTCTCGCCCTGGGCGATCCGTTCTTCAATCCGAATCTGTCGCCGGAATCCGATCTTTGGCAGCCGGAATCGGAGCCGGTTCAAATCGCGCATGCCGCGCAGCCGCGCGCGGCCGGTGCGCAGGTGCGCCGCATTCTGGCTCTGGTGCTCGGCGACGGGCGTGATTTTCTCGACGCCCTGCGTGCCCTGCGCCGCCTGAAGCAACGCTTTCCCGCCGCTTGCGTGCATGTGGTGGTCGGCCCGCAAGCGGCACCGCTCGCGGCCGGGGAGGCGTGCATCGATGAGGTAATGCAATTCGACGCGACCCTGCTGGCGCCTCGAACCGAGCGCGTGGTGGCGCAACGGTCGCTCGATCTGCTGGCCGCCCGGCTGGTGCCGCACCGGTTCGATATTGCAATAGACCTTTGTTGGCGCCCGGATCTGCGTCACGTGCTGCGCCACACCGGTGCGCCGATACTGGCGGGCCTTGAACAGGATGGTTTGTTCGCCTGGCTGGATATCGCGGTGCAGCCAGAGGCGGATATTAATCTGTTACGAAAGCGCGTGCATGTCGCCGATGAGCTGACCCGGCTGGTGGAGGCGGTGTCGCTGGCGTGCGAACCGCCCGCTTGCCGCGTGCCGGGGCGGGATATTGCGGCGGCGCGATCGCATCTGGCGGCCTTGCCGGCGTTCGCAGGCGTGCCGCCCGCGTTTTTCGCGGCGCGGCTGGTGTGTGTTCATCCTGGCGCCGCACCCGGCTTGTTCGCCTGGCCGGCGGCACATTTCGCCACCTTGGTGGCCCTGCTGGCGGGTGTGCCGGGCACGTTGGTGCTCTATATGGGCACCGAAACAATCGATTCCATGGCCGGGATCGATGGCGTGATGCCGCTCGCTGACGCCGTCCGGCCCGCCGACCTGGCGCTTGTATTGCGCGCATGCAGCCTGTTCGTAGGCGGCGCCGGCGGCCCGGCGCACCTGGCCGCGTCACTCGGCGTGCCGACCGTGGCGGTGCATGACGCGGTGCGGGACGCGAGCGCGTGCGCCGCCGTCGGGCCGAACGCCGTGGCATTGCAGCGCCGCATGCATTGCGGCCCGTGCTACATCCAGGCCGAATCGGAGTGCCCGCGGGCCATGGCTTGCCTGACCGGCTTGCCGCCGGGGCAGGTGTATCGGGCCTGCCTGCGGTTGCTGGAGCAGGAAGGCCTTCTTTTTTGAAAAAAGTAAGCAAAAAACTTTTACTAATCGCGTCCAGCATGTGCTTCAAAGAGGCCAAACGGGTGCCGTCCTTATCAGATGAAAATTTTTTGGTTCTTTTTTTCAAAAAAGAACTACTTTCTTTTGTATCTCATTAGCGGGTAACTATGACGGAATATTCCGGGCAGCCGCCCGAATTCAAATTTCACCCGGCGCCACCCGGACCCTTGACGGACTACGACGTTGTCATGGCGTTCGGGATTTTTCTTGGGCGGGACCCGGAGAGTTCGTCGGTCATCGACTATCATCGCGCGCAGACCTTCCCGAACATCATGGCCGGATGCCTCGCTTCGACCGAATTCCTCGAGGGCACCATCCTGCCGATGCGGTCCAGGCAGCAGCTACGGCGCAACGATTGCCGCAGCCGGCCGTCCGAGGAGCAGATCGACTGGCTTGCAGGCCACCTCATGTTCACGCCGGACGAGCGCGGCGCATTGGCCGACGCGCCTGATTGGAGCAGTTTCTTTCACGCCCTGCACCTGATCGGCGGCGTCGATTTGCTGAAGGATGTGCCGCCCGCACCCGACCCGGCGCCGCCGGTCGTCTCGCCGGCGGACAGTTCGGCCGCACCCATGGCGGCGGCGCGCCAGCCCGGCCCGGCGGCGACCGGCGAGCCGGCGCGGCGCTTCCCGCTTTTCGCGCTGGACAATGTCGTGGCGTCGCCCTGCGGCGCCTACCTCATCGTTGGCTGGATCGATGACGCGGACGCACCGCTCGCCGAAATCCGGCTGGCCGCACAGGGCACGACGCTCGCGGCCACTACCAGCCTGGCGAGATGCCGGCGGCCGGATGCGGAATCCACCATGGGCACGCAATCGGGGCACATGCTCGGCTTCTGGACAATCATGTTTCGGCCTGATAACGTGCCGCCACCGCCCAGTTGCACCCTCACCCTGTTCGCCGGCGCCGCGTGGCAGACGGTGACGGTGCAGCCGAAAACCGTCAGCGACGCGCAGTTGCGCGACATGGTATTCGAATACCTGCATGCCGCGCGGTATTTCGGCAACCCGCAGAATGAATCGTTCGTTCAGCTCACGCACGGTCCGGGCACCGATCTGCTACGGTTCAACGACCGGATTTCTTCCTCCATCACAGCGCACGCCTACGTGCAACGCTTTGGCCCGCCGCGGACCGGGTTCGATGGCTCGGTCATCGTCTGCCTCTACGGCAAGCCGGAATTCCTGTTTCTGCAGGCGGCCCTGTTCTCCGGCGGCGGCGGCGGCGACCGATACGAATATATCTACGTCTCGAACAGTCCTGAACTGGCCGAGGGCCTGCTGAAGGAAGCCCGGATCGCCGAGCAGATCTATGGCGTGAGCCTGACGCTGGTGATCCTGCCGGGCAATGCGGGCTTCGGTGCCGCCAACAACGTCGCCGCCCGCCACGCCCGCAGCAGGCGCATTCTGATCGTCAATCCGGATGTGTTCCCGCGCCGTGCCGACTGGGCCCAGGCGCATTCGCGACTGGTGGCGACCCTGCCGGCGGCGCAGACGGCGCTGTTTGGCGTGCCGCTTTATTACGATGATGGTTCGCTGATGCACGGCGGCATGTATTTCGATATCGATACCGGCCTGTCGGTGCGGCCGGACGGCATCAGCCAGCAGGTCATGCTGCGTGTGGAACATTATGGCAAGGGCGCGCCGCCCGACACGCCGGCCTATTTGCGTGCCCGGCCGGTGCCCGCGGTGACCGGCGCGTTCATTTCGGCCGACCGCGGGTGGTTCGAGGAATTGGGCGGCTTCTCGCAGGATTACGTGTTCGGCCATTACGAGGATGCCGATCTGTGCCTGCGCAGCCTGGAGCGCGGCCGGCCGGCCTGGCTGCATGACATTGCGTTCTGGCATCTGGAGGGCAAGGGCTCGGACCGCCGGCCCGCGCATGACGGCGGCTCGCTGATCAATCGCTGGCATTTCACCCAAACCTGGGGCGAGCGCATTGCCGGGGATTTGTGCGGCCGCGCGCCGTCCTATTTCAAATCGCTGGAGGCAGGCCTGTGAGCACGATGCGCCGGGCGGCGGCCGCGCCCCGCGCCGCCCGCGCCGGCAAGCCCGCGTCAGCGCCCCCCGCCGCCGAATTAGGCGCCGCCGCAACGAGGCCGCAGCGCGTGCTGCTGGTAAGCGTTTTCCACCCGGAACTGACGCGCGGCGGCGCGCAGCAGGTGTGCTACGAACTGTTCGAGGCCCTGAAGGCATCGCCCGATTTCGATCCCGTGCTGCTGGCGTCGGAAGACCGGAGCTATCCGGCGCTGTACAAGAGCGGCGCGCGGATCACCGGCTTCGACGGCCGGCCCGGCGAATATTTGTTCCTGTCATGCGATTACGACAATTGGTGGCACAAGACGTCATCGCCGCTGCATGTCGCGGCATTTGCCGAGTTCCTCGAAACGATCCAGCCGGACGTGGTGCATTTCCACCACTTCCTCACCTTCGGCGTCGATCTGCTTACCCTGACCAGGCGGGTGCTGCCACGGGCGCGCATTGTTTTCACCTTCCACGAATTCCTCAGCATCTGTGCGGCGGACGGCCACATGATCCGCCGGTCGGACGGCTCGCTCTGCACGCATGCGAGCCCGGTGCGCTGCCACCAGTGTTTCCCCAACCATGGGCCGGAACAATTCCTCATGCGCCGGATGTGGTTCATGCGCCACCTCGGTGCGGTGGATGCCTTCACCTGCCCCAGCAATTTCATGATCGAGCCTTATGTCGCGTGGGGCATACCGCGCGAGAAAATCACCTGCGTCACCAACGGCCAGCGCGATTACAGCGGGGGAGGCCGGCTTGGGGCCGCGAGCCCGGCGCATAACCGTTTCGGTTTCTTCGGCCAATTCGTCGACGTGAAGGGCGTGCAGATCATCTTGCGCGCCGTGCGCATCCTGCGGGCCGAGGGTTTCACCGATTTCTCCATCGACCTCAACGGCGACAATCTGCGCTACGCGAGCCCCGCGGTGCGCGCGGAAATTGAAACCTTCCTCGCCGAGGAAGCGTTGCTGCCGATCGAGGAACGCATTGTTGCCAACAACGGTTCCTACCATGTGGACCAGTTGCGCGGCCGCATGAGCCGGGCGGACTGGTGCATCGTGCCGTCCATCTGGTGGGAGATTTTCGGCCTGGTCATATCGGAAGCCTGGATGTTCGGCCGCCCGGTGATCTGCTCCAACGTCGGCGGCATGGCCGAGCGCGTCCGCCACGAGGTGGACGGCCTGCATTTCCAGATCGCCGACCCTCGCGCGCTGGCCGCCACCATCCGCCGCGCGTCGTCGGAGGCGGGGCTGTGGGAGCGCCTGGCCGCCGCGGTGCCGGCGGCACCGGCGCGGGCGGAGATGGTGGCGGGATATCGCGGCGTGTATAATATCGGCGCGCCCGAGGCCTGACCGTTGCGCAATGTCGGGCCGGACGATTGACGAGGTTAGCGAGCGATGCCGGTTCCGGTGTATGTTATCAGTCTGGAGCGGGATGCGGATCGGCTTCGAGCCGTGGTCGACCAGTTGCGACCGTATCGTTTTCTTGAGCTGATTCATGTCAAGGGGTTTGCCGGCCGCGACTTGCCAGATCCAGTCTGCCATGTGTTGACCGGCAATGTGTGGTCGCATCATCATAAGGGGACGCTTGGCTGCTTCATGAGCCATCTGAATGCCTGGCAGATGGTGGCGGAAAGCGACGCGCCATTTAGCATGGTGGTTGAGGATAGCGCCATATTTTCGAATTGTGATCTGCTTGAAACGCTACAGCTGCCGCCAGGCAGCCACCTGGTATTTTGCAATCGTCGGACCGCGTATCCGGTGCAGGATGCCGGGCAGGCGGCGGCGGGGGTTCTGTTTCGGTCGGTCGACCCGGTGCCGGCCCATATCGAAACGCACGGCATGGCTGTTGGAACCGACGGGTATTTGATCACGCCCGCCGGCGCGCGCAAACTGCTCGAATATGTCAAGGTCGACCGGTTGTTTTCGCATGTCGATCTCCGCATGCTTGCCTATTGCCTCGATCAAAATACGATCCCGGCTCCCGATACGCTGCGCAAGACAGGTCGTAACGTATTGAATTTCCGTCGGTCGTTTAACGCCTCCCATCGCCTGGCCGGCTACACGATGCTGCCAAGCCTAACCGGGCGAGCGCGCATCAGCAGCACACGGGTGATCGAGGATGAGGCCGGCAAGCAGACAATTGTCACGCGTCCGATCATTTTGTCCGACGCTGAACAGGCCGATGGCGAACGGCATTGCGATACCGATGCACAATCCGCCGGGCCCGCTGTACCGCCGCCTGCCGGTTCGCCGTTTGGGCAATTCATGCGCGGCATCCTCGGCCGGATATCAGCCTCGGGCAGGGCGGGCCGTTGAAGGTTTACGTCATAAATCTCGACCGTGACACTGCGCGATGGTCGCGGATATCGGACATGCTGGAGGATATTCCCAACCTGGCCGTGCAGCGGATACAGGCCGTTTATGGCCCCGATTTGCCTGCTGCAGCCAGCGTCCTCCTCTGGTCCAACCCTTCATCGCCGCCGCGGCGCGGAACGCTCGGAACCTTCCTGTCGCACGTCAAGGCATGGGAAGCGGTGGCTTGCGGTACCGAAACATACGGTGTCATTCTCGAAGACGACGCGATGCTTCTTGGGTTCGAACGATTGATCTCGTTCCCGCTTCCGGAAGACGCCGAACTCGTTTTTATCAACGATAGAATGTCGCCGGGCAGCCGCCATGCCCCGCCGACCGGCCCGATCATGTGCTTTCCGATTGCGGAAGCGTTACGTAGCCTAAATAAAACCGGCCAGGGTGTCGGCGGCGATGGCTACATATTGACAAAGGTGGGCGCCAGGAAACTCCTCGAAACTGTAGCAAAGGACAGGTTTTTTGGTCATGTCGACTGGCGTCTGCTTCGATACAGCGTCAAGGCGGAAGATCTGCACGGCGAATTCGCCGGCACCAGGGTGTCCGAGATCATTCCGCACCACCACAGCAAGGCGTTTCCACCGGCCTGGGGCGTGCTCCGCGCCTATTGCCTGAACAAGCCGCTGGTGGCGTTTGGCACCGGGGGCACCAGCACGCGAGAGGAAGCAGATCAGCAACGATAACAACGGCGTTAGTTATAAACCACCAAGCCGCCGGATCAAATGGGCCAATCTGGTGGCGCCCTTAAAACAGGCAAAAGTTTTTTGGTTCTTTTTTTCAAAAAAGAACTGCTGCCTTGCTCCTGCCTGCCTTTTTCGGTGAGTCGCTCGCAACGCGCGCGAATTTCGAGCGGGAAACTAGCGCCGCATCCTTGTTCCCGCGTAGAAATTGACAAGGCTGGTGAGCGCATCGGGCGACGATTCAGGCAGGGCGTTGGTTGGGAAGAGATTCCATGACTGGATGACGACCTGGTCTGGCCGCACGCCAAGTGTCCCTTCCATTATCGCAATATGCTGCCGCGCGGCCTGCATCCACTCATTATCGGAATGGTCAACCGAAGTGCCATTGTAGATGATGCCGACATCTCCGATCAAATTCTGTCGCATCAGCCCGCGTGCGAAAGTGAACATCTCACGTGCCTGCGGCGGTCCATCGGGATGGTCCCACGCCACATCGATATGCAAAAACGCGAGGTTGCGGCCTAATTGGGAACGAAGTGCCGAAGCAAACTCGGCCAGGTCGTTTCGCCAGCGCGGATCTTCGCCCTGGTGCCTGCCGCCATTGACTACATCGGACGGTTCGATCTCGCCGATTTTCACATCGGGAAATTCCTGAATATATACCGACAGGCTTTCCGCCACCAGCTTGGCAAGTTCGGGGATGCTGCTTTGGCATCCTGGCTGGCCGCCTGGTTTTCCGACGTAATAATGCCCGAAGAAAAGGGGTTCGTCCATCGAAACATAAGAAATCACCCCCCCGGCTGCCTTGATCTTGCGTGCTATCAACTTGTGTAATGGAACCGGCCCGTATCCTTCAACCCGTCCGATGCCGCCGCACGGTGGCGCCGGCTTGGCGCCGACGTTGATCGCACCTGTCTCGACCGCCAGGGCAATGTTTCGTTGCTTTAGTCCCGCCACGATCTCATTGATCTGCGGCTGGGGTGTCGGCTGGATATACGGATTGCCGTATAATTCGAAAACACGCGTTCGCGCCGCCGCCTGGCCCCAGGGCGCGCCCGGCGCGAACATTGCACCAATGTCGGCACTGTGGGCTTGCGGTGCCAGCCAGATCTGCTGGCCATGCGCCGCCGCGATCGGCAACAGTCCCGCAACTCCGGTCAGAAGTGTGGCAATCAGGTTAAGCGGGCGATTCATGGCTTTCCTCCTGCAAGTTCCGAAGTGGCAGGCGTCTTCGATGTCTCAAGCGGGCCCGCACTGAATGAATTATACACGGGCTCGCATATCTGGCTGAAGAAACGTTTCTGTTCTGCCGTCCATTCCGTCTCACCGACCGAGGTCTTGCCGATCCCGGCACCGGTCCGTTCATGCGTTCCGGCAGAGAGCGATTCCTCGATCGTGGGCGCGATTTCCGGCATGCCGATGTAGTCCGTGATCCGGGCCGCTACGTCATGCGGTTTCTGCATCATGTCCTCCTGGCGTATTTCGAGGTAATGGGGCAGCTCATCGCGAACCTTGGTCCATGCCGTCATCGAGGCTGCCCAATCGCGGCATGCGCTCTCGAATGTCTGGTGAAACTTTGCGAATCTGGACAGCACGTTCGCCACCGGATTGCGAAAAAGAAAGATGAAGTAAGCGTCAGGAAAACATTCACGCAGAAACGGCACCGCCTTGATCATCGATACGCCAGGCGTTTTGTCGACAAAGGACGCTGAACCGTGTGTGTAAAAATACGTCTGCTTGGCGGCACCAGCCGCGAGGCTGCGATAATCGCCTCGAGCCATGAAGCGCACCATTCCGTGCGGCGAACCAGCGCCGCCGCTCAGCGCCTCCGAAGCTGTCGCGAACAGATGTGCCGCGTGACATTCGCCAAGCCACGGAAGCTGCAATGCGGAGGACAACGTTCCGCCCATTTGCGAGGTGCCTGACCGCGGCGACCCCACCACGAAGATGCGCATCGGCGGCATAAGCTGCAATTTCATATTGGGCGCACGCGCCAGTGGCGCACCGCCCCCAACGGGCATGATCTCAATCGCCTCCACGTCCTCGGCGGCGACGGCGCGATCAAATACGATAACAAATTCCCACGCCTCGTCGGCGCCATTGGCTTTCGTGGCGTCCGCGTCCGCAGCGGTGATGTTCGCCAAACTAGCTCCGATGATTTCCGGCCCCAGCATGGCGACAAGCCGCGTCGGTCGCCCGTTTGCGGCCGCGACCCAGCCCTGAGCAAATTCGGTCGACAATATCTTGACGCGTCCGTTACCAGTTCTCGCTTTCGCTGCATTCGCTCCGGACAAGGGGGGCGCCGCCGAGGTCGGAACCGGCGCGGCACTAGCTGCGCCGGCAGGCCGATCTTCGGCGCCCCTGGCCGCTGCCACAGAGGCTAAGGCGACGGGCGCGACAATGTCGCCTGATGGCGCAACTGGTGCGGCTTGCGGCGATGCAGGCATGTCGGCACCCGCTTGTGTTTGTCCGGGACCAGCGGTTTCAATCGGCACCGCGTCCTCGTGCCTGGCGGTTCCAAACAGGAATCTTAAGGGGCCGTTCCGCCTCATGCGTCGCAAATCTCGTCCTCGGCCCGGAAAATTGCCGGCCGCTGGGCTTCCCCTCTAACCATACTGATTGAGCGTGTTTGCGCAAGGCCATTCGGCCAGACACGGACAGGCCATTGATTCACCGCACTTTCCTGGTTCCCCACCGGCGTGGGGGCGGCGGGCAGGTCGCGGCGTGCGATCCGAGGCGCCGCGTTGAATTACGAGCCGGTTATCGGCCCTGCGTCGGCCCAGTAGTTCTCATCCGAGGCATAATCAAAATATTTCATTTCCGCGCAACATATTCTCGAAAAGGCGCTGCGCTGGTCCGGCGTCCAACCAGCATTGTCAAGCCCAACCACCCGCTCGGCACTATTTTCGTCGGATTGCTGTGGACGCTCGTTACGGAAGATCTCACCCATGCGCCCGCATGCGTCTGCCCCGGCATCCAGGAACGCGGCCAGTTTCGCCGCGACGGCGTCCGGCATGCGTGCGATCTCCTGCTGATCGATTTCGATACCGCGCACGCCGGCATTATCACGCACCGCGCGCCAGGCCGCCATGTTGCGCTCCCATTCGCGGCAATGAAATTCGAAATTTAGGGCAGGAAATTTCTTCAGCCGCGAAATTACGTTTTCGATTCCCCGCCGTTTGGCAAAAATGAAGCTCGCTTCCGGCCATAATTTAAGAATTTGCGGTATTGCCTGGATCATTGGCGGATTGCCGGTTTTGTCGGCCCATGGATAAGGCGGGTTCAAATTGTCGAGATATTTTTTGAAAACCTGGAAAATATCGTCCTTGAAAGCTTCCCAGTCGATGCTGCCTGCCAGCACCTGGTCGGTTGGGGTTCCATAGGTGGCCTTGTGGCGGTCGGCCGTCACCTCGAAGTGACGCAACAACGTGAGAAAATTTCCTTCGCGAAACCCTTTATAGCCCGCCGCGCGCAAACCATTGATCAAGATGCTGGTGCCGGAGCGCGGTGAGCCGACGATAAACACGGGCGTCCGCAGGGTGGCAGCAGGTTGGCTACTGTACGGAGTTGAACCTGGCAGTTTATCCCCCTCTGAAACGGATTTTGGCGGCGTCCGGAGCGGTAGCGCGGATCAAATTACAATATCGTCGCGCTGGGATAGGACGAGAATAGTGGTCGGGCAAATTTGCGCAAGTCCATGCAGCCTATACATAGATTTCCACCTCGTCGAGGTGCAGAATTTGCCGCCGGTTCAGGTGCAGGCGGAGGAAGCGGAACGGCATCGCCGCGGGGGTTTCGATTTTCAGCGGCGATCCGTTCGCGCCGCCAAAGGCCTGGGCCTCGTCATGGCGGTAAATGCTCACCCAGTGCCGCATGTCCGTCGATCCGCATGCCTCGAGAGAATTCGCGCGGGCGGCCTGGTCGATCCGATTGTAGATGATAACTTCCCGTATCGGATATGCCGCTTGCAGATCCACGCACCACCAGGGACGATCCTCCAGGTCCGTATGGAAGCCAAATCCGCCGGTAATCTGACCATTTACAGCGCCTTGCGCATCCTGCACCAGATCGGGCGACCGGGACCAGCGGCAGGTGGAACTTTGCGTCGCGGGCTTGCCCCGGGCGACATTGAAGGCGGCGCGCGCGGCGGTTCCCATTCGCAATTCGGCGTAATCGCGCAGCCGGACGAGCGCATCCCAAGCGCCGGTTTCGGCGAAATGGCGCAGGAACATGGCGACCACGCCGGCGGCGTCGCCCCGCGCCATCCGTTGCCGCAGAACCGAGCCTTCCTGGAACAAATCCTCGACGTTCCATTTTAATTTCGTCACGGAGCGCAGATATCGTGATCCGTCCAGCACCGGGTGCAGCACGCCATATTGCCCGAGCGAAGGCAAAGCGCCTTCGTAGTGCGGCGGTGCCCAATCATAGGCGGATGTGTCGCCGAACGCCGACAGCGGCAGTTCCGCGGCACCCAGGCGCGCGATCTCGGCGCCCACGAACGCTTCGTTATTCGGCCACGCCATCGTGCCGGGCGGGGATTGGATCTCGCCGGCCAGGGCGCGCCTGGTATGCTCCCGCCGCGCCGTTTGCAGCGCGCGCGCAAATGCCCGGCTGAACGCAGCACAACACAAAAGCCGGCCGATGGCGGGCGCTTCGTTCTGGTAGTAGGGTTGCGCCAATCTGGACCAAGGCCAGTTCGCCAGCGGCGTTCTTATCGGGTCACCAACGAAAGCTGCGCCCGCTTCCGCCATCGCCGCGATCACCAGGGAGATGTCGATATTTACAGTGCAATCATATTCGCAAATGAAAACGTATTCATAATGCGGGTATTGATCGAAGAAGTGATAAACCTGGTAATCCGTGTTGTACCAGAACAGATTGCCCGGCGGGTGGCGCAGATAGCCCTCGGCAGCGGCCATGGCCTCGGTCATGCGCACCACCCGCGGGCAGCCAATGCCCGTGACCAGGCCGCGGGTTTCGTCCACCACGACGAAAACATCGCCGGGCCCGGCGCGGTCGCGCAGCCGGTTCAATTGCCGATCGGCAAACGCGTCCCAGAAATGCGTCTTGAACAGCACCGCATAGGGGGGAAGTTGGCTCATCCAGGCGGTTCGTGCCGGTGGTGTCAGGCCGGCGCCAGCTGGGTGTGCGGCCCATTGGGATCGATGCGGGCATAATCCAATAGATTCCACACCTGCGACATCAGCCGGAATTTCTCCTGCCGCGAAGGATCGAGCTGCCGCCAGGCATGAATATTCTTGGTGAACCAGGCATCGACCTCGACGACATCGCCGTCGAAACTCGGCACCGGCGCGAGGGCGCGCAGCACGAAGCCGAAATCCGCCAGGAAGGCAACCAGGTGGTGCAGCAGCTTCTGGTCCTGATACAACGGATACAAGTGCGTCTCCAGTTCGATGCCGAGGCAGCCTTGCAGCAGGCCGCCAAAACCTTGCAGCACCTCATACTCGAAGCCTTGCACATCGATCTTGATGGCATCCGGCGCTGGCACCTCGCCGGCGGCATGAAGCGTATCATAACGGGTGCAGGCCACGGAAGCCGTGCGCTGAACCTCGAACAACGGCGCAATGCGGTATTTGCGCAGCATCTCGCGGTTCGGCTTGCGCAACGAGCTGCAGCCCCACCAGCGCGTGATATGCAAATCGTGCGCCTCGGTCAGGTTCGAAAGACCGGTTTGCAGTACCAGGCCATCGGCGAATGTCTGGCGCAGCTTGGCGGCCTCGGCCGGGTTTGGTTCAAACATGACCGGCATGATGCGCTGGGCATGGGGGAGCCATTTCGGCTGGAGCCCGCCGGCGCCGCCGACGTCGACCAGGCATAATTTGGGGGTGGTGGTAACCATGGAAGGAAGGAAGAACTTCTTTCTTGAAAAAAAGAAGCAAAAAACTTTTATCCACTGGCGTACGTGGCCATGGACCACGTACGCCATTGACCAAAAGTTTTTTGGTTCCTTTTTTCAAAAAAGAACTACTTTCTTGCTTAACTGCTTTCCTCTTCCTCCCGCACCGCCTCCCCCGGCACCACGTATTGCCCGGTAATCCACCGCCCCAGATCCACGTCCGCGCAACGGGGCGTGCAGAACGGGCAGTAGCGCGGGTCGGCCGGGCGCCGGCAAATAGGGCAGGGGGGTTCAGCCATCGATCGTCTCGATCCGCCACGCGCCAGGCGCCAGAGTTGGGTCGCTGCGCAATGTTAGGGGATATGGCATGGCGTGCGCCAGCGCCGACAGCGCGGGCGCGTCCGCCTGCAGCGCCGCCACCACGCCGGGCGCCGACTGCAACAAAAAGCGGCGGCCCGGATGCACGGCTGCCTCCGCCCGCACCGCGCGCAATGCGGCAAGCCCCGCGGCGTGCGGTCCGGCGAGGCGCTCATGCAGCGGCGGGCGCAGGCGCGGGCGCAGGATTTCGGCAAAACCAAGCGGCGTGAATCCGGCCAGCCGCGGGGCCAGGCGGTCGGGCGCCAGCGCGGCCGTGAGGTCCGGTGCCAGCGCCGCGCGCTTGCGGGTCGGCACGCCGGCGCAATCGATCAGGATCGCGCCGGACAAGTTGCGCAGTCGGATCTGCCGCGCAAGCTCCGGCAACGCCAGGCGGTTGGCGGCGAACTGGTTCGCCTGCTTCAGGCCGGGGGCGGCCGTGGCGGCGGCGCCGTCCACGTCGATGGCGGTGAGCGCCGGGGTTGCCACGGCGCTGGCGCGCATGCCGCCGGGCAGGGCGAAATTCACATCGGCCAACGCATCGAGCGCCGCTTCCAGCGGCGCCGGGAATGGGCCTTCCTCCACCGCGGCCTCGGGGTAGCAAGCTTGCAGTTCCTGCAACGGCGTGACGCCCTGATGCACCACGCGCACGCCGCCTTGTGCCACCAGCGCACGCTCGGCGTCGGTGAGGCGCGCGGTGACACGCGGCCCCTTCTGCCCCAGGGCCGCGCGGATGACGCGCACGCCGATATGGTCGCCGACATGGGCGGTGGCACCGCCTTCGGTATCGGGCAGGAAGGCCTCGGCGTCCGCCAGCGCCACGAACGCGCCGGCCATGGCGGGAACGCGCGCCACCACGCGGCCCCGGTGCAACGCGCCGTAACCATCCGGCGCGCCCGGCCGATGGATATAATATTCCAGGGCAACACCATTCCGCAGAAGCACAACCCTGGTTTCGCCCGGGCTGTGCGCCGCATGGAGACTCAACACAAAGCGGTATCCGCGCGGGCCGAAAAATAGCCGCGGCCTGTCAGCAATTGTGCGGTTTCGAACAGCGGCAGCCCTACCACGCCCGAATAGCTGCCATGAAGCGCGCGGACGAAGGCGGCGGCCCGCCCCTGAATGGCATAACCGCCCGCCTTGCCGGCCCATTCGCCTGTCGCGACATAGGCGTCGATCTGTCCGGGCGTCAGCCGGGCGAACACCACCTGGCTGTCGCTGAGCCGATGGCTGGCGCCGCCGTCCGGCGCAATGAGCGTCACTGCGGTAAACACATGGTGCCGCCTGCCGGACAGCAGCTTCAGACAGGCGCGCGCGTCGGCCTCGCTTGCCGCCTTGCCCAGGATGCGGCGGCCGACCCCGACCACGGTGTCAGCGGCCAGGGTAAAGCAGCCCGGTTCGGCGACGCGCGCGGCCTTCTCGGCCGCCAGCCGGATGGCGTGCAGGCGCGGCAGTTCGGCGGCGCGGGGGGTTTCGTCGATGTCGGCGGCCGACACGCGGTCGGGGATCACACCAATCTGAGCCAGCAAGGCGAGCCGGCGGGGGCTGGCGGAGGCAAGAATGAGCGTCGGCGTAAGTGTGGCCCCGGCTATCGTAACACCCGCTACTTGAAGCGAAATGTGATGCGGCCCTTGGAGAGGTCATAGGGCGTCATTTCCACGTTCACGCGGTCGCCGGCCAGCACGCGAATGCGGTTCTTGCGCATCTTGCCGCTCGTGTGGGCGAGGATCACGTGCTCATTGCTGTCCAGCTTGACGCGGAACATGGCGTTGGGAAGCAGTTCCGTGACGATGCCGCTGAATTCGATCATATCCTCTTTTGACACGCAGATTCCTTGGTTGTTGGGCGGGCCGGAACATGATGGCCCACCAGGGGCCGGTCAAGCAGAAGGAAGTTGTTCTTTTTTGAAAAAAAGAACCAAAAAACTTTTACAAATTGCGTCCAACTGCCAGTCCAAAAACGCCAAAGGGGTGCCGCCAGCTGCTTTCTCCCCTGCTTCACTGCGGCAACCGCATACCCAGGCTGCGCGCATGCGCCCCCAGCCCCTCCGCCTCCGCCAGCGCGATCGCCGCCGGCCCCAAGGTTGCAAGCGCCCCCTGATCGGCCTCCATCCAGGTGGTCCGCTTGAGAAAATCGAACACCGAAAGCCCGCTCGCGAAGCGCGCCGTGCGCCCGGTCGGCAGCACATGGTTCGGCCCGGCGATGTAATCGCCGAGCGCCTCCGGCGCGTAACGCCCCAGGAAAATCGCTCCGGCGTGGCGCACCGCGGCGAACAAAGGCGCCGGATCGGCCACCATGATCTGCAAATGCTCCGGCGCCAGCCGGTTCACCAACGCGGCCGCCTCGTCCCACGATGCGACGGTGATTACCGCGCCATGCCTTGCCCAGCTTGCGCCGGCAATCGCCGCCCGCGGCAAGGTATCGAGCGCGTCGGCCACCGCGTCGGCCACCGCCTGGCCGAACGCCGCGCTGTCGGTGATCAACATGGACTGCGCCGACTCGTCATGTTCGGCTTGTGCCAGCAGGTCCATCGCCACCATGGCGGGATCGTTATCGGCATCGGCCAGCACCACGACCTCGCTCGGCCCGGCCACGCTATCGATGCCGACGCGGCCGAACACCTGGCGCTTCGCCTCCGCCACATAGGCGTTGCCGGGCCCGACGATGCGATCCACCGCCGCTACGGTTTCTGTGCCAAACGCCAGCGCCGCGATCGCCTGGGCGCCACCGACGCGGAATATTTCGCTCACCCCGGCCCGCCGCGCCGCCGCCAGCACCAGCGGATTGAGAACCCCACCCGGCGCCGGCACCACCATGGCGACCCGCGCCACCCCCGCCACCCGCGCCGGCACCGCGTTCATCAGCACCGAGCTGGGATAGGACGCCTTGCCGCCCGGCACATACAGCCCGACCGCGTCGAGCGGCGTCCAGCGCAGGCCCATCGTTACGCCCTCGTCGTCGTGCATCTGCAAATTCACCGGCACCTGGGCGCGGTGAAACGCCTCGATCCTTGTGGCGGCGATATCCAGCGCTTCCAGCAATTCCGGCCGCACGCGCGCCACGGCCGCATCGATTTCCGCGGCGCCGATGACGAGATCCGCGGCAGTCAGCTTCAGATTATCGAACCGGGCGGAGTAATCGCACAGCGCGGCGTCGCCCTCGGCACGCACGCGGGCGAGAATCTCCGCCACCGCGGTGTCGACGCTGGCGGTTGTTTCGCGCGCTTCGGCGAGCAGGGCGGCGAAGGCGTTTTCGAAGTCGCGGGAATTTGTGGCGAGAAATTTCAAGGTGAATGAAGCAGTTCTTGTTTGAAAAAAAGAACCAAAAAACTTTTATCCATTGCGGGCAGGATCAACCTGGCCCTCTTGGACCGGATGCGGGACGCCATTTGCAAAAGTTTTTTGGTTCTTTTTTTCAAAAAAGAACTGCTTTCCTCATTCACTTGCAACCGCCGCCCGGAACTTCGCAATCCAAGCCCCCAGCAATTCCGGCCGCGTCTTAAGCGCCGTCCGATTGACGATCAGCCGGCTGGTCACATGCGCAATGATCTCGGTCTCCCGCAGCCCGTTCGCCTTCAGCGTGCCGCCCGTCGCTACCAGATCCAATATCAGCCGCGACAATCCAAGCCCGGGCGCAAGCTCCATCGCGCCGTTCAGGTGCACCACTTCGGCATGCACGCCGCGGGCGGCAAAATGGCGCCTGGCGATATTGGGATATTTGGTCGCGACCCGCACCGTGGACCATTGCCGCGGATCTTCCGCGACCGCGCCCAACGGTTCGGCAATCGACACCCGGCAGGCGCCAATACCCAGGTCCAGCGGCGCGTATATTTCGGGGTAATCGAATTCCATCAGCACGTCGGCACCGCAAATACCGATCTGCGCAGCGCCGTAGGCCACGAAGGTCGCGACATCGAACGGCCGTACGCGCACCACGTCCAGCTTGGGATCGTCGGTGGGAAAACGCAGCCGGCGGCTGTCCTCATCGAGGTAGTCCGCGGCCGGCGCCACGCCGGCGCGCGCCAGCAACGGACCGCATTCGCCCAAAATGCGGCCCTTGGGCAGCGCCAGGATCAGCGCGTCCCCGCTTTCCGGATCGGGCGCGAAGGCGGCGTGCGCAAACGGGGCGGTCATGCAATTCGTGCCCTTCGGTCGGCCCCGCACATGCGGGAACGGCGCCGGATTGCCCGGCGCCGTTGAAACGTCCCTATCATGCAAGCGCCCAAAACTTGCAAGAGAAGGGCAAGCCCCCGCTTCTCAGGCATCGTCGGCAGTTCCTGCCAGTCCGCGTTGGGAGCGACTCACCTAAAAAGGCAGACAAGCGAAAAAGGAAGCAGTTCTTTTTTGAAAAAAAGAACCAAAAACTTTTACCCAATGGAGGTACAACTGGTTGGGCATTTGGGCGGCGGCTTGGCCCGTGGCGTGCGTCGGCACGCCGACAAACATATGCTTAGGGCCCGTTCGACCGGGCAACTCGAAGGGAGTTAATGTCGAACGGGCCCTCGGAGCATTAGAGCATTTTCAGCCTGACTGGAATCGGCCTTCATGAGCCGGCGGTTTGAGGCTGATACAAATGCTCTGCAAACAACTGGCTGGAGCGGCCCGCCGGATGGCGATGATTTTCCAGCCAGGATGAAGCCGCTCTAGCGGCAATGCCCCGGAATCCAGCCGCCGCCCGGGCCATAATGGGCCGGCACCCAGCCAGCGCCGCCGCAACGCCCATAACCAGGGCCAGCCACCACGCAGGCGGACAGCGCCAGGCTCATCGCCACCACAGTCACCACGGATGCAATCTTTCGTGTCATCATTCTACCCCTCCTCGATTAATACTACCGACCGACGCCATATGGGCGGCGTTTGTAACAAGCTTATGTCGAATCCCGCTCGAAACGCGACGGCGCCGGCTCGGGCGGCTTTACCTACCGGCTCCTCGCGGCCGATTTCAGTCAGGCTGAAAATGCTCTAATCCCCAACCCGCTCAATATCCGCGCCACAGGCAGAAAGCTGCCGTTCGACAGCCTCGTATCCGCGGTCCAGATGATACACCCGATTCACCACGGTTTCGCCGCGCGCCGCCAGCCCCGCCAGCACCAGCGACACGCTGGCGCGCAAATCGGTCGCCATCACCGGCGCGCCCTGTAGCGACGGCACCCCACGCACGATCGCGCTGGCACCATGCACATTGATACGCGCGCCCATACGATTCAGTTCCGGCGCGTGCATGAACCGATTCTCGAAAATCGTCTCGGTAATCATCGCCGCCCCCTCGGCGACGCACATCAGGCTCATGAACTGCGCCTGCATGTCGGTCGGAAATCCGGGATACGGTGCCGTCTGAACGTCGGTGCCATGCAACCCATTCAGCCGCCGCACCGCCAGCCCGTCCGCCTCTTCAACCACCTCCACGCCGGCCTCCGCCAGCGCCGTCGCCAGCGCCGCGACATGCTCCAGGCGCCCGCCGCGCAGCAGGATGCTGCCGCCGGCGATCGCCGCGGCGCAGGCATAAGTTCCGGTCTCTATCCGGTCCGGCACGATATCGTGCCGCGCGCCGTGCAGGGCCGGCACGCCCTCCACCACAAGCTGGTCGCTGCCCACCCCCTCGATGCGCGCCCCCATGGCGATCAGACACAGCGCCAGATCGGTAATCTCCGGCTCGCGCGCCGCATTGCTCAGCGTCGACCGCCCCTCCGCCAGGCTCGCCGCCATCAGCAAATTCTCCGTGGCGCCCACCGACACAAACGGAAACACGATATCGGCGCCCCGCAGCCCCTGCGGCACCGCGGCATTGACATAGCCGCCCTCAAGCCGGATTTCCGCGCCCATCTGCTCCAGCCCCTTCAGGTGCAGATCGACCGGCCTCGCGCCAATGGCGCACCCGCCAGGCAGCGACACCCTGGCCTCCCGGCAGCGTGCCAGCAGCGGCCCCAGCACCAGGATCGACGCCCGCATCTTGCGCACGATGTCATACGGCGCCTCGGTATTGGTAATCGCGCCGCCTAGCGACAGCACGCGGCCTTCGTTGCCCAGCCGGTCCGTCGCAATGCCGTGCTGCGCCAGCAATGTGGCCATCGTTTCGATGTCGGCGAGCAAGGGTACGTTACTCAGAATCAGTCGCTCGTCGGTCAACATGCCGGCCGCCATCAAAGGCAACGCCGCGTTCTTGGCGCCGTGAACAAAAATGTCCCCGGAAAGGGGGCGGCCACCTCGGATAATAATTTTGTCCATGAAGACTCCAAAGGAAGAATGTTCTTTTTTGAAAAAAAGAACCAAAAAACTTTTGCTTATTAGAGGCGCGGCAACGCGACGCCTCTTTGGTGCATGTATTTGCCGGATTTGTCCTTGTAGGAGGTTTCGGGAGGCTCGGAACCACGCAGGAACAAAAACTGGCAGATGCCTTCGTTGGCGTAGATCTTTGCGGGCAACGGCGTGGTATTCGAAATTTCTATCGTCACCTGGCCCTCCCATTCCGGCTCCAGCGGCGTCACGTTCACGATGATCCCGCACCTGGCATAGGTCGATTTCCCGAGGCAAATCACCAGCACATCGCGCGGTATGCGGAAATATTCGATGGTGTGCGCCAGCGCGAACGAGTTGGGCGGAATGATCGCCACCGGCGCCACCCGGGTAACAAAACTCTCTGGCCGGAAATCCTTCGGATCGACCACCGCGCTGTCGACGTTGGTAAAAATCCGGAATTCGTCCGAAACCCGCGCATCGTAGCCGTAGCTGGACAAGCCGTAGCTGATCACGCCGTCGCGCTTCTGCGTCTCCACGAACGGCGAAATCATGTCGTGAGCCTGCGCCTGGGCGCGGATCCAATGGTCGGGCATCACCGCCATGGCGGCACGCGAATCGGTGTCATGCCGCCACCCTAGCCCACTTCGTGCGGTTTGCCTGAATCCTCTGCCGCGGCATCTTGCTCGCGCTGCGGCGCCTGGGCCCCGCGCTGCCGCGCCTGGGCCTTGCGCCGCCGCAAATTCTCGCGCAGCGCCGCCGCCTCCCGCGCCGCCCGCTCCGCCGCAGCCCGTTCTGCCTGCGGCCCGGTGTGCGGACGCGATTTCTCCTGCTCGCTCATGCGTCGCTCAAAGCAGCCCGGGGCACGAGAGGCAAGCGTAGCTTTGGCGCGCCCCGATCGACGGCGCCGCGGTCAGGCCGCGTTCGATCGGTTCCTGGACGCCTTGATGGTGAAGTTTGATCCAGCGGACCAACGAGGCATGCCACCTTGACATGCACCCCAACCGGACCAAACTTCTGGTCCAATCCCTGGACCATTCCCATGCGTGTCGCGGTAACCGAAGCCAAGGCCCAGTTGACGGAGCTTGTGCGCCGCGCCGAGGCCGGCGAGCCGATCACCTTGACGCGGCACGGCCGGGACGTCGCTCGCATCACGCCCGTTGCGACTGCGTCCGTCCGTCGTGAGCGCCGCGCCGTGCTCGATCGGGCAATAGCACTCGCCAGGCCAACCGCCGGTCCTGATGCCGCCAGAAGCGCCGACTTTTTATATGGTGATGACGGCCTGCCCGCGTGATCGTTCTGGATACCTCCGCGCTGATGTCGATCCTGTTGCAGGAGGCGGGCGCCGCTGCGTGTGAGTCTGTGCTGACGTCATGCGACGAAATCATCATGTCGGCGGCGACGGTGGCGGAAGCGCGTGTGGTGGCAGACCGGCGGGGCGTCGGCGATGCCATGCGCACCCTGCTCGATGGCCTGCCGATAAACGTGCATGATGTCGACATGGCTGTGGCGACCCAGGTGGCCACCGCCTACGCGACGTGGGGGAAGGGCCTTCATCCCGGTGGCCTTAACTTGCTGGATTGTTTTGCCTACGCCCTCGCCGCCGAAACGGGCGGCGCGTTGCTGTTCGTCGGCCACGACTTTTCGCGCACCGACGCGGTGTGCGCGCTGCCACGGCCAACCTGATCCCGCCACCAACGCCTTGCCGACACGTCGCCGAACCAAGAACAACACGGGGGAAAACCGATGACCGAACTTCATGCACCTGCCGTCACCATGCTCGCGTCCGGCCTGCTTGGACTGCTCTTTGCCGTTCTCAGCTTCCAGGTCGTCGCCAGCCGTTTCTCGGAAAAAGTGTCGCTCGGCGCAGGCGGCGAGCAAATCACCAATCCGCTTTATGTCGCAGTCCGGTCGCACGGCAATTTCGCTGAGTATGTACCGTTCGCGCTCCTGCTCATCGGCCTCATCGAGGTGCACACCGGCCCCTCCTGGCTCGTCAAAGGCCTTGCCGCGGCCCTGGTCCTCGCCCGCCTGATGCATCCCGTCGGCATGCGCATGCCCGCCCCCAACCCCTTCCGCGCCGGCGGCATAATAATCACCCTCACGGTTATCGCCGTATCCAGCGTCCGGGTGTTGCTGCTCACGGCTGCCAACAAATAAAAGTTTTGCTCTATTTGCAAAAACTGTTGGCACCGGCGCCGCCAGTCCGCGCAGCCTGGTGGATGGAATCCCACGCTTGGTACCCGCTCAAAGGGATGCAACTGAGCGCAACGAAGCGACGACAAGCACAAAGGAAGCAGTTCTTTTTTGAAAAAAAGAACCAAAAAACTTTTAATCTCTTCGATACGCTGCGGTCGTGCTCACCGCGTCAACCAAAATAGTAAAGGTTTTTTGGTTCTTTTTTTCAAAAAAAACGAACTGCTTCCTTTGCGGCCTTTACCCGGTATCGCCGGACTCTGATTCTAACCACTAGGTGGCGAAGCACCTAAGATTTTAACACGAAGGACACAACGGAAAGGAAAGCCACGAAGAGCACAAAGAATAAGCATTTTCTTAGGCTTGGCGGTTTCGATCGCGCGCGCGCCTCTTCGTGGCTTTCCGTTTCTTTGTGTGCTTCGTGTTAAAATCTTCTGTCCCACGCCAGATCAGAT
>Ga0116226_10000751_pt1 | contig 27797 bp, 21 predicted proteins | sample S1TSphfallax_FD_89692 | JGI IMG/M metagenome (GOLD analysis project Ga0116226, IMG submission 89692) | Host-associated microbial communities from peat moss isolated from Minnesota, USA - S1T2_Fa - Sphagnum fallax MG | ecosystem: Host-associated > Plants > Peat moss > Unclassified | place: USA... | reverse complement strand
CTTCGGTGTGGTGTTTCGACCGCTCGACAATCTGACGGCAACCATCGATGCCTACCAGATCGTGGTCACGAACCGCATCGTCGCCAGCGGTAACATCAATGGGACCATCGACGGCGTAGCGTACCCGGGATCCGCCAACGTCAATGCCGCGATTGCCGCCAGCGGACTGTCCATCGACCCGGGCGTGCTCGCGACGGGCACCACCGGCATCAACCTGTTCGCGAACGGCATCGACACCCGCACTCGCGGTGTGGACTTCACGCTCTTCAGCCCGCAGGATTTCAACTTCGGGCACATCGACTTTACGGTGGGCGGGTCGTTCAACTATACGGTTGCCACCAAAGTGGCTGGCGGCTCTCCGGAGATCGGCGGGCAGCCGTTGTTCGACGCAGAGGCGGTCACGGCACTCACCAGCCAGTCGCCCCGTATCACTTTGAACATGGGCGCGCACTACACCGTGAGTTCGTACTATGTCGACCTGCACGAGATCATCTACGGCAAGAGCTCGTCCTGCGACAACCCTGACAGTGACACGTCCACGAAGCCGTACGGCGCGACTTGTGCTTCGTATGCGGGTGGCTTGTATTACTACCAGGACCACATCGGCACCATTGGCGTCACCAATCTGGAGCTGGGCGCCAACCTTACGGAGAAATTGACGCTGGCGATCGGCGCCAATAATCTCTTCAACCGCTACCCGAACCAGATCAACCCCGCCAACGTCGCCGTAGAGGCCGCCAACTTCGACAATGCGGCGGTCGAGAAGTATCCTCCCTTCTCGTCGTTCGGCATCGATGGCGGCTACTACTACGCCCGCGTGCACTACAAGTTCTAGCGATACGCACGGGCATCGGCACAAGGGCGGCAGCAAGGGATTGCTGCCGCCCTTTTCTTTCAACTCTCCGCCGACGGCGATCGACCCGAGCCCAGCTCGCCCAAATGCTTAGATACAATGAGCCGCTCGCCGATCAGACCGCGCGGTCGCAGTACGATGGTCGCAGCGAGGAGCACGCCGATCGCGACGTTGCGCAACGCCGCGGCCCTGGCCTGTTCCTCGGGCGCAAACAACACACCGGTCGCGAGCCCGCTCGCGCTCCATATCACCGATACGAGCCCCGCTCCCAGAAGGGCGCCCATGTTGTTGCCGGAGCCGCCGACGACGAGCATGGTCCAGATCAAGAAGGTCAAACTCGCGTCGAAAGCCTCCGGCGCGATGAAGCCGATGAGATGCGCCTCTAGACCGCCGGCAAGACCCATGATCGCGCCGCCGAGCGCGAAAGCCTGCAGCCGATAGTGCGCCGCGTTCTTGCCGAGTGCGCGGGCCGCACGCTCGTCTTCGCGCACTGCGCGCAGTACCCGTCCCCATGGGCTGCGAACCAGCTTCTCGAGCGCCATCACCAATGCGACCACCAGCACGCCGACCAGCGCCAGGTTCGCCATGCCGAATGACAGGGGTCGGTCCGCAAGGCTCGCGAACGGCCGAGGAATGAAACTGATCCCGAACGCGCCCCCGGTGAGGGCTTGCTCGTTGCGCAGGATGAGCTGCACCGCTACGCCCACGCCGAATGTCGTGATCGCCAGATAATCGGAGCGCAGCCGCAGCGTGATCGCACCGATGAGGGCGGACATGGCACCCGCGGCCACCATGGCGCCCACCAGGCCGAGCGCGATAGGCAATCCAAACCCGCCGAAACGGCCATCGACCGGCGCCGTCGTCAACAATGCGGAGGAATAGGCGCCGATCGCGACGAAGCCGGCGACGCCCACATTGAAGAGCCCGGTTTGACCCCACTGCAAGTTGAGGCCGAGACAGGCGATACCATTGATGAGAGCCATCGTGAGAAACACGCTCGCGTAGGTCGACACGCCCATGAGGTCGGGCATCACTCCGCCCGCCCCAGTATTCCCGTCGGACGAATCAGCAGAACACCGATCAGAACCAGGAATGCCACTGCTGCGCGCCATTGTGAACCGACGAGTTGCACCGTGGCCGCCTCGGCGATGCCGACGATGAGTCCGCCGATCAATGCACCGGGCACGCTTCCGACCCCACCCAGGATGGCCGCCGCAAACAGCGGCAGCACGAGTTCCGCTCCCATCGTAGGACGAATCTGCACGATCATCCCCATCATGACGCCAGACGCGCACGCGAGCGCGCCGCCCAACAACCACGTCAGGCGGATCACCCGAGCGACGTCAATGCCGGCGACGCGCGCGAGCGCTGGATTTTCGCCGACCGCGCGCAATGCTCGCCCAATGCCCGTTCGGCTCAGCAGCAAGTGCAGAGCGGCGACCAGCACGGCGGTGATCCCCATCAAGGCGATCTGGTCCGGCGTCACGCGCACGCCGGGCGTCACGCGGATGGCGATCTGCAGATCGCGCGAGAAGTAGGCCGGCCGCGACGAGAACAGCACCTCGAGCAATGCGCGCAGCGCCATCGACGCGCCAAAACTCGCCATGACGGCGGTGATGGTCGCACCCCGGTCACGCAGCGGTTTGAACAGGATTGCATCCAGTGCGACCGCGAGTAGTCCGGTCAGTCCCATGGCGAGTACAGCGGCCAGGACCACGTTCCAACCCACCGACAGCGGGCCGATAGCGTCGATGGACGACGCGGACCACGCACCGATCGGACCGGAGATCAGCAACGTCAGATAACAGCCCCAGGAAATGAACTCGCCATGGGCAAAATTGGCGAACCTTAAAATCGAGTAGGTCAGCGTGACGCCGGCGGCGCCGAGCGCTATCGTCGATCCCGCAATCAGGCCATCCGCGAGGAACTGCAGCGTCATCGCGATCAGCCGGCCGCGGCCACGGCGCAGGCCCCACCCAGGTATAGCGCTGCGATGGCGGGATCGGAGGCGAGATCCGCGCGCGCGCCTTCGAGACGATTGCGACCCTCCACGAGCACGTAGACACGATCGGCGATGGCAAGCGCGGCGCGCACATTCTGTTCCACGAGGACGACACCGACGCCCGAATCGCGGATCTCCCGCAACTTATGGAACAAGTCTTCGACCACCTTCGGCGACAGACCGGCCGAGGGTTCATCGAGCATGAGCACCTTGGGTGCCACGATCAATGCCCGTGCCACGGCGAGCATCTGTCGCTGGCCGCCGGAAAGACGGCCTGCGGGCAGACCACGCTGTTTGACCAAGTCGGGAAACAGTGCGTGCACCTCGGCGATGCGCGATGCGCGCTCCGTGGACGCGAGCGTCTGCGCGGCCAGCTTCAAATTATCAGCGACCGACAGCGTCGTGAAGACGTTCTCGGTCTGCGGGACGAATGCCAGGCCGCTGCGGACCATCGCATGCGCCGGCCGTGCGGTAATGTCCTCGCCCGCGAGTCGAATGCGCCCGGACACCACCGGCACCAAGCCCGCGATGGCTTTGACCAGGGTCGACTTGCCGGCGCCGTTCGGTCCGAGAACCACGACGATTTCGCCGGCGCAGGCCGCGATGGAGACGCCGTTGACGATCGGTGCTCCCCGTTCGTAGCCCGCGACCAGCGCTTCGACTTCTAGAATGGGCGACGCACGGGTCACGCGGCGGCACCGCCGAGATAAGCGGCGATGACGCGCGGATCACGCACCACTTCGGCCGGCGTGCCGTCGCAAACGAGCGCGCCCGAGGCCATGACGAACACGCGCCGGCATAACTGGGCCACGAGTTCCATGTTGTGCTCGACGATCAAGAAGGTGATCCCGAGTCGATTGAGCGCGGCGATGCGCGCGATGATGGTGTCGAGCAAGGCGGGATTGACACCGGCGGCGGGCTCGTCGAGCAGTACCACGGCGGGCTCGGCCATCAGCAGCCGCGCGAGTTCGAGCAGCTTGCGCTGGCCGCCGGAAAGAACCCGCGCCGGCTGGTGCGCAAGGGGTGCCAACGTGACGAATTCAAGCAGCTCCATCGCACGGCGCAGCACCGCCGCCTCGATGCGTGCGACCTTGCGCGGCGCAAGCCAGTTGGGCCACAAGCGTTCGCCCGAGTGGTTCTGACGGCCGAGCATGACGTTTTCGACGACGGTCATCGCGCCGAATGGGCGCGGAATCTGGAACGTGCGACCGAGTCCGGCTTTCAGCCGCGCGTGGGCAGGCTCCGAACCGACCGGGAGCCCACGCAGCAACACCTGACCCCTCGTCGGTTGCTGGTCACCTGCGAGTACATCGAACAACGTGGACTTGCCGGCTCCGTTCGGACCGATCAATCCGGTGATCTCGCCGCCGGCAATGGACAGAGAAACGCTATCGAAAACGGTCGCGGGACCGAATCGCTTCGATAACGAGATTGTCTGAAGAATGGGCGAGGTCGGCGGCGGAACGGCGGGCGAGTGGAAATCCTTCATCGGGTCAAACCTTGTAAGCTTACGTTACCGTTCGGCGCGGGCTTGAGCAAGGGCCGTCGCGCTTGTGAACCCTCGAGAGAAATTCAAGATGAAAAATCACGCGTCACCGGCTCATTCAGCACTGATCCCAACCTCGATGCTGGCGCCCTGGGTGCTGGTGTTCATTCTCGGTTGCTTTGGCGCGCGCGCCGCGGACTGCACGATCACGGTGGGCGTCGTCATGGGGTTGACAGGCACCGCCGGTGCCTATGGTCAAGCCGCTGCCAAAGCGGTTGAAATGGCCTTTCGCGACATCAACGACGCGGGTGGCGTGCACGGTTGCCGTCTGGTGACCGATACCAAAGACTCCCAGAGCCTCGGCACCGTGGCCGTCGACGCCGCCAATCAGCTCGTGCAACTCAAGAAGGTGCCGGTCATCATCGGCGGCATCATCTCGTCGGAGACGATTCCCATCTTAACTTCCGTCACGGGCCCGGCGAAGGTGTTACAGGTCTCGCCCGCGTCGTCTGCTTCCAAACTCACCTTGCTCAGCCGCGACGGCAAGACCAACGGCATGTTCTTCAGGACCATCACCTCGGACGCGCTGCAGGCGACGGTGGCGGCGAAGTATGCGCTCGATCATGGTCTCAAACGCTTGTCGGTCATTTATGTCAACGACGACTTCGGTGTAGGCCTGTATGCCGAATTCGCGCGCTCCTATCAGGCGCTCGGCGGCGTGATCGTGTCGCATACGGCCTATAACGAAAAGCAGTCGAGTTATGGCTCGGAAGTGACCGCCGCGCTGGCAGCGCCCAGCGACGGGCTCTACTTGGTGTCGACGCCGGTCGACGGGGCGGTGATCGCCCGGACATGGATCTCGCAGGGCGGTCCGCGCCGGTTCTTGTTGAACGATGGGATGAACAGTGCGGATTTCATCTCGGGTGTCGGAGCCAAGTACTTGACCGAAGCCTATGGTACGTCCTCGGGTACCAATCCGAGCGTATCGACGCAATACTTCAACCAGCAATTTCCCGCCTTCGCCAAGATCGATCCCGGCAGCCCCGCGGCCGATCGCGCCTATGATGCGGGCGCGATCGTCGGCCTCGCCATCGCCGCGGCCGCTCATCCCGAGCCGGCGCAGATCCGCGCGGGTATTTTTAGAGTGACCGACCCGCAGGGGGCGGTGATTCACGCGGGCAAGGACGAATTCGTCAAGGCACTCGCCTATCTGAAGGAAGGCAAACCGATTCGCTATGACGGCGTCATCGGTGCCGTGACGTTCGATGCGCATGGCGACATCACCGGCCCGTTCCGCCTCTGGAAGATTCAAGGCGGCACGGTGACGACCGTCGGCGAAATGAGCGTGGACGATGTCAAAGCTCTCCAGGCGCGAATCGGCCCATGAGTGCCACGGGCCATACGCGGCCCACCGCCCCTGATCGCTACCGGTTGGCGGCCGATCTGGATATCAGCCGAATCGTGACCGGTTTGTGGCAGGTCGCCGACATGGAGCGGGACGGTGCCCCGCTCGATCGCGAGCACGCGTCGGCAGCGATGCTCGACTATGCGCGCGCGGGCTTCGACAGTTTCGACATGGCCGATCACTATGGCAGCGCCGAACTCATCACGGGCCGGTTTCTCGAGCGGGTTCGGGCGGGCGAACTCGCGGGGCCGGTTCCGCCCGGCCCGCGCGCCGAGTTCACGGCGTTCACGAAGCCCACCGCGTTCACTAAGCCCACCGCGTTTACCAAATGGTGTCCGACGCCGGGGCCCATGACGCCAGAAGTCGTGCGCGCGGGCGTCGAGACCTGTCGTGAGCGGCTGGGCGTCGACGCGATCGATCTTCTGCAGTTCCACTGGTGGAGTTTCGAACATCCGAGCTACCTCGACGCCTTGCAAGAACTCGCGAAACTCCGTCAAGAAGGCATCTTCCGTCACATCGGCGTGACGAATTTCGACACGGCGCATCTGCGGCTCATCGTGAAGCATGGCATTCCGGTGACCACCAATCAGGTGTGCTTTTCGATGCTGGACCGACGTGCCGCCGGCGAGATGAGCGGCTTCTGTATGGAACACGGAATTCGGCTTCTGGCCTACGGCACGCTGGGCGGAGGACTCATCTCCGAACGCTGGGTTGGCCGTCCCGAACCCGGCGCGGCCGATATCGGCGATTGGAGCAAAATGAAATACATGCGCTTCATCGACGCGATCGGCGGATGGTCCGTGCTACAGAAAATTTTGCGCGCACTCGAGCACGTGGCGAACCGCCACGGTGTATCGATGCCGAACGTCGCAACGCGGTGGGTGCTGGAACACCCCGCAGTCGCCGCAGTCATCATCGGCGCGCGCCTCGGCGAGCGCGAGCATCGCGCGGACAACTTGGCGCTGTTTTCCTTCTCCCTCGACGCGGCCGATCGTGCGGTTCTCGACGAGGCGCTGGCGCACGCGAACCTGCTCGGCGGCGATTGCGGCGATGAATATCGCCGGCCCCCGTTTCTGACGGCGTCCGGCGATCTGACGCATCACTTGGAGTCGATGCCTCGCGCCTATGAAGCGACTGCGATCCCCGGTCGTGCGCACCGTCTGCGCGTATCGAGCGGCAGTGTTTGGGAAGGCGTTTGCGGTTACAGCCGCGCCGTGCGCGTCGGTGACCGCATCCTGGTGAGCGGCACCACGGCGACGAACGGAGCCGGAGAAGTCGTGTGTCCCGGCGACCCGGCCGGTCAGGCTGTGTTCATCTTCGACAAAATCGCCGCGAGTCTCAAAGCATTGGGTGCGTCGCTCGAGGACATCGTGCGCACCCGCATCTACCTCAAGAATGCCGATCACTGGGAGGCGGTATCGAGGATTCACGGGCGCTACTTGGGGCGCGTTCGCCCGGCCAACACCCTCTTGGAGGTATCACGCCTGATCGGCCCCTACCTCGTGGAAATCGAGGTCGAGGCCGTGGTCGAGCCAGCGTAGTCTACAGTCGGCCTGCGCGGGTAGCGCGCTCACTCCCACAGCACGGGTAATATCGATACCAGCAGGAGACCCGCCATCGTGTAGTTGAAGCCGCGCCGCCGCGCGTCGGTGTGCAGATAGTCGCGCAAGATATGTCCGAACAGTGTCCAGCACGACACGCTCACCAGGGTGATGCCGATGTCCATCACGGCGATGGCCAAAATCTGCAGCGGCAGCGATTGATCCACGACGGTATAGGTGGTCACCGCCGACACCGCGATGATCCAGGCTTTGCCATTGACCCACTGGAATGCGGCGGCCTGCACGAATGTCAGCGGCCTGGCGCTACCCGCCTCCGGCCTAAGCGCCGCGGCATTGGCGATGCGCCACGCCAAGTACACCAAATAGACGATGCTGACGTATTTGAACGCGAGGTGCACCAGGGGTACCGCGATGAAAATCTTCGCGAGTCCGAGCCCGACGACGAGCAACATGATGGGAAAACCGAACGTGATGCCGAGGATGTGCGGAACCGTGGCGCGAAAACCGAAGTTCACGCCCGAACTCGCGACCAGGATGTTGTTCGGGCCCGGCGTGAATCCCATGGATGTCAGGAACGGGAAACTCGCGATGATGAGGGTCCAGGAAAACGGCTGCATGAATGGCGGGTGAATTTCTCGAAGTTCGCACGTAAGCTTCCAGCTATGAAGCATTATAGTATGACCGTCGCTGCTGAGAACCGCTGCAAACGCCATCGCCCTCTCCTGCAATTCTTGTCTTGCGGCTTGATGGCACTTGCGCCGGCCGTGGCCACCATGGCGGCCCCAACCACCCGCACGGCAGCGCTGGCTGTACCGGCCACCGCACCGCAGGCCGCACCGGCAACCGCACCACCGCTCGGGATCGACCTCGATGCTTTCGATGCCCGGAAGAAAACGATGGCGCTTTCCGATGGCGAGACGCTCGCCTACATCGACATGGGCCGGATGGCCGGTCCCCCGGTGGTGTTGATTCACGGCTACACCGACAACGCGCGCGACTGGGTGCCGATGTTGCCGTATCTGTCCAAGGACTTTCGTCTGATTATCGTGGACATCCGTGGCCACGGCCAATCGAGCAAGCCCGAGTGCTGCTACAGCCGACTCGATTTTGCCTACGACATCAAGCTGCTGCTCGATGGACTCGGCGTCAAGCGCGCCGACATCGTCGGACATTCGCTCGGCAGCATCATTGCGCAAACCTTTGCCGAATACTGGCCGCAGATGACCTCGCATGTGGTGTTGATCGCCTCCACGGGCGGGCATCCGCCCGGCGCCGCGAGGACGGCGCCGAAGTTCGACTATGCCGCCGAGATTCGCAAGCTGAAAGAGCCCATCGAACCGGACTCGCCGTTCATGATCGCCTGGTGGGACTCGCCGACGCCGGTGGACGCGGAATTCATCCGCCGTCAGCGACGGGACGCGGCCGGCATTCCACTACGCGTGTGGCTCGCCGTTCTCGACCAGGGACTCTCTCCCGACAACGACTATGCGGAATTGCAGCGAACCCTGCCGCGACTTCAGGCACCGACGCTGCTGATCTGGGGCAGTAAGGATCCCATCATGGAGGAACCCGTACGGCAGACCCTGCGCAGCGCGCTGCCACACGCCCAGGTGCGCGTGTTCGATGGACTGGGTCACAACCCGTTCTGGGAAGATCCCCGAGCCGTAGCCACGGTCATCAACGACTTTCTGGCGAATTGACCGTACCACCCGGACATCCAGAGCCGAATCGGCCATCGAGCCTAGGCCGTGGCCCAGTGATCCGGTTCACGCTTCGACCGCGGCGGGTGCGTCCGGGTCAAGCCCAACGTCGGCGGCAAACGCCTGGCGCCGATCCGCCTCCACGTCCAGCGAACGGCATGCCCAGATATAAACGATGGCCGACACCGGCAGACCGATTAACATCGCGATGTCCGCGCCGCCGAGCGCGACGGCCACCGGACCGCTATACAGGCCCGTGCTGAAGAATGGAATCATGGCGACGAACCCGACGCCATAGGCGGTCAAACCGCGCCAATTCCACCGGCCGTACATGCCGTCGGAATTGAAGATTTCGCGCACCGAATAGTGCCCTTTGCGCACGAGATAGAAATCCACGAGATTGATCGCCGTCCACGGCGTGAAGAGATACAAGAGCACGGCCAGGAATTCGCCGAACTTCTCCACGAAATTGTGCGACGACTGGAGCGCGATGCCGGTGGCGATGAGCGTCGAGAAAGCCAGGCTCAGCACTCTCTTGGCAAGAGTCGGCCGGCTCGGCTTCAACGAATCCGCCACGCTCAGCAGCGTCAACGACGCGCCATAGAAATTCAGCGACGTAATCGTGAGCAGCCCCAGCAAGGAACAGAGCAGCAGCGGCTTGCCGAAGCCGGGGATGACCGAATCCGCGGCGGTGCGCAACGCGGTGGCCACTTCCAATGCGGGATACAGCGCCGCCGCCAGCGTACCCACCAGCATGGTCCAGGCACCGCCGATGAAACCGCCCAAATAAGTCCACCAGAACGACGCACTCACGCCGACATCGCGCGGCAGGTAACGGGAGTAGTCCGACACGTAGATGGACCACGCGATCTGATAGGAGGCCGCGGCGAAGAATTGCGCGAGAAACGGCACCGCGTGAAAATCGCCGAGAGCCAATTGACCCGGCGCCACGCGCGCCTTGGCGAGCACGGCCACCGTGAACACCAACAGCGCCACGATGAGCACGTATGCGATCCAGCGCTGCGCCAGGTGGATCAAGTCGTAGCCGATGATGGCCAGCGACACCGACAGCAGCGCGAACGCCACCATCGTCCATTTCACGTCCGTGTCGTAGAGCGAGTGCATGGTCTGCGCGGCGAGTATTTGATTAAAGGCATTGAAGCCGATATAGGCGATCAAGGCGACGCCCCAAACCAGCAATGCGCCGACATAACCGAATTGGGGCCGTGACTGGATCATCTGCGGCAGACCGAGCTGCGGACCCTGAGTGGAATGAAATGCCATGAAGAACGTGCCGAAAGCCGATCCCAGCACGACGGCAAGGCTCATCCAGAGCAAATTCCCGCCGAGTGCAATCCCGACCACGCCGGTGGCCACCGTCGCCAGGTGGGCATCACCCGAGAACCATACCGGCCACAGATGCCAGACCTTGCCGTGACGTTCCGCGATCGGGACATAATCAATCGATCGCTTCTCGACCAATCTCGCGCTCAGCTTCGTTTCCATTCACCTGATCCGTACCGCTATTGTAGAAAATACTACCACCGGACGCGGTGGCAGCGGCGTCATGCGTCGCGCGTGCGGCGCCGTTCGCCTGATATATTGCGACCGATGCGGTATCAACAATTGTTTTCGGCCAGTCGCTGGAGGACGCGCCTGCTGACTTGGGGTTCGGCCGCGGCGGTGGGTGGAGCCGCGGTGGCCTTTGCCAAGATCGCCGATCTGGCGCAGCTGACCTTGCGCAAATTACTGGGCTTCCATTCATGGGGCATCTGGATGCTGGCACCGCTCGGCTTCGCCGGGATCGCATGGCTCACTCGGCGGTATTTCCGCGGCGCGGAGGGCAGCGGCATACCGCAAACGATTTTCGCGTTGCGGCCCGATTCGGGAGAGATCGGCCGGCTGCTGTTGAAACCGCGCGTCGTGATCGGCCGGGTCGTGCTCGCGGCCGCGGGCCTGTTCTGCGGCGGCTCGATCGGCCGCGAGGGTCCCACGGTGCACGTCGGCGCCGTCATCATTCATGGCGTATCCCGTTGGATGCCTAAAGGGCATGTGGAAGCACAGCGCCGTGCCATGATTTTGGCCGGCGGGGCCGCCGGTGTCGCCGCCGCGTTCAACACGCCGCTGGCCGGCGTCGTTTTCGCCATCGAGGAACTGTCACGGTCATTCGAAGAGCGGGCCAGCGGCACCACGTTGACCGCCGTCATCCTGGCGGGCGTGGTGGCCATTGCATTGACGGGCGATTACACGTATTTCGGCCAGCCCACGGTTGCGCCGGCGGCACTGCGCATCACTCCGTCCATGCTGCTCGTGGCCATGGTGTGCGGCTTGGCGGGCGGCACGTTCAGCCGGGCCATACTGACTGCGGTCGCCGGGTTGCCGGGCATCATCGGACGTACTCGGCGACAACGCCCGGTGCTGTTCGCAGGACTGTGCGGACTTGGCATTGCGGCACTCGGCGCCTGGTCCGGCGGCCTCACCTACGGCACGGGCTATGAGGAGGCGCGCTCCATCCTCGAAGGTCAGGCGCACTTGCCATGGAACTACGCGCTCGCGCGTGCTGGCGCGACTCTGCTCTCTTACCTCAGCGGCATTCCCGCCGGCCTGCTCGCGCCATCGCTATCCGTGGGCGCCGGGCTGGGCCAGTTGATTTCCGACCTCTTGCACGAACCGTCTGCCGTGCCGTTCGGCATCTTGGGCATGTGCGGTTTTCTCGCCGGCGTGACTCAGGCGCCGCTGACGTCGTTCGTGATCGTCATGGAAATGACGGCGCAGCATGCGATGGTCCTGCCGCTCATGTTGACGGCCGCCATCGCGACCGGCCTGTCGAAACTCGTGACGCCACCGTTGTATCAGTCGCTGGCCGATCGTTACGCCGAGGCCCCGTCGCTGCCGTGAGCGCTTCGGACCCGAACGCGGCCGACGACGCGCCGAGCGCAAATCTGCCATCGGCCGCAAAAGAAAACCTGGAGCTACTCGCCACCTTCCATGAGCGCGAGGACGCGAAGATCTCCGGTGTGCGGCTCGTGATCGAACGCATCAGCGGCTTCTTCGGAAGCCCTTGGTACTTTGCGTTTTGCATCGCGTTCATCGCTACCTGGATAGGGGTCAACACCTGGGGGGCTCACGCGGGCTGGCAGCACGTGGACGAGCCGCCGTTCTTCTGGCTGCAGGGCATGGTCAGTTCGAATGCCCTGCTCATCACCGTCGCGGTGCTCATCCGTCAGAATCGCATGGCTCGGATCGCGGAGCACCGCTCACATCTCGATCTACAGATCAATCTCCTGACGGAACAAAAGGCCGCCAAGATATTGCAGATCGTCGACCTACTGCAGCGCGAGTTGACGGCGCTGCGCCATTCCGACGAGAAGGTGGAGGAACTGTCGCAACCGGCCGATGCGAACGCGCTGCTGCACGCCATCAAGGAGAAAACGGACTCCAAATGACCGCATCAATACTCGAACTGGTAGGAGAGCCCAATGCTGCTGCCCGGGTCGTTCTCGGGCGTCGTGCCCTGCACTGTCGCGGTGCCGTTGCCGAGTCGCGTCTGCAATTTGAGGCGCTTGGTCAAATCGACGTCGACCTGTACCTGACTCGTTCCGGTTGTGGTCTGCTTGCCCTCGACGTAGACACGCTTGGTGACGTAGCGTCCGGCGGCAACGGCATAGCCGGAATTCTCCGGGCTGCCGGTGGCCGAATTCACGGTGTTGGTGCCGACGGTCAACCGATCCAGGCCGAGTGACTTCTGTAACTTGACCAGTGGGTTGCCGGTGCTGCCGCCAACGCCGCTCAGCGTGGCGAGAGCGTACCCGACCTGGGCGATTTGCAGAGCCGAGAGCTGCGCCGCGGGTTGACCGAACAACAGGAGCGCCATGATCGAATCCTGCGGCAGCCCCGCGGGCACACTGCTGAAGTCAAATCGCGGCGCGTCCGCGAAACCCGTGATGCTCAACTTCACCGTGGTATCCCCGACCGTGGTCTGCGCCGTGAAATTGAGCGTGGGATCGATCTTCTTGCGCAAGCCCTCGCCATCGAAGCTGATCTTGCTGTCCTGGGAAAAATTCAATTTGTTGCCGGAAATCGTGAAGCTGCCGCGCTGCAGGTCCAAGCCGCCGCTGGCGACCAATTCATCGGAGGTTCCGCGCAGGCGAATGTCGCCGCCCATCTCCGCATCGAGCCCGCGGCCTTGCACGAGTATTTGCTGCGGCGCTTGGATGTCGACATCGATGCCGATGACCAGCGGGTTTTCCGCCGGGGCTTGCACGGCTTTGCCGCGCCGGCGCACGTCGAGCACGGCCACCTCGGGAGGCAGTGAATCCGGGATGCCGATGTTGGCGCGATTGACGTGCACGGTGCCGGCCACATCGAGCCGGCGGCGCGCAGTGCCGCTCACGTGGATGTCGGCGTCGAGATTGGCGGTCAGAATGCTGCTCGCGACGGGCTGCGCGTTCTTCGCGGTGATCGTCAGGTCGACGGGCACTCCCGGCTGCAGCACGCCGATCGTGCCGGTCATGGCCACGGTGCCGGAGACGGCCTTCGCGCGGAAGCTCTTGATCTGCAGTATCCCGGCACCCCCGCCCAAATCCGCGGCCATGTCCGTCAGATTGAAGCCGCGCGCATAATCGCGCAGGCTCCCTTGAGCGAGCGTGATCGATCCGCCCACCTGGGGATCGGCGGTTGGGCCCGTCACGGTCGCGTCGGCGGTCAGCTGGCCGGTGGCATGCATGCCTCGCGCTTCGAGAAATGGATTGGCCACGGCCACATCCAGCTTGCCGCCGATCTTGAGGTCGAGCGCCCCCGCGACGCCCAGGGGCACGGTCCCGGATGCGGTCAACTGCGAGGCCGGTCCAGCCTCGAGACTCGCGGCCACCGACGCCGTATCGCCATCCAACTGTGCACTGGCGTGCAGGGCCAGGGCGGGCAATCCAGTGGCGGCATCATCCGCAAACAGGATGTCGCTCGCATCGAGACGAATGCGGCCGGTGGGCCTCGACGTCGTGCCCTCGAGTGTGGCCCGTGCCTCGATGAGTCCGCCGGTCAACAATCCGGGCGAGAACACGTTGACCAATCCGGACTTCACCTGGCGTAGCGACACGCTCAACCCGAGTACGGGCGCGACCTCACCCTGAATCTCGAGCACCGCGTCCTGCACGCCGATTCTGGCGTCATCGACCGCCAAGCCGTTCGCGAACGAGATCTGCGCTGGAGTGAGCAGCTTGACAGTCTCACCGTGATAGCCGAGGGATGCAGTCGCGAAGCGCACGTTTCGTTTGACGAGGTCCAAGTCCGCCGCCGCCGCCAGGTTCGCCGGCGACCCCCGAAAATCGGGAATGTTCGCGGTCAACTGCATCGCGACAGCGCTCGGGACGCCCTTCCCCTCCAAGTGAACATTGCCTGCGAACCCGTCGATGACGAGGTTCGCGCCGTCCACGTGCAGCTCGGTTTGAGTCTCGCCGCGCGCCGGTGTGACGCGAATGCCGCCCTCGACGCTGCCAGCGAGACTCGTGCCGAGCAGCCGGTCGAGATCGCTCAGTTGTGCGATGCGCAGAGTCAGCAGTCCGCGGCTCTCGTCGAAAGCCGGATCGGCCGTCAGTTCGCCTTCGGCATGAGCGCTCTTCCAGTCGGCCCGGCGAACGGCCACGTGAAAGGCCTTCGTGCCGCTGCGATCGAAAGTCGCATCGAGAGCGAGCGGTGATCCATCGAGCATGCCACTCGCCTCGATGGTTGCGTTCGGCGCGGCGGGCAGCCCGCGCGCGCGCAGCGACGCCTTGATCGATCCCTGCGGCGAACCCCGTACCGACACCTGCGAGGTCAGTTCCGCATCACCGGCCAGCGCGGCGACGGGGCCGCTGACTGAGCCGGAGACGTGCATGTCTCCCGCCAAATCTTTCGAAAGTGCGCCCAAGTCCGACACGTCGAGCTGCCAGCGCGCTTGTAGCTGGCGCAAATTTCGCGCAAGCCATCCACCCGCGGCCTCGTCGGCGCCCGGATGAGTGGCGACCCCCTCCGCGCCACCGCTGGCTTCGAGCGTTAAGGCACGCGCCGCCATCCGCAGGTTGTCCACCTTGAAGGCTGTGCCGCTGCGGCTGCCCGCGAGCTGCAGGGTCGCACGAGGCGCCAGCAAACCGGCCCACGGCGCCGTCCCGCCGGTCAATCCGATACTGGCATTCAAGTTGAGCGCATCGCTGTCGGCCTGATGCGTCAACTCAGCATCGAGGAGAGCGCTGCCGCGCACATCCTCACCCGTGAAGGTCTGGAAAGCACCGAGTTCCGGAATGTGCAACTCAAGCGCGGCGGCCGTCGGTCCCGACAGCCCGTTTGCCGTTTCCGTGCGGCCATGCAACGCAAACGAGGAGTGAGTCACGTCGAGCGTGAGGGGTCGCGCCGGCAGGTCGAGTTGCCACGACGCAGCGACGTGCAGCGGATCTCGGGCGAAAAATCGCGGCTCCGGCCCCGGTATCTGCAACTCATCGAGCAGTGCGGTCACCCCGAGCTTGCCGCCGCTCGCGGCCAGGGTCGCAGTCAGTCGCGAAATGCGCGTCGCGGCGCCGACGCGCAGCTGATCGATCTGCAATCGACCGGCGGCGTTCGGCGCCATCAACGCACCATGCCAGTTACCGTCCAGCGACACGCCAGCCCAGGCCACATCGCTGCGCGGCGCCACCGCGGGCGAGTGCAGTGCGTAGTCGAGGTCCGCCGAGCGATGCGTGAGGTCAACCGTACCGTTGATGTTCGCATGCAAATCTCCGGCGGCCAGCACCAGACCGACGACTTCAGCACGCCGCGGGCCCCGCACGTCGACGGTAGCCGACAAGGCGCCCAGCCCGGGCACGCCGAGCAGGTTCTCCAAGGGTCCACCGGCGGGCTCGTGCAGCGTCAGCGCGGCATCGATACGGCTGGGATCGAACCGCAGGTGCAGGCTGTATTCGCCATCGCCGCCCAGCCGCCGGACCTCGATGGCGGCATCCGCATCGTCGAGCGAACGCAGCCGCAGGCCGCCATGCAGAGACACGGATGCGGCCGTTCCCACCAGGGGTGCACCCAGCTCGACGACCGGCAGCGACGCTGCGCCGATCTCGATGGTCGGAAACGTGACGGGACCTCCTGCCGACCCGCTGCTCAGCGGCGCACGCTCGACATGCAGGCGCGCGACCTCGAGCGTATGCACGGTGATCCGGTGCTCCAATAATCGCCATGGCGACCAGGTCAAGGCGATCCCGTCCGCGGTCAGCCAAACCCCTTTTCCGTCGACGAGTTGCAGTTCTTGCAACGTCAAGCGGCTCGGAAACGAGCCCGCCAATCCCGCCAATTTCACCGTACCGCCGGTCAGACGATCGGTGACCCGCTCAATGAGCCCGCGGCCTGAATCCGTATTGCCGGCCACGAAGAGCGCACCTGCCAGCGTTACGACCAACAGGACGAGCGCAGCCACCGCCCAGGCGCCGACTCTCAGAAGACGTCGCATCAGAATGCCTGTCCCAAGCCGATGTACACCTCGAAGGACGGCTCATCGATGCCGGTGCTCTTGGTAGGAACGGCGATGTCGACGCGCAGCGGTCCGATCGGCGTGTAGTAGCGCACACCCGCGCCGACACCGATGCGAAATTCGCTGAGCGGCGGCAGGCTGGTGCTGGCCGGCACGCCGCTCGCCCGGCCGCCGCTGACCTGGCCCGCGTCGACGAAGAGCGCCGCGCCCCAACTCGCGCCGAATCGCTGACGCCACTCCAGCGTGCCGGCGGCGATCGCGGTGCCACCCTTCGGCGTTTGGATGGGAAATTGTTTCGTGACGGGAAACTGCGGGCCCACCGCCTGATACTGGTACCCGCGAATCGTGCCGCTCCCGCCCGCGTAGAAGCGCTGGTCGGGCGGCAAACTGAATTCATCGGCGCCCTCCGCCACCCCGGCCAATGCGCGCGCGGCGAGCACGGACCGCCCGGGATCGCCGATGCCGAGTTTGTGCAGATCGAAATAGGTCGCGAGCTTGATCTGCGTAATGACGAAGCTCGCATCGGGGTGGCCCAACGATCGCGTCGGCGTCACGCTCAACGAGTCGCGCATGCCGTGCGTGGGATCGTCGAGCGGCGAGGCCAGGTGCGTCGAGTCGTACGTGAGCGCCAGCGGCAATGCCACCAACGTGTAGTTGTACGTGACGAGTGCTTGCTCCGTGACATCCGCGCACGGCGCGACGACGCATGCGGGATCCGTGACGGTGACCGTTCCCTGTTGCCGGATCTGTTCATCGGCCGTGGTCACGCCGACGCTCGCGGTCCAAACGCTCGACAGCTTGCGCGTCAGCGTCACGCCCGTGGTCACGGATTTTTGATCGTACGCCGTCAACGATTGCTTGATCGCGCCCACGGCCAATTGCAGGGACTGATCGCGATGACCGAAGTCGGGAATCGTGAACTTGGCGCTCGTGTCATAGCCCAAGCCCGTCGCCGCGCTGCCGCCGATATTGATGGCCGACGCCGCGATGGCGAGTTGCTCGGCATTGCCAAACACGTTGCGATCGGTCCAGGTCACGCCGCCGCTGCCACCCAAGTCGCTCGAATAGGCCGAACTCAGCGTGACCGCATGACGCGCACGCTCCTTGAACACGAACGTGATCGGCACGCCTCCCGTGGAGTCGACGGCCGTACCCACCTTGACCGTCACCACGGCCAGCGGTGCGATCCCCAATAAATCCCGGCGCGCCGCCTCGATGGCCGCGGGGCTGTAGCGTTGTCCCGTGTGCAGCGTCAATCTGCGCCGGATGACCCTCTCGTGGACGCGTTGCAGGCCTTCGAAATGGATCTCGCCGATGTTCAGCTCCTCCCCCGCCGCCACGTGGAAGGTCACGTCCAACAGTGGCTCCGCCTGGTCTTCATAGGCCACCGGTGGATCGACCTTCGCGAAGGCATAGCCTTGCTCTTGAAGTGTGGTCAGCAGACTCGAGCCCGCTCCGAGCACGTCGGCCGCCACCGCTGGGGCGCCCTCCTTCAACGTAAACGCACCGGCCGCGGACGCGGGGATGGTGCCGTCGATGTCGATCGAGCGCACGTGATACAGCGGCCCCAAATCGAAGGTGATGGCCACCTTGGCATCCTTGGACTTGGGCAGCGCATTCAGCACATCGCCGAGTTGCCCGCTGTTCAGCGCCAGCCCTTCTATTTTGACGGTCACCGAGGATTGATAATAGCCGAAGCTCTCGAGCACCGTTTTCAAGCGATCGACCTCACCGCGGGCGCGGGCAATCAGGCCGAACGGGCTCACGGGCGCGGTGCTACGCAATGACTCGAGTTCGGACGTGGCGCGCAGCGTCTCGTCGATGGAGCGGTCGCCGGTGGTGGCAATATTGACTCGATAGGGTTGCGGATCGGCCGCGTGGGCCGCACCCACGCCAGCCGCGACGATGATCCACGGAATGACGGAACGTGCTGCACCGAGAATCCTGCTAAGGCCCATGATACTCACAGAGTGACGGAGGGCCACGGCACATGCCAGCGCCCGCGGCGCGAACGCCAGCCGCACCCCGTACCCCAGTTTACACGCCTCCGGCATGCGCCAGCGGATGAGAAACGGACAGAGGCGGCGTGCTACAGTTGCCATCATGTCATCGGTCATCGTTTGCCATGCGTGCGATCTCGTCCAACGCCGCAATGCGGTCGCGACCCGCGCCCACTGTGCGCGATGTAACGCCGAACTGTACCGGACCAATTCCGCCAGCATCGATTCGGCGATCGCGTTGAGTGCGACCGCGGCAATGCTCTTGCTGTTGAGCAATCTCTATCCCCTCGTGGTGTTGCAATTGAACGGCGCCACGCGCGAGACCACGTTGATCGGCGCCGCGATCGGCCTGTACCAGGAAGGGTATGGTTTGATCGGCGCACTCGTGCTGCTGACCACCGTCTTGATCCCGTCGTTCCAAATCGCGAGCCTTTTGTATGTGTTGATACCGTTGCGCGGGCGGCGCAGGGCCAAGCGGCAGAACGAGCTCTTCCGTACGCTAGTGCGCCTTCGACCCTGGGCCATGCCGGAGGTATTCATGCTCGGTGCGCTGGTGGCACTGTTCAAGCTGGCCGCCTTGGCCGAGGTCGTTCCCGGCATTTCGCTCGCATGCTACGGCGCCCTCATGCTGACACTCGCCGGTCTGACCAGCGTGACGCCCACGGAACAGTTCTGGCATTGGGTCGAAGGAACCCGAACTTGACCCGATCCGGGGCCCCGCGCCAGGTTTTGACGGGGCGGCAGGCGGGACTGCGGGTGTGCGGGCATTGCCGCGAAACCGTGCGCTCGCCAAGCCACCTCGAGGTGCGGTGCCCACGCTGCGGCGCTCGCATCCATCAAAGAAAACCGCACAGCGTCGCCACCACCGCCGTCCTCGTCGCCATCGCCGCGGCCCTGTACATACCGGCAAACCTGCTGCCCGTCATGTACGAGCACACATTTTTCGGCGATGACAGCGACACCATCATGAGCGGCGTCGTGTCGCTCGTCGACAATGGCGCGTGGCCGCTCGCCATGCTGGTGTTCGTTGCGAGCATCGTCGTGCCGATGCTCAAGTTGCTCGCGATGACCTGGTTGCTCATCTCCATCGTGCGGAAGTCCTCTCGGCATCCGCTGCAGCGGACCCAGTTGTTCAGGCTGGTGGAATTCATCGGACGATGGTCGATGCTCGATGTGTACGCCATTTCGCTGCTGGTGGCGCTCGTGCAAATCCGATCGCTCGCCATCATTCATCCAGGTCCCGGTGCCATCGCATTCTGCGGTGTGGTCGTATTGACCATGCTCGCGGCCCAATCGTTCGACGAGCGCTTGATCTGGGACCACGAAGCGCATGTCTGAAGGTTCCGGACTGTCGACCGACGACTTGCCCGAGGCGGTGCCGGACCGCCCGCGGCGCACGCGCCTACCGTTGGTGTGGGTACTACCCGCTTTGGTGATCGTCGTCGGCGCTGGGGTTGTGATTCAACAAAAGGTCGCGCAAGGGCCGCAGATCGACATCAGTTTTGCCGATGCGGATGGCCTCGAGACGAATAAGACAAAAATCCGCTACAAGGACGTCGACATCGGCGACGTCACGGACATCCGCGTCTCCAAGGATCGGCGCAAAGTCATCGTGACGGCTCGCATCCATCGCAACGCACGCGACTACCTGGTCGAAGACACGCGTTTCTGGGTCGTTCGGCCGCGGGTGACGGGCGGCGGCGTATCGGGCCTTAGCACTCTGGTATCGGGTTCCTATATCAGCGTCGATGTGGGTCAATCCAAGGTCAAGCGCGAAGATTTCGAAGGACTCGAGATTCCCCCCATCGTGACGTCAGATTTACCCGGGCGCGAGTTCGTCCTGCATGCGGACGACATCGGCTCGCTCGGCATCGGCTCCACGGTGTTCTATCGGCACATCGCGGCCGGTCAGGTGGTCGCCTATTCTCTCGATCCGGGCGGAGCCAGCGTCACTATCAAGATCTTCGTGAACGAACCTTACGATCAGTTCGTCACGCCGGCGACCCGTTTCTGGCAGGCGAGCGGTATCGACATGTCGCTCGACTCGGACGGCGTCAAGCTGCGCACCGAATCGTTGAGTGCGATCCTCGAGGGCGGCATCGCATTTCGATCACTGCCATCCGCGCCCGCGGCGCCGAGCGCCCCACGCGACACGTCGTTCACCCTCTACACCGACCATGAACGGGCCATGCGCCAATCTGACACCGAGGTGCGGACGTTCTTGCTGTACTTCGGCGGATCGCTGCGGGGCCTCTCGGTGGGCGCACCAGTGGACCTGCGCGGCATCACCATCGGTGAGGTGAAGAGCCTGTCGGTGGAGTACGACCGCAAATCTGGAACGCTGAGTTTCCCGGTCGAGGTCGATGTGTATCCGCAACGCATTCGCGGGCGCAGCCGCCGCTCCGATCGGACCCCCGCGCCGCCACCCGAAGACAACGCCGAGAACTCCAGCCGCGAGCTTCTCGACAGCCTGGTCGCGCACGGCATGCGCGCGGAGATAAAAACCGGGAATCTGCTGACGGGTCAAAAATACGTGGCCATGGACTTTCATACCGAGGTACCCCCCGACCATGTCTTTTGGGACGCGCATCCCGCCGTGTTCCCGACCACCTCCGGCGCACTCGATGAGATCCAGGATTCCATCGGCAGTATCGCGAAGAAGATCGACAAGCTGCCTTTCCAACAGTTGGGCACGCGCTTGATTTCCACCATGGCCAGCCTGGACGACACGCTGAAGAACGCGGATCGGCTGATTCGTCAGGTCGATGGCTCGCTGGCACCGGAGGCGACGGCAACGTTGAAGGAAGCACGCGGCGCCTTGGAGAACGCCAAGCACGTGTTGGACGAGGATGCTCCCCTGCAAACCGACCTCAACAACACGCTGCTGCAATTGTCGCGCGCGGCCAAATCGGTCAGCGCCCTCGTCGATTATCTGGAGCGCCATCCCGAATCACTGATTCGCGGTAAACCAGGAGACGCACCATGAGGTCGACGATGCGCTGCGCAGCAGTTTGTGTGTGTTTGATGCTGCCGGCCTGCGCCAGCGAGAAAGATCACTTTTACACGCTGAGCACGCTGCCGGATGGACAGCGCTCCGCTACCGCGTCCCCCGGCATGCACGTGCTGCTCCAAGTCAGCGTACCGCCGCTCGTCGACCGGGCGGAAATGGTCATCAATACGTCCAACAACACGATCTCGATACTCGATCATGAACGATGGGCGGACGTGCTGTCCGATCAAGTCGAGCAGACGCTCGCGCGCGATATCGAAAGACGGCGCGACGACGTGCTGGTCGGCGACCGCGGATTCGACCAAGGCGCCCGTCCCGTCACCATCAAGGTTGATATCGTCAGAATGTCGGCCCAGCGCTCCGGCCACGTGAGCATCGAGGCCCACTGGCGCATCGTCGACACCCGCGCCGGTGAAGATCAGATCGGCAGCGGCAGCATCGACACGCCCGTCGACGGCGAGAGCTCTGCCTCGATCGCCAAGGCCTACAGCGTGGCATTGAGCACGCTTGCCGACCAACTCGTGTCCCATCTTCACTAGATTTGACTCGCGGCCCGCGGCGCGTGCGCATAGCGCCTGACATGCAGCCATGACGAGACATCAGAGCCCGCGCATGTCGCCCCTGCGACTATTTTTGGCTGTGCCGGCGCTGCTGACGGTATGCGCCGTGTGCGCGGCGGATTCGCCCGTGGCGGCGACACCGACCCTGTCGGCAGGGGCAAGCCCGCCACCAGCCTTGTCACCGGTGGTCGCGGAATTCACCGCGCAAATGCAGCGTGTCCGGCAGCACTTGCCTGACATCCCCGATTCCTCAGCGTTGGAATCGTACGTCATTCACGACTACCTGGTCGCCGCGCGCTTGCGGCGCGACGTGTCGGACAATCCGACGGACGATCTGGACGGCAAGATCGATGCCTTCCTCAAATCCCATGCGGGCCAACCGGTGGCACACGCGCTCCGGCACGACTGGTTGGCAAGTCTGGCCGTGCGCAAACGCTGGGATTGGTTCCTGCCGCGCGCGGCGGACTCGACGGACCCGGTCATCGTCTGCGACCGGCTTGACGGCCGCTTGGCGTCGGGCGACATCCAGGGCCTCGCCCAGGACGCGCTCGCGCGCTGGGCGCTGCCGCAAAGATCACCCGACGAGTGCAGCGTCATCTTTGCATGGCTTCGTACCCAGAATGTGATCACGCCGGAGCTCGCCGATACCCGCACGCGCGCGGCGCTCATGGCCGACAATCCGCGCCTCGCGCACGATTTTGTTGGCGATGTGCCCGCGCCTCGGTCCGCGCCGCTACTGCTGTGGCTTCAGCTCCTCGATGCACCGAGGGCGACTCTGACGATGCTCGCGGCGACCCCGAGCACGCCGGTGGAGGGGGATGCGCTGGTGGCCGGATTCACCCGTTTGAGCACCAGCGACACCAGCGCCGCTTCGACTCTGCTGCCGTTGCTGTTACAGCGCGCGGACCTATCATCGGCGTTGCGCACGCGGTTGCTGCGCGCCGCCGCGCTGGGCGCGGCGTACAGCCGGGCACCGACCGCGCTCGCCGCTTTCGCACGGGTGCCTGAGGATCCCAACGACGGACCGGTGCAAGAATGGCGCGTGCGCTCGGCGCTGTGGGCAGGCGACTTCGCGCAGGCCGCAGCGTGGCTCGATATGATGTCCCCCGCCCTGGCCAATCAGCCGCGTTGGCGCTATTGGCGCGCGCGCGCCATGGCGGCCACCACCGGGGCTGCCGCAGCGGCGCCCCTGTATGCGGGAATTGCGGGCCTGCGCGATTACTATGGCTATCTTGCGGCGGACCGGTTGAATCAACGCTATGACCTCAATATTCACCCGACGCCGGACGACGCCGAGACGCTCGCGATGCTGGCTGCGGAACCGGGGTTGATGCGCGCCCATGCGCTGTTCGACTGCGGCATGGCGGACGATGCGGGCGTCGAATGGTCGACCGCCCTCAACGGTGCCAAGCCCGCGGTGAAGGTACAGGCGGCCCATCTTGCGTCGCGCTGGGGCTGGTATGGACAGACCATCGCCACGCTCGCGCAAGCGGGCGAATGGGATGACGTGCCGCTGCGTTATCCGCGCCCGTATGCCGCCATCGTCGCCGACGCCGGCAAGCAGGCGGACATCCCCGGCGACTGGATCTACGGCATCATGCGCCAAGAGAGTTTGTTTCGTCGCGATGCTGTGTCGCGTGCCGATGCGCGCGGACTCATGCAGATGCAGCCGGCCACCGCCATCGCCGTCTCGCGCCGATGGAATCTGCCTGTACCCGGCCGCGACGGCTTGTTCGAGCCGTCGGTGGCGATCAAGCTGGGCGCTCTGTATGTGCGCGAACTCTTGGATCGATACAATGGGCAACTGGCGCAAAGTCTCGCGGCCTACAACGCGGGCCCGATCGCGGTGGCTCGCTGGATGCCGGCCACTGCGACGGATGCGGACATCTGGATCGAGAACATTCCCTACACCGAGACACGCTCCTACGTTCAGCACATCTTTGAGCACATCGTCGCGTTCGCGAAGATGCGCGACGCAGAGCCGACCCGGCTCTCGGTCCTCCTCCCCATGGTCGAGCCGCCGGCCACGTGAGTGCTGCCACGGCATATGATCCCGCTGTGTTGACCCGAGCCGGGGCCATCCTCGGCGCCTCTGCGGGCAACCTGGTCGAATGGTATGACTGGTATGCCTATTCGGCGACCGCTCTGTACTTTGCGCCCGTGTTCTTTCCGAAGGGCAATCCCACGGCGCAACTACTGCAGACCGCCGCCGTATTCGCGGTGGGATTCTTCGCACGGCCGGTCGGCGCGTGGATCATGGGCCGCTATGCCGACCGGGCCGGCCGCAAAGCGGCGCTGACCTTGTCGGTGGCGATGATGTGCGCGGCTTCACTCGTCATTGCGGCCACACCGGGCGCGGCGCAAATCGGCGTAGCGGCGCCCGTCATCCTGATGCTGGCTCGTATATTCCAAGGTCTCTCCGTCGGGGGTGAGTATGGCGCCAGTGCCACGTACATGAGCGAGGTGGCCGGGCAAAGACACCGGGGATTCTGGTCGAGTTTCAACTACGTCACCGTGATCGGCGGACAGTTGATCGCATTGGCCGTGGTCATCGTGCTGCAGCATCTGCTGTCCCCGGCCGACATGGGATCATGGGGTTGGCGCATTCCGTTCATCATCGGCGCCGTGCTCGCGCTGGTGGCGTTCTGGCTGCGGCGCCGCCTGCAGGAGTCCCATGCGTTCGTCAGCGGCACGCCCTCGTCGGAACGGGGCAGCACCCGGCGGTTGCTCGAGCAATACCCGCGCGAGACGCTGACCATCCTCGGCCTGACTTCCGGCGGTTCGATGCTCTTCTACGTGTACACCACCTACATGCAGAAATTTTTGACCAACACCGCCGGGTTTTCCAAGGACCAGGCGACCGAAATCAGCGCCGCCACCCTGGTCGCGTTCATGATTGCGCAGCCCCTGTGCGGATGGCTCTCGGACAGGATCGGACGCAGAGCAATGCTGCTGATCGCGTTCGGCGGCGCCACTCTCGTCACCTGGCCGGTGCTGTCTCGTATCGCCGTCGTCAAATCGATGCCGGGTGCTTTCCTTCTGATTATGTTGGCCGTGTTGTGCGAATCCGCGTATACGTCGATCAGCGGCGTCGTCAAAGCCGAGCTTTTCCCGTCGACCGTGCGCTCACTCGGCGTAGCGTTGCCCTATGCCGTCGCCAACGCAGCATTCGGTGGGACCGCCGAATACGTGGCGCTGTGGTTCAAGTCGGCCGGATTGGAAAGCGGTTTTTATGTGTACGCATCAGTGCTGTCGGCCGGCAGCTTTCTGGTTGCCCTGACCATGAAGGACACCCGTGTCCACGGCCGGATGCACGAGGCTTGACCTTTCACGTCGCATTCGAAAGGTTTCTTTTCCATTAAGGGATTGTAATAATACGACCACGGGCGGTTAATCGACCCGGGTTCAGGGTGACGACCATGACTTGGCCACCGTCGGGATCAGCGGCGTGAAAATCCTTCTCGTCGAGGACAACGAACGCGTCAGCCAGTTCGTCGTCAAGGGTTTGCAGGAAGCAGGACATACCACCGATCATGCGGCCAACGGTCGCGACGGCATGTTTCTCGCCGTAAGCGAACCCTACGACGTCATCATCATGGATCGCATGCTGCCGGGCGACATCGACGGTCTCGCGATCATCGAGGTGCTTCGCAAAGCGGGCAAGTACACGCCCATATTGATACTGAGCGCCCTCGCGCAAGTCGACGACCGCATCCGCGGCCTGCGCAGCGGAGGCGACGACTATTTGACCAAACCGTTTGCTTTTGGTGAACTCCTCGCCCGCATCGACGCGCTGCATCGCCGTGCGCACGGAGTCAACCAGGAGGCACCGCTCATCGTGGGCGACTTGCATATGGATCCGATGACGCGCCGGGTCACCCGCGGCGACCGGCAGATCGCCCTGCAGCCGCGCGAGTTCAAGCTGCTGGAATTTCTGATGCGCCACGCCAATCAGGTGGTCACGCGAACGATGCTTTTGGAGAACGTCTGGGATTATCACTTCGATCCGCAAACCAATGTCGTCGATGTGCATATCAGCAAGCTGCGACAGAAAATCGATGCGGAGTTCGAAGTCCCCCTGCTGCGCACCGTCCGCAATGCCGGGTACATGGTCACCGCCGCGAAGTAACGACCGTTGCGCATGAGCAGCATGATCCGCTCCTCGGCCGTGTCGCTGGCGCTTGGCTACAGCATCTTGGGATTCGCCGCACTCATACTTTTCGCCGCCCCGCTTTGGTACGCATGGGAGACCACGATCCGCGAGGGTCGCGCCGAGATTCTGCTCGCCGATGCTCAGCGGCTCACGGATATCTACCGCCGCGACGGAGCGGATGGACTGAAGAAGTTCATCGACGCGCGCGTGCACATGCAAATTGCCGGCGAGCGCATACTCCTCATGACCGATTCGGCGTTGCATCCGTTGGCGGGCAATCTCGACGCATGGCCGAAACGGGTACCCGCGGCGCCCGGAGACTACCGCATCCAAGTCGACATGGCCGGGGGCAGCCAAACCGCCATGGTTCACGTCGCCATGCTCGGCGGCTACAACCTGCTCGTCGGGCGCGATAACCGGCTCTTCGCGCCGCTCGAGAAACGCTTTTGGTACGGACTGAGCGGTGCGATCGGGGTGCTGTTCGTCGCGGGCCTGTCGATCGGCCTCATCACGCGGCGTGCGTTGATGTCGCGGGTACACAGCATCCAGCAAACCATTTCCGCGATCATCCACGGCGATTTGACACACCGTTTGCCGACTCAACTTGCCGACGATGAACTCAACACCTTGTCGTGCACCATCAACGGCATGCTGGAGCAAATCGAGTTGCTCGTGCACGGCGTCAAGAATGTGTCGAACTCCATTGCTCACGATCTGCGCACACCGCTGGCGGAATTGCGCTCCCGGCTCGAGCAACTTTCGCTGATCCGCCCGCCAATGGCGGAAGCCTTCGACGAAATAGACGGTGCAGTGGCCGATGTCGACCGCGTCATTCGCATCTTCGATGCGCTGTTGCGACTCGCCGAAATCGACGCGGGTATGCGCAGGTCCGGATTCGTGCAGGTGGACATCGCCGATTTGGCAGCGACCGCGGTGGAGTTCTACGCGCCCGCGGCGGAACTGCGCAACATTGCACTGCGGTTTCACTCGCAAGGACCGCTGCCGGCCTCCGGTGATCCGATACTTCTCGCCCAGGCGCTCAGCAATCTCATCGACAATGCGATCAAATTCTCTCCCGAGAATGGCGTCATCGACGTCGCCGTCCAGCACCGTGGTGGCATTGCGGAAATCGTCGTCAGCGACAACGGGCCCGGCATCGCCGACGCCGAAAAGGCCAAGGTGCTCGAGCGGTTCTATCGCGGCGATGCCAGTCGCGGCACACCGGGTGTGGGCCTCGGCCTCAGCGTCGTTCAGGCCATCGCAAAATTGCACGGCAACGCGCTGGAACTGTCGGATCGCAGCCCGGGTTTGCGCGTCGTGCTGTCGCTGCCGGCGTGAGAGGACACCTACACGCCGACAGGCCCATCCGCGGGTGCCCAGGATGCCCGCTCGAGCCTACTGTGGGACTCAACGATCGCGGGTTTCCAACAGGAGCACACTCTCATGGCCGATGAAAAGCCACTTGTCGACAAGAACGAAAGCCGACTGCGCGGTGGGGCGCTGAATGGCGCCGAGCAGAAGGACGCCGTTGATCATGCCGATTTTGCCAAGGATCGCAATCCCGATACCGAGTTGCATCT
>Ga0116226_10000750_pt1 | contig 27798 bp, 27 predicted proteins | sample S1TSphfallax_FD_89692 | JGI IMG/M metagenome (GOLD analysis project Ga0116226, IMG submission 89692) | Host-associated microbial communities from peat moss isolated from Minnesota, USA - S1T2_Fa - Sphagnum fallax MG | ecosystem: Host-associated > Plants > Peat moss > Unclassified | place: USA... | reverse complement strand
TTGCCGAGCCCGCGCTCGCCGAGCGGCACGCGGCGTTCGCGGCGATCGTCGGCGAGCGCAACGCGATCGTCGATCCGAGCCGCCTGCGCACCTACGAGTGCGACGGCTTGCTGGGCTTTCGCGTCCGCCCGCAGATCGTCGTTTTGCCGGCGTCGACGGAAGAAGTCTCCGCCGTCGTGAAACTCGCGCGCCGGTTCGGAATGCCGATCGTGCCGCGCGGCGCGGGCACCGGGCTCTCGGGCGGCTCGCTGCCGATCGAGGGGTGTCTGGTCGTCGGACTCTCGCGCATGACGGAGATCCTCGCGATCGATCTGCCGAATCGCCGCGCGCGCGTGCAGTCCGGTGTCATCAACCTCGCGATCTCGCGCCGGCTCGCGCCGGACGGCTACTATTACGCTCCCGATCCCTCGTCGCAGAGCGTCTGTTCGATCGGCGGCAACGTTGCCGAAAACTCCGGCGGCGCGCACTGTCTCAAATACGGCTTCACCGTCAATCACGTCGTCGGCGCGACGCTCGTGACCGCGGATGGCGAGGTCGTCGCGATCGGCGCCGAGGGCGGCGAGCCGGAGACGCTCGGCTACGACTTGATGGGCGTGCTCGTCGGCAGCGAAGGGATGCTCGGCATCGTCACCGAGATCACGATCAAGATTCTGCGCCTGCCGCAGGCGACGCGCACCGTCTTCGCCACCTTTCCCTCGACCGACGAAGCCGGCGCGGCGGTCTCGGCGATCATCGCGGCGGGGATCGTGCCCGCGGCGATCGAGATGATGGATCAACTCGCGATCGAAGCGATCGTCGCGTCGACCGGCGTCGATTGGCCGCTCGACGTGGGCGCCGCGCTCTTGATGGATGTCGACGGCGTGCGCGGCGATGTGGAGCACACCGCCGATGCGGCGATCGCCTTGCTGCGCACGAGCGGCGCGCTCGAGATCCGGGCACCCAAAGACGACGCCGAACGCGCGCTGATGTGGAAGGGCCGCAAGAGCGCGTTTGCCGCGATGGGCCGTATCTCGCCGAACTATTACGTGCAAGACGGCGTGATCCCGCGCAAAGAGATCGCGCCGGTGCTGCGCGAGATCGCGCGGCTGGGTGCCGAATCCGGTCTGCGCGTCGCGAACGTCTTTCACGCCGGTGACGGCAACTTGCATCCGCTCGTGCTCTACGACGGACGCATCCCCGGCGAAGAAGCGAAGGCCGAACACGTCGGCGGCGAGATTCTTCGCGTGTGCATCCGCTACGGCGGCTCGATCACGGGCGAGCACGGCGTCGGCCAGGATAAAGCGCTCTACCTCGGCGAGCTCTTCAGCGACGACGATTTGGAGACGATGAACTACGTTCGCTGCGCCTTCGACGGCGCGCGCGTCTTCAATCCCACCAAAGTCTTTCCGACGCCGCGACTGTGCGGCGACCGGCCGGGCGTGTACGCGCCGCACGCAACCGAACTCGCCGGCACGGCGGATCGCGGATGAGCGAGCCGTTTGCGATCGCCGGCGTCGTGCCGCGAGCGGTGGTCACGCCGCCCGATACGGGTGCGCTTGCGGCGGCGATTCGCGAGCTCGCCGCCGCGCGCAAGACCTTCGCCATCATCGGCGGCGGCACGCAGCTCGAACTCGGCAACGCGCCGGCAGCGCTCGATACCGCGATCTGCACGGCGTCGTGCACGCACGTGCTCGACTACGCGCCCGAGGATCAAACGATCACGGTCGAAGCCGGCATGACGATCGCCGCGCTGCAGCGGACGCTCGACCCGCATCGCCAGGTGCTCGCGCTCGACGTCGCCGATCCCGAGCGCGCCACGGTCGGCGGCGCGATCGCAACCAATGCGTTCGGCCGGCGGCGTGCGCGCTACGGCGCGATCAAGGACAACATCGTCGGTATCGGCGTCGTCCGGCCCGATGGGACGCCGGCGCGCGGCGGCGGCAAAGTCGTCAAGAACGTCGCCGGTTTCGACCTTCCGAAGATCATGGTCGGCGCGCTCGGAACGCTCGGGGCGATCGCCTCGGCGACGTTCCGCGTCCACCCCGCCGATGAATGTACCGTCGCCGTGCGCGTGCGCGCGGACGCGATCCAAGCGTATGCGCTCGCGCAAGCCACGGTCGAAGCGGCGCTCGTCCCGGACTCCATCGTGGCCTACGCGAGCGGCCACGCCTTCGAGGTGATCGTGCGCTTCGGCGGTTTCGCACGCGGGGTCGACGATCAAGTCGCAGCGCTCTTCGCGATCGCGCACGCACAGGGGCTGGCGGCAGAATCCCTCGACGACGCGGCGCTGCGTGCGTGCGAGGAACGCGAGCGCGACGTGCGCCGGGCGCCGACGGTCGTGCGGCTCGGCGCGGCGCCGGTTCGGCTCGCGCAGCGGTTCGCCAGCGACGCCGATCTCACGCAGCTGCCGCGCGTGTGGTATCCGCTGATCGGCGCGGCGGTCGCCGGTGCCGATCGCATCGGCAGCGAGCTCATCGCTGCGTGGCGCGGCGGCGTGAGCACGGTGATCGTGGAGCGCGTGCCGGTCGCGGCGCGAGCCGGTCTCGATGCGTGGGGCGCGCCGCCGCCGTCGTTTGCAATCATGGAGCGGCTCAAAGCCCGCTTCGATCCCGAGCGGCTGTGCAATCCCGGCCGCTTCGTCGGAGGGCTCTAATGGAAACCCACGAGCGCAGTTACGACTCGCTGCTCTCCGACTGCGTCCACTGCGGCTTCTGTCTGCCGGCCTGTCCGACGTATGTGTCGTGGGGCGAAGAGATGGACTCGCCGCGCGGCCGAATCGATCTGATGAAAGGGCTTTCGGAAGGGGCGATCCCGCTCGATCCCATCGTGACGGGCCACCTCGATGCGTGTCTTGGCTGCATGGGGTGCGTGACCGCGTGCCCGTCCGGCGTGCGCTACGATCTGCTCATCGAGGCGACGCGTGCGAAGATGGAAGAAGCGGCGCCGCGCAGCGCCTTCGATCGCGCGTTCCGCGCGCTGATCTTCGCGCTCTTTCCGTATCCGGACCGGCTGCGGGCGCTCGCGTACCCGCTCACCCTCGTGCGGATCAGCGGTCTGCAAGCGCTGATCCGCAAGAGCGGTCTCTTGAAACTGCTGCCGCTGCGGCTCGCGCAACTCGATGCGCTCGCGCCCGACGTCTCATTCGCCGAGCTCGGCGCGACGCTCCCCGAGCGCACGCCGGCCGAAGGCGGCGTCGCGCGTCTGCGCGTCGGACTCGTCGCCGGCTGCGTGCAGCGCACGTTCTTTCCGAACGTCAACGCCGCGACGGTTCGCGTGCTCGCGGCGGAGGGCTGCGATGTCGAGATCCCGCCGGGCCAGGGTTGCTGCGGTGCGCTCTCGCTGCATTCGGGCCGCGCCGAGGAAGCAAAGCGCTTCGCGCGTGCGCTGATCGAGCGCTTCGAGGCGAATCCGGTCGACACGATCGTGATCAACGCCGCCGGCTGCGGCTCCACGCTCAAGCAGTACGGCGAGATCTTCGCGGACGAGCCGGACTGGCGCGATCGCGCGCAAGCATTCGCCGACCGCGTCCGCGACGTGAACGAACTCTTGGCCGAACTCGAACCGCAGGCCATCCGTCATCCGCTGGACGCGCGCGTCGCCTATCACGATGCCTGTCATCTCGCGCACGCGCAGCGGATCCGCGCGCAGCCGCGAGCGCTCTTGCGCGCGATCCCGGGCCTCGAACTGCTCGAGATCCCGGACGGCGATCAATGCTGCGGCAGCGCCGGAACCTACAATCTCTTCCAGCCCGAATCGTCGCGTGAGATCGGCGAACGCAAAGTCGACAACGTCTTGCGCGTGCGCCCGGATATCGTCGCGAGCGCCAATCCCGGCTGCACGCTGCAGATGCAAGCCGTCGCGCGCGCCCGCGGCGAACGGCTCGCCGCCGCGCACCCGATCGAAATCCTGGACGCCTCGATCGGGAACCGTCCGCTCCGGTAGCGCTCTACCATACCGGTAGCGCGCTCGCGCGTTCGCCTACTTCGTCGGGATTTTGCGTTGGCCGGGTGAGGTCTCGAGCCGGCGACGGTCCGAGGTGATGCCGACGCTCACGGCCGTGACCGAAATCTGCAATTGCACTTCGGAGGCCGACGGAAGCGACGTCCCCGTTCCCGTGGCGCTCGACTCGGAGATCCCCTCGATCGTGAGCAAGCACGCATACGGCGGCGCCGTGGTCGGCGGCGTCGTATAGGTCGGCGCGGCAGCGACGACGATTGCGTACGAATTCGCCGACGACGAGAAATTCCCGGCGCTGCCGATGCCGATGAACGTGTTCGCGTTCGTTGCCGTCGAGACGTTCGAGCAGTTCAGCGTCGACGTAAACGTGACCGGCACGGTCGTCGGTCCCGGTTGATTGATCGTGATCGCCAGCGTTTGTGGAACCGTGGTGACGTTCACCGAACCGACCGAGATCGTGCTGTCGCTCCCCGTGATGGTGGCCGTCGCGGAAGTCGCGGATGCGGCGATCGTCGCCGCGACCGGGCCGAAGACGTCTTCGGTGTGGTTCACCGTTTGGCCGGAGCCGCTGATCGTGAAGACCGCCGCACCGAACGTGCTGTACTGTCCGCCGAACGACGAGCTGATCGCGCCGCCCGTGCACGGGAGCGTCGTCGTGTTGATCGTGGCGGGCCCCGTCACCGAGATCGTCGCGTTCGTCGAGCAGTTCGCTTGGGTGATTTCCTGGGTGCTGAACGCGTGCGGGAACGTTGCGAAGACCTCGTTCGAGCTCGGTGGGAACGCACCGCCGGCGATCAAAAACGGCCCGGCCGTCGGTGTGGGGCTCGGCGACGGGGCTACGGTCGGACTTGAGCTCGGCGCCGGCGTCGGGCTGGCGCTCGGAACCGGCGTCGGGCTGGCGCTCGGAACCGGCGTCGGGCTGGCGCTCGGAACCGGCGTCGGGCTGGCGCTCGGAATCGGTGTCGGCGACGGGAGAACGATCGCCGAGGGCGAGGGGACCGGGGTCGGCGTCGGCGTGCTCTTGCTGCTGGTGGACGCGACGGCGGCGCCGGCGGCGGCGGCCGTGCCGCCCGCGACGGCGGCCGTGGTCGACGCGGTGGCGCCGCTCGCGGCACCGGTCGCCGCGGCGCTACTGCTCGCGCTGGAGGTGCCGCTGATCGAACTGACCGACAGGGTGCTCGTGGTGGTCGAGACCGTCGCCGCGCCGGACGCGGATACGACGCCCGTCGTCCCGGCCGGTACCGCTACCGTCACGCCCGAGGCAACGGCCGTGATCGACGCGGTCCCCGAGGTGATCGTCAGCGAGGTGCCGCCGGCGTTCTGGATGATGAAGCCTTCGGTACCGCGGATGGCAATCTGCGAGGTCGGCGTCTGGAACGTGTAGTTCGCGTTGGTCCCGACCGGATGCCGAATCACGAAGTGCAGCGCGCCGTTGTTGAGCGTGATCAGGTTCGTCTTGCCGGAGCCGGTGTTGTTGAACGCACCGATGGCGACGTTGGTGCGTTCGCCGATGTCGATTTCGGAGGAGTCGGGCAACGTCAGTGTCGCAAGCGACTTCGGCCCCGTGATCGCGGTTGCGTTGTCGGGGACCGGAAGGCGCGTGTAGATCGTCTTCGTGCTGCCGTCGAGCATGTATTGCACGCTGCCGCGTTGGTGCGCCAGTATTTTGCCGCCCTCGGCAGCGGTCGGCGCTGCGTTCAGCGAAAACACACCGGCGACGAACACCGCCGTCGCGGCGAAACGCCAAAAGGAGATCGTAGACAAACGCCGTCCGAACATCAAAAGAACCTCACGAAAGACCGACTTTCGGTCTGGGAGTCGTTACCTGCCGTGCGCCCGACACCCTCTCCTCGAACGTAATGAGTGCGCCCGATCCGTTTTCGGAATTGGCCGCGGCCTGGCGGTCGTTGCGGCGGCCCGGCGTGCATGTGCGCGAGGTTGCTTGTGTCGGTAAACCAACAACGCTCTTACTCGTGGAAGTGGTCAGTGAGCGGCCTCACACCGTGTCGCTCTCGGCGGGCATCCACGGCGATGAACCGGCGGCACCCTGGGCGCTGTACGACCTCGTCCGATCGCGGCTGCTCGACACGCGGTTCGGCTACCGGATCTGGCCGTGCCTCAACCCCGAGGGCTTCGCGGCGGGGACGCGGACGTGTACCGACGGCAGCGATCTCAACCGGACGTTCGGGCGCGGCGGCACGTCGCCGGAATCCCGTGCGCTCATCACCGCCAATCGTGACCGGCGCTTCGCGCTGCATATCGATTTACACGAGGATCCCGTGGCGACCGGGGCCTACGTCTACGAGCCGCTCCCGGACGGAGCGCTGCCGCGCTTTGCCGCCCCGATCGTCCACGGGTTCGATGACGCCGGCTTGCCCGTCCAGGATCTCAGCGATCCGGACTTCGACCTCGGTAGCCCGCCCGAGGCACGCGCCGTGCAGACGATCGGGCGCGGGAGCGTCGTGATGGGCGCGCGCGCCGAGAGCGTGTACTTCGCGGGCTGGCCCCTCTCGGTCTACTTCGCCCTGCGCGCCGCCGCCGCGGTCGTGACGGTCGAGTCGCCCGGTACGCGACCCTGGGCCGAGCGGATCGCGATCCACCGCGTCGCGGTGACGACGGCCCTCTCGCGGCTGGAATGATCGGCTCGAAGGCGAACGGACGGGCGATATGCCAGAACGCGATAGCCTCGAAGTAGACGTCCTCTTTGTCGGCGGCGGCCCCGCGAGCCTCGCCGGCGCGATTCGGTTGCGCCAGCTCGCCGCGGCGGCGGGCCGCGAGATCTCCGTCATGGTGATCGAAAAGGGCGGCGAGATCGGCAACCACGGCTTCTCCGGCGCCGTCGTCGATCCGAAATCGCTGCACGAACTCTTCCCCGGTGAGGACATCACCGGCGGGCTCGATGCGCCGGTCACGAGCGATGCGATGTGGTATCTGACCGCGACTGGGAAGATCGCCGCACCGTTCGTGCCGCCAGTGCTCAACAATCACGGCAAATACATCGGGTCGCTGAACCGGCTCACGAAATGGCTCGGCGAAAAAGCCGAAGGCCTCGGCGCCGACGTCTTCGCCGCCTTCCCCGGCCAAGAGCTCTTGTGGGAAGGCCCTTCGACAGGCTCAGGACAGGCTCGCGTGATCGGCGTGCGGGTCGGCGACAAAGGCGTCGGTCACGACGGCGCACCCAAAGCGAACTACGAGCCGGGCCCCGATCTCTTCGCGAAGGTCGTCGTGCTCGGCGAAGGGCCGCGCGGCACGCTCGCCAAGACCGCGGTCGCGCGGCTCGGGCTCGATCGCGACCGCGACCCGCAAGTGTATGCGGTCGGCGTGAAAGAACTCTGGCGCGTCCCGGCCGGCCGGCTCGCCGCCGGCAGCGTCATCCACACGCTCGGCGCGCCGCTGCCGAACGACACCTTCGGCGGCGGCTGGGTCTACATGATGAACGACGACATCATCGACATCGGCCTCGTCACCGGGCTCGACTACGGCGACCCGACGACCGATCCGCACAATCTCTTCCAGAAGATGAAGACGCTGCCGGCGATCAAACCGCTGCTCGAAGGCGGCACGCTGATCAAGTACGGCGCGAAAGCGATCCCGGAGGGAGGCCTACACGCGATGCCGCGGTTGTATGCCGACGGCCTCATGCTCGTCGGCGACACCGGCGGCTTCCTCAACGGGATGCGACTCAAGGGCATCCACCTCGCGATCAAATCCGGGATGCTCGCGGCGGAAGCGATCTTCGATGCGCTCGCAAACGACGACACGTCGGCCGCGGGCCTCGCGAGCTACGATGAGAAATTCCGCGCGTCGTGGGCGTTCAAAGAACTGCACGCGGCGCGCAACTTCCACGCCGGGTTCAAGAACGGACTCTTCGGCGGGATGCTCAACGCGGCGGTTTCGATGTACACCGGCGGCCGCGGCTTCGGAATCTTCGATAAACTCAGCGGCCACTACGGTCACGAGCGGATGAAGAAACTCAGTGAGGCGACGCCGCGCGCGCGCGACCGCCGCGTCGAGATCGACAACGTACTCACGTTCGACAAACTCACCGACGTGTTCAATAGCGGCACGATGCACGACGAAGATCAGCCCGCGCATCTGCACGTTGCCGACACGAACATCTGCGCCGATCGCTGCACGGCGGAGTACGGCAACCCGTGTCAGTATTTCTGTCCGGCGAAAGTCTACGAGCCGCATTTCACCGCGAACGGGAACGGCCAAGTCGACGGCCGGTTGCAGATCAATTTCTCGAACTGCGTGCATTGCAAGACCTGCGACATCATGGATCCCTACCAGATCATCACCTGGGTGCCGCCGCAGGGCGGCGAGGGTCCCGTCTACACCGGCTGCTGATGATGATTCAAGGACGGCTTGTGACGGTCGCCTTCATGGGCTGCCGGTGACGATCGAGGTCAACGGCGAGGCGCGCGAGGTCGCGCCGGGCAGCACGCTCGGCGCGCTCCTCGACGCGCTCGGCGTGCGCCGCGACGGCATGGCCGTCGCCTGCAACGACGCCGTCGTTCCGCGCGCCCGCGTGGAGGGAACGCCGCTCGCCCCCGGCGACCGCATCGAGATCATCGTCGCCGTCGCCGGCGGCTAACCCCTCGCACCGCGAACGCCGCGATCCCCCGAGTGCCAGAGTGTCATCCTGAGCCTGTCGAAGGATGGGCAGGGCAGCAAGCGGCCCCACGTTATCTCATGCCCATCCGTCGACACGCTCAGGATGACACCGGAGCGGGGTCGAATATGCGGATGATGGACACTCCGCTGGTCATCGGCAACTACCGGTTCGCTTCGCGCCTGTTCGTTGGGACGGGGAAGTATCCGTCGCTCGAGATCATGCAGGCCGCGCACGCGGCGAGCGGCGCCGAGGTCGTCACGGTTGCGATGCGGCGCATCCACCTCGACGATCCGACCGGCAAGACGCTCATCGATTACATCGACCGCGCGAAGTTCACGATCTTGCCGAACACGGCCGGCTGCTTCACCGCGAAAGACGCGATCCTCACGGCGCAACTCGCGCGCGAGGCGCTCGGCACCGACCTCATCAAACTCGAAGTGATCGGCGATCCGCAAACGCTCTATCCCGATACGCGCGAAACGATCGCGGCGGCGGAGGTACTCGTGAACGATGGCTTCACCGTGCTGCCGTACATCGTCGACGATCCGATCGCGTGCAAAGCACTCGAAGACGTCGGCTGCGCCGCGGTCATGCCGCTGGCCGCGCCGATCGGCAGCGGCCTGGGCGTGTGCAATCCGTATTCGATCGCCATCATCAAAGAACGCGCGACCGTGCCGGTGATCGTCGATGCCGGCGTCGGCACGGCGAGCGATGCCGCGATCGCGATGGAGCTCGGCGTCGACGGCCTTTTGATGAACACGGGGATCGCCGCGGCGAACGATCCGGTCGGCATGGCGCACGCGATGCGGCTTGCAACCGAAGCCGGCCGCTACGCATTCCTTGCAGGACGAATGGAAAAGAAACGCTACGCCAACGCCTCGAGCCCGCTCACCGGACTCTTGCAAACCAAGTGACGCCCGAAATCACCGTCCGCGACCTCAAAGCAAAACGCGACGCCGGCGAATCGTTCGTGCTGCTCGACGTGCGCGAACCCGACGAACTCATCACGGTCTCGCTCCCGTGGGCCAAAGCGATCCCGATGGGCGACGTGCCGCAGCACCTCGATGAGTTGCCGCAGGACGGCGAACTCATCGTGATGTGCCACCACGGCGGCCGCAGCGAACGCGTCACGCGCTTTCTCAACGCCAACGGCTTTCCGAACGCGAAAAATCTTGCCGGCGGAATTGACGCCTACGCGGTGGAAATCGAACCCGGGCTCGTCCGCTACTAGCGGCGTATGCTGATCGTCGCGATATGTCCATTGCGCTGAAGGGTCCGCTCGTGATCGTCACCGACGAAGATCTGGTGCGCGTCTCCCACGAGAATCCCGGGTACCGCTTCGAGCGCGAAGAGGACGGCACGATCATCGTGAGCCCGACGCGTACAAAAGGCGGAGCCAAGAGCGGTGAAGCCTTCGGCCAGATCCGCGATTACAAAAAACACGCGGGCGGCAACGCCTTCGATTCGAGCACGGGGTTCGCCATCGGCCCCGGCGTGCGCGTGCTCAGCCCGGACGCCGCCTGGGTGAGTCAGGCGCGGATTGACGCCGTCGCGGCGGCCGGTGCGGCGGACGGCTTCTGGCCGATCAGCCCCGACCTTGTGATCGAGGTCAAATCCGCTACCGATCGCTTCGAGCAGACCGTTCGCAAGATCGAACGCTTCATCAAGCGCGGCACGACCTATGCCGTCGCGATCGATCCGGAGACACGGGCGGTCGTCGAACGTGGGACCAAACCGAGCGATTTTCAGCCCGATTTCGACGCGATCATCGACGCGTAGCGCCGACGAGCGTCGATCGGCAAGCTCTCGAACGGAACCTCGGCACGAAGCCGAGCAACCTTGAACGCGATTTCGCCGCGATCCACAACGTGGAGACTACGTGCGGATCGCCTCGACGAACCAGTGGCGGTAGCCGGCGATCTCGTCGTCGCCGTGGGCCCAGCGGCCGACGATCTGATCGACGTCGACCTCCTCGAGGCGATCGATCCGGAAGCTGGCGCGGAGCAGCTCTTCCACGCCCGCGCGATCGAAATAGGCGTGCGGGATCCCGGCCTCGGCACCGTCGCCCGGGGCGAAGGTCTGATCGTCGAAGGGGATGCCGAAGCCGAAGCGCGCGTCGTCGATCGAGCCGAAGACGAGCGCCACGGGTGAGCCGGGCGCGAGGACGCGCCGCAGTTCGCCCAGGCCCAGCCGCAGCTTCGCGACGGCGCCGTGCAGGTAGGCGTGGGTCGAGATCGCCGCGTCGAACGCCGCGCGCGGCACATCGATTTGCGTGTACGGTTCGTCGTCGCTTGTCGCGGTGACGGCGAAGCCCAAGCTGTTCAAGTAGTGGGTGTTGCGCCCCGAGCCGGTCCCGACGTCGAGGATCGGTCCGGTGCGGCCGAGCTCCCGATAGCGCTGCGCCAGGCGCGTCGCAAGCGGATGGGGGCCGGGCGGAGAAGGGGCGTTCATGAGCGGTGAACCTCTCATCATCATCGTCGGGGGAAATGCGCTCGCGCTACGCGTGTGCGAGGAGCTGTGCGGGACGCAGGGCCATCGCGTTACCGTGCTGTGGTCGCACGACAGCGGCATCGCCTCGCGGCTCGAACGTCTCGGTGCGAGCTACGTCGCCTTCGCGCCCAACGACTACGATGCGTTGCGCGCGGCCGGCGTCGTGCATGCCACCTCGATCATGGTTCTCGATGAAGACGACCGGCTCAACCTGCAAGTTGCGCTCAAAGCGCGCGACCTCAACCCGAACATCCGGCTCGTCATCCGGCAGTTCAACCGGACCCTGGGGCGCAAGATCGAGCAGAATCTCCCCAACTGTTCGGTGCTCTCGCTCGCGTCGCATTCGGCGGCCACCTATGCGGCCTGTGCGCTCGACGCCGCCTGTTTTTACGCGGTCGAATTCCCCGATAACGTCGACGGCGTGGTCGCCGGCTTCTCGCGCCGGCAGGGGGCTGATTTCGGCGTCACCGGCTTGACCGTCGCCGAGGCGCAAGCGCGCCTCAAGTGCCGCATCGTCGGCCTCGGCGGCAAGGACGTCTTCGCGAGCGATCGCGTCATCGGCGCGCAGGAAGAGGTCGTGGTCTTTGGGCGGCTCGGAGCGCTGGAAGCCTCGGCACCGGCGACCGCCGCCGAGGCGCGCTCCGAGCGCGAGTCGAGTCGCCGGGTGCTTCGCGCCCAACTGGCCGGCCTCGTCCGCTCGCTGCGCCGGCTCGATCCGATCATCGCGCGCATCGCGATCGGCGCCGGGATCCTCTACGTTCTCGCGGTCGTCTACTTCGCGTACGCGCTCAAGAAAGATTGGGTGACTTCGCTGTATTTCGTCAACACGACCGTGACGACCGTGGGCTACGGCGATATCACCCCGCTCGACGCGGGACCGCTCGCGAAGCTGTTCTCGAACGGCCTGATGTTCGTCGGGGTCGCGCTCTCGGGGATTTTCGTCGCCGTGATGACGACGGCGCTCACGCGGGCGCAGTGGGTCGCGATGCAGGGCTTGCGCCAGATCCGCACGCGCGGTCACTTCGTCGTCTGCGGTACCGGCAACGTCGGATCGCGCGTCATCGACTTCTTGCTCGCGCAAGACAAGAAGATCGTCGTGATCGATCCCGCGCCGTCGCCCGGCGTGATCGAATTCTCGCGCAACCGCGTCTTGGAACTGCTAACCGGCGACGCGACCTCGGATACCACCCTCGATCTGTGCAATTTGACGTACGCCCGCGCCGTGATCACGATGACCGACTCCGACACGGCCAACCTCGAAGTGGCGCTTGGCGCACGCGCGCGGAACGCGAACTTGCCGGTCGTCATGCGGGTCCAAGACGATACGTTCGCGCGCTCGATCGCGCGCCAGTTCGATTTCACGACGACCTACTCGACCGCGGCACTCTCGGCGCCCGTGTTCGCGGGCCTCTCGCGCTTCCCGGGTTCGCGCGGCCGGATCGCGTTCGGCGATGATGAGTACAACATCGGCGAGCGCCAACAGGGCGAAGTGCCGATGCCGCCGCCCGCCAACCACTGCATCCCGCTCGGCGTCTGGCGCAAAGGCGCGTTCGTGCATATCGACGCATTCGGTGAAATGGAGCCCTTCGACCGGCTCTTGTTCATCGTACCGCTCTCGCAATTCCGCACGCCGCCGAAGCCACTCGAAACTCCGGCAACAGCCGAACCGGCCGCAGCCGAACCACCCGAAGCGCCGCTCGCGGCCATCTCACTGGAGGAAGTCTAACCCATGCTCGAATCCGGCGCGACGCTCCCGGCGATCTCGGTGGCCGACGATCGAGGCCACACGGTCGAACTCGCGTCCGTGGGACGCCCGCTCGTGATCTATTTCTACCCGCGCGCCGACACGCCGGGCTGTACGAACGAAGCGATGCAGTTTCGCGACGACTACGAGAAATTCACGCAGAAGGGCGCGCAGATCATCGGCGTGAGCCGAGATTCCGTTGTCGCCCAAGCCAAGTTCAAGGCCAAGTACGATCTGCCGTTCCCCCTGCTCGCCGACGTCGACTCCAAAATGTGTGATGCGTTCGGGGTCATCGTTGAGAAGAATATGTACGGGAAGAAGAGTATGGGGGTGCAACGCGCCACCTTCTTGGTCGGGGTGGACGGCAAGATCGCGAAGGTGTGGCCCAAGGTCAGCGTTCAGGGCCACGCCGCTGAGGTTCTAAAATCGCTATAGCGTCCGGTTTGAGCCTGACCGTTATCGGTTCGAGTTCATCGATACCGCGGCCGGACCGTGCGTGCAGCTCCTACCTCATCCAGGACGGCGAGCGCAACGTGCTTCTCGACATGGGTACCGGCGCGTTCGCAAACTTGCGCGACCACGTCGATTACGACCGGCTCGACGCGGTCGTGATCAGCCACATGCACGCCGATCACTTCATCGACATCATCCCGCTACGCTACGCACTGCGCTACGGCCGGATGCGGCGCGACGTGAAACTGCCGCTGTATTTGCCGCCCGACGGCGAACGGATGCTCTACCAGATGGTCGGCGCGTTCGCCGACGAGGGTGCGGGCGATTTCCTGGCCGAGGTCTTCGACTTGCGTACCTATAACCCGGCGAAGCCGTTGCGTCTGGGGGCCGCGACCATGACCTTCGCGCACACGCTGCACTACATCCCGACCTTCGCAATGCGCTACGCCGTGAACGGTCAGAGCATCACCTACAGCGCCGACACCGCACCGGACCATCGGGTCAGCGATCTCGCGCGCGGCACCGATCTGTTCATCTGCGAGGCGACCCTGCTGGCCGGCGACGTCGAGCACGGGATGCGCGGCCATTGCTCGGCCCTGGAAGCAGCCGAGATGGCCCGCGCCGCCGGCGCGGCGGCACTCTGCCTCACCCACTACGGCGAATTCTCGCAGACGCGCGATCTCGACGAGAGCGCTCGCGGCCTCTTCACCGGCGAGATCATCGTCGCCGACGATCATAGCGTCATCCCAATCGGCGAGCGCGTCCCCGCCGCCTAACGGGCTCGCCGGCTAGTTGTCGGTTTTGGGGCCGCTGCGCGGGAGCGAAAATTGGATCAGCGATTTTACCGGGGCGAGACCGCGGTTGATAACGGCATGGATCTCGACTTTGAGATTGAGCTCTTCGAGCCGCGCCTTCGAGGCCAGCACCTCGCGGCCGCTCGTCACGATGTCTTCTAAGAGCAAGACTTTTTGGTTGGGCGAGAAGCCGCCCTCGACGTACTCATCGGCGAAGGCGCCGTACTCTTTGGGCGCTTTGCGCACGATGATCATCGGCAGCCCGGTCATCTGCGAAACCGCGGTCGCAAGGATGACGCCGCCGAGTTCCGTGCCGCCGATCAGATCGGGGCTGCACTCCGCGACGATCGGCGCGAAGAGCCGCGCGATGCGGCGCAGGATGTGCGGGTCGGAGAAGAGCTTGAATTTATCGATGTAGTAATCGCTGCGCGCGCCGCCCGAGAGCATATAGTCGCCGCGCGTGAGGGCGCGCTCGAGGATGACTTGCTGCAGCCACTTGAGTTCGGGAATTCGCGCGAGTGTGGAGGCCGGCGGCTGCTCATGCACGGGTGGTCAGATCTCCCACTGATAGGCGTTCCACGCCTCGTTGATCGGATTGGGATCGAAGCCCTTGAAATTGGGGCTCGTCGCCTGCGGGAAGCGCGTGTACCAGATCACGATCTCCGGAATATCCGTTGCGATCAATTTCTGGATCGTGGAATAGGCTTTCTTCCGCGTCGCTTGATCGTAGGTCGCGAGCGATTCCGCTTGGGCGGCATCCATGGCTTTTGAGCAGTAGCGCGTGAAGTCCGTACCGGCCGGCGGAAGTTGATTGCAGCTGAAGAGGGAGTGGTCGTCTGGGTCGAGGCCGGCGATCCAGCCCGTCACCGCCAAATCGTATTTTCCGTTCGACTCGATCCCGCCCTGGCCGTACGTGGCAAACCAGATGCTGCCCGGATAATTTTTGATCTGGAGATCGATGCCGCCGGCGCGCAACATCGATTGAATGCTCGCCTCGGCGAGGCGCCGCGTCGCGTTCGCTTGATTCGTCGAGATCTGAATCGAAAACGGCTGGCCGCCCTTTTGCAAGATCCCGCCCGGCCCCGGGGTGTAGCCGACTTGCGCGAGCAGTGCGCGCGCTTTGGCAACGCTCGGCGGATACCGCGTGATGTTCGGCTCGTACGCCCACGAGGACGGCGGCTGGTCGGCTCCGCCGACCGTCGCGGATCCGCCGGTGAGCTTATCGACGAGCGCTTTCTTGTCGATCAGATACGCGAGCGCTTGACGGACGCGCAGGTCCTTGAACGCGGCCCGCGAGTTGTTGATGTAGAGGTTGAGCGTCTGCGGCGAATCCTCAAAGTGGATTGCGAGATCGGGGATCGTCTTGAGCGTCGCATAGAGGGTCGGCGACGGCTCGAACATCCAATCGATCTCGTGCGTGCGCAGCAGATTGACTTCGGTGTTTTCGTCCGGCACGATGCGCACGTTGATCGTCTTGAGCTTCGGCGCGCCGAGGAAGTAGTCGGGGTTCGCGACGAGCTCGATGTGATCCGAGTGGATCCAGCGCGCGACCTTGTACGGCCCGGTTCCGATCGGCGTCTGATTGAACGGGACCTGGTTCACGTTTGCATACTTGCCGAGGATGTGTTCGGGCACGATACAGATCGGGTTGTCGCTCTCGGAGAACACCGTCTCGACGAAGGGCGCGAACTTGCGCTTGAGGTGGAAGACGACCGTCGTCTCGTCGGGCGTGTCGACGCTCGCGACGTCCTCGTAGCCGACGTGTGAGTTCGGGTTGTTGTTCGGGTTCATCACGGCTTGCCAGCTGAACTTGACGTCCTTGCTCGTGAACGGCACGCCGTCTTGCCACTTTACGCCGCTGCGCAGCTTGTAGGTGATCGTCAGGCCGTCGCTCGAGATGCCGCCGTTCGCGGTGCTCGGCACGTCCGCGGCAAGCATCGGGACGAGCGTTTTGCCGTCGGGCTTGACCGAAACGAGCACGTCGAACGTCAGACGATTCAGCATGCCCTCCGCGGTATTCGAAGAGAGGAGCGGGTTGAGCGTTTCGGGATCCGCCTGAATCGCGATCCGCAAATTGCCGGGCTGCCCCCATCCCGACGCTCCGCCGGTTGCGGTGCCGGTATCGCCGACCTTCGAGCATGCTGCAAACAAGAGCGCGAGTGCGAGCGCTCCGATCATCCCTCGGTTCAACCTGTCCTCCGTGTGGTGAAGCGCTAGCGGCGCTTCACCGGTTTCTTGGCGCCGGCTTTTTTGGTCGCGGCCTTTTTGGCGCTACCGCGGGCAGCCGGCGATTTTTTGAGTACGGCCTTCTTGATCGGCGCCGATTTCTTGGCGCCCCCGCGCGCGGGCGCGGCCTTCTTAGCGGTTTTGGCCGGCGCGGCTTTCTTGGCGGCTGCCTTCTTCGCCACGACTTTTTTCGGTGCGGCCTTCTTGGCCGGCGCAGCTTTCTTCGCGGGAGCGCGCTTCGCAGCAGCCGTCTTGGCCGGCGCCTTTTTGGCGCCGGCCGGCTTGGCAGCCGGCTTCTTCGCTGCCGGTGCCGGCTTGGGGTGCACGGCGGCCGTTTTCGCCGGGGCCGTCGGCGCCGGCGCTTTCGCCGCGGATGCCTTTGCCGGAGCCGGTTTCACCGGTGACCGGGCGGGGACGGCATCGACCACGGCCTTGGCGGCGGCCGCGACCGCCGCGATCGCTTTCGCCGCGATCGACTTCACGCCGCTCGCCGGCGCGGGTTTGGGCGGCGTTGCGTCGGCGACGGCGAGCTCGGAATCAGCCACCGGGTCGGACACGGATGCGTGCACGGGCACGGGATCCGGCAACGGAGCCGGAGCGGCTGCGGCCGGCGGCAGATCCGCGCCTGGCGGGTCGGTGCTCGTGACGGCCTCGGCGACCGGCTCGACCGCCACCGCGGCTTTCCGCCGCGCAGGCTTGGCGACGGGGACGACCGGCTCGGCCGGCGCGTCATCCGTAGCGGCGGCGGGTTCCTTCGCGGCCTTCGGCGCCTTTACGGGCTTGGCGCGGGCCGGGGATGCCGTCTCGCGCGCTTTGCGCACGGCGGGTTCGGGAACGGGTTCGGGCGCCGGCGGCGGTTCGGGTTCCGGCTTGCGTTCGACGCGCAGTGCCACGCGCGCGAGACGTCCGGCGATCGGGAAGACCAGTTCGTTGATCTCGCACTCGTCGAGCACGCGCAAGACGACGTCGAATTTGTGTGCTTGATCGCGCGGCGAGTGCGCGTCCGAGCCGACCGCGATGCCGACGCCGCGCTCTTTGGCCTTCTTGAGCAGCCGCGTATAGGCGGCGACGTAGCGTTCCTTTTCGTCTTCGGGATGGTCGCGGTAGAGGAAACGCGTGTTGAACTCGATCGCCTTGCCGAACTTCTCGCACGCCTCGACGAAGCGGTCTTCGTAGCTCGAGAGGGTCGCGTCGTCGGGCCAGTGGCCGAACGCGGCGGGGACGTAGAAGTGGCCGATGATCTGGCCCGGGAGCCGTTCGATCGCATCGAGCAACGTCGTGATGTAGAGGTCCCAGACCGCCTGCGTGCCGAGCGTCTCGTAGTGTTCCTTGAATTCCGGATTGTCGAACGGCCAATTCCAGCCTTCGCCGTGCGTCGGGTGCGTGATCGGCAGGAAATGGACCGAGCGGATCATGCCGTCCGGTTTCATCGCGTCGACGATGTTCTGGGCATCGGGGCGCGAGCGCGGATCGTTGTCGACCTCGGCGCCGATCGAGAAGCGCATTCCGCGCCGCAAGCCTTCGGAGACGACGGCCGCGTGTCCGACCTCGACGCCCGCCGTGTCGGCGGCGCCGTGCAAATCGCCCGCCTCGGCGAGTTTGAGCGCGCGGCGAACGAGATTGACCGCCGCCGGGTCCTCGAACGTCAAATAGTTCATGTGGTCGGCGACCATCATGAAGCGCGGAAATCCGCGCCGGCAGGCGTGGAAGAACCAGAGGAAAAGCATCCGCGCGGAGAGCGGGATCGGCCGCTCCTCGAGATAGGGTTTGTGCTCGCCCTTGGCGTGCCCGTGAATATCGGGGATCGCGGCCAGGCGCGGATCGCGTTCGGGGTTATCGTTCAACTTCACGTATTCCGCGGGGAATCCACATTTGGTTCGGAGCTGCTTTCGTCGGTGCGGCGGGGCGGCTTTCCAGCCACGTGCCGATCGTTTCGAGCATCGACTCCGCGCCTTTTTTCATCAATTCGAGCGTCATCGACGCCGTCGTTTCCGCGCCGAGTTCGATCGATTGCGCCGGCAGACACGGCAAATGCACGAAACCGGTGATGACCGGCGGCGCGCTATTCGTCGTCAACGAGAGCGCTTCGTAGAGCCATTGGTTGCACAAGAACGTGCCGGCGCTGTTCGAGACGAAGCCGGGCACGCCGACGGCTCGCCACGACGCGAGGATTCCGTCGAGCGGCAGGGTCGCGAGACGAGCATCGGGGCCGCCACGGGCGATCGTATCGTTCTTGCGCATGGTGCCGACCGCATCCGGGATCTCGAAATCGAGGATGTTGATTGCAACGCGCTCGAGGGCGATCGCGCTGCGGCCCACGGCAAGGCCGAAGCCGATCACGACTTCGGGTTGCTCCTCGACGAGGGCCGCTTCGATACGATCGCGCAGCGTCCGGGTTTCGGACGGAAGAACGCGAACGGCGACCGCTCGGCCGCCGACGGTCTTCCCTTCGAGACTTCGGACCAGAAGTTCACTCGGGTTGACGCGGTGTTCACCAAACGGCTCGAAGCCCGTTAACAGAACGCGCTTTGCCACGGGTTCAGACGTTTGCCACGGCGCACCCCAGGCCCTGTGGACAAAAAAAACCGGCCCCCGTTTGGGGCCGGCGGACCGACTTTGAGAACCGAGTGCTCGGACGGTTAGGTCCGGGCACCTCCAATCATCGTGATTTCGCTTCGCTTAGGACTGTCGCAAGTAACGATGATCACCTCCTCTTGTCCGCTCGTTAGCCTCCGCTACGTCTGTATCTGGAGGAGCCGCGGACGGCGTATGCCGCGCACTTCTCGTCCGAAAACAAAATCCTTGCCACGTACGGCCCCGTTTTTTATCGCAGGCGGCTAACGGCGGATGCTGACGTAGCCTTCCAATTCGAGGATGCGTGCTTTGACATCGAGGCCGTATTCGTAGTTGTGGAGGTGGCCGCTCGAATCGACGACGCGGTGACACGGATAGAGCAGCGGCACGGGATTGCGCGCCATCACCTGGCCCACCGCGCGGGCGGCGTTCGGCGCGCCGATCTGCGTTGCAACCCAGCCGTAGGAGCGCACTTGGCCGATCGGGATCTCGGCGGCGGCGCGCAGCGCAGCTTGCTCGAACGGCGTCAGTTCGGAGATGTCGATGCGTTCGTAATTCGGTTTGTGGTGCCGGAAGAACGCCTCGATCGTGTCGCTGACCCATTTGGGCGCCTGCGCGAGGACGACGCCGCGCCGCAGCCGCCGGCCGATCCGATCGAGCGTCGACTCCTCGCCCTCACTGCGATCGAGCGCGATATAGGTGATACCGGTGTCGCGGAACGCGACGTAGAGCGGGCCGATCGGCGAGCCGATCTTCGCGACGCAATCGGGCTTGCGCGCGGAGCGCACCGTCGCATGCAAGTGTTCGAGGATCTTCGGCACCATCGACTGCGGCGGTTCGACCACCGGCAAGCAGGTCAGGCAATACGCGATGCCTTCGAGCTGCTCGTACATTTCCTGGCAGGGCGGGCAGGTGCGCAGATGCGCGAGCATGTGTTCGCGGCGCGGCGCGGCACCATCGCGAATTTCATCCCAGAGCGCTTCGAGATCACAGCACCGCATCGGAAATCTCCTTCGTGTCGTCGGCGTGCACGATGCGGCCGACTTGCGGGCCGAGGATGCGGCGCAGAATGCGCACGGCACGGTGAACGTGCGACTTGACGGTCCCGATCGGCTGGTTGAGGATCTCGGCGATTTCCGGGTGGCTGCGGCCTTCGATGAAGCGCAGCGTCGCCGCCGCGCGCAAATGCATCGGCAGGGAGAGCAAGGCTCCTTCGACCAGCACCATGTCGGCTGCCCGATCGACGATCGCTTCGGGCTGATCCGGGCCTTCCTGGGTTTCGTTGAGCAGCGCGTCGGGATCGGCCAGCGCGTCGAGGGCCACGTTGGTCGGGCGCTTCGAGCGCAGCCGGTTGCGCGTGACGTTGAGCGTGATCGTGTAGAGCCACGGCTGCAGCCGCAGCTCGGCGCGCTGCTGGGGATCCATCTTTGCCAGCGCCCGGTAGGCGCGCACGAAGGCGTCCTGGACGATCTCTTCGGCGTCTTCGCGGTTGCCGGTCATGCGCAAGGCGAAGCCATAGAGTCGCCGCTGATAATCATCGACGATTCCCTCGAAGTTCTCCGGTCCGGGCGGCGGCCCGGCCGGCCGCGCAGGCGCGTGCGCCGTGCTCGGCGCCGGTACGGTCAAGCGGTAATCCCCTAGGTTTTGTGCGAGCGCACTCATCACGGAGCATGACCTCTCCGGTACGAGCGACGGTTTCGGCTTCTCCCCGGCGAGCGGGGCTTCCCGGGGAGGTGCCGCCCGGTGCAACGCTCGCTAGGGGTGCGCCTCATCGACCAAGCGGTGCGGGTCTGGCGGGCCGCTCGGCGCGGGCACGGCACGGATCGAGCGCGCGTAGGTGATCTCAACTCCATTGCGAGCGCTCGTTCCGTCCACCGTACCGGCGATGCGCAACGTTGCATCCAAGCCGAGTAGCAGAGCGTCCGCGTAGGTATAGTACGCTGTGCCCTTCATAACGATCATCCCCGAGAGCGAGAGTTCCGGGTGATCCGGCAAACTTCCGTGAAGCGGCCCGTTGGCCTCGAACGCAACTCCCATCACGCGCGTTCCATTGATGATTCCGTCCGGCGCATGACGCAATTGCCCATGCAACGGAGCGCCCGTAATGGGGGACGGAAAGTCGAAGGGGACCGAACCGTGGAGATGCGCGAGGTCGTGCAAGGTGGGCGCGTCGAGCTGCACGGCAAACGGTTGATTGAGGATGGTCAGATAATCCGGATCGTTATTGCTTCCGTCGGCTTGGTCGCCCGCATCGGAAATCGTCGAAACATACGAGCCCTGCGCGCGCGTGATCGCACCTTGATCGGTGCGCTGGTAACTGACCGTTGCCGTATACTTGCGCCCGCCGTGCACGGACTGGATGTGCAGCTTTTGCGTGCCCTTGTAACCGATCTCGCTGCGCATGTCGCGGCTGCCGATCACGAACGTGTCCTTCCCCTCGACCCGGTACTGCTGGTCGGCGCCGGCAACGGCGATCGTCATCACGACGAAAACGAGGGCGGCGATGGAGCTCGCAACCGCAGCGCGGCGGACGGTCATGGGGTTCCTTCGTGTGATCGGAGACATACGTTACCTTCCCCCTCATGGTACTACGGAAACGTGCCGATGGGGAAAGCAAGCTGATGAAGTTCACAATGCTACGCGCGATGACGGCTCTCGCCGTCACCCTCTCGTGCGCGAGCGCACCGGTGTCGGCCGGTGAAACGTTATCTCCGGCCGTCTCCGAGACGCTCGACCAACTCTATCTGACCGCTTTCGACGAAGCCATATCGCGCCACGCCTCACAGCAAGGCGACGGCACGACCTACGTCTCGACGGGCGATATCGAAGCCGAATGGTTGCGCGATGCCTCGGCCGTCTCGATGCCCTACATCAACCTCTCCGAGCACGATAGCGATGTTGCCCAGACGTTGCGCGGCGTCGTTGCGCGGCAGGCCAAGTATATTCTGATCGACCCCTATGCCAATGCCTTCTCACTCGATTATAAGGTCGTGGAACGGAAGTTCGAGGTCGATTCGCTGCTCTATCCGATCTGGTTTGCCTACTCGTACTATCACGCCACGCACGACCGCTCGATCTTCACGCCCGAGGTCCGGCACGCGTTCGAGGTCGTGCTCGCGACACTGCGCACGGAACAACACCACGACAGCCGATCGCACTACCGCCACGACCAACTTGCCAACAACGGGAGCGGCAGCGCCGTGCGCTATACCGGGATGGTCTGGACCGCCTTTCGGCCCTCCGACGATCCGGCGCGCTACCAGTTCAACATCCCGGAGAACATGTTCGCCGTGGTCGTGATGCGCGATCTCACGAGCCTCGCGCGCGAGGTCTGGAACGACCACCATCTGGCCGATAATGCGTGGGGGCTCTCGGTCGAGATCCAGCGCGGCATCGAGCAATATGGAACGCTGACGCTGCCGGGGATCGGTCGCATTTACGCCTACGAAGTCGACGGCCTGGGTCACTACAACGTGATGGATGATGCGAACATCCCCTCGCTCTTGTCGATCCCCTATTTTGGCTACTTGCCGGTCAATAACTCGCTCTATCAAACGACGCGCCGGTTCTGTCTCTCCGATCGCAACCCGTATTTTTTCCGCGGGAAATACGCGCAGGGCGAAGGCAGCCCGCATACGCCGCACGGCTACGTGTGGCCGCTCGCGCTCGTCGTCGCCGCGCTGACGTCGAAGGACCAGAGCGAGATCGACCGCTATCTCGGCTACATCGCGGCCTCGGATATCGGCGATCACCGCTTGCACGAATCGTTCGATGCCGACTGGCCGGAAAATTACACGCGCGCCGACTTCGCTTGGCCCAACGCCCTCTACGCACAGCTCGTCAACGGCCGCAGCGTAACCGCCCTAGAATCAATCGGAACCCGTTAGGGCGCCACGCGCCCCACTAGGGAACGGGACGCGCGGCGAGGCGACGGGCGAAATCGAGGTAGAAGATGGTCGCGAGGGCTTGCAGCGGTCCGACGGTGAGCGCGTCGATCGGGACCCAGGCCCAGAATTCGGCGAAGGGCACATGCCGGATTTGGAACTCGTGGGCGGCGAGCAGCGAAACGATGGTCGGCACCGCTAGCAGCGCGGAGTAGATCGCGAGGCGCCCGAGGTTGGGAAACGGTAAGGCTACCTGCAGGCTGCGGCCGATGCTCAGAATCGGCAGCAGCGCCTCGTTCGTGGTGCGATCGACGGCGGCCACGACCGTCGCGAGCGACAGCGCGCCGAGGAAGACGAGAAAGACCGGCAGCAGCAGCAGCATCGTCGGGTCGTCCGAGGTGAGGACATCCTGGAGCATCGATGAGAAGAGCAGGTTGACCACGACGACCAGCAGCGCGAGGATCCACCAGCGCGCCAGGGTGTCGCCGAGAACCGCGCGGTCGTCCGCCGGCGTACGCGTTCGCAGGTCGGCAACGACGCCGATCGTGACGAGGCCGCAGATGAACGCGTCGATCACGAAGTTGGCGCCCTGGACGAGCCCCTCGCGAATGCCCTCGGTCTTGGTCGGGTCGCTCGCGAAGAGGCCGTGCATCGCAAGCGCCAACTTCGGCGCGGCCAGCATCAGCATGCCCTGCACGATGAACGCCAGCGCGGCGAAGCCGAGGTAGAGCGGCAGGCGCCGGCCGTAGGAGACGAACGCCACCTCGAAGAGGCCGCCCGTGCCCTCGGGGAGCCGGATGTCGTCGCGCTCGTTCATGCGGCCCGGTGCAGCGCCCGGCGCAAGAAGAAGCGCAGCGTCGCGATGCCGGCGCAGACCGCGATGTCGCTGCCGTGATTGTAGATGCGGCCGTCGATCTCGACGACATATTCGCGCGAGCAGAGGCCGTCGAGCGTCCGCGAGATCACGCGTTCGCGCTTGTCTTGCGGAGCGCGCGGGCCGAGCGCCGTGACGATCGCCACGCGCACGATGTCTTCGACGCGCAGCGGCGTCGCAAGCGCGAACGCGCCGCTTTCACTTGCGGAGACGGCGTTGACGTCGATCGGTACGCTGACGCGGATCACGTGGGATCGTTTCGCGCCGCAACGCGAGGCCTCTTGCCTGCGGCGTGGAAGCGCGGCTTCGATGTCACAGGAACCCGATTCCGGGAATCGAGCGCCCCGCCGCCGCCGACCGCCAACGCCGCCGAGCGAAGGTGGTGGCTGGGGACCGACGGTCGCGATGTTTCTCGGGATCGTCGTTGCCGGACTCGGGATCGGTGCGCTGCTCGGCGCGTTCGCCCAGCGCGCACAAAACAATTCGCCCACGGCGCAGGTCAGCGCCGCGCCCGAGGTGACGATGGTGCCGCAAGCGCCGCGCGGGCCGGTGGCGATTGCGACCCTCGCGGCGCCGCATACCGAACCACCGACGGAACCACCGACGCCGGCGCCCGAACCGTCGCCCTCCGCGACAGCGACCGCGATCGCCACGGAGGCGGCGTCGCCTTCCCCCTCGCCCGTCGCGCCGACGCCGGCGCCGACCGCGACCGCGCCGCCCACGCCACGCGCGACCCCGCCGCCGACGCCCGCACCGACCGTCCGTCCCACGGCGCGGCCGGTTGCCGTGGCCGTCCCAGCCGGGGCGGCGCCGATCGTCGGCGGCGAACCGCTCTCGATCGCGAGCTCCGCGCCCGCCGTCGTGCGGCGGTATCTCGAAGCGCTGCTGCACGGCGATGAGGCCGGCGCCTATGCCGCGCTCGGCGGTGCCGCGGGCGATCCGGGCCTGACGCTCTCCGAGGAATCGTTCATCGATTCGAGCGCGAAGATCGACTCGCTGAAAACGACGCCGGTGGGCCCGATGGAAGCGCAAGTCGATGCCCAGATCACCGGCGTCAAAGGCACCTACGAAGCGACGTACCGGGTGAAGTACGGGCCGCACGGCGCCTACATCACGAGTCACGATTACATCAAGGTCTAGCGGAAGGTCGAGCGGGTGGGCGTCAATATCGAAGGTCTGCTCAGCACGGGCGAACGCGTCCCCGCCCCCGAGCGTGCCCGCGACTGGTTCCCGATCGGGGAGCAACGCGGCTTCGTCGCCGCCGCGCTCGCCGATCCGATCGGGTTCTGGCGCGAACGTGCCGCCGCGATCGCCTGGGACCGCGAGCCGCGCGAGACGTTCGCCGGCACGATGGACGACCAGCATTGGTTCGCCGATGGACGTCTGAATGCCACGGTCTCGTGCCTCGATCGGCACGTGCGCGCCGATCCCGAGGCCGTCGCCTACGACTTCATCGGCGAGAACGGCGCGCAGGAGCGGATAACCTACGGCGAGCTGCTCGCCCGCGTGAACGTCTTCGCCAATGCCCTCGCCGCCGACGGCGTCGGAAGCGGCGATCGCGTCTGCATCTACATGCCGCTCACGATCGCGGGCATCATCGCGATGCTCGCGTGCGCGCGGCTCGGCGCGATCCACTCCGTCGTGTACGCGGGGCTCGGTGCGGGAGCGCTGCGCGATCGCATCGCGGACGCCGGTGCCGCGGTCGTCATCGCCGCCGACGTGACGTACCGGCGCGGGGCGATCGTGAACCTCAAGACGATCGTCGACGACGCGGTGCGTCCGCTCGCCGGCGTTCGCCGCGTGATCGTGTGGCGCCGTGAGGGGACGCCGCCGAGCGATCCGCGCGAAGTCGATTGGGGCGATTTCTGCGCGGGTTTCAGCGATCGCCGCGAGGCGGCGATCGTCGCTGCCGAGCATCCGCTCTTCATCCTCTATACATCGGGGACGACTGGGAAACCCAAGGGCGTCGTGATGACGCACGGCGGCTACCTCACCGGCGTCGCAACGATGATGGATCTCTCGCTTGCGCTCACGCCGGCGGATTCGTACTGGTGCACGAGCGACATCGGCTGGATCGTCGGCCACTCGCTCATCGTCTACGGTGCGCTTGCGCTTGGGCTACGGTCGCTCTTGCGTGAGGGGTCTGCGGACTATCCCTCGACGGCGGTCGTCTACGATATCATCGAACGCTATCGCGTGACGACGTTCTACACGGCGCCGACGCTCGCGCGGATGCTGATGCGCTTCGGCCCGGAACTCGCGCGCACGCGCGACCTCTCGTCGCTGCGCGCGATTTTCTGCGCCGGCGAACCACTCAACCCCGAAGCCTGGCGCTTTCTCTACGAAACGCTCGGGAACGAAAATGTCGCGGTCTGCAATCAGTGGTGGCAGACGGAACTCGCGGCGCCCTCGATCGGCTTCTTTCCGTGCGAGACGATCCGGCCGGACCGCAGCGGCTATGCGCTCGGACCGCTCCGGTTTTCGATCCGCACCCCGGCGGGCGAGCGCGTCCCGGCGGGTGTGGGCGGCCTGCTCGTGCTCGAGACGCCGGTGCCGTACATGTTCGCAAAAATCTGGGGCGACGATTCGCGCAAAGCGCAGTATTTTAACGAGATCCCGGGCGTGTATTGCGCGGGCGACGTGGCGACGGTCGACGCCGAAGGCGCGATCGCCGTCCTGGGCCGCTCGGACGACGTGATCAACGTCGCCGCGCACCGCATCGCGACGGCCGACGTCGAGAGCGCGCTCGTCTCGCATCCCGCCTGCGGTGAAGCGGGCGTCGTGGGCATCCCCGATGAGATCAAAGGGACGTCGATTCTCGCCTACGTTGTCTTACGCGCGGGCTACACGGCCTCGGACGAACTCGTGCGCGCGCTGATCGATCACGTCCGCTACGAGCTCGGTCCGATTGCGACGCCCGGCCGGATCGAAATCGTACCGAAACTTCCCAAGACGCGCAGCGGCAAGATCATGCGCCGACTGCTGCGCGCGCAAGCGACGGGCGCGGAGCTCGGCGACACGACGACGCTGGAGGACTGACCGATGGATGCGATCACCGAACTGCTCCGGCTCGACGCGCCGTGCCCGAAACCGCAGGCGCTCGCCTTCGATGGGACCGCGCTTTGGATCGGCTCGATTCTCACCCAGCGGCTGTATGCGGTCGATCCGCAGCAGTGGACGCTGCGCGATGAATTCGCCGTCCCGGGCAAGCCCTGGGGCATGACGGTCGCCGGTGACGAACTGTGGGTCGTGCTCGGCGAGACGGACGAGGACAACCGGGTGATCCGGCGTGTCGTGCCGGGCCACGGCGTCCATGCCGACGGCGCGATTCCGTGTCCCGAGGACACCGGCTCGCAGCTCTCATACGACGGTGAGCGGCTGTATGTGAGTCAATGGTACAAGCAACGTATCCTCGCGCTCGCGGATGATGGGACGGTTACGTCGGTCATCGCGCTCCCGCATCAGATCTGCGGGCAAGTCGTCGTCGACGGACGATTCTATTGTCTCACCACCGACGATGAGAACAGCCACCGGTACTTCATCACGCGCGTCGATGCGCGTCACGGCGAACCGGTGATCGACGATCTCGCGACCCTCGATTTCGATGCTCGCGCGCTTGCCTATGACGGCGAACGCTTTTGGACGAATCACCGCGAAGCGAATCAAACCGTTGCCTTCGCGCTTCCCGGCGGGCGCGGATGACGCCGAAGATCTACCTCGCGGGGCCGAGCGTCTTCGATCCGGATTGGGCGGCGCAAGCGGATGCGATGCGCGCCGCATGCGTAGCGCGCGGAGCGATCGGCCTGTATCCGAAAGACAACCAGGACCATCTGCCGGACGAACCGTTCGCGCGCGGCTTTGCGATCTTCGAGGTCGATCGGGATCTGGTGCTCGAGTGCGATGCGCTCGTCGCGGATTTCACACCGTTTCGCGGGCCCTCGGCCGACGTCGGCACCGTCTGGGAACTCGGCTTCGCGCAAGGCTTGGGGAAAGTGGTCGCCGCGTTCTCACGCGACCGGCGCGTCTATCGCGACCGGCTCGTGGAGTGGCGTCCCGCACCCGATGGACGCGCGGTCGAATCGTTCGGCATGGCCGATAACGTCATGCTGGTCGGCTCGAATCTCGCCGGCGAACCGCAGCGCGTCGCGGAGACGGTCGCCGGACTCTACGGTTCGTTCGAAGAGGCGCTCGATGCGTGTCTTGCA
>Ga0116226_10000748_pt1 | contig 27818 bp, 25 predicted proteins | sample S1TSphfallax_FD_89692 | JGI IMG/M metagenome (GOLD analysis project Ga0116226, IMG submission 89692) | Host-associated microbial communities from peat moss isolated from Minnesota, USA - S1T2_Fa - Sphagnum fallax MG | ecosystem: Host-associated > Plants > Peat moss > Unclassified | place: USA... | reverse complement strand
GCGGCGGCCGGTCGCCGACGCTCGGCACCTCGATGGTCTCGTCCGGATTCGCGAGCTGCGACAACGCGCAGGCGTACTTGATCTTGATGTCCTCGGCGTACTGCGTCGGCGTGCGCATCGACACGGCGATGTCGTTGGTCACCTGGTCGCCGGCGATGGGGATCACGGCGGTATGGCGGATCGCGCCGCCGCCGAACACCGCGATGTCGGTGGTACCGCCGCCGATGTCGACCACGCACACGCCCAGATCCTTCTCATCCTCGGTGAGCACCGCGTAGCTCGAGGCCAGCTGTTCGAGCACGATGTCATCGACGGCGAGGCCGCAGCGCTGCACGCACTTGACGATGTTCTGCGCGGCGCTGTCGGCACCGGTGACGATATGCACCTTCGCCTCGAGCCGCACCCCCGACATGCCGATCGGATCGCGGATCCCCTCCTGCGAATCGATGATGTACTCCTGCGGCAGCACGTGCAGGATCTTTTGATCAGCGGGAATGGCCACCGCCTTCGCCGCATCGATCACCCGCTCGACGTCACCCTGCACCACCTCTTTGTCCTTGATCGCGACGATGCCGTGCGAGTTCAAGCTCCTCACGTGACTGCCGGCGATGCCGGCGTACACCGAATGGATCTCGCATCCGGCCATCAGCTCAGCCTCTTCCACGGCGCGTTGAATGGACTGCACGGTCGACTCGATGTTCACGACCACGCCCTTCTTGAGGCCGCGCGACGGATGAGTGCCGATGCCGATGATCTCGAGCGCGCCATCCGCCTTGATTTCGCCGACGATGGCGACGACCTTGCTCGTGCCGATGTCGAGCCCGACGACCAAATTTCGATCAGAACGCTTTGCCATGTGCTTACCCTTTACGCCTGCGCGCCGTCGCCAGGTTTCGGTGCGGTCGCCGCCGGCGCCGAGCCATTGCGCCAGCCGATCGCGAAGCCGTTCGAATAGCGCATGTCGACGTAGTTGATGTCCGTCAATCGATGCGCGATGACCTGCGATGCGGTGCGGACGAAACGCTCGAAACGTGCCTCGACGTCGCGCCGTCCCAAACGCACGACCACCCCGCTGTCGAGATCCATTTCCCAGGCCCCACGCTCATCGAGGCGCAGCGCCGCAATCCGCAGGCCCGCCTCGAGCATGCGTCCCTGCACGGAAAGATAGCGCTGGGCGACCAATGACTCGGTGCCCTCCGGTCCACTCAAACGCGGCAACTCCGCCGGCACGTGCGTCGCCTCCCGCACGAACAGCTCGCCGCGGGTGTTGAGCAAACCGGCCTCACCCCAGCGCGCCATCGCCGTCTCCTCGACGACGGTGACGTGCAGACTGTTGGGAAAGCGACGCTGCACACTCGCATGGTCGACCCAGGGCAATGCCTCGACCGCGCGCTGAACTTCATCGAGATTGGCGGACATGAAACCGCGCTGCGCGAATGGCGCAACCGCCTTCTCGATCTGTCCCGGCGAGACCCGCTGAAAGGGGCCGTCCATCGAGATCACGCGAATCGGCCGGTCGAGCGCCCACGCGAGCCCCGCCAGCGCACCGACGACCAGCCCCAACAGGGCCACCCGCCGCGCATGCAGCCGCCAGTTGCGCAACAGCGCCGGCCATTGTCGCGGGGGTTGCGCAGGACCGACGCGCTTCTTGAATCGATTACGTCGCGACAGCCATTGCAACGTCATGCGGCCTCCCCGACGATCCGAACTTCGGCGTTGAGTTCGACGCCATGCGTCGCGGCGACCGTGCGCTGCACGTGCTCGATCAAGGCCTCGAGGTCGGCCGCGCGCGCGCTGCCGTGATTGATGATGAAGTTGGCGTGTTTCTCCGACACCGAGGCATCGCCGATCCGGTAGCCCTTGAGTCCGGCGCTCTCGATCAACCGGCCAGCATGGTCGCCCGGCGGATTGGTGAACACCGACCCGCAGCTCCATTCGCCGATCGGCTGCGTTTGCTTGCGCCGCTCGAGCAACTCGCGAATCGCCGCCTCATTGGTGCCAGGCTTGCGCTCGAATTCCAGGTTCGCGCTCAAGAACCACTCATCGGCAGGCCCGCGCACCCGACGGTAGGAAATCTCGTAGTCGGCCGGTTGCCGCGTGCGGCGCACGCCGCTGCGATCGAGCACCTCGACATCGATGACATGGCGCCAGGTCTCACCCTCCCAAGCACCCGCATTCATGGCGAGCGCCCCACCCAACGTGCCGGGAATGCCGGCAAAGAATTCAGCCGGCCCCAACCCCCACTTGACGCATTGCTTCGCGAGCCTCGCGCAGGGCACGCCCGACTGCACGTGAATCCGGGTGGCGCTCACGCGCTCGAGCGCGCTCAACGCGCCGTGCGTCGCAATGACGGCGCCACGCACACCGCCGTCGCGCACCAAGAGATTGCTGCCGAGACCGATCCAAAGCAGCGGCACGCGCTGCGCCAGATGCCGGACGAAACCGGCCAGATCCATGCCGTCGCGCGGCGTGAAGAAGAGGTCAGCCGGCCCTCCCACATGCCAGGAAGTGTGTTTCGACATGGGCTCGTCGTTTTGCACCCGCGCGCTGAATTCGGGTGCGATCAGATCCATCCGGTAGCGCGTCTGGCCGCTCATGCGGACCGCTCCGTCACATCGGCCGCGGCGGCCTCGAGCCGGCTCTTCAATTCCTGCGCCACCGCGCCGATGTTGCCAGCACCCATCGTGAGCACCACATCCCCGTCGCGTAACACACCGCGCAATGCCTCGGGCAAATCATCGGCCCGCTCGACGAAGATAGGCTCGATCAAGCCGCGCGAGCGCACCGCCCGGCAGATCGCGCGGCCGTCGGCGCCGGGGATCGGCGCTTCGCCGGCCGCATAGACTTCGGTCACGAGCAGCACGTCGCAATCGCCGAGCACGCGCCCGAAATCATCGAGCAGGTCACGGGTACGCGTATAGCGATGCGGCTGAAAGGCGAGCAGCAACCGCCGCGCCGGCCAGCCCTGGCGCACCGCCTCGAGCGTGGCCGCGACCTCGGTGGGGTGATGCCCATAATCATCGACCAGCGATGCCTGTCCCCCCGGCCAGCGGATCTCACCGAGCGGCTGTAAGCGCCGGTCGATGCCCTGAAAATGCGCGAGTGCCCGTTGGATCGCGGCGTCCGGGATGCCGAGTTCGCTGGCGACCGCGACGGCCGCAAGCGAATTCAACACATTGTGCCGGCCCGGCAGATTGATGGTCACCGCCAAGGGCTCATGCCCGGCGCGCAGCGCGTCGTAGCGCGACTGCATTCCATCACGCACGACGTTGACGGCGCGGACGTCGGCGCCGTCGGCGAACCCATAGGTGACGAACGGGCGACCCACCGCTTCTTGGATATTGCGCACGTTCTCATCGTCCGCACACAGCACGGCGAGCCCATAGAAGGGCAGGTTGTGCAGAAAATCGACGAAGCTCTGCTTCAGGCGCGCGAAGTCCCCATCGTGCGTCGCGAGATGATCATTGTCGATGTTGGTGACGATGGCAATCATCGGCTGCAGATGCATGAACGAGGCGTCGCTCTCGTCCGCTTCGGCGACCAGGTAGCGGCCCGCACCGAGCCGCGCATTGCTGTCCGCGCTCTTCAGGCGGCCGCCGATCACGAAGGTGGGATCGAGTCCACCCTCGGCGAGCGTGCTCGCCACCAGGCTGGTGGTCGTGGTCTTGCCATGCGTGCCGGCCACCGCCACCGAATAGCGAAAGCGCATCAGTTCGCCCAGCATCTCGGCGCGCGGCACCACCGGAATGCGTTGGGCGAGCGCCGCAGCCACCTCGGGGTTGCTGCGATTGACCGCACTCGACACCACGACAACATCCGCTCGTCCCAGATGCAGCGCATCGTGACCGATGAAGATCTTGGCCCCCAGCCGGGCCAGGCGCTCGGTCACGGCATTGGCTTTGAGATCGGATCCCTGCACGTCGTAGTTCAAATTGAGCAGCACCTCGGCGATGCCCCCCATGCCGCTGCCACCGATTCCCACCAGATGAATGAGGTGAATGCGGCGCATCCGATCGTTCAAGCGCTGGTTCATGCCGCGGCCTCCGCGGCGGCGCTGGCGGCAAGACACAAAGCGGCAACCCGCTCTGCCGCATCGACGACGCGCGCGCGCCGCGCCGCCTCCGCCATCGTCAAGAGCCGGCTGCGATCGCCGATGAGTTGGGCGATCGAGCGGCTCAATGTCTCCGCCGTCAACTCCCTCTCGGCACAGATGCGCGCAGCACCGTTCGCCACCATCGACGCGGCGTTCTTGGTTTGGTGATCGTCCGTGGCCACGGCCAGCGGCACCAACAGTGCGCCCAAGCCCACGGCCTGCAACTCGGCGATGGTCATCGCGCCGGACCTGCACACGGCGAGGTCCGCCCACGCGTAAGCGGCCGCCATGTCATCGATGAACGGCGTGACCTCGGCGTCCACCGCGGCCTCCCGATAAGCCGCGAGCGCCGCATCGATGCCGCGCTCGCCCGCCTGGTGCCGAACCTGCGGTCGCTGCTCGGGAGCGAGCCGCGCCAAGGCCTGCGGGACCATGGCGTTCAGACGCTGCGCACCCTGGCTGCCGCCGAACACCAGTAAGCGCGTGCGATCCTCGCGCCCCGCGAAGCGTTCCGCCGGTGGCGGGACGGCGGCGATATCGGCGCGCACCGGATTGCCGACGAAGCGGACGCGTGGACCCGCGGGAAAACTACCGGCGAACCCTTCCAAGACTTGGGCAGCGATGCGTCCCAACCAGCGATTGGTCAATCCGGGCACGGCGTTTTGTTCGTGAATCAGCAGCGGAATACGCATGAGCCACGCGGCGATACCGCCGGGACCGCTCACGTACCCGCCGGCGCCGAGCACCGCGCGCGGCCGCACCCGCCGCAGCACCGCGACGGCCTGGTACACGGCGCTCGCAATCGCGAACGGCGCGCGCAGCCAGGCGGCCAGTCCCTTGCCGCGGATCCCGCGCACCCGCAGCCATTCGATCGCAAAGCCGTTGGCCGGCACCAATCGCGCTTCCATGCTGCCGGGCACGCCCAACCAGACCACCGCAATGCCGTGGCTGCGCAACTCCTTGGCGACGCTCAAGGCGGGAAAGACATGACCCCCGGTCCCGCCCGCCATGATGAGCACGGGCGCGGGCGCGCCGGCCAAGGGCGGCGTCACGCGCGGCTGCCCACTCGGCGCACTCATCGAGCACCTCCCGGCAACCGCGTCACCGCCGCGCGCGATGCGCATTTGACTTCGTGATGGATGCGCAGCACCACGCCGAGCCACGCCAGACTCACGATCAAACTGCTGCGCCCGTAGCTGAGCAACGGCAGCGTCAACCCCTTGGTCGGCAGCACGCCCATGTTGACGCCGATGTTGACGACGGCCTGGAGGCCGAGCCACATGCCGAAGGCGAGCGCGAGATAGGCTTGGAACGGGAGGCCGGCCTTCTGCGCCATGCGGGAAATGTGCAGGGCCCGAAACACCAGCGCCACGAAGAGGCCGATCACGCCGATGACGCCGACCAGACCCAGCTCTTCGGCCAGTACCGCGAACACGAAATCCGTGTGCGCCTCGGGCAAATAGAAGAGCTTCTGAATGCTGCTGCCCAAGCCCACGCCGAACCAGCCGCCGCGGCCGATCGCGATCAGCGACTGGGTCAGCTGGAAGCCGCCGTTGAACGGATCGTCCCAGGGATGCATGAACACCGTGAGGCGTTTCAACCGATAAGCGGAGGTGAGCGCGAGCAGCGCAAAGGCCGCGCCCACCGCGAGCACCAACGCGATCACGTAGCGCAGGCGCGCGCCCGCCACGAACAGCACGGCGAAACCCGTGGCGAACAACACGGTGGTGGCACCGAAGTCCGGTTCCGCCAACAGCATCACGCCGGCCACCGTGAGCAATCCCACCGGCTTCAACAGACCGCTGAAGCGGGTCGCGAGTTCTTCACGCTTGCGCACGCAATAACGACAGATCCAGATGAGCACCAACACCTTGGCGAGTTCCGACACCTGGAAATTCATCGGTCCCAGGCGCAGCCAGCGGCGCGCGCCATTGATCTTGGCGCCCAATCCGGGAATGAGCACCATCAACAATAACGCGAGCGCAAGCAGCAGCAGCGCGAGACTATGTCGCTCCCACACCTCGGCCGGCACCCGGGTCAGCACCCAGGCCGCGAGCACCCCACACAGGCCAAACACGAATTGCCGTTCCAGGAAATAAAACGGATCGCCGAGATCTTTGGCGGCCACCGACATCGAGGCCGACGTGACCATCACCAGACCCACCAAAAGCAGCGCCGCCGTGAGCCCCACGGTGAGCCAATCCCAGGCGAAGGGCATGCGCTCCCGCGCCTTCACGCCATAGCCCATGGTCGTCGCGTTCATGGCGCGGACCCCGGCGGCGCGGCGGGCGAATCAGCCACTGCCCCGTCCAGCGCGCGGGCCGCGGCGGCGAACACATCGCCGCGCTCGCCGTAATCGCGGAACATGTCGAGACTGGCACAGGCGGGCGACAACAGCACGGTATCGCCGGGCCGGGCGGCGCGGGCGGCGGCGGCCACGGCCGCCTCCATGGTCAGCGCGCGTTCGGTGGCGCACACGCCATCGAGAGCCTGCTCGAGCGCCGGCGCATCCTGACCGATCAACACCACGTGGCGCACTTTGGCCCGGAATGCCTCGGCCAACGGCGCAAAGTCCTGACCCTTTCCGACACCCCCGGCGATCAGCACCAACGGTCCCGCCATGCCCTCCACCGCCGCGATCGTGGCGCCCACATTGGTGCCCTTGGAGTCATCCACGTAGCGCACGCCGGCGCGCTCGGCCACCCACGCGGCGCGATGCGGCAGACCCGGGAAGGACTCGAGCGCGCGCAGGCACTGGTCCGTCGGCAGACCGGCGGCCTCGCCCAATGCCAATGCCGCCAGCGCGTTCGCCGCGTTGTGCGTTCCGCCGATCTTCATGCGCGCAACGTCGAGCACGGCCGTGCCAGCACGGGCGAGCAGCGTCCGGTCGCCGCATCGCAGCAGCGTGTAATCGGCATCGGCGTTCCGGATCGAGAACGTACGAATGGAGGCTCCCGGTCGAGCGGCGCCGCGCATCGCGGCAACCCAGGGATCGTCCACGTTCAACACCGCGGCATCGGTCTGCGCGAAGATCCGCGCCTTCGCCCGTGCATAGGCCTCGACCGATGGATAACGATCCAGGTGATCCTCGGTCACGTTGAGCACCACGGCCGCGACGGTTTTCAGGGACGAGGTGGTTTCGAGTTGAAAACTCGACAATTCGAGCACGTACAGATCGGGCACGGGTTGGTCGAGGAGATCCAACGCCGGCACACCGAGATTGCCGCCGGCGAGCACGCGCCGACCGGCCGCGGCCGCCATGCTCGCGACCAGCGTGGTCACGGTGCTCTTGCCGTTGGTGCCGGTGATCGCGATGACCGGCGCGCGCGCGGCGCGCGCGAACAATTCGATGTCGCCGAGAATCTCGATGCCGCGGGCCCGCGCGGCCACCGCAATCGGTTCCTCGAGCGACACTCCGGGCGAGATCAGCAGTTGCGATGCGCCATCGAGCAGCGACACATCGAATGCACCGAGGCGCAGCTCGAACCGTGCGGCCAAGGGACCGAGTTCGGCGATCCCGGGCGGCGCGGCGCGCGAATCGGTGGCCGCCGCGGCGATGCCCTGCTTTGCCAGGTAGCGAAGGCAGGATGCGCCGGTTTTACCGATGCCGACCACGATGGTCGCCATCAGCGGATCTTCAGGGTCGCGAGACCCACCAGGACGAGCACGAAGCTGACGATCCAGAAGCGCACGATGACCTTGGGCTCGGCCCAGCCCTTGAGCTCGAAATGATGATGCAAGGGCGCCATGCGAAAGATGCGTTTGCCGCGCAGCTTGAACGAGGCCACCTGTAGCATGACGGACACCGTCTCGACCACGAACACTCCACCCATCACGAACAGTACGATTTCCTGACGCACGATCACGGCGATGGTCCCCAAGGCGGCGCCGATCGCGAGCGCGCCGACATCACCCATGAACACTTCCGCCGGATACGCGTTGAACCACAGGAAGCCCAGGCCTGCGCCGGCCAGCGTGGCGCTGAATATCAGGAGTTCGCCGACCCCATTGATGTAGGGGATCTGCAAGTAGGTCGCGAATTTGATGTTGCCGGTGGCGTAGGCGAACACGCCGAGCGCGATGACCACCATGACGGCCGGCATGATGGCGAGGCCGTCCAACCCATCGGTGAGGTTCACCGCATTGCTGGTGCCGACGATCACGAGATACGCATAAGCGACGAAGCCGATCGTGGTCATCGGCACGGCGACGGTCTTGAAGAACGGCACGTACAACGTGGTCTCGGCCGCCGTCTGATGCAAGCTGTGCAGCACATAGGCGGTGACGAGGGCGGCCACCGATTGCGCCAAATACTTGTAGCGCGCGGCCAAGCCCTTCGAGTTGCCGACCACCAGCTTCAAGTAATCATCGTAAAACCCGATCGCCCCGAACGCGAGCGTGGTCGCCAACACGATCCAGATGAAACGGCTCGACAGATCGGCCCACAACAAGGTCCCGATCCCATTCGCGACCAGGATCAAGCCGCCCCCCATGGTCGGCGTCCCGGACTTCTGCAGGTGAGTCTGCGGGCCGTCCGTGCGGACCCGCTGACCGATTTGATAGCGCGCCAGCGTCGCGATCATCCACGGCCCGATGAACAATGCCATCGCGAGCGCGGTGATCGCCGCGAGAATGGCGCGCAGCGTCAGATACTGAAAAACGTGGAAGCCGGAGTAGAACCGCGCGAAGTACTCGGTGAGGTATAGCAACATGGATTAATGCCCGCCGCGGGGCGCCGCGCCGCCCGCACCCGCGCCGCCCACCGTCAGCGCACTCACCACCCGTTCCAGCCGATTGACCCGCGAGCCCTTCACCAGCACCGTCACGCCGGCGACGAGCAGGGAGCGCACGCGCTCGATCAGCGAATCGATGTCGGCGAACCATTCGCCGCCCGCGCCGAAGGTCTGTGCCGCGCGCGCGCTCTCCTCGCCCACCGCGAAGAGCCGCAGAACCCCGCTGGCGCGTGCCGCAATGCCCATCTCGGCATGGCTGTCGGCGGCATGCGCGCCGAGTTCCGCCATATCGCCGAGCACCAGCCATTTGGCGCCCGGCAGCGCGCCCAACACCGCAAGACCGGCGCGCACGGAGCTCGGATTCGCATTATAGGAATCATCGATGATCCAGCTGTCGCCAATCCCCGCCTTCAACTGCAGCCGGCCGGCCACACTGACAAAATCCCCGAGGCCTGCCACCACCTCATCGAGCGAGGCACCGGCGGCGGTGGCGGCCGCCGCGGCGGCCAAGGCATTGACGGTGTTGTGCATCCCTCCGACCTTGAGCACGATCGGACGCTCACCCAACGGCGAGTGCAGCATGAAGCGCGTGGCGAACCCACCGTTCTCGATACCCTGGCGGATATCGGTTGCCGTGAAATCGGGTGCGCGGCCGTCTGGGCCGGCGTGCACACCGAAGCTCACGATTCGACCCGCACCGGCGACACGGCGCCAGTAAGGGCCATACGGATCATCGGCATTGATGACCGCCGTCGCCTCGGCATCGAGACCCGCCACCATCTCGCCCTCGCCTTGCGCGACGCCGTCTAGATCACCGAAGCCTTCCAAATGCTCGGCACCGGCATTGGTGATGAGCCCAACCGTCGGCCGTGCCAGTTGCACGAGTTCCGCGACATCACCGATGCGATTGGCGCCCATCTCCACCACCGCGCTGCGATGCTCCGCAGCGAGCCGCATCAACGTCAGGGGCACGCCGATGTGGTTGTTGAGATTGCCGCGCGTCGCCAGGCAGCTGCCGCGGCGGCTCAAGATCGACGCCGTCATCTCCTTGGCCGTGGTCTTGCCATTGCTGCCGGCGACCCCGACGACCGGAATTGCGAACTGGGCGCGCCAGGCCTTGGCGAGCGCTTGCAGCGCGGTGAGCGCGTCCGGCACTACGATCTGCGCGATCGGCTCGGCCACCTCCCGCTCGACCAGCGCCCCCACGGCGCCGCGGGTCGCGGCGGCGCCGACGAAAGCAGCGCCATCGAAGTTCGGACCCCGCAGCGCCACGAAGAGCGCGCCGGCGACGAGCGTGCGACTGTCGCTCGACACCGCATCGAACACGGCATCAGCGCCCAGCAACCGGCCGCCGCTCGCCTGCGCCGCTGCTTGCAACGTGCGCATCATGCCGTTGCCTCGAGGTATCGCAACGCTTCCTCACGATCGCTGAAGCGTCGGCGCTCCGCGCCCTGGATCTGGTAATCCTCGTGGCCCTTGCCCGCGATCAGCACCATGTCCGCCGCCCCGGCCTCGGCGAGCGCCGTGCCGATCGCAGCGCTGCGATCGTGAATGACGCGCACGGCATGCGCGCTGATGCCACGCACGATGGCAGCGCAGATGGCCTTCGGATCCTCGTTGCGCGGGTTGTCGTCGGTGACGATGATGTGATCCGCGCATTGGTCCGCGATGGAACCCATCACAGATCGCTTACCCGGATCGCGATCACCACCGCAACCAAAAACGCACCACAGCGCTCCGCGGCAATGCTCGCGCAACGTTCGCAGCGCTTTTGAGAGCGCATCCGGCGTGTGCGCGTAATCGATCACCGCGACGGGCTTGGCAGGGCCGACGTCGATCACCTCCAGGCGTCCGGGCGGCGGGGTGCAATCCGCGACCGCGCTCGCGGCCGACTCGAGCGACACACCCAGCCCCAATAAACTGCCGATCACCAGCACGAGATTTTCCACGTTGAAGCGACCGAGCAGCTTCGCGGTCATCCGGCGCGTGCCGAAACTGCCGTCCAATTGCAACGCCACACCCGTAAGGTCGAACACCAGTCGATCCGCGTAGAGGACCTGAGCCGTCCGCGGAGCCGGGTCGCTGGCACCCACCCACACAGCGGTGAGCGGCACGCCGCCGTGATATTCGCGCTCCCATGCGCTGCCGAACGCATCGCCGACATGAATGATGAGGTGCTTGAGGCCGGGAAAGGTGAACAGACGCGCCTTGGCGGCCCCATAAGCCTCCATGGTGTGGTGATAATCCAGGTGATCCCGCGTCAAGTTGGTGAAGGCGGCCGAATGGAACCGCACGCCATTGACGCGCGCCTGGTCGAGCGCATGCGACGAGACCTCCATGGCGACATCACGGATGCCGAGCGCACACAGTTCTGCCAACTGACGATGCACGGTCACCGCGTCCGGCGTGGTAGTCGCTGCCGGCCTTAGCGCACCGATTCGCCCCCAGCCCACCGTGCCGATATAGGCCGCATCTCGCCCAAGCCGCGTGAGGCACTGAGCCAGCAAGTAGGCACAGGTGGTCTTGCCGTTGGTCCCGGTGATACCCACGACGCGCAACTGCGCGGAAGGTTCGCCGAAGAACCGGTCGGCAATGCGTCCCACCAACTGCTTGAGACCCGCCACGGCGGCGGCGAACACGCCGCCCGCGGTGACGCTCGCGGGCAGTCCACCCGCCCCATCGACGCCAGCGGGATCCCAGAGCACCACGGCGGCGCCACGCGCGACGGCCGCGGCGGCAAACGCCACCCCATGAGACCCGCCACCGGGCAACGCGAAAAACAAGCTGCCAGGGCGGGCCGTGCGGCTATCGAGCGTCAAGTCGCAGACCCGGGCATCGTGGGCGGGCAGCGGCGCGATGCCGTCGAGCAGCCAATGCAGGGATACCTCTCGCACGGCGAAGTTCATGGTGTCTCGTTCGCCTGCACCAGCGTCGCCGCCGGTACGTTCTGCAAATCATCGGGCGGCACGTCCATCAGACGCAGCGCGCCCGACATCACCTTCGAGAATACCGGCGCCGCGACGGTGCCACCCTGGGCCAACATGCCGCCCTGCTGTTGCACGTCGCGGCTCGGCTCGTCGATCACGACGACCGTGGCAATCTTGGGGTGCGAGGCCGGCACCAAGCCGGCAAACACCGCCATGATCTTGTCGGTGGAATAGCCCCCAGCGATCGACTTGAACGCGGTGCCGGTTTTTCCCGACACCTTGTAGCCGACGACCGCGGCACGTGTCGCCGTGCCACCCTTCTCGACGACCTGCTCCATGAGCTGCACGAGATCGTGCGCGACCTTGGGATCCAACACGCGTTCGCCAGGTACCGGTCCAGAAACCCGCTGCAAGGTGAGCGGTCGCTTGATGCCGCCGGCGCCGATGGTGGCGTAGGCATGCACGAGCTGCAACGGGGTGACCGACAACCCATAGCCATGCGATAGCGTCGCGATGCCGATCGGCCGCCAATGCGCGTAGCTCGACAGCATGCCGGCCGATTCGCCCGGAAAGCCGCTGCCCGTGACCTGACCGAAGCCGAGGCCCGTGAGGGTTTGCCAGATCTGTTCGGGCTTCAGCGACAAGGCCACCTTGGCCGTACCGACGTTGCTCGACTTGGCGAGAATGGTCGCGAGATCCACCACGCCTAGATTGCTTTCATCCTCGAACACCTTGGTGCCGACCTTGACGAAGCCCGGCGACGTATCCACCACGCTGTCGGCCCGATACTGCCCCGACGCCAGGGCTGCCGCCATGATGAACGGCTTGATGCTCGAACCCGGTTCGAAGATGTCGGTCGCCGCCCGGTTGCGATACAGCTCGGGTTTCAATTGCTCGCGATCGTTCGGGTTGTAGGAAGGCTGATTGACCATGGCCAGCACTTCGCCCGTATCGACGTCCACGACGACGACGGAGCCGGCCTGTGCGCGATAGTCCTGCATCGCGGCCTTCAGTTCGCGATACGCGAGGTACTGAATCCGTAGGTCGATACTGGTGGTGAGATCACGGCCGGGCCGCGGTGCCCGGATGCTTTCGACATTTTCGACGTAGCGGCCATACAAGTCTTGAATGACCCGCTTGGCGCCGTCCTCACCATTCAACGTTTGGTCGAAATCGAGTTCCAACCCCTCCTGACCGGTGTCGTCGATCGTGGTGAAGCCAACCACGTGCCCGGTCACCTCCCCGGCCGGATAGTAGCGGCGGTACTCACGCAGCAGGTTGACGCCCGGAATGCCGAGCGCCTTGACGCGTGCCGCCTGTTCCGGCGGCATGTGCCGCTCGAGATACAGAAACTCACGATCGAGGTTGCTGGTGATGCGTCGTGCCAGCAGTTGCGGATCCTGGTCGAGCGTTTTCGCGAGTCTCGGCAACTGGTCGATGTTGTCGTTGAGTTCCTGGGGGTTGACCCAGACGCTGTCGACCGGCGTGCTGATCGCGAGCGGCTCACCCGAACGATCGGTGATCGCACCGCGATGCGCGACGATCTTGACCACCCGCATCGAGCGATCATCGCCCTGCTTGGCGAGAAACCCATGATCGAGCAATTGCAGGTCCACGGCTCGGCAACAAAGGCCCAAGGCACCGACGACGACCAGTCCCTGCATGCTGAACGAGCGCCACGCAAAACTGCGGGTCCGCAATTCGCTCTCCGTGGAGCGCAATTTGGAGCCGAAGACCTTCACGGCCGAACGATCCGTACGTCGCGGGTCTGCGGCAGAGTCATCTGAAGCTTGGCGTTGGCGACCCGCTCGACGAACGCATGCGAGGACCAATAGCTCTGTTCGAGCGTCAGCCGTCCCCACTCCATCTCGAGCGAATCGCGCTCGGCGTTCAGCCTCTCCAGATGCACGAACAGATCGCGCGCCTTGTGGCGCGCGTAGATCACCTGCAGCGCGGAACCTAAGACAGCGAGCCACAGCAGCGGCAGCACGAGCGGCAGCACGAGTCGCTTGGTCATGCAGCCAGCCCTTCCGTCAAGCGCTCGGCCACGCGCAGCCGTGCGCTGCGGGCCCGCGGATTTGCCGCGCTCTCGGCGTCATCCGCTGACAGCGCCTTGCCGACCAGTCGGAGCTTCGGCGCCGCCTGCGCCGGAACGAACGGTAATCCCGCATACACCGGATCGGTCGAGGCAAGACCCCGCATGAATTGCTTGACGATGCGATCCTCGAGGGAATGGAAACTCACCACCGCCAGACGACCCTCGGGTGCAAGCCGCTCGAAGGCGGCAGCCAAAGCGGCGCGTAATTCATCGAGTTCGCCGTTGACGTGAATGCGCAAGGCTTGAAAAACTCGCGTCGCCGGATGTTTGTGCCGACGACCATCCGAATCGCGACTGCGCGCCACCCGCGCAATCATCTGCGCGAGTTGCAGCGTGCGTTCAAAGGGCTTCGTGACCCGATCGGCGACGATGGCGCGAGCGATGCGGGGCGCCAGCCGCTCCTCACCGTACTCACGAAAGATGCGGATGAGCTCAGCCTCCGAAGCGCCGTTGACCACGTCCGCGGCGCAGAGCCCATCGCCGGCGCTCATCCGCATGTCGAGCGGCCCGTCGTGTTGGAAACTGAAGCCCCGCTCGGGGGCGTCGAGTTGCGGCGAGGACACGCCCAAGTCGAATAAGATGCCGTCGAACTTGAGACCTGGCTGGACCGCCTCCGCGCAGGCAGCGAGCGAGGAAAATCGCGCCAGGAAGATGGACACCCGCGGATCGTGGGCAAAACGTGCCCTCGCTTGGTCGACCGCCATCGGATCGCGATCGAGGCACACCAACCGGCCGTCAGCGACCAACTTCTCCAAAATAGCCCCCGCGTGCCCGCCCCGACCAAAAGTGGCGTCCAGGTAGACGCCGCTTGCCCTGATATTCAATGCCGCCAGTACTTGGGGAAGAAGTACCGGCGTATGTTCCATTGCCGCGGCCCCCATACCGGCTACAGCGACAGTTTTTCGAGTTCGGCGGAAAGTCCGCCCGCCGACTCGTCGCCGGTCAGCAAGGCATCGATCTGCCCGTTCAGACGGGCCTCATCCCACAACTCGAATTTCTTGCCCTGCCCCAACAACACCGCATCCCGCGTCAAATGGGCGAACGTCCTGAGATTCGGCGGTAACAGCATTCGTCCGTGCCCATCCAATTCCAACTCGGTTGCGTAACCCACCATCAGTCGCTGCAACTGGCGGCTCAATGGATTGAAGGTCGGCAAACTCATCAATTTGGCCTCCACCTCCTGCCATGCCGGGCCTGGATAGATCAACAAACATCGATCCCGATCCACGGTCACTACCAACTTCCCCGCGCAGAGCTCTTGCAGCTGGTCGCGATAGCGAGTGGGCATCACCATCCGGCCTTTCGTATCGAGAGTTAGGTTGTTGGCGCCCTTGAACATTGCTGGATGGGCGTGGAAACCCATTATCTCCCACTTTTTCCCACTGGGCTCCACTATAGGTAGGCGGGCGTTGCACTGTCAATGTCTTAAGTTAAAAAAAACTTGAGACAACAGTGACTTAGATCACACTCCCGAGCTCGCCCCGCGGCTCGTCCCGCCGCTCGCCACGAGACTCCGCCGATCACCCTCTTTTTGAATCAACCTGTTAGCGACTTTTCCTGACGGCATTCGCAGGAGCGGCACTCGGCATCGCGTACTATGCCGAGATGAACAGCAGAGAATTGGCCGCACTTTTGACCGCGGCCGAGGACGCGACGCGTGCGGGCCGGCGCGAGGAGGCTCTCGACCTCTATGGCCGGCTGCTCGAGCGCGAGCCAGGCCATGCGCTCGCCCACTACAAGCGTGGCAATCTGTTGAAGGACCTCGCGCGGCCCGACGCAGCGGTGGCGAGTTACGATGCGGCCATCGCACTCGATCCGGCGTATGCCAATGCCTATTGCAATCGCGGTGTGGTGCTGGCGACGCTCGGGCGCTTCGAGGCGGCCCGGCAAAGCTACGATCGGGCCATTGCACTGAACCCTGGCGATGCGCTGGCCCACTACAACCGGAGCGCGGTGCTCATCGAACTCGCGGATCCCACCGAGGCCCTCGCCAGCCTCGATCGCGCCATCACGATCAATCCGGCCTATGCGGAGGCGCATTGCAATCGCGGCACGCTGCTCAAGCAGTTGAAGCGCCTGCCCGAGGCGCTCGCGAGCTTCGACCGAGCGCTCAGCGTTCATCCGGATTTCTACCAAGCTCACTTGCAGCGCGGCAATTTGCTCAACGAGCAACGCGCCTGGGTTCCGGCGATTCAAAGTTTCAGAGAGGCACTGAGGCTCCAACCGGACTCGCCGTTCCTACGCGGCGTCCTGCAACACTGCCGCATGCATCTGGGCGATTGGACGAACCTCGAAACGGAGCTCGAGCAACTCACGCGCGCCATCGAAGCCGGCGAGGCCGTGTCGCCGCCATTTCCGCTGGCGGCCCTGCTCGACTCGCCACGAATACAGCGCAAGGCCGCCCAAATCTGGGTGCGGGAGTGCCGGGCCGCGGCACCCCTCGGCACCCATGCGGCCGGCGACCGGCTTAGGGTCGGTTTCTTCTCGAGCGACTTCCATGATCACCCCGTTGCGAATCTGCTGGCGGAAGTGATCGAGCTTCACGATCGGTCGAAATACGAGTTCACCGCGTTTGCGTTCGGACTCGACATCCGGGACCCGATGCGCCGGCGGATGGAGAATGCGTTCGAGCGCTTCATCGACGTACGCGACAAATCCGATGAGGAGGTCGTGCACCTCGCGCGCACCTTGAACATCGATATCGCGCTCGACCTCGCGGGCCACACCGCCCTCGCTCGGCCGATGATCTTTGCGCTGCGAGCGGCGCCCATTCAGATCAATTATCTCGGCTATGCCGGCACGCTGGGCGCCGAGTTCATCGACTATCTCATGGCTGACGCGACGGTCATACCCCCCTCCCAGCGCGAGCACTACAGCGAAAAGATCATCTCGTTGCCGGATAGCTTGCTACCGCACGACCGCACACGGCCGATCGCCACGCAACGATTGAGTCGCGAGGAACTGCGGCTGCCGCCGAGCGGCTGCGTGTTCTGCTGTTTCAACACCAGCTACAAGATCACGCCCGAGGTCTTCGACAGCTGGATGCGGATCCTGCTGCGGACCGGCGAGAGCGTTCTCTGGCTGGGACACAACAACGACTGGGCCACCCGCAACTTGAAACTCGAAGCCGCTCAGCGCGGCGTCGATCCGGCCCGGTTGATCTTCGCCGAACGAACGGCATCAGCGGCTCTACACCTTGCCAGATTCGGCATGGCCGACCTGTTCTTGGATACCCGTCCCTACAATGCCCACGCCACCGCCATCGATTCCCTGTGGGCCGGGGTACCGGTGCTGACCCTGATCGGCGCATCGTTCGCCAGCCGAGTCGCGGCCAGCCTCTTGAAGGCCATCGAATTACCGGAACTGATCACCACGACACCCGCCGATTATGAAGATCTTGCCGTGCGCCTGGCCAACCATCCGGCGGAACTTGCCATGTTGAAGAGAAAACTCGCGGCCAACCGCCTTACCACGGCCCTGTTCGACACCCGGTCCTTCACCCGCCATCTGGAATCCGCGTTCACGCAGGTCCACCAACGCCAGCAAGCCGGCCTCCCCCCCGACCATCTCGAAGTCCCGCGCGTCCCCGCGCGCTATCGGTCGGGGTGGTCTTCGACCCCGTAGAGACTGGCGCGTGAGCGCCTGGAGAAGGAGTCGGCCGTTAAGCCGGGTTCTGTCGTGGGCAGTCATTCCTCTGGGATGCGCGTCGCCACGCACCTCTAGCGACCTACCCGGAAGCCTGTATGTGGGCCACACACTGCGGCCAACGTGCACCGCTTGCCTCCCTATTTGGTCTTGCTTCAGGTGGGGTTTGCCGTGCCGCTGATGTTGCCACCCGCGCGGTGCGCTCTTACCGCACCATTTCACCCTTACCGGCGCCGCTTGCGCGGCACGTAGGCGGTATCTTTCTGTTGCACTTTCCGTAGGCTCGCGCCTCCCAGGCGTTACCTGGCACCGTGCCCTATGAAGCCCGGACTTTCCTCCATGCGATTGTGACACCGCACAGCGACTGCCTGGCCGACTCCGGCGTGCACCATACGCTAGTTTCCCTTGAGCCGCAGAGCCCTTTTGTACGCCTCGTTATCGCGTACCGGGACGATTCGCGCGGCGAGGGCTGCCGCTTGTTTCAACGGTAGCTCCTGAAGCAGCGGCGCGAGCACGCGATCGAGCGCACCGTCATGCCCGTCCGCTCCGCCGCCCGCGGCCGCCGCACCCGGCGCGGCCGCGGCGCCCGCGACCACCAGGACGAGTTCGCCGCGCACGAAGTCCCCACCCGCCGCGGCCAACGCGGCCAGCTCCTTGAGCGACCCACGGTAGGTGCGCTCATGTAACTTGGTGATTTCCCGGGCCACCGTGGCCGCACGGTCGGCGCCGAATACCGCCGCGCAATCGCCGAGCATGTCCGCGATCCGATGCGGCGATTCATAGAACACGAGAGTGCGCGTTTCGCCGGCCAGAGACGTAAGGCGGGTCAGTCGGGCCGCCCGCTTGGCCGGCATGAAGCCCTCGAAACAGAACCGGTCCGTGGGCTGGGCCGCGATCGACAGTGCCGCCGCCACGGCACAAGGCCCGGGAACGGCCACCACCTCGATGCCGGCCGCCGCCGCCGCCCGCACCAGATCGAAGCCCGGATCGCTGATCGCGGGCGTGCCGGCATCGCTCACCAGCGCGACCGAGGCGCCGTCGCAGAGGCGCTGCACCAACCCCGGGGCCCGCTCCGCTTCGTTATGGTCATGCAGCGAGACGAGCGGGGTCGAGATCCCGAAATGCTTGAGCAGGGTGCCCGTATGGCGCGTGTCTTCGGCCGCGATGACCGTACAACTCGCCAATAGGTCGCGCGCCCGCGGACTCAAGTCCTGAAGATTGCCGATCGGCGTCGCCACGACGTAGAGGCGGCCCGCGCCCACATTAGCCACTATAATCCGCGCCTCGTTCCGTGTTTCGAGGATGCAGGGTATGGCAGTGATCTCACGGCGTCCACGGCTGACGCTCTGCGGCCTATTGACGTTGAATCTGGCGTTCGCGGCCTGCAGTTTGGTAGAACCTGCGGCGACCTTGGCGCCCGCTGACGGACTCGCCCAGGCCGAGCATCTGGCGGCCGCGGGCCGCCATGCGGACGCCGCGCGCGCCTATGCCGAGCTTGCTACGTTGAACTCCGCCCAGCACGACAGCTACGAATTGCTCTGCGCGGAACAATGGGTGGCCGCCGGCCAAACCGCCGCCGCCACACAGGCGATGGCGCTGGTCTCGCCGGCCGCACGCACCACGCAGCCGACCTCCCGTGCGCTCGTGGCGGCGGAGATCGCCCTGGCCGAGAAGGATGGCGCGCGTGCGCTCCGTGAACTCGATTCCATTGGCGTGCCGAGCACGCCGGCACTCGCCCAAAATTATTGGTACATCCGCGGTGAAGCGGCCTTTCTGACCGGCCACCCGGTGGAGGGTACGAAGTCATTCGTCGAACGCGAGAAATACTTGAGCGATCCGGAGAGCCTCAAGGCCAGCCGCGCCGAGTTGTATAGCAAGACGCATGCAGCCGCGGACCACGGTCAATATGGGGTTGCCGTGGCCACGGGGTACCCGGATCAAATCGCCCTGCTGCTGCCGCTCTCCGGCCGTACCGAGGCGGTGGGCACGGCGGTGCGCGACGGTTTCATCGCCGCCTACTTCGAGCAGGACGCGGCATCGCGGCCGCGGCTCCGCATCTATGACGTGGCGGCCGATACGGTGGGCGGGGCCTATACCCAAGCGATCCAAGACGGTGCCGGTTTCGTGGTGGGACCGCTCACCAAGGAAGGCGTGGCCGCCATCGCACCGCTGTCCCTCGGCAAGACGCCGGTGCTGGCGCTGAACTTTCTCGCCGACGCGACCAAGGTCCCGGCCAATTTCTATCAATTCGCGCTGTTACCGGAAGACGAAGCGCGTATCGTCGCGCGCCGGCTAGTGGCCGACGGCAAGATGAAGGGAGTGGCGCTGTTACCCGACGGGGAATGGGGCACGCGGGTGGGAGCCGCGTTCGCCGATGAATTGACCACGCTTGGCGGCAGCGTCTTGGACCGGGGGCGGTATGACCCCAGCCGTTCCGACTATGCGGACGTCATCAAGCAAACGCTCGAGATTCACGGCGGCAAGGGCGAGCCGTCCAGCCATCGCGGCGACGTCGATTTCGTCTTCGTCGTGGGCACGCCGAGTGCGGAACGGCTGATGATGTCCCAGCTCAAATTTCACTTTGCCGGCGATATCCCGGTCTATGCCACCTCGGATAGCTTCGAGCTCAATCCGAGCGCGAATGGCGACCTCAATGGCCTGATGTTCCCCGACATGCCCTGGATGGTATCGAACGACCCCCAAATCGTGCGCATTCGCGACACCGTGCGCGCCGCCTGGCCGACCCGCACGGCCCGTTTCGATCGGCTGTACGCGTTCGGCTTCGATGCCTATCGGCTGGTCCCGGCGCTGCGCGCAGAAGGACGCCACGATGTGGACGTCGACGGCGTGACCGGCAAGCTGCACCTGGACGATCACAACCGGGTGCGCCGCGAACTCGACTGGGCGGTCATCAAGGATGGGGAGCCCGCCGAGCTCTAGCGCCATTTCGACACTAACGCGGTCGATTGCCGCCGTCCTCGAGGCCTATGCCCGGCCTACCCTGGGCGGCATGGCAACGAGGAAACAGCGACGCGGCAGCGCGGCTCGACTGAGCGGCGCCGCCGCCGAACAAACGGCGGCCGAGTACCTGCTCTCCCAGGGCCTGACGATCCTGAACAGCAACCTGCGCTGCAAGCTCGGCGAATTGGATATTGTCTGCCTGGAGCGCGAGGTGCTCGTCATCGTCGAGGTGCGCAAGCGCGGTTCAATGGATTTCGGCGGCGCGCTGGCGTCCGTGACCATCGCGAAACAGCGCCGGCTCATTCGGGCCGCCCAGTTCTTCTGGCAACGCCAGCCGAAATGGCGCAAGCGCTTGATTCGCTTCGATGTTGTCACTCTTCAAGGCGCGGACCCCCAAGGTCGGGATGGCCCAACGATCACCTGGATCCGAGATGCCTTCCGCGTTACTTGACGGCCGCGTTACTTGACGACCTGCAACCGCGGCCGCTTCGCAGGAGGACTGCCGGTGCTGCCCGTCGCGGGCGCGGTCGGTGGGCTATCGGTGGGATCGGGATCGGCGTCACCCTCGGGAAAAATCATGCCCTGGCCCGTCTCACGCGCATAGATGCCGAGAATCGCGCGCACCGGCACCAAGATGGCGGAACTTACGCCACCGAACCGCGCCTCGAAACTCACGAAGTCGTTGCCGAGCTTCAGCATCTGGGTCGCCGAGAAGCTGACGTTCAGCACGATTTTGCCGTCCTTGACGTACTGACGGGGGACGGTCACGCCCTCGGCGGCCGCATCGACGACGATATGGGGCGTTTCACCGCTGTCGGTGATCCACTCATGCAGCGCACGCAGCAGGTACGGACGCCTTGGCTTCAATGGCGCATACCCCGTTCGGCATCCGTCAAGCAGGCGCGAAACGTCGAGCGCGAGAAAATGGAGTTCATGTACTTGACGATGGGCTGCGCCTGGACGGGCAATTCGATCCCATAAATCGGCAGACGCCAAAGGATCGGCGCGATGCTGGCATCGACCAGTGAAAATTCGTCGCTCAAGAAGAATGGCTTCGCCTTGAACACATCGGCACTGGCGCTGATCGCCTCCGACAAGACTTTGCGGCTGTGGTCGGCGGTCTTGCTGAGTCCGCCCTGCTCGATATCGTGTGCAAGGGCATACCAATCGCGCTCCACCCGGTACAGGGCCACCCGGAATTGAGCGCGGGTCACCGGGTCGATCGGCATCAGCGGCGGGTGCGGAAAACGCTCGTCGAGATATTCGATGATCACGCGCGAATCGTACAGGACCAGGTCACGATCCACGAGCGTCGGCACGCTGTGATACGGGTTCAAATCGAGCAGATCCTCAGGCAACTTCTGAGGATCGACGTTCACCAGCTCGATCGCGATTCCCTTCTCGGCGAGCACCAGCCGCGTCCGATGACTCCACGGGTCGGTCGGCGCGGAAAAGAGTGTCATCACCGAGCGACGTGCCAAACGTGATCTCCTAAAGCCCTAGGACCAGCGGGGACCCCATTGTGCCTCGTTCGATGACGCGTCAGTGAACATCCTTCCAATATTCTTTCTTCAGGAGGAAGGCGAAGGCAAAGAACACCAGCAGGAACATCATCACATACTTGCCCATCGACTGGCGCTTCGCCTTGACGGGTTCACCGGCGTAATCCAGAAAATTCGTGATATCCCGGATGAACTGATCATACTCCTCTGGCTTCATGGCGCCTGCCGTCAAGGGCGCGACGCCATCGATGACCATCGTGGCATTACCATGTTCGTCCGGTTCGTTCTTATAAACCGCTTTCTGAAGACCCTGAAGTTGGGACAACACGGCCGGCATGGCGGTTCCCGGCAAGGCCAGATTGTTGACGCCCCAAGGACGCTTCGGGTCGACATAATAATCTTTCAGATAGGCGTAGAGATAGTTCGTACCCCGCTCCCGCGCGATGAGCGTCAAATCCGGCGGCTGCTTGCCGAACCAGGTTTGAGCATCGGGCGGCATCGCGGACACTTCCGCATCGAAAACGTTGCCGGAGGTGTACATCAAATCCGCTTTGAGCGTGGCCTCGGGGATCTCTAGATCCTTCGCGATCCGCTCGTAGCGCAAATAGTGCATGGAGTGGCAGCCCGAACAATAATTCATGTAATTTCGTGCGCCGCGTTGCAAAGACTGAATGTCATTGATGTCGGCGCCGGAATCCGGCCATGACGCGCCCTCCTCCGCCCAAGCCGTCACCGCAGTGCCGGCGGTGACCAGACCTGTGAGCACCACCGCTATCCATCGATTACGCATGTACAGTAACCCTCTCCGGCACCGGCTTCACGCTGTCCAACTTCGTGTACCAGGGCATCAGCAAAAAGAACGCAAAATACAAGGCCGTGCAGATCTTCGACAGCAGCGGATAGATGCCGGAAGGCGGCTTCATTCCGCAGACCCCGAGAATCACGAAGGACACCGAGAAAATTGCCAGCGCGATCTTGTAGAGAGGACCGCGATAGCGGATCGACTTGACCGGCGAGCGGTCGAGCCAGGGCATGAAGAACAGCACCACGATGGCGGCGCCCATGACCAACACGCCCCAGACCTGGGTGCCGGCAAAGGACGGGACGGCGCGCAACATCGCGTAGAACGGCGTGAAGTACCATACCGGAGCGATGTGCGGCGGGGTTTGTAGCGGATTCGCCGGCTCGAAATTCGCCGATTCGAGAAACAGTCCGCCGAAGGTCGGCGCGAAGAAAATCACGCCGGCGAAGACCAACAGGAAGAAGGCGATGCCCATCGTGTCCTTCACGGTGTAGTACGGATGGAACGGGATGCCGTCCAAGGGATGACCCTTCGAATCCTTGAGCTTCTTGATTTCGATGCCGTCGGGATTATTCGAGCCGACCTCATGCAGAGCCATCAAATGGGCGATGACCAAAAATACCAACGCCAGCGGCAGGGCCGCCACATGCAGCGCGAAGAATCGGTTGAGGGTGGCGTCGCCGATCACATAATCGCCGCGAATCCACTCGACCAGCCCGGCACCGATGATCGGCAAGCTGCCGAACAACGAGGTGATGACCTGGGCTCCCCAGAAACTCATATTGCCCCAGGGCAACACGTAGCCCATGAAGGCCTCGGCCATCAGCAGCAGGAAAATGAGACAGCCGAAGATCCACAAGAGCTCGCGCGGCTTGCGCGATGAGCCGTACAACAGCGCGCGGAACATGTGCAGATAGATGACGATGAAGAAGGCGGAAGCGCCGGTCGAGTGCATATAGCGGATCAGCCAGCCCCAATCGACATCGCGCATGATGTACTCGACCGACGCGAAGGCGCCGCTCGCGGACGGGTTGTAGTTCATCGTCAGGAAGATGCCGGTGATGAGTTGGTTGGCCAAGATCACCGTGGCCAGCACGCCGAAGTAATACCAGAAATTGAAATTTTTCGGTGCGTAGTACTCGCTGACCTGTTCCCGCCACAATTTGCTTAACGGAAACCGTTGATCGACCCAGCCCAACAGACCACCCGCCTTGGGGGTATCCGGAGAATCAGATGCTACAGCCATGGCAGAACCTCTCGTGCGTCACTATGCGGGAATCATCGCCACTCAAATCGTCAGCTCTCCACTCGTTCGTCTACGCCTTCTTCGCCGGCTCGTCGACGCCAATCGTGATGAGCGCATCGGCACCGAAGGTGTAGGACGGTACGGTGAGATTCTTGGGTGCCGGCATGCCCTTGAACACCCGGCCGGAAATGTCGTACTTCGAGCCGTGACAGGGGCAATAGAAGCCTCCTGGCCAGCCCGAGCCGAGATCCGTGCCGGCCAACTGGGCGGAATTATTGGGCTCGAACGCGCCAAGCGGCGAACAGCCGAGATGCGTACACACGGCGAGACCCACCCAATACTCCGGGTTCACGGCGCGTGCCGGCCCGGTGGACTCGATGTACGGCGGCTGTTGGGAATTGAGCGAGTTCGGATCGGCGAGCAGCTGATTGTGATCGCCCAATTGAGCGATCACGGCCTTCGCGCGCCGCACGACGTAGACCGGCTGGCCACGCCAGACGACTTTCAGACTCTGACCGACGTCGAGTTTGGATGCGTCGACGGTGACCGGCGCGCCGAGAGCCTTGGCGCGTACGCTCGGCAACCATGAGGACAAGAAGGGAATGGCCGCAAACGCCGCACCAATCGCGCCGGTCCCGACGGTGGCCGCGGTCAATAAGCGCCGCCGGCTGTGGTCAACTTGTTCGATCATTTGCTAAAGCCCTCGGCAATGTTGACAAATCTTCACGCAAACCCCTGACGCAGTGGTGTTTCCCAAAAAATACTGCGCGCGCATTATACATGGATTGAGTGAACGACTTTCAGGCACATGACAAGAGGAGCAATATAGTTGCAGCACGTACGCGCTGTCGTGGTTTTTTTCATTAGAACGGTGATTGTCGGCCTCGCGGCCGCATTCCTTCTCGTCTGGTGGAAGCCCGCACTCCTCGGCATCGTGACGCCGATCACACCGGCGAGTGCCGCGCTGCCCGCGCCGGCGCCCGCCGCGCAGGGTTCGCTGCCGAGTTTCGCCGACGCGGTGGCGCGGGCGGCGCCCGCCGTGGTCAACATCTACACGGCCCGCGTGGTTACCGAACGCGCTCAAACCGCACCTCTCGATCAACTTCTCGGCGACTACTGGCCGAGCTACCGGCGCCGCATCGAACGCAGCTTGGGTTCCGGTGTCATCATCGATGACCGCGGCACCATCATCACCAACCAGCACGTCATCTCCGGCGCGGACTCCATCCGGGTACAGCTCGCGGATGGACGGATCGCCGACGCCACCATCATCGGCCAGGACCCCGACACGGATCTCGCCGTCCTTCACCTGTCGCTCACTCATCTGCCCAGCATGCCGCTGGGACGCTCCGATACGCTGCGCGTCGGCGACATCGTGCTCGCCATCGGCAACCCCTATGGCCTCAGCCAGACGGTGACCCAGGGCATCGTCAGCGCCACGGGTCGGGGCCAGCTCGGTTTAGCTACATTCGAGAACTTCATTCAAACGGATGCAGCCATCAACTTGGGTAACTCCGGCGGCGCGTTGATCGATGCGCGTGGCGATTTGGTGGGCATCAACACGGCGGTGCTGAACCGCGCCTCGGGCGGCCCCGAGGGTATCGGCTTCGCGATTCCGGTGAACCTGGTACGCGGTGTCACCGAACAGATCCTCACCAAGGGTCACGTGGTTCGCGGCTGGCTCGGCTTCATGCCCGAAGACGTCTCCCCCGAACAAGCCGCACAGCTCGGCATCGGCACCAATGGCGGGGTCACCGTCGTGAACATACTCGTGGGCAGTCCGGCATTCGCGGCCGGCGTGCGACCCGGCGACCTGGTCACCGGCATCAACGGCGAGCCCGTCAAGAGCGCTCAAGACTTGGTGAGCCGCGTTGCCGCGTTCCAGCCCGGCACTCGCGTGGAACTCGATGGTACCCATGCCCGCACACCGTTCAAGCTGACCTTGCCGATCACGGAACGACCCACCCGGCAGGCCGCGACCGACAGCCGCTAAAGCTACCCCGGCATGCGGCGGATACGCGCGCCGATCTGCTGCAACTTCTCCTCGATGGCTTCATAGCCCCGGTCGATGTGATAGATGCGTTCGATTTCGGTGCGGCCATCCGCCACCAGCGCCGCGAGCACCAGGCTCGCCGAGGCGCGCAGGTCCGTCGCCATGACGGGTGCCGCCGTCAACCGCTCGACCCCCTTGATGATGGCCGTGTTGCCCTCGAGACGGATTTCCGCACCCATCCGGCGCATTTCGAGCATATGCATGAAGCGGTTCTCGAAAATCGTCTCGATGATGGTGCCGACGCCGCTGGCCACCGTGTTGAGCGCGGCGAATTGAGCCTGCATATCGGTCGGAAAGGCGGGATAAGGCGCGGTACGCACGTCGACCGCGAGCGGTCGGCGGCCACGCATGTCGATTTCGACCGAGGTATCGCCGACGTCCACGCTGGCGCCGGCCTCGCGCAACTTCAAGATCACCGCATCCAAATGCTCCGGCCGTGTGTTCTTGATGCGAATATGGCCGCTGGTGATCGCTCCGGCCACCAGGTAGGTTCCGGCCTCGATGCGATCCGGCAGGACTTCATAGGACGTGCCGTGCAAACGCGGGACGCCCTGGATCACGATCTTGTCGGTGCCGGCGCCTTGGATCTTCGCGCCCATGGCGATCAGGAAATTCGCGAGGTCCACGACCTCGGGTTCGCGCGCCGCGTTCTCGAGCACCGTCTCGCCGTCGGCAAGCGTGGCGGCCATCATGAGATTTTCGGTACCGGTGACCGTCACCGTCTCGAGCACCAAGCGCGCACCGTGCAAGCGGCCCGCGCGCGCCTTGATGTAGCCGTTCTCGATATGGATGTCCGCACCCATGGCCTGGAGACCGGCGACGTGGATGTTGACCGGTCGCGCGCCGATCGCGCAGCCGCCCGGCAGCGACACGTCCGCGGCACCGAAGCGGGCAACCAAGGGCCCGAGCACGAGGATCGAGGCGCGCATGGTCTTGACCAGCTGATAGGGCGCGAAGTGTTCCTGAATGGTCGCCGCGTCGACCTCGATGCGCATCTTCTCGTCGATGGTCACTCTGACGCCCATGCGGCCGAGCAGCTCGATCATCGTCGTGACGTCCTGAAGATGCGGAACGTTCGAGACGGTGACCGGACCATCGCCGAGCAAACAGCCGGCGAGAATCGGCAGAGTCGCGTTCTTGGCGCCGGAAATCCGCACCTCGCCCTCGAGCGGCACGCCGCCTTGAATGATGAGCTTATCCACGGTCGCGAACCGCGAACTCTTCGGGCGTGTATACCTGAAGCGCGAGCGCATGGATTTCATTGCCCACCGCCGCGCCCAAGGTGGCGTACACCAGCTGGTGGCGCTGCACGGCGCGCTTGCCCGCAAATGCCTGCGCCACCACCACGGCCTCGAAGTGGACGTTATCCGCGCTCGTGACGTTCGCCCGGGCACCGGCGATGCCATCCTCGATCAGCGCGGCGATTCGTTCTGGGTTCATGCCCTCTCCTCAAAGTTGCAAGCATACGCGGTATCATCCACCGATGAACCTCTCTAAAGCCCCCCAGGCCTTCTCCGACGAAGCGCTGGTAGAGCTCGGTCGCCAGGCGCTCAGCGTCGAAATCGACGGCCTACGCGCACAGGTGCCGAGGCTGGGCGGCGAATTCGCACGCGCCTGCCGCGTGTGCCTGGACTGCGTCGGCCGGATCGTCGTCACCGGCATGGGTAAATCGGGACACGTGGCCGGCAAGATCGCCGCGACGCTCGCGAGCACCGGCACACCCGCCTTCTTCGTCCATCCGGGCGAGGCCAGTCATGG
>Ga0116226_10000747_pt1 | contig 27823 bp, 18 predicted proteins | sample S1TSphfallax_FD_89692 | JGI IMG/M metagenome (GOLD analysis project Ga0116226, IMG submission 89692) | Host-associated microbial communities from peat moss isolated from Minnesota, USA - S1T2_Fa - Sphagnum fallax MG | ecosystem: Host-associated > Plants > Peat moss > Unclassified | place: USA... | reverse complement strand
TTCGCGTTCAATGGCAACCCGACACATGGTATCGCGCCCAATGAGAACCACACCTACTTTGCCGGTGGTGACATCATCATGCACTTCTGAAACAAGCCAGGTGCGCCTGCCGCGGGACCGGCGGCCCCGCAGCAATTTTCATATCGACTACACGGACGAGTGCTGTAAATTCTGCAACGGATCAGATTTGCCCTGACATGGGGTGTTGTTCTATATGTAACTGATGTTCGCAACTGCCTGCGCGCGATACGCGTGACCCGGGGCGGCCTACGCGCCGGCCTCGGGACATGCCGTTGAAACACTTTGATGCAGGTCAACCGCGGGCTTTCGCGATAAAATATCGATCTTGCGAAAGCGGTTCGCCAACCTTCTGCCAGCCGCTTATGTGTGACATCGCCTAAAGGAGGTATCGTGGCTGACCATCCCGAACCAACGCATGTGGAAGCGCACGCCGAGCATTATCCAGTACCATCGCCGGGCCGTCCGATGCCGCTTGTGGCACAGGGGCTCTTGCTATTGATTTTCGGTGCAATATTGGTGACCGCGTTGTTCGTCGTGCCGGCGGTCGTCGGTCTGGCAGCGTCCACCGGTCCGTCCGACAATGCCCCCGCCGGTGCGTTCAAGCCAACCGATCAGCAATGGGCCGGCCTGAAAGTTCTGCGCGTGATGCCGCAGGAGTTTGCGCCGCAGGTGCAGACCGAGGGACGAATCGCGCTGGATGACGATGTCAGCACACAGGTTTTCTCGCCATATTCCGGGCGCGTGACGCGCGTGATTGCGCATGCCGGTGATCTGGTGGCAGCAGGCGCCCCACTTTTCGCGGTACAATCGACGGAACTGGCGCAAGCGCAAAACGATATGGTGAGCGCGCTCGCCACGTTGAAGACGGCGCGCGCGCAACTCGAATTGGCGACCGTCAATGAAAACCGCCAACACCAGCTGTTCCTCGGCCACGGCGCCGCGCAAAAGGATTGGCAGCAGAGCCGCGTGGATTTGGCTACCGCGGAGGGTGGCGTGCATAGCGGCGAAATCGCCGTCGCGGCGGTGCGCAACCGCCTCTCGATTCTGGGGCTGAGTGCGCACGACATCAAGGCGCTGGAAAACGCGCCGAACCTGGAATCGCTGTCGGCCGACACCGTGGTGCGCGCACCGATCGCCGGTACCGTTACGCAACGGCAAATCAATCCAGGCCAGAATATCGTGGGCGTGCTGGCCAGTTCGGGCGCGGCCAGTGCGGTTTATACCATCGGCGACCTGACCAAACTCTGGATGGTCGCAAATGCGCCCGAGCCGGACGCGCCGCGGTTTCACGCCGGCGACCTCGCACGCGTCACCGTGCCGGCCTATCCTGGCCGATTTTTCGCCGCGCGCGTGAGCTTCGTGGCCCCGGTAATCGATCCGGTGACGCACCGGCTGCTGGTGCGCGCCGAGGTCGCCAATCCGGACGGCGCGTTGAAGCCGGACATGTTGGCGCAATTCGAAATCGTTACAGGAGGTGCGGCGACCTCGCTGGCAGTGCCGGAAACCGCGGTGGTGTATGAAGGGTCCGATGCGCATGTCTGGGTCGCCGATCCGGCGAACAGAACGCTGGCGCTGCGGCCGATCCAAGCCGGCGCAGTCGTGGACGGCCAGGTGCCGGTGCTGGCTGGCCTGAAGGTGGGCGAAAGCGTCGTGACGAGTGGCGCCGTGTTTATCGACCGTACACTGTCGGGAAGCTAGCGCGCGCGGCTGCAAGGAAATACCGGTATGAGCGGCTTGTTTTCGTTTGTTCTCCGCCAGCGCATTCTGGTGGCGGTGCTGACCGTGTTCGTGTTCGCAGCCGGCGTTGTCAGCTTCATGAACCTCAACATCGAAGCCTATCCCGATCCGGTGCCGCCGCTGGTGGATATCGTGACCCAAAGCACCGGTCAGAGCGCCGAGGAAATCGAACGTTACATTACAATTCCAATTGAAATTCAGATGGCGGGGATTCCGAATATCACCGCAATCCGTACTATCAGCCTGTTCGGGCTCTCCGACGTAAAGGTGCAGTTCAGTTACGCTTTCACCTACGAGGAAGCCGAGCAGCGGGTGATCAACCGGCTCTCGCAATTGACGCCGCTGCCGAACGGCGCGCAACCCGGCATTTCACCGGAAAGCCCGATCGGCGAAGTGTTCCGCTACCGCGTGGTGGGGCCGCCCGGCTACTCGGTGTCTGATCTGAAGACGATTGAAGACTGGATGCTGGAGCGCCGGTTCAAGGCGGTGCCCGGCGTGGTCGACGTCAATGGCTGGGGCGGCAAGACCAAGACTTTCGAAGTTCGTATCGATCAGGCAAAGCTGCTGCATTACGGCGTGACACTGCCGCAGGTGCTGGCGGCACTGAACAACGCCAATGTCAATGTCGGCGGCCAGACGGTCAATTTTGGCGACCAGGCGGCTGTGGTTCGCGGCATCGGGCTGATCCATTCGCTGGATGACATCCGCGACACGATGATTTCGCAAAACGGCAACAGCCCGCTGCGCATACGTGACGTCGCCGACGTGCGGATCGACCATCTGCCCCGCCTTGGCATCGCCGGGCAGGATGACAGCGACGACATAGTGCAGGGCATCGTGCTGATGCGGCGCGGCGCACAGAGCATGCCGACGATCCAGGCGGTCGAAGCCCTTGTGGAGAAGATCAACACCACCGGCATCCTGCCGCCGGGGGTGCATATACAACGCATCTATGATCGGTCCGACCTGATTCATGTCACCACGCATACCGTGATGCACAACCTGATCGAGGGCATATTGCTGATATTCGTGCTGCAATATGTGTTCCTGGGCAATTTCCGGGCAGCGCTGATCGTTGCTGCCACCATACCATTCGCACTTTCCTTTGCCATCGGGCTGATCCTGCTGAAGGGCGAGTCGGCCAATTTGCTGTCGGTCGGCGCGATCGATTTCGGGCTGATCGTCGATGCGACAGTCATCATGATGGAAAATATCATACGCCGTATGGGCCAGCCTGCGGCGGAACGGTTCCGCACGTCGGTGATGCAGCGCTACCGGTCGGACGCGACGCTGGGCGGACGGGCACTGGTGATCGCCAGTGCGGCCACGGAAATGAGCCAGGGCATCTTTTTCTCGGCCGCGATCATTATTGCAGCCTTCGTGCCGCTGTTTACGCTAAGTGGTATCGAAGGCCATATTTTCGGCCCGATGGCAAAAACTTACGCTTACGCAATAGCCGGTGGCTTGATTGCAACATTTACCGTAACGCCTGCGCTGAGCGGCATTTTCCTCCCGGCCAATATCGAGGAAAAGGACACCTGGCTTGTCCGCAAGTTGCACCAGGCCTACCGGCCGGTCATGCGTCTGGCTCTGGCCAATCGTGCGTTGACACTCGGTGGCATGGCCGTGCTGCTGGTAGTGACAGCGCTGTGCACGCGCTCCCTCGGGCTGGAATTCCTGCCCAAGCTGGAGGAGGGTAATTTATGGATCCGCGCCACCATGCCGACGTCGGTGTCGCTGGAAGCAGGCGATTCGCCGGTTAACCGCATGCGCCGCATCATTAAGAGTTATCCGGAAACCATCACCGCGGTTTCGCAGCATGGCCGGCCGGATGACGGCACGGATGCCACCGGCTTCTTCAATGCCGAATTCTTTGTGCCGCTGAAACCGTTCGACACCTGGCCGCCTGGCATGGACAAGGAAAAGCTGGTTTCGCAGATGACGAGGCAATTGACCGACGCTTTCCCCGGTGTCGATTTCAATTTCTCTCAGTATATCGAGGACAATGTTGAAGAGGCCGCGTCCGGCGTGAAGGGCGAGAATTCGGTCAAGCTGTACGGTGGCGATCTGAATGTGCTGGAGGCAACTGCCAACAAGATGGCGGCGGTGTTGGCGACCGTTCCGGGGGTGACCGATCTCGCGGTGCTGCGCTCGCTTGGCCAGCCGACAGTGCGCATTGATATCGATCGTGTGCGCGCCGCGCGCTATGGCCTGGCACCCGGCGACATCAACACTACTGTGCAGGCGGCCATTGGCGGCCAGGCCGCTGGAAATCTTTACGAGGATGGCAGCGACCGGAATTTTCCGATTATCGTGCGGCTGAACCCGCAGGACCGGCAGAGCCTGGATGCCATAAGGCGCATCGTCATCAGCGCGCCGAACCCAAGCGGTAGCGGAACCATTCCGGTGCCACTGGCCGACGTGGCGACCGTCAGGCTCGCATCCGGCGCCTCGTTCATTTATCGCGAGGGGCAAGAACGTTACATACCAATCAAGTTTTCGGTACGCGGCCGCGATCTCGGCACCACGGTGATCGAGGCACAGCAGAAGGTGGCGCAGCAGGTTGTCATTCCGGGTGGTTATCACATGGAATGGGTTGGCGAGTTCGGCAACTTGCAGGACGCGATCGCCCGTCTGTCGGTCGTGGTGCCGCTGGCATTCCTGCTGATTTGCCTCCTGCTATATGTGAACTTCAATTCCATTACCGACATGCTGCTGGCGGCAAGCGTGATACCGATGGCGCTGGTCGGTGGCTTGCTGATGTTGTACGTGACCGGCACGGCGTTCAGCGTATCGGCGGCGATCGGTTTCGTCGCCCTGATGGGAATCGCCGCGATGGACGGCATCATCCTCGTGACTTTCTATAACACCCAGAAAGAAGGCGGCCATGACCGGTTCGCGGCGATTTACCGCACCTGTGAAATACAGATGCGCCCGGTGGTGATGACATGCGTGGTCGCGATGGTCGGCCTGCTGCCCGCTGCGGTCTCTACCGGCATTGGCTCGCAGGTGCAACGGCCACTGGCGCTCGTGGTGGTGGGTGGCATCACGCTGGCCCCGGTGCTTTTCCTGACCGTGCTGCCAGTGCTGATCGATATTTTTTCGGCGCGCGTGCCGGACGCGCGGGAAGTCGGCGCAAGCCCGCAGGCAGCGGAATAGACATGGCACAGACGGAATGTTCTTTTTTGAAAAAGCTTTTGTCCATCGGCACACGCGGCTCATTGCGAATTAGAACGCTTAATCCAGGCAGCAAAAGTTTCTTGCTGCTTTTTTTCAAAAAAGAAGTGCTTTCTTTTTGCCTGTTGGTTTCAGCCTGCGCCGTCGGACCGGATTACAAGAAACCGATGCCGCCTGCTGCCACCGGGTATTCGTCCGCCAAGCTTGTGGCGCGGGATACAGCCCAAACCTATGTCGAAGGCCTGGATATACCAGGCCAATGGTGGATGCTGTTCCATTCGCCGCCGCTCAATGCGTTGATCGAGCGTGCGTTGTCCGCCAATCCCGGCCTGGAGGCAGCTCAGGCAGCACTGCGCCAGGCGCGGGAGAATGTTTATGCGCAGGAGGGGAGCTTCTTCCCCAATATAAGCGCCAGCTTCGAACCGAGCCGGACGAAGACCGCCACGCGTAGCGTATCGATTGCTTCGGCTAATGGATCGCCCTATTTTTCGCTCTATACCGCGCAACTGGCGGTCTCCTATACGCCGGACGTGTTCGGCGCAAACCGCAGGCAGGTTGAATCGCTGATAGCAAACGCGCAGCAGCAGCGCTATCAACTGGAGGCGACCTACCTGACATTGACCTCCAACCTGGTCGCGGCTGCGGTCAATGAGGCATCGCTGCGAGCCCAGATCGAGGCAACGCACCAGATAATTGCAGCCGAAACGGATTTGCTTGGCGTGCTCCGCAGGCAGTACGAGTTGGGGCAGGTAGCACAGGTGGATATGCTGGCGCAACAGGCGGCGCTGGCGCAGGCGCAGGCGACGCTACCGCCGCTGCAAAAGCAGATCGACCAGCAACGCGACGCGCTGGCGGTATTGCTGGGACAGGGACCGGACCAGGCTTTGCCGGAAACCTTTCGGCTGGATGACATCGCGTTGCCTCGAAAGTTGCCGGTGAGCTTGCCGGCGGCCCTGGTGGACCAGCGGCCCGATGTGCTGCAGGCGGCGGAGAATTTGCATGCGGCAAGCGCGCTGGTGGGTGTGGCGATCGCCAACCGACTCCCGGTGCTGAACTTGACTGCATCCGGCGGCAGCCAGGCCAATTATTTCCGCGACTTGTTTGCGCCGGGTAACGGATTCTGGACGTTGGCCACATCGGTGACCGAACCGATGTTCGACGGCGGGACGTTGTTGCACAAGGCGCGCGCCGCGTGGGCGGCGCTGGACCAGGCCAAGGCGCAATACCGCGATACGACGCTCGCGGCATTCCAGAATGTTGCCGATGCATTGGCCGCGCTGCAGGCGGATGCGGATGCGGAAGCTGCCGCGGCGGCGTCATCACAGGCGGCCGACGCGACCTTGAAGATCGTGCGGCTTCAGGTGTCGATGGGTCAAGTCGCATATCTGGGCATTCTGAATGCGCAGCAGACAGCTTTGCAGGCGCGGTTGCTGCTGGTGCAGGCGCGAGCGAACCGACTGTCCGATACGGCCGGGCTATTCCAGGCGCTGGGGGGAGGCTGGTGGCACCGTAACGATGCGCAGGCTCGGGATGTCGATGGCAACGACCCGCTTGCCCTGGTCGGCTTGCACTAGGCAACAAAGCCGGGGGACTTTGCCGCCCCGCGCGCTCTTAGCCAGCGACCGGTTCTACCTGGGATTCTACGGTGTGCCAGCCTCGGGGCAACCCCATTGCGCGCTCCCGGGGGTTCGGCCATATCGCGCCATCCAATTGAGCGCACTCTTCCGGCCGGAGCAGATAATGAACCCTTTTGCCCTGGGCCGCCGCGCGACTGCCTCTGTTTCAGTTGCCACACTGTTCTTGCCGGCCCTGGCCCTTGCACAAGAAAGTCTGCCGGCGGACTCCGGCGGGCCCGACGCGACGCAGCCCGAAACCTGGGCACTGCACGGCCAGGCGACGGTCGTCGATCAATACCATCCTGCATTCGCGGCAGCCTTTTCCGGCCCGAACAGCCTTAATCCCGGCAGCCGAGGCAACGAGACGTTTGACACCACCCTGTATGCGGGCGTGCGGCCGTGGCAGGGCGCCGAAATCTGGATCGGCCCCGAGATCGATCAGGGGTTTGGATTCGATGACACACTCGGCATCGCTGCTTTCACCAGCGCCGAGGCTTACAAGGTTGGTGCTGTGGATCCCTATGTTCGTATTCCTCGCTTGTTTTATCGTCAAACGATCGATCTTGGTGGCACTGCTGAAAAAGTCGATCCCGATCTGTTCACCCTGGGTGGGCAGCAGACCGCAAACCGCCTGGTATTTACAATCGGCAAATTCAGTGTGCCGGATATATTCGACGCCAACGCCTACGCACATGACCCGCGGCAGGATTTCCTGAACTGGACGCTCGTCGATATGGGAACGTTTGACTACGCCGCGGACTCATGGGGCTACACCTACGGCGTTGCAGGAGAGTGGTATCAGAATTGGTGGACGCTTCGGGCCGGCGCATTCACCTTGTCGCGCGTGCCCAACAGCGAGGCACTCGATACCGGGTTCGGCCAGGTGCAGTTCGTGGGCGAGGCCGAGGAACGCCACCGCTTATGGGGCCAAGCTGGCAAACTGAAGCTGCTGGCATTCCTGACACGGGGACGCATGGGCGATTATAACGATGCGACGGCGCTTGCGGAACAATCCAACGAGCCGGCCAACCTCGCCCTGGTGCGTACGTACCGTAGCCGCGCCGGTATCGGGTTGAATTTGGAGCAGGCTATTACCGACGAGGTCGGGCTTTTCGCCCGTGCTGGTTTTAACGAAGGTGGTGTGGAGACCTACGAATTTACCGATATCAACAAGACCCTGTCGCTCGGACTTTCGCTGCGGGGCAACGCGTGGGGCCGAGCGAACGATACGATAGGCATCGCTGCCGCGATCGACGATATATCGCGCCGTGCCAAGGACTATCTGGCGGCGGGCGGCCTCGGTGTATTGGTCGGCGACGGCGCCCTGCCCCTCTCTGGCCCTGAACAGGTTGCGGAAGCCTATTATAATTACGCAATCACGTCATATTTTCACGTGACTGGAGATTATCAGTTCGTCAACAATCCGGCATATAATCCCTTGCGCGGCCCGGTATCGGTGCTGGCGGTGCGGTTGCACGTGCAATATTGATCATTTGTGGACGGGCAGGCCATTACAGTTCACGCGAGAATCATGGGCCTTGTCATACTGCCCGCGCGTTTTTTTCGGCTTGCTCGGCGACTTTATCCTGTAGATGCAATGCCGTATTGACCAATGCCAGGTGAGAAAATGCCTGCGGAAAATTACCCAACAGCCGGCCAGTCCGCGGGTCGCACTCTTCCGCCAGAAGGCCGACATCGTTACGTAGACTTAGCAGGCGCTCGAACAGCGCAGTGGCATCGGCATTGCGGCCCTGGCGGGCAAGATTGTCGGCGAGCCAGAATGAGCAAGGCAGGAACGCGCCCTCGCCTGGCGGCAGCCCGTCGGTGCCCGCATCGGTGCGATATCGCAGCACAAATCCGTCGACAGTCAGATCGCGCTCGATCGCTGCAATAGTGCCGCGCACCCGCGGATCTTCAGCCGGCAAAAAGCCGCCTATCGGCAGCGCGAGTAAACTGGCGTCCAGCCTGTCGCTGCCGTAGCTCTGAACGAAGCTGTTCTTTTCTGAATTGAAACCCTTGCTGCACACGTCGGCGTGAACGGCGTCGCGGACCGCCCGCCAGCGTTCAACAGGACCCGGCAGGCCGTAAGTCTCGATGTCTTTTATCGCGCGGTCGAACGCGACCCAAACCATGACCTTGGATTGCACGAATTGTTGTCTGCCGCCACGCACCTCCCAAATACCCTCGTCGGGTTCTTGCCAGATTTTTTCAAGATGTTCCAGCATGTTTACTTGCAAGGACCAGGCTGATTGCGGTGTGGCAAGACCGCCAGCGCGGGAAAGATGAAGTGCTGCCATTATTTCGCCGTAAATGTCGAGTTGCAGTTGCTGCGAAGCAGCATTGCCGACTCGAACCGGTTTGGCACCCATGTAGCCGGGCAACCAACCCACTTGCCACTCAATCAAGAGGCGTTCCCCGGCCACGCCGTACATGATCTGCACTTCATCCGCATTTCCGGCGATGCTGCGATGCAGCCAGTCGCGCCATGACTGCGCTTCGTCGTAAAATCCACCGCCCATCAGCGCGATCAGGGTCAATGTAGCGTCGCGCAACCAGCAATAGCGGTAATCCCAGTTTCTTGTCCCGCCCGGCTGCTCCGGCAACGATGTTGTGGGCGCCGCGACTATACCGCCGGTCGATTCATAGGTGAGCGCTTTCAAAACGATCAGAGAGCGAATAACCGCATCCCTGTACTGTCCGTGATACTTGCACTTTTCGGACCATATGAGCCAGGCGGCCTCGGTGTCCGACAGTGCGGCGTCGGCATCGATACGGGCCGGCGGTGGCAGGTGTGACGGTCCATGGCTCAGAACGAACGTGACGCTTTGGCCCTCGCGCACGTCGAAATTGGCGATTGTCGCGTGATCCAAGCCCTCGAGCGGAACTGGACTATACAATGCGACAACCTCGGCACCTGCGATAGCCACGATACCATCCCCGTTCTGCGCGCGGGTCACCCACGGGGTTGTTGAACCGTAATCAAAACGGATTCTCAAGTGCAGCCGCATGGCCACCTGGCCGCTGCGCCCTTCCACGCGCCGAATAATGTGCGAACCCGCCAATCCGAGGGGCATCGCATCGATTACGGCGACTTCGCCGTCGGTGGTGGTGAATACCGTTTCCAGCACAAGCGTCGCACCGCGGTAGTATCGACGCGTGCCGGTCACCGCGTCGACGGGGCCGATAAGCCAATTGCCGTGTCTCGCTTGCCCAAGCAACGCGGAAAAACACGCAGAGGAATCGAAACGAGGCCAGCACAGCCAATCGATCGCGCCGTCTCGCGCGACAAGCGCCGCGGTTTTGAAGTCACCGATGAGAGCGTAATCTGCGATCGGCAAGGGCCCATCGCGAATGGCTGGATTTTTGTCAGTCATTCAAGCGATTGATGTCTGGGACATTGGCGAGCCCGTTTTCCCTGCATCGCGCGAGCCCGCGCAACCACTTGTATCACGCTGGCTTCGAGCCATGAGCGTGATCTGGCAATTGAATATCGCGCCACGCCCGGCCACCGTCGTTTTCGAGCAGGTCATCGGCTGCCGGCGGCCCGACGCCGCCCGAGGCATAGGATGCCAAACTCGCGTCCTCGTTCCGAGCACCGTCCCCCGCCCACGCATCCAGAACCGGTTGCACCACGCTCCACGCCGCTTCCACCATATCGGCGCGATTGAAAAGTGTGGCGTCTCCCACCATAACGTCGTGTATCAGCGTTTCATACCCCACATTCGGTTCCTTGGGGAACCAATCGGCATATGCAAAAGACATCTGCACTGTCGCGAGTTGCACCGAGGGGCCTGGACGCTTGATGTCGAATTGCAGTGCAATACCTTCGTCTGGCGCTATTCGGATGACGAGCCAATTCGGGCGGAGGGCCTCAACCCGCGTACTGCCGAAAGGCGAGAGCGGTGCTGGCTTGAAGCGGATCGCAATTTCAGTCAATCTCTGCTTCAGATGTTTTCCGGTACGCAGATAAAACGGCACACCGGCCCAACGCCAATTGTCTATTTCGACCCGCAGGGCGACATAGGTTTCAGCGCGCGAGTCGGGAGCGACGTTCGGTTCCGAGCGATAGGAAACGGCTGTCTTACCAAGGACTGTGCCGGCCCCGTACTGACCGCGAACGGCGTCTTTCGGCTGTATCGGCGGCATTGCCGCGAAAATTTCCGCCTTTCGGTTTCGGATCCCGTCCGCACTGAAGTTCGCGGGGGGTTCCATTGCCACCATCGCCAACAAGCTGAACACATGGTTCGGCACCATGTCCCGCAGCGCTCCGGTAGCTTCATAGAATGCGCCACGGCCTTCCACGCCCACTGTTTCGGCCACTGTAATCTGCACATGATCGATTCTATCGCGATTCCATAGCGGCTCAAACAATCCGTTAGCAAAACGAAAAGCCATAATATTCTGCACTGTCTCCTTGCCGAGGAAGTGATCGATTCGGAATATCTGATCTTCGTGCAGGACTCGCAGAATGCGGCTATTGAGGGATTTTGCCGATTCCAGATCGTGGCCGAATGGCTTCTCAATCACCACCCGTCGCCAGTGTCTCTTATCGCCCGTATCATCCTCATGTTGATCGACTAGGCCCGCCTGGCCTAGCCGATCTACCACATCGCCGAAGAACCTGTCTGCCACAGCAAGATAAAAGATCGCATTGCCGCCCGTATGATGGCGGCCGCCCGCTTCATCCAGCGCCGTCGCGACCGCGCGATAGAGGTCATCTTGCAACAGGTCGCCTCGGACGTACGACATGCGGGCGGCAAGATCGGCCCATAGAGAATCGTCGATCGAATCGACATCGAATTCAGAGGCTGCATTCCCTATAAAGCTGTCCAACATGGCGCGCAGGTGCTTTGCCCAGCTCTCCGCCGTGCCTTCGGCACGATCCACGCCAATGATAGCGAAATTCTGCGGCAGGATATTGGTGCGCTTCAGATTGTATAGCGCAGGCATCACCAGGCGTTTGGTCAAATCGCCGAACGCACCAAAAATAACGATCGCGCAATCAGCGGCTGGTTGAGGCGCCTGGCGCTCCGGTGCGTGAACGACAGCGGAGGCGCTTTTTTGTGGCGTATGCGGTGCCTCCGGCATAACGGCTACTCTGCCGCCCGTTGCACCGGTGCCCCGGGCGGTTCGGTCGGAACGCCGTGCTCAGATTTCTTCGGCACCCCACCCTCCAACATGCCCTCCGTGTGGCCGCCGAAACCAAACCGCATTGCGGACAGCATCTTTTCCGCGAAAGTGTGAGCTCGACGAGAACGAAAGCGGGTATAAAGTGCGCTGGAAAGAACGTCGGCCGGAACAGCCTCCTCAATTGCGGCCTCAATGGTCCAGCGGCCTTCGCCGCTGTCGTCGACATAGCCGGAGTAGCCTTCGAGGGTTTCGTCAGCCGCGAGCGCCGCGGCAGATAGGTCGAGCAGCCAGGACGAGATTACGCTGCCTCGCCGCCATACCTCGGCAATGTCGGCAAGATCAAGCTCGAATCGTTCATCCGCTTGCAGCGTCGCGGCATTTTTGTTACGCAAGATGTCGAAACCCTCGCCATAGGCCTGCATCAGCCCGTACTCAATGCCATTATGCACCATCTTCACAAAATGGCCTGCCCCGTTCGGGCCGGCATGTATGTAGCCGCGCTCGGCACGGCTATCCTTTCCGTCGCGCCCGGTTGTAAGTGGTATCGAGCCAACGCCTGGCGCTAATGTATCGAAAATCGGGTCCAGATGATCAACCGCAGCCTTGTCGCCGCCGATCATCATGCAATAGCCACGCTCAAGGCCCCAGACGCCGCCTGAGGTTCCGACATCGACATAGTGTATGCCACTCTGGCGCAGGGCAGCGGCACGCCGAATGTCATCCTTGTAGTAAGTGTTGCCACCGTCGATGATGATGTCGTCTCGTGCCAATATTTTACCCAGCAACGCCACCGTCTGTTCCGTAATGTGACCGGAAGGCAACATGACCCATATGGCGCGCGGGCCCGCTCCGAGGGCTGACGGCATATCCTCGATCGTGCGGGCCGTCTTGGCGCCGTCCTTGGCCACCGCCGCCACCGCCTCCGCGTTTGTATCGAATACCACGCAATGGTGGCCGGCTCGCATTAACCGCCGCGCGATCCCGGCGCCCATCCGCCCTAAACCGATAATGCCGAGGGTTTGGGGTGCTGGATTACTCATCTTGGAACTCCATGCGGAGAGCAGAAGGCCCGGCTCCCCATTCAGCGCTGCAACGAACCAAACTACTATCTATTCCGCCGCCTGCCGCACCCGGTGCGTGGCGACCTGCTCCTCGGCTGCCTTGGCGACCTTTTCCGGCGTGAATCCGAATTTGTCGAGGAGCATCTTCAACGGTGCGGAAGCCCCGAAAGTGCGCATGCCAATGATCGTTCCCTGCATACCGACATAACGCTCCCAGCCTAGCGTCGCCGCCTGCTCAACCGCAACCCGCGCCAAAACGTCCGGCGGCAAAACCGAGCGACGATACCCTTCGTCCTGCCGCTCGAACAGCTCCCAGCAAGGCATCGATACAACACGTGCGCGCACGCCGGCCCGTTGCAGATTCTCCCATGCCTTCATGCATAAGCTGACTTCACTGCCAGTACCAATGAGTATCACCTCCGGCCGGCCGCCCTCTGCATCCGCGAGGGTGTATGCACCACGCGCCAATCCTGATGCAGAACCAAAACGCTGCCGGTCGAATGTGGGCAACGGCTGCCTGCTCAAAACGAGGTTCGCCGGTTCATGCTTGTGCTGCAACAGATATCGCCACGCCTCCGCCACTTCGTTTGCATCCGCGGGCCGGATCGTAAGCATCCCTGGAATCGCGCGCAGCGAAGCGAGTTGTTCGATTGGCTGGTGTGTCGGTCCGTCCTCGCCAACGCCGATGCTGTCGTGGGTAAAAATCCAGATGCAGGGCAGTTCCATAATCGATGAGAGCCGCACCGGTGTCCGCATATAATCGGAGAAAATCAAAAAGCCCGAGCCATAAGGGCGGAGTTTGGACAGCGCCATGCCGTTGACAATGCCCCCCATCGCATGCTCGCGGACACCGAAATGAAGATTGCGCCCGCCATACTGGTGCGCCTCGAAACTGTCTGCCCCCTTGATGTCGGACTTGGTGGAAGGCGACAAATCGGCAGCGCCCCCAATCAGCCACGGCACCTGCGCTACAAGGGCATTTAGAACCTTGCCGGAACTATCCCGGCTCGCCAGGCCCTTTTCATCCGCGGGGAAAGTCGGGATTGATTTTTCCCAATCGGGCGGCAAGGCGCGTTGTTGCATTAGCTCAAAGTCGCGCGCAAGCTCCGGATAGGCTTCCGCGTAGGACTTCAACATTGACTTCCAGGTGGCATTCAGCGCGGCGCCGCGCGCCCCGACGCCGTGCGCAAAATGCTCGTATACACCGGGTGGCACGAGAAACTTGGCGTCTTCAGGCCATCCGTAGAAGCGCTTCGCGGCGCGCACTTCGTCTTCGCCCAGCGGTTCGCCGTGCGCCTCGCGTGTATCCTGTTTGTGCGGAGCGCCGTAGCCAATATGGCTTTCCACAATGATGAGGGTGGGCCGCCCGATTTCGCCGACCGCCTCATCCATGGCGCGGGCCGCGGCCGCGGTGTCATTGGCATCGCGCAACCGCAGGACATTCCAGCCGTAGGCGAGAAAGCGCGTTCCGACGTCCTCGCTGAACGCGAGTGATGTCGATCCTTCGATCGATATGCGGTTGCTGTCATAAATCCAGCAAAGGTTCGACAGCCGCAGGTGCCCCGCAAGTGAAGCCGCTTCACCGGAAATGCCCTCCATCATGTCGCCGTCGCCACACAGCACCCAAATACGGTGGTCGACTATGGGATAATCCGGACGGTTGAAATAGTTCGCCAGATATCGCTCTGCAATCGCCATCCCGACACTGTTAGCGACCCCTTGGCCGAGTGGCCCGGTTGTGGTTTCGACTCCGGAGGTGAGATGGTATTCGGGGTGCCCGGGCGTGCTGCTGTCGAGTTGACGAAACTTCTTGATATCGTCGAGCGTCACGGTTGGCCGGCCGACCGGCTGATAATTCTTGTCAACAGCCGCCGTGCGCGTGAGGTGAAGCAGCGCATACAATAGCATAGATGCGTGACCGACCGACAACACAAATCGGTCGCGGTTCGGCCATGTCGGGTCGGTCGGATCGAACCGCAACTTGCTGTTCCACACGGTGTAGGCAACAGGCGCCAGGCCCATCGGCGTGCCGGGATGACCGGACTGGGCTTGCTGCACCGCGTCGATTGCGAGCGTGCGAATAGTATTGATGCAGAGCTGGTCTATATCCGACATGTTTGCCCCGCGGCTGTGATGCTGCCGGCGCGAATGCCAGCGAATTGGAAGGTAACAGCAATATCGTCCCGAACGGACGCCGGTCTGGTCCTACGGGCGCAAGCAATGCGTTGCCCGGTCCCCAAACGCCGCGCGACCTCGTTGGTTGCCAGTTTTATGCCATGTATGGGGCCGGCTCAACAATACCAGGCATTGCTACCGTTTTCGCGCGCGCCTTGACGGATCTACCCTGCATTGGTCCGATGGGTCAGTTGACGACATTAAGCGGTAGAGGCGGGTTTGAGCAGTAAGTCATCTCTCCTGGCGACAGCGGAGGGCCGCCGGCTGGCGGCGACGGCTCGGGGCGTCGGGTGGCGTCGTTGGGGCCCATATGTCAGCGAGCGGCAGTGGGGAACCGTGCGTGAGGATTACAGCGCGGACGGCAACGCCTGGGAGTATATTCCGCACGACCACGCGCGCAGCCGCGCCTACAGGTGGGGTGAGGACGGCCTGGCTGGTTTTGGCGATGAACGATTGCGCTGGTGCCTTGGCTTAGCCTTATGGAACGAAAATGATCCTATCCTGAAGGAACGGCTGTTTGGATTGACCAACGCGGAGGGCAACCACGGCGAAGATGTCAAGGAGCATTATTGCTACATCGACGCAACGCCCACGCATTCCTACAACATGATGGTATATCGTTATCCGCACGCCGCATTTCCTTATGATGCCCTGCTTGCCGAAAACCGATCCCGCGGCCCGGGTGCTCCGGAATTTGAAATATACGATACGGGGATATTCTCCGATGACGCTTATTTCGACGTCACGGTAGAATACGCCAAGGCGGACACGGACGATATATTGATGCGGGTCAGCGCGCAAAATTGTGGCCATTCGGCTGCAGTTTTGCAACTGCTCCCGCAATTTTGGGCACGAAATAACTGGGTTTGGTCCGGTCAGGCCAGGCAGGCCCGTATTCGCGCTCACACGCCCGGTTGTCTCAATGCGTTTCACCCTGGCATGGCGGACATGCGCCTTGAATTCGGGGCGGCAGATGCCGTGCTATTCTGTGAAAATGAAACAAACGTGCGTCGCCTCTTCGGCGAGCAGGCGCCCGGGCCGTTCAAGGACGGGATCAACGATGCTGTCGTGCGCGGTGATTCGAGCGCCGTTGACCGATCAGAAGGCAGCAAGGTGGCTCTGCAACGGCGCGTGGTTCTGGCGCCGGGAGAGACGGTGACCACCCGGGTGCGCCTGCGTCCGGCGGACGGCGATACAGGTTCGGCGTTCGACAGCTTTGATGCAGTCATGTCGCGCCGCATCGAGGAGGCGGACGAATTCTATGAAGCGTTGCATGCAGGATCAGACGACGCTGGGAAGACGCCCGATCCTGAGATGAGGCTGGTGCACCGGCGCGCCTATGCCGGGCTGCTGTGGTCCAAACAATTTTATTATTTTGATGTGGCGCGTTGGTTGGCGGGCGATCCGGCGCAACCCAAGCCGCCTGGCTCGAGGACGCGTGACGAAGGCTGGCAACATCTGAATGCAAACGAAATCGTAGCCATGCCAGACAAATGGGAATACCCCTGGTTTGCCGCCTGGGACCTGGCATTTCAATGCATAGCAATCGCGAAGATTGATGCCGAATTTGCCAAGGCGCAATTGATATTGTTGACGCGCGACTGGTACATGCACCCGAACGGCCAGTTGCCAGCGTACGAATGGTCGTTCGACGATGTCGATCCGCCGCTGCATGCCTACGCGACCTGGCAGGTGTACCAAACCGACCGCGCCCTGACAGGCAGCCCGGACCGGCTTTTTCTCGCCCACATGTTTCACCGCTTACTGTTGAATTTCACCTGGTGGGTGAACCGGGAGGATCGCGATGGCCGAAATGTTTTCCAGGGTGGCTTTCTGGGGCTCGACAATATCGAAATCTTCGACCGGTCGAAGCCATTGCCGACAGGCGGCACAATCGACCAGGCCGACGGAACAGCCTGGATGGCGATGTATGCCCTGAACATGATGCGAATCGCGATAGAGTTGGCGTTTGCAGATCCGGTATATGAGGACATGGCATCGAAATTTTTCGAACATTTTTTGTCGATTGCCGGCGCCATCGCGGATATTGGTGGCAGTGGCGCCGGGCTGTGGGACGAGGCGGACGGATTCTTTTACGATGTACTCGATCTTCCCGATGGCCGCCATATCAGCCTGAAATTGCGGTCCATCGTCGGCATTATCCCGATGTTCGCGGTGGAGGTTCTAAACTCCGAAGTCTTCGACAGGTTGCCGCAATTCGCTGCGCGGACAAGGTGGTTCCTGGAACACCGCCCCGAACTCGCCGCACTTGTTTCGTATTGGACCGTTCCCGGAAAAGGCGAAAGCCGGCTGCTTTCCCTGTTGCGCGGCCATCGGTTGAAATGCTTGCTGAGGCGCATTCTGGACACCGATGAATTTCTCTCGCCATTCGGTGTCCGGTCGTTGTCACGGGCCTATGCAAAACCGTACCTTCTCGAATTCGACGGACTTTGTTTTAGTATCGGATACGAGCCGGGGGAGGCGCAGGGTCGGATGTATGGCGGCAATTCAAACTGGCGAGGTCCGGTTTGGATACCGATAAATTTCATGCTGATCAGCGCACTGCGTGCTTTCCACAGCTACTATGGCGATGATTTTCGCGTTGAGTGCCCATTTGGCTCGGGCCAAGATTTGACCCTGCGCGAAACCGCGGATCACCTGTCAGCGCGGCTGACAAGTTTGTTTCGACGTGATGCAAATGGAAAACGCCCATTTTGTGGCGAGGGTCCCTCGGCCTGCATCCGCGCGGATGACATCCTGTTCCATGAATATTTTCACGGGGAAACCGGGCAGGGGCTCGGTGCCTCACATCAGACAGGTTGGACAGCACTGGTTGTTTGTCTATAAATAAACCTGCGTCTGACGCGTGCGCGGTGCAGCGTCGCCTCGGCACCGATCGCGCCCGCAATCCCCAATAGCCCGGTTCATGCGTCAAACGCGAAAAAAGAACGGCTTCCTTACTTCGGTGAATGCCCTAATATGCACGCATGAAGTTCCTCCCGCTCGCCTTCCTCCTGCTCGCAACCAGCGCCCGGGCTGCCGACTACGGCGCCTACCTCACCAGCCAGTTCGCCCTGAGCCAGGGCGATATCGATCTAGCGGCCAGCCAAATCCTGACAGCGCTCGGCTCCGATCCCACCAACCCGGCCCTCGAAAAGGACGCGTTCGCCCTCAGCCTCCTCGCCGGCCGCAAGGAAGCCGAAATCATCGCGCCCAAACTGCCCGACAACACCATCGCCCAGTTGCTACTGGCCGACGTGAATGGCCGCAACGGCGACTGGGTCCGCGCCGAGCTTGCCTACGCCGAACTCCCGCATGACCCGGTCATGGACGGCCTCCGTCCTCTCCTCCTGGCCTGGTCGCAACAGGCGCAAGGCCTCACCGACCGCGCGCTCGACACGCTGCAGACTGGCATCAACAGTGGTCACCTTGCCGCCTTCTACCTGCTGCACGCCGCCCTCATCGCCGATGTCTCGCACCGCGACGGCCTGGCCGACCGCCTCTACGGCGCCCTGCAGAAGGAACTTACCGAGCCGAACCTCCGCCTCGCCCAAATGGTCGCAAGCTGGCAAGCCCGCAGCGGACATATGGACGCCGCCCGCAAGACCATCCTTTCCCTCGCTCAGGACGACTCGGACATCGGCCTCGCCATGCCCGGCCTGCTGGCACAAATCGCCAAACCCCAGGTGATGGACGCGCGCCAGGGCATCGCGGAGGCCTACACAGGCATGGCCGGCGCGCTGCGGCAGGAAAACCAGGCCGCCGTCGCCCCCCTGCTCCTGCATCTGGGCCTGCTGCTGCAGCCGGATCTCACCGAAGCCCACCTGGTCGCCGCCGACCTCGACGCAGCGCAGAATCATTTCGCCGAAGCGGCCGCCGATTTGCGCCTCGTGTCGCCTGAGGACCCGCTGGCCGGCGTGGTGCAACTGCACTTGGCAACCTACGAAGCCCGCCTTGGCCAGTCCGCCGAAGCGGTCGCCCAGCTACAGGCCCTGGCAAAATCCTACCCCGACCACCCGAACCCGCTCTCCCGCCTCGGCGACACCTACGCCGGCGAAAGCAAATATGCCGACGCGATCGCCGCCTACAGCGGCGCGATCGCCCGCCTCACCCACCCCAAAAAATCCGATTGGTCCCTGTTCTACGCCCGCGGCGCCTCCTACGAGCGCGTCCACGATTGGCCCCGCGCCGAGGCGGACATGCACACCGCGTTGAAACTGTCTCCCGACCAGCCTGCGGTGCTGAACTTCCTCGGATTCTCCTGGACTGAGCAAAACCGCAACCTCCCCGAAGCACGCGACATGATCCAGCGCGCCCTCGATCAGCGCCCGAACGATGGCGCCATCGTGGACAGCCTCGGCTGGGTCGATCTGCGACTGGGTGACGTCCGCCGCGCCGTTCAGCTCCTCCAGCAGGCCGCCGAACTGGCCCCGACCGACCCCACCATCACCGGCCATCTCGGCGACGCCTACTGGGAAGCCGGCCGCCACATCGAAGCCGAGGACCAGTGGCGCCGCGCTCTCGTGCTGAAGCCCGACACCGACGAAACCGCCCGCATCGAATCCCGCCTGAAAAGCGTCAGCGTCCCTTGATCGACGCCATCCCGGACGGGATGCCGTTCAATCCCACTTCCTACTGGCCCGTATCTGCCGGGGCGGGTCAATGAACTTAACAGAAAGGCCAGCAGTTCTTTTTTGAAAAAAAGAACCAAAGAACTTTTGCCAATTACAAAGACCGCGCCTTGATCGATTCGCGCAGTGGCATCGAGTTAGGCCACGCTAAGATAAATCTTTTCCTGCATGTCACTGGCCGTCGCGCCGACGGCTATCACCTGCTCGACAGTCTGGTCATTTTCGCCGGCGCCGCTGACATCCTGCATGCCGCCCCGGCCGACAATCTCGAACTCTCGATCAACGGCCCATTCGGCACCGCCCTCTCGCCAGAACCTGACAACCTGGTGCTTCGCGCCGCCCGAATCCTCGGTATCCCGAAGGGCGCCCACCTTACGCTCGAGAAAAACCTTCCAGTCGCCTCCGGCATCGGCGGCGGCTCGGCCGACGCCGCCGCCACCCTGCGCCTGCTGCCTCGCCTCTGGGGCACCCAGGCCGCCTCACCCGCGCACGCGCTATCCCTCGGCGCCGACGTCCCCGTATGCCTCGCGTCAACCCCTTGCCGCATGGCCGGCATCGGCGAAATCCTCACGCCCGCGCCGAATCTGCCGCCTTTTGGCATCGTGCTACTCAACCCCGGTGTTGCTGTCGCCACCGCCGCCATCTTCCGCGCCCGCACCGGCGCCTTCTCCCCCGCGCCCAACCTGCCGTCCGCATGGCGAACCGCCGCCGCCATGGCCGCCGACCTGACGATCCTCCAAAACGATCTCGAGCACACAGCCATCGCGCTATGCCCCCCGATCGCCGACGCCCTGTCCGCCCTCCACGCCACTCCCGGCTGCCTCCTGGCCCGCATGAGCGGCTCCGGCGCCACCTGCTTCGCCCTCTACGACACTCCCGCCCAGGCCGAATCCGTCGCCCGCCACCTCACCCGCCCCGGCTGGTGGTCCTGGGCCGGCGCCCCAAAGCCGTTCACTCACCCCCTATAGGCTCATCGCCCCGCCTTCGCGGGAGAGGAAGGGGGCCGGCACGATGCGGCGGGGAGGTGAGGGTGCAAGGCGGGGGGATCCGACCTCTTGGCCATTGCTAAACATGTTGCCTGCCATGGTTTGCCCCGGCCACGATCTGCTCTACACACGCGCCGCGCATGGGGCGTCGCCAAGCGGTAAGGCACCGGATTTTGATTCCGGCATTCGGAGGTTCGAATCCTCCCGCCCCAGCCAAGTGTTGCTTAGTCTTTGAAATAATTAAATTTTTTTAAACGCGGTTGGAATCGGCCCCGAGAAGCCGGTGGCGCGAGGCTGATACAGATGCTCCGCGAACAGAAAGCTAGTGGTTAAAATCATACAAAGAGTCCGGCGACACCGGGTAAAGGCAATAAAGGAAGCAGTTCTTTTTTGAAAAAAAGAACCAAAAAACTTTTACTTTGTTGGTTGACGCGGTGAGCATGCCTGCCGCGTACAGAAGAGAGCAAAAGTTTTTTAGTTCCTTTTTTCAAAAAAGAACTGCTTCCTTCATGCTTGCTTTTGACTTCGTTGCGCTTAGCTGCATCACTTTGAGCGGGTACCAAGCGTAGGATTCGATCCACGAGAGTGGCAAGCCGGATGCCGGTGGTGATGCACCAACTTGCCACACAGGGTGTAACACTTGCCTGCCGGCCAGCAACTCTTTCGCCGCGGCGACCTCTATTGTGAGCGAAAGCGTTTGACGACCGCGGAAAGCCGTCCTGCCATTTTTCAGGCTGACACCGCGGGCCAGGCTATCCGCACCGCAACTGCAACGGTGCCGGATACCGGCGTGTCGACGCACCGGCCTTCAGCACCTGCCCGGGCACGTCGTGGCCGACTAGCTCCGGCAGGTTTGCCGCAGCACCAAGCAAGCTTGGCAAGTCTACGCCGGTTTCGATCGCCATGGCACCGAACATATGCACCAGATCCTCGGTGCAGATATTACCGCTGGCGCCAGGCGCGAACGGACACCCGCCGAGCCCGCCCAGCGACGCGTCGAAATGCACAATTCCGGCGCGCAGGGCTGCAAACGCATTGGCAAGGCCCATGCCGCGTGTATTGTGAAAATGCGCGGTAAACCGAACCGCGGGCCAGTTGGCCTGCGCCGTCAGGAAGATCCTCTCAACCTGCAACGGATTGGCCATGCCCGTTGTGTCGCACAGCGTGATGCGGACAACGCCCAGCTCCAGTACTCGTCCGATCAGGTCGAACAGCCGGCGTTCAGGCACGGGGCCCTCGAACGGGCAGCCAAAAGCAGTCGAAATAGACACGTTCACCGCCGCGTGCGAGCTGGCAAGCGCCACCATCTCGGGCAAATGCACGAGCGATTCTTCCGGGGTCATGCGCAAATTGGCGCGGCCATGCGAGTCACTGGCCGACATGACAAGATTGATTTCGTCTACGTGCTGCGCCAGCGCGCGCTCACACCCGCGGACATTTGGAACCAGCACGGCATACTCGACCCCCGGCACCCGCGAGACGCCCTCCATCACCTCCCGCGCATCAGCCAGCGCCGGGATCGCCTTGGCGGACGAGAACGACGTCGCCTCAATCTTGGTCAGGCCGGTGCGCGCGAGCAGGTTGATGAACGCGATCTTCCGATCCGTCGGAATAAATCGCGCTTCCATCTGAAAACCGTCCCGGGGCGCGACTTCGTGAATGAAAACGCGCTGCGGCAGCAAACTGTTCATCCTGCAACGACCGGGTCCATGGATACGACAATGCCGCCTGCCGCGCGGGCCACTCGCCAGCCGATGCAGCCCCCCGTCACCCGATCAATCAAGCGCATCATACCCCAAGATCACCAGTTCGCGCGAGATCGCGCTCGGCCCAGAAGATCAACGCGACCCGACGCACGGCCGCCTTTGTTTAACAGTGCATGATTATACCCTGCGCGGGTATCCCTGGCAAGCATGGGCGCTTAACGGCCAGATCCGGCCGACAGCGACGGCGTAAACAAACAGTGATTTGTACTTGCGTGCGGAGGATTCATGTGCGACCTGATGGATTGCACGGTAGCTGCAGCGCGTGCAGAAATAGCATTGGTACACGGCATCGTCACGCCGCCGGCAAATCGACCCGGTGAACGAAACGCTTTTGCTGGGCGGGCGAGACGGAGCGTGGCGCCATCCAGGACGCTGCGGCGGATCTGCGCACTAACCGCAAATCCCGCCGCTATTTGACCGATCGGGAGGATGATGAAAGATGGACGGGGCATACCTGTTCGAAGGGGTCTTCCGGCAGACGGCATGGGTCACCAACGACATGGACGTGGCGATCAGAATGTTCGCGCAGGATTACGGCGTGATAAATTGGTACCGTTCGCAAAATTTGACGCTGCAGACGGGACCCGGCGAGTTTGCGCAGGCCCATGTGGCGTTGGCCAAACGTGGCAGATCCGAACTGGAACTGATCCAGCCGCTTGGCGGCGCGGACCGGGTCTACGCCCAGGGGTTGAAATCGCCGAAGGAAGGATTTCAAATGTCTTTTCATCACCTCTGCTACATGCTGCCAACTATTGAGGCGCTCGAAAACGTGCGGCAAGCAGCGCTTGCGCGCGGGCGCGCCATCGTTTTGTCAGGTTCCTCGGAAAAGGGATCGACATACTTCTATACGGACGACCGGGCGGCGCTCGGCCACCTTGTCGAATACATTTATTGCCCACAGCATTACTATGACCGGCTGGAGACCATTATTCCGGTGAATTGAATCGTCTTGCCGCGGGACTAGGCGCGGCGATGGGCAGCGCCCGGAAGACAATATGATCACGTATCGGTTTCTACATCTGGAATGAAGGAAACGGCCAGTGCAAACGAGGGCACTTGACGACGCGAAGGGCGCGAGGACGCTGCACATTCGGCGGCGTGGGCTGCAACGCGCCGCGCCTGGAAATCCGAAGGCCCATCTGGTTCACGCAAAGTGATGCGTGAACTCAGATTTGACGGCCAAGCCGTTATCGTTACTGGTGCGGCCAGGGGCCTTGGCCTTTCCTATGCGCGCCTGCTGGCGGCGCGCGGCGCGAATGTTGTGATCAACGACCTGGGTGTGGCGTTGGACGGAACCGGAGCATCGGACGGCCCGGCCCGGGAAGCCACCGAGCAAATCCGCAGTGAAGGCGGCCATGCCATTGCGGACGCATCCGATGTCGCCACGGAACAGGGCGCGCACGCGGTTGTGGATTCCTGCCTGCGTGCCTGGGGCCGGGTTGACGCGGTGATTAACAATGCCGGCAACTTCCTCGGCCAGAGGCCTTTGCAAGATGTAACATTCGACGATTTCGCCTCGCTGTGGCGCGTGCACATGGGAAGCACTTATTACGTCTGCCAGGCCGTACTGCCGCTGTTCCAACGTGCGGGCGCCGGCCGAATCGTCAACAGTTCGTCGAACCAGGCGCTGTACGGTGCGCCCGGCAGTGCGGATTACGCCGCCGCAAAGGGCGCGGTGATGGCGTTCACACTGTCGCTGGCGGCGGCCACGCGCGGTACCAACATCCGCGTCAATCTGATCGGCCCCGGCGCCTACACCCGCATGGTAAGTGTTGACGTGCGGACCGCGGAATTTACCCGCAAGTTGGAAACCGGACTGGCCGCGGACCTCGCGGCACCGGCCGCTGTCTGGCTCTGCCACCCTGACTGCACGAGTCACGGGGAGGTCTTCGAGGCCTATGCTGGCCGTTTCACTCGCGTTGTGATCGGCGAGTTGCCGGGTTTCTGGGATTTCGCGCCGACGCTTGAATCGGTTTCCAGCGGCTTGCAGTCTCTGGAGAGTGACTTGCCGATTTGGCGGGCCGCCGATGCCTCGGGCATGGCCTGGCGCGTGCTCACTGAAGCCGATTCCCACAGGATATAACGGGGCATAAAAGCAAAGAATCGATGCAAAATAACAGTGTAGAATACGCCAGGGTTGTCAGGTTTCTCGAACACGGAACGCACGCAGTCTGGCCGCTTATCGCCGATTTTGGCGGCATTACGGGCTGGATCGATGGTGTATCAGCCTGCCATGTCACCGGCGACGGCGTGGGCGCTATCCGTACGGTTTCGATCCGGGGGCGCCAGGTGCGCGAGCGCCTGCATATATCCGACCGCGCGCGGGGCGTGTTGGCGTATCAGATCCTGCCGCCGCATAGCCTGCCTGCCAGCGACATTCTCTCAACCATTGAATTGTTCGGAGTGCCGCCTCGCAGCACACGAATTGTGTGGCGATCTGAAGCGGTGCTCGGCACTGATGCGCAAACTCTTCGCGCGGCCATCGAACCGTTCTTTTCGGCTTCATTGACTAACCTGCAACGTCTGCTCGATCAGGCGGTCTGATGCCCGCCGCGCCCCTCCACGCCCGGGCACGCCGTGCAAGGCTGCAAATAATCGTCGGGCCAGGGCCCGACGCAGGCCTTGGCGATGTCGGACGACCATGTTAAGCGTACAGCGTTAGGCAAACCGAACCGGACGCAGGCGAGCGGGCCCGGCTGCAGATCGCCGGCAGCCCGGATGTTCGCAGCGGCATGGCGGTTTAGGGTGATATGAACGTGAAACGGGAGATTCGGCGTGACTGAACACGATGTGACCGAAGTCAGTTTCAACCATCATGTCGTCGAGACGATGCAGGACCCCTATGCGGTGTTCAGCTTCGTGCGCTCCAGATGCCCGCTTGGGCATTCGGATGCGCTCGGGGGTTTCTATTTCCCAACCACGTACGAGGGCGTGAAGCGCGGCTTCCAGGATTTCCGCACCTTTACCTCAACCGAAGGATCGGGCCTGCCACCGCAGGTGACCCATTTGCTGCCCGTCGAACTCGACCCGCCGCAGCATACGCGGTGGCGCCGCGTGCTGGACAAGTTTTTCACGCCGGAAGCGGCAGAGCAAGATAGGCCGCGTATCCAGGCGATCGCAGATCGGCTGATCGACGCGTTTATTGCGCGCGGTTGTGCCGATGCAGTCAACGAATTCACGCGGCCGCTGCTGGCCGAAACGATGCTGCCTATCCTGGGCGTTCCGGCGCAAGACCGTGCTATGCTGATGGGCAAGCTGATGTGGATGGTTTTCAACCGCATGAATGACCAGGAAGGGTGGGTCGCGCATTATGTGGAGGTGGAACAATATCTGACGGGGCTCGTCGGCAAGCGGCGGACGGAGCCGCGGCAGGCTGATCTTCTGCAATGCCTGGTCGACGAAGAATTCGACGGGCGCAGGCTGACGGACGGCGAAGGCTATCGTGTTATCCTGGTCACCTTGTTCGGTTCGCTGGATTCCACCAGTTCGGCGATGAGCGGCGCGCTCCACCACCTCGGCCAGACTCCGCGCGACAAGGAACGCCTGCAAAACGGAGAAGTGCCTTGGAAAATGGCGTTGGAAGAGTTCCTGCGTTATACATCGCCGATTCAATTGTTGCGACGGACAGTGAAGAAGCCTACGGAAATCGACGGTGGCGCTTTGGCGCCGGGTGATGTCGTGGCGCTGCTTTGCGGTGCCGCAAATCATGATCCAGGAAAATTTGCCGATCCGGAGAAGTGCATCATCGACCGCGACGCACGTGACCACTTGGCATTCGGTACCGGCGGCCATGTCTGCATCGGCCGGCACTTCGCACGGATCATGCTGGAGACGTGCCTTAAGACCATGCTGCGCCGGGCGCCGGATTTCACCGTGGACAAGGACTTCGTTCCGCAATACACGTGCAGTGAAGCGCGTGCCCTGACAGCGCTGCCGATAATGTTCACGCCGGCTGCTGTCACTACAAACTAGTGGACAGAAGAAGCAACGAATCAAGCGGTTCTCTCTTGAAAAAAAGAACCAAAAAACTCTTGCCTATCGCCGGGAGCGCCCTTTTTCGACCCCCAGGTCAAACACGATAGCCGGCGGCCTTGGGCGTATATTTGCTGCTGGCGCGGGGATCAAAATAGTCTCGCCAATGCGTGATCAGGCCGTGCTCCACGTGAAAGGCGCCCATGACCGGAATCGACAATTCGCCGTCACTACGAACGAATTTGTCGATGCGTTCTGTGAGCACGATATTGCCCTTCGTCGCGATATTCAGGAGGGTCCATTCAACGGCTTCAACCGACCAGGAGTCAAGAAACGCGCGGGCGGCGACGCGGCCGATAATTGGCGCATAAGGCATGTTATGGTAGAAAATATCCTCGGCCATCAGGGCGTGAACATGATCGAAATCCATCCGGTTCCAGGCGTCAACGAAAGAAATAACGATCTGTTCTGGATCCAGCATCGCACGATCTGGCTTTCCGTTTTTGTTGCGGGCAGACGCGGCAACGAAGGGCACGCGCACCTCGCACCGTACCGAGATGTTAAGCCGGTTTGCCGCGGCACTGCAAGCTTTGGGAGGAAAGCATGAATCTCGCCGGCAAGATCGCGATCGTCACCGGGGGAAGTACGGGCATCGGCGCCGCTACGTCCCGCAAGCTCGCCGGCGAGGGCGCGCATGTGGTGATAACGTCGGAACAACCCGTGCCTACGATGCAGGCGCTATGTGACGAGATTGCCGCGTCCGGTGGCTCGGCCAGTGCCGCGCGCTGTGATATTACCGACCGCAAAGCTATCGTCGCGCTGATTGCCGGCGTTGAGCAAGATTACGGCAAGCTTGACATCGTCGTGCAATCGGCGGGTGTGTGCTTCAGCGGCGCGCTCGAGGAAATGCCCGCCGCGCAGATCGAAATAATGTTTGCGGTGAACGCCGTTGGGCCGATCATGGTGATTCAGCAGGCGATCCCGGCCATGCGGCGGGCAGGCGGTGGCGCTATCGTGAATATCTCGTCCGGGGCCGCGGTTCTCGGCGTCAACCAATTCGCGGTCTATGCTGCTACCAAGGCGGCGATCCAGCACTTCACGCGCACCTTGGCGCCGGAGCTACGGCGGTCATCGATCCGGGTTAATTCGATCGGACCAGGATCGGTGCGCACGCCAATGCTGGGCTTCACGGATTCGGAACTCACGGAGGCCCAGCTTGCTTCGTTGGCCAAGCGTGCCGCCGGCAGCGTCAGCCCATATGGCAACGTGATGATGGAGCCCGGCGATATCGCCGAGCTAGTGCTCTTTCTGGTTTCCGATGCGTCTCGCGCGTTGCAAGGGTCGTTTCTGCTCGCCGACCAGGGCGTTACCGCCGCAATGATGCCGCCGGGCTAGGTCGGCAAGGAAGAATGTTCTTTCTTGGAAAAAAGATCCGATGAGCGTCGGTCTGCTGGGTTAAGCGTCGCTTCAAATGGGTATTCGTCGCATGGCGCGGCGAGCGAGAAGTAGTGTTTTGCTTCTTTTTTCAAAAAAGAAGGCCTTTCCTTCCGT
>Ga0116226_10000745_pt1 | contig 27848 bp, 21 predicted proteins | sample S1TSphfallax_FD_89692 | JGI IMG/M metagenome (GOLD analysis project Ga0116226, IMG submission 89692) | Host-associated microbial communities from peat moss isolated from Minnesota, USA - S1T2_Fa - Sphagnum fallax MG | ecosystem: Host-associated > Plants > Peat moss > Unclassified | place: USA... | reverse complement strand
TAAATGACATTCATAAATCTTATAAATATTCAACATGTATCAAATTGGAAACACATGATGGTTAGCGTAGGGAAGCCCAAGTATATACTTCAGTTATGCCAGGAATGTTTCTATAGTGAACTCTGCATGACCCTAGAATGTAGGGATATCAAACTTTTCGCCCATTTTTTAGTGCATCACATCGACACGATGTCTCTAAGCAAAGGGCTGGTTGTGTGTGAGGCACCTTGTGATCACTTCTTACATCTTAACATTGTCTGGATACGGATCACAAGGGTTATAGTATTAGTTTAGAAAATATACACAAATTGGTATACGATAGAGATATCCATAAAGTCACCCTGTCTTTGGGCCTCCTTTCACCCCGCCTAACCCCTCTTTTAGTGGTATACATAAAGTAAGGAAATTTTATTAAATGTCAGTTTGAAATGCTTCAACTCAGTACGAAATGCTGAATCTCAGCATTTAATGCACAAGGTTCGAGAGAAATTATAGTAGCTGTAAAGATAGGAGCAGTGAAAATATATGGAGCAGCAGTGCAAGCGCTCAGGAAAACAGAAAGACAGTATGAAACGCAAGGACCATCAAAATTGATGGTTTTTGAGTTTCCCACCCCCACCCCCCCCCTCTTGAATGGTAAAGTACTATTTTGCATGTTGTTGTGGCATCGTGTATGACCAAACTCAGGGTACTGGTGCTGTCTTTTCCTGACTTTACCGATATCTCTAATGTATATGAAATAACCTTCTGGCTGGGGTTATTCCACTTTTGTAGTCCTCAAATTTCAAAAGAACAAGTTCTTTATAAAGGGGAAAGAATAGTTTTGAGGCTCTTCCTGGAGCCTGGGGCCCAGCCTGCTGCCACAGAATCTAGGAAGAGCCGGCAAGCTGTTCCTTGCCCCATACATAGGTGTGCCCACAAGACTGCACTACCATCTAGTCTTAGGCCCATTTTTTGGGGAATGGCCCACACTAGGGTGGTACCCTCGTCAAATCCAAAGATTATAACATCTTGGAAATTAAGAGCCGGGACCAAAGATGAAGCTGGGAAAATCATGGATTTAATATAACTAGCAAATTCCTGGGGAAGTTAATTCCATACACAAGAATCCCAAACAATTGTCAATATAGAAGCCTTCTTAGAGCATCTTTGGCGGTTTGCGGTTTGTGATCCTGCACAGTAAAAATAGATGAAGAAAACTGAACATATGCCAGTTTGACTGAGCAAAATAGTTTTGGGTCAGCATAATTGTGCAAGTTGACACCGCTGGTAAAAGGCTCAGCACGAATATGCACCTGTTAAAAAGAGTGTAATATATATGATCTAACTGCTGCTCAGTGTTTGTGATTAGCCCATCATAATGATTGGTCCAGGTGGTATGCTACCAGTAGTCCCCCACCTATTTGCTGTCCCAGTTTCAGTTTTATTGGTGGGCTTGCAAAAGAGTACATAACTCAACTTGGATGTGAAAAGTAGCTGGAGATGCTTGTAGTCGTTAACGAGTGTTGGGCAGAAACAGGACCACCGGACTGTTATCAGGGTGATTTTTAAGATTCATAGCTTTGGGTCTCAAAACATCAGCGATCTGATTCTAGTATATAACCTTGGTTCTCCAGTAAAAATTAAAAGGATCAAGTCGCTGGCCAGAAAACTGCTGGTTCTTTCATGAAAATTGCAGGTTTTTTAAGGGTCTTGAAATAAGCAGGACCAATGGCTATTCGATTCTGTCCGAAATATTTAGAAAGAAAACCAGAATTCATCCATGATTCCTTGAAAATTCAAATAACCACACCACACTACTTTGAATTGTCACAGCACACACCAGATTGATAGAGATATCAGTAAAGTCATGGTATCATTAGGCCCTAGTTTGACCTTCTAATCCTTGTTTCATCCTCAATTCAAGTGTAGTTGTAAAGTGAGCAAAATTGGGTACTGTTTCATGAAACTGGGTATCAGTCCAGAAGATTGACAGGATATTATTATTCTTACAAGGCTCCATTTAATGGAGTATATGAGAAATAGTAGTGAAGCCGCAGGCAATGCAAATCCAAAACTGGGAGTGAAACTCCCCTGGGACCAAATTATGCTGCCAACTCATTGGGTCCATTTTTCTCCTGTAGGCTGTTTTCATCCTCGCTTCTCATTGGATCCCCGGTTTCATCGAAACTGGGTGCACTAGCCCCACAAACCCCAATTTGGGGCATTTTATCGACAACTCTACTGTAAAACAGTTTTATTGATAATAGAGCTATCGGTAAAGTACCGCAGACTGGAACAACTCAGGACTACTCAGGCTCAGGAACCATCAAAATTGATGGTTTTTTGAGTTTCACACCCCTCCCCCCCCCTTGAATGCCAATGTACTTTTGTGCAGGTTTTCTTTGCATCGTGTATGGCCAAACTCAGGGTACAGGGCCCATGGTGCTATCCTTTCCTGACTTTACCGATATCTCTAATCATAGTAGCACTAGGACAGTCCAATGAGCATGGGTCACCTGCTTGTACATACACACCAGCAGTGTTTCTTACAATGGTGAATTTTCGCCAACTTTTGACCTGACAAATATGATTTCATTACTAAGCATTTTTCAGGGGAAAAATGACCCAAATTTGTCAGATTTGAAGTTTAAAAATTCTAAATCGGCAGAGTCTTATGATAACTTCCAGAAGGTAGTCAAGAATATAAGAAGGATTCTGGCTATTTTCAGTTTTCATATCTATTATGTTACCAAATTTGACTAAATTATTTTTTAATGATCACCACTTTGACTACATCTTTAAATGATTAAAAGAAACCCTGCACACCAATATGTTTTAATCAATTTCTTGATGGAGCCATAGTGACAAGCATCCCTAAGGAGACTCAGACAGATTTCACCAGGTTGCCCACATTATTTCAAGGAACTCTTAAAACTGCAGTCAGTAGACATAAATGTGGTGACAATCTCCCCCAAAAACAAAATTCTGTTGCTCTTAGACCACTTTAAATGAAAAATTCAATCTTTTCCCTTTGTATTGGTAGCTAGGGTTTGAAAAAAAGTAAAATTCTGGGGATAATTGGAAAAGAAGAAAGCCCTGGTAAACACTCTGTTGCGCAGTCCATCCACTTGATTTCTAGGTGATGGGCATGCCTTTTCTTTAAAGAAAGACCAACACTTCCAATCCATTGGGTCCAATGGGCCAATAAAAGAAGCCTGTCACAAAAAAGAAAATTAAATATAAACTTTGGTGCACGAACTACGGTTGGATCATAATCAATCTAACTCAGCACCATCCTTTGATACCACCCGGAATGAGTTAGGATCAGATTGGTACCAACTTCAAACATGAGAAATTGTCAAACTACTGTTTATTGTACAAAATGGCAGCCTGACGAGTTGCAGGCCCTGATGATGGAGGGTTACAACTCCAGCACTTGGGACTTGATTCCAATAATGAAAGTCACTGTGCTCCTAGGTACACACCCTGTGGCACCGTCCACCCAATTGATTTCAAGTTGATCAACACGACCCTTTCCATAAAGAACGGTGAGGTTATGTGAGGCTCCGTTTCTTTCTCATATCTCTGTACTTAACAACTTGTGCTGCTACCTTCAGAGTTGTTTCAGAATTGAAGCTCTCAACCTTTTGTCTTTCACCAAAGGAGCAAGTAAGGGAGACTTCTGCAAGTGCAAACAGGCGTGCAACTAATATCAGAGGTTTTCAATCATGGCTTTTTCAAGTAGGTGAACCAAAGTTTAAGCTTTCTTGGTTGTGGGTCATTTTTTATTTATGTCTATAACATGTTTGTTCTCTAATTTTCTGGTTGCCTTTTTTGTATTGGTGTTTGCTATGTTGTATGGAAACAAGTTTTTGGATGTGTATTTTTTATAGGGAGTTTCACAACTCTTGCATGTTCATCTCGGTTTCAGAATAAAGGAATTCAAAAATTGGAGTTTTACAAACTAAAATTGTAGAAAGTTAAGCCCAATACAATATTATGTTTCCAGGTTCATAAAGGCTTGGCCGACCTCTAATTGAGTTTAGAAATCTAGTTATTTTCAAACATGTGGGAGATTGAGTTGAACATTCCATTGTATCTACACTTGGCTTCAAGGTTGTTCTCAAAATAATATGAAATTTGAATTCCTAAGTAGAAGGATTGTCTCTCATAATTGTTACAAGAGTAAGTGACCAAGATGTTATAAATGATCCCTTGTAAGTCTAATAAAACCAACCAAAATCATATATCAACAACATGCATATATGATGTTTTCTACTACTCATTGCTTAAACTTCACATAGCTCAAAGGTCAAATTTTTTAACTAATTTAAATATGTGGATTGACAACTATGAAAGTCTGTGGGTATAGATTTTGTTTCCTAAAATAGTTACAAATTGGAATAAATCTTATTGCTAGAGTAATCCATGTTTAATTATGCAAACTTGTGTACAATTATTGATGTTGACAAGTTTTTCTTGTCATGTTTCTAATTACATTCAAGTGATATCATTGCTTTTGTGAAGTTTGCACAATACATTAGTGATGATGTTGGCCTTCTCTTGTATTAAAAAAATTCCTTCTAGATATAATGATCGTGTTTACACAATTTTGTCAAATTTGATCATAAGAAGAAACATTTGAATTTGGTAGATAAAGTTTTTGGATCAATTATCTCACTTTTTTTTTCAAATTGGACATTTGTCAAACACTTTGATCTTGTATGTGATAACTATAAATGATTGGTGGGTAAATGCTTGCAGGAGTTTGGCAAAACCATTGAAAACTTGATCAAACAAGTTTTTGGAAAATATTTAAATTGCCAAATTTATAGCTTTGGATTGAAATAGTGTAATCAATTTATGAACATCTTTAGAACACATATTTTCATTTTCCTTCGGAAGGTTGTGTAAGCACGGCCTTCACATTAGGGCCAAGAGGATGGAACACATGAGCAGATTTCCCACAACAAGTGAACAATCAACGGTAAGAAAAGTGCATTGAACATTTATGTTATATCACATAGTTTATTCACACTTTAGTTCATTAGAGTGGAAGAAAATATTTTATAATTTCATTCTACATCAAACCTATGTCGGTTGAAAGAAAATTTGATTTGTTATATATATATATATATATATATATATATCCATTCATCAACAATATGAATCATAAGTCCATCATTCTTCTAACCTCACAATTGATTAAAATGTTTTTATTGTGCCCTTTTGGTGGATGTTTGCAGATCATTTCAATGCATGATTTCAATCCAACATGCAATTCTATAAATCCCAACTTGACTATCATTTTTTTCCATACCATCGCCCTTGGGAAATATGATAATTGGAAAGAAACATGGACATCACAATCCCATGCCAATGGAAAAGAAGAGCTTGTTTGTTGGCCAGAAAAGTGGTTGCCAGAGGACTTAGGAGAAAATGTTCGAATTCTTTCTATGTCATGCAATGCTACTTTTACCACTGATCTTACAGAGATTAGTAAAAACATCCTTCAAGTCTTGGTGTTGAGGTAAGGTGCATGGTATTTCCAAATTCATCATATGTTAGCAAAATAATGTTTTAAAAAGTGATAAATTAGAAAAAACTCTTTGCATTCTAAAATGTAAATTTAGATTTGAATGAATTAAATGATCATGTGCATTGTTTATACATTGTGAACATTTTTCCCACCTTGTTATATGTATCTTAAAGCATTAATATTACATGCTTAAATTGGTTAATTGCTAGTAATTTCACATCTTTTGTCACCTATTTAATTGGTTGGTTCTTAAAACCTAACATTTCAAAATAATTTAGTTCAAAAATTAATCAAGTTATTTGAATTGGAAACATTAACATTAGACATGTTTGATAATCATTTGGTTATTATTTAGGACAACATGATCAAGTTTGTATGTAAAAGTGATGGAAAACATAATCAAAACTTAAAGTAGATAAATAAATTCATTGTTGATTAATGATGATTTTTTTTGTGAATGTATAGATATGAAAAGCTTTGGGAGGCCCCAATTGTATTGGTTGGTCATAGTTTTGGAGGTCTAATGCTCAAAAGCTTGGTGGTTGAAGTTTCCAAATGCATCCATCGAAGGTCAATATGCTCACTAGATGCAACAATACAAGACAGCTGCAAAAAGTTTCTCGAAAATGTCAATTCGATTGTATTTTATAGTGTACCAGATGGTGGTGGTTCACAAGAATTTTTAAGTTTTTTTGCTTCACAATGCTTTCAAACCAATGTAATCGATAAAAATATTGAACATGCGTCAAAGAACTTGAATTCATTCAATCGACAAATGGACCAACTTGATGCAGATTTTACACATTCTATTGACGAAAATTGTATTAATCTATTTGCATTTTATGAGGGACAACGCATCAATGATAAACAAGTAAGTCTCACATCTAATTGCACAAAAAAAAAAATTTCATTAAATTTTCTTCTTGTTTATAGAACATTCTTTAACTAGTGAAATCTTCATATATCATGTGTAAAATGTGAAAGTACAATTAGAGAAAATATGTGGACTATCACAATTACAGTTTTTCTAAATTACAAATGAACTTGAGATGTAAAACCATATTCAACAATAACATTATTAAAATGTAAATTATCCATGTTGTCATAAAATTTAATGATAATCATATTAAAAATATATAGATATATTTTCAGAAAACAATGGATTCATAATGAACTTTTGAAATGATAACATTAAGTTTCTCACACACGGCATGAAAATGTAGTCTCAAAAAATATCTTATAATAATGTCAAAAAATAATGAAAAATAAACTATCATCTAATGTAAATTTTTAAAATAAGATGCATTGAAACTTTTTCAAAACAAAAAAAAGAGTTTTAGAATTTTAAAATGCCATGATTTTCATCATTTTTTATGATTTATAGTCCATTTCACATTGAAATGTTCAAATTTTCACATGAATTTTTGGATTAATCACATGTTGAAAGATATCAAAAAGGTGGTATACTAGTATTTTTTATCAAAAACATAGGGAACACTATAGCATTTCTAGTTTAATGATTATTTTAACTATAAAAAATATATATATAGTTTGTGTGAAATGTAAAGCCTCAAAATGTCAAAAATGAATCTCCTAACCATGCTTTACCTTACATGTTAAACCAAGCATTGGAAATTGTGTTACAACAATCATAATGTCAATCCAAATGATATATTTCAAATAAAAAGGTTGATAGAACTAATAACAAGGAATAAATAATCATCCTTTTGAAATTATTACGATGAAAAAATGGTTTTTAAAAAGGACATAAAACAATCATCTTATTTTCTAAGTGTTACCCATACCTAACATACAAATATTTTAATATTATAAACATGTTTTAGATAAAAATATGATTTGGTCATTATGTTGATGTTTGCAAAAATGTTATGAGTTTCAACCACCTTCAAAATTAAGGTGACAGTACTATAATATAATATGAAATCTATTGTACGGTCATGATTAGTTGATAAACCAAGTGCATCCTTTTGTGTAAATGTAATAATTATGAATTGTGGCACATGTGTAGGGGTTTGTTGTGCCCCTTGCTTCATCAAAACGTTTGTCAAAGTACAACTACCGCTTGGTTGAAGATGCTAATCATTTGACAATATGCAAACCACCTAACAAGGACCACCCTTCCTATTATATATTATTGCAAATTTTGCAACTGTGTTTGAAGGTAAAAATAAATTTAAGTTTCATGGTTTCCATTATTTATTGCAAAAAAGAAAAATGTTAAATATAACCATGTTATGAACATCTTCATAACACCATTTAAACTATGTGAACATTTTGTTTTAAAAAGGTTTATGTTTTGTAAAGGTCTAGTTGTCTTTAAAAAAACATAATGCCCATTTGTTTCAATATCATTTTTGTTTTACATACCAATTTTGGTTTTGGTGTTTACTTTTAATTTAAAATTTCATGATTTGGTTTGCTAGGAATCAACAATCCTTCCGGTGTTGCCAACCTTTGAGGTGGATTTGACTCCACATGCTAAGAATGTGATTGAATTGCTGGAAAAGGTGTCTATCGTTGGTTTGGTTGGAATGGCTGGTATTGGAAAGACCACTTTGAGCAAAAAGATATATCATTTGATCCATAATCAATATGAAAAATCTAGCTTTTTGCCAGATGTGCGATCAAGAGATGTGACGGATGTTATGAAACAACTTTTATGTAATTTGTGCGACAAGAAATTGCACAAAGATGAAGATGTGAATGAACATGATTTCCAACTTATTAGACAATGCTTAATCACTAAAAAGGCATTGGTGGTCATTGATGATGTTAATTTTTGTGCAATTCAAAACCTTGTTGCTTTGCAATTTTTTGTTGTTATTTCAAAAATTGAAAGCAAGAGTAAAGTAATTGTGAATTGTCGAAATTGGGGAATCTTGAAAGCCTTTGTAAGTGAAGATGGGAAAGTGGACATGCCCTTAATCAATGATGTGCAAGCAAGAGAACTTTTCATGTTCCATGCATTTGGAGGGGCAAGTTATGTGCCAGAGCGTTTTGAAGAGATTTCAAATAAAGTGGCAGCAGCTTGTCATGGGTTACCTTTGAGCCTTAAATATTTAGGCGAGTTTTTGAAGGGGATGGATGATATGGAATTATGGGAAGACGTTTTTATAAAACTTCATAAAACGGTTCCAATTTTCACAGAGGATAGTGATCTTCTCAATTCTACACTTCGGATTATGTATGACGAATTAACAATGGAAGAAAAAGATATATTTTTGGACATAGCTTGCTTCTTTTGCGACGGTTTTTTTGTTGAAAAAGGCTTGAGAATCACTACTGCTAGACGAATATGGGATTCCTTTGGTTTATTAAACCTTCAGGATAAAAGTTTGATCAATATTACAGAAAATGGAATTATAGTCATGCATCAACACTTACGAAACCTTGGTCGAGAAATCTCATGGGATCAAAAGCGAAACAGATCATGGGACCCAAAAGAAACACTTCGTTTATTTTCACATCAAAATGAGGTTGTTATTTATTTATAGATGATAAAAACCATGTTATATAGTAAATTTATGTTTGATATCCAAATAAAAACTTGAGATAATCTTGTTTAAAAATCTATTGCACGATAATTATTTATTGCATTCATTCATGACACCTATTGACTTGAATGTTTTATGATGTGATAGGTGGACATCAACTCTTTGGAGGGCATATCATTATTAGGGTGTGAAGAAGTATCTTCATTATTGGACAAAAACAATATGAAGTTTCCGAATTTGAGATTGCTTGACATGAGAAAAACTTCATCAAATGTTGTGAAAAATTGCATTCGAAAAAAACGTTTCAAGAAATTGAAATGGATTTCCTTACAAGCATCAGATATTCAAAAGCTCCCTAATGATTTGGCAAATTATTCACATTTGAATGTGCTCGATTTGGCTGGATGCCAATATTTGGAACAACTTCCAAACTTCTTTGGAAGCAAATTGGTTCAATTGCAAGAATTTGATTTATCTGGTTGTTCAAAGTTAGAGAATTTGCCTAATGGAATTGGGGGGATGGTAAACCTCCAACACCTTTCAATGAAAGATTGTGTGAAATTACAAAAATTACCGACATCAATTGGTCAAATGAGTAATCTTCACAAATTTGATTTGTCAGGTTGTTTAAATGTGCAAGAACTACCCACTTCAATTGGCTCGTTGAATGTTCTTTGTGAGCTCAATCTATCAAAATGTTCAAAATTGCAAGAGCTACCTACTTCTATTGGCCAATTAAAATTTCTTGAATATTTGAACATATCGTGGTGTAGAGGGTTACAAGAATTACCTATTACTATTGGCGATTTACATGCTCTCCAAAAGTTTGATTTGTCAAATTGTTTTAAAATCCGAGAGTTGCCTGCATCAATTGGCAAATTGATCAATCTTCAAGAGTTCAATCTATCAAGGTGTTTCGCATTACATGAACTTCCTATATCCATTGGACAATTGATTGCCCTTCAAAAGTTGGATTTATCAGATTGTTCCAACTTACTTGAGCTACCTACATCTGTTGGCGAATTGAATGCTCTCAAAGAATTCAACTTATCAAGGTGTTCCAAATTGCAAAAGTTGCCTTCATCTATTGACAAATTAATTACTCTCCAAGAACTCAATTTGTCAATGTGTTTGAAGTTGGAAAGCTTACCTAATGGAATTGGGGGGATGCTAAGCCTCCAACATCTCTTGGTGAAAGATTGTGTGAAATTACAAGAATTGCCAACTTCAATAGGTTTGTTGAGTGCTCTTTGTGAGCTCAATTTGTCAAAATGTGAAGGTTTACAAGAATTACCTAATACTATTGGTGAGTTACATGCTCTCCAGAAGTTTGATTTGTCAAATTGTTTTAAAATCCAAAAGCTACCTAAATCAATTGGCAAATTAATCAATCTTCATGATTTCAATCTATCAAAATGTTCCGCATTACATGCACTTCCTACATCTATTGGACAATTGATTACCCTTCAGAAGTTTGATTTATCAGAATGTTCCAACTTGCTTGAGCTACCTTCTATTGGACAATTGGTTGCCCTACAAAAACTCAATTTGTCCGGATGTTCTGAATTGAAAGAACTACCTACATCTATTGGACAGCTAATTACTCTTCAAGAACTCAATTTGTTACAATGTTTGCAATTACAAAAACTACCTACATCTATTGAACAGTTAATTACTCTTCAAAAGTTCGATGTGTCAGGATGTGTCAAATTGCAAGTGCTACCTACATCTATTGGTTTATTATCCAACCTCCAAGAACTTAATTTGTCAGGGTGTTCTAAATTGCAAGAACTACCCATATCCATTTGCCAATTGCACTTGTTGAAAGAGCTCAGTTTGTCATATTGTTATACATTATGTGAATTGCCAAATGATCCTATGGGCAAATTGAATGCGCTTCAATGTTTAGACTTATTTGGATGCTTTGGGTTACAAGAATTGCCAGCTATAACTATTGGACAATTGAATATGCTCCAAGAGTTGGACATGTATGGTTGTTCTGGGTTGCAAGAACTACCTAAATCTATTGAGCAATTGATTGTTCTTAAAAAACTCAATTTAAATGGGTGCAGTAGGTTGCAAAACCTACCTACATCTATTGGCCAATTATGCGCACTTCAAATTTTCAATTTATCAAATTGTAGTGTATTGGAAAAACTACCTACATCTATTGGCCAATTGAGTCTCCTTCAAGAATTTGATTTGTCAAGGTGTTTTAAATTGGTCAATTTACCCATATCGATTGGTGAATTGAATTCTCTTCAAATATTCAATTTGTCAGAATGCTACATGTTGAAAGAGTTACCTTCATCTATTGGCGAATTGATTAATTTGGAAGAGTTAAATTTGTCAAAGTGTTACGGATTAAAGGAATTACCATCATCAATCATTGAATTGATCGCCTTAGGGAATCTCAATTTGGTAGGGTGGTCCAATTGGCAAGATAAAATTTCAAGGTCAGTAATTCAAATGGTTTTCTTATCAAACAATATGGAATTTTTATATTAACAAATAATCAATTGGCTTTGTATAAAACATTTCATTGAAGTGAAAAAATATAGCAAACAACTAAATCATGTACTATGAACATTCAAAATTTAAGTCACCATAGGGATAGACCATATATTTAATTTGGACCACGAATTCTCATAAGGGACATGCAAAGTATAATCTTATGGTTCCATCAAGGTAATCAACACGTGTTGTAGATACGTGCACCTTTATGTGGGTGTACACAATTTACAACATTCATTAAAGTTAACATTTACATTAAAGGGCCTTTAGGAGGCAAATTTAACAAGGATGTGATGTCCATTTTTTTTAATTAAAAAAATTCTAGGTGATGAAAATTCACTTAATAAAAAACACTACTTCATAGTTGTTCACCTATCTTAAACTTATGTGGATATCAAAACACATGATTAACTTCTTATGAGATTTACTCCTTTGATTATTTGTTTCAAGTATGTAAACTATTTATTTTCTTCCTATTAAAAGAATCAATAGAAACTTCATAAATGATTTACCTATACCATTGAAAGTTTCAGCCTTCGTATCTTAATAACGAAAAATGTTGAAAGTATGGATAGTGTCTTAAATTCAATTATGGCTTGTGGCAAGGGACTAACCACTAGTGTTTGGCTACCACTTAAATCACGATTGTAAGTTCATTGAATTGATTCAACATGGTGTCATTTTTCACATCCTTGCCCAAAAAATAAGGAATATAAATTGATCTAAGGTTATTTTTTGCTTGAAGTGTAAATGAATACCCCTATACCATAGTGTTTGTCAAACACAAGATTATATACTAGAATATATATATATATATATATATATATATATATATAGTGGAACACACTACAATTGTTATACACTTTGAAAACAATAACTTATATGGAGAAGTTGCCCTTCCTTCTTCTATGTATGGCAAGTTTAATTAATCTATGCTTGTGTTTTGATAGACAAATGCAAAATTTGGTTGTCATTAATTAATTTGGGAAACTTATAATGAACATAGGTCCATTGAATGTCATTAGAAAATATGCTACAAACAAATTTTAATTTTGATTGGATTTGATGCAGAAGGAGACAAGAAACACAACAAATGTTGGGGACAATGATTCAAAGCAGTGAAGATCCTTCTAATAGGTCTCCAACAACACTTCAATCCCATTTTCCAGAGCGAAAGGGAATGAAAAAGATTGTCTTTATGGGCAAAAAGGCCATGAAAGGGGATTCTTGTGTGGAGTTCCTTTACCTTGATGCAAAAGACATGGCTAGGGTTGTAGGAGTTGGCATCAATAGAGCCATGGTGGTGGTCACCAATCATTTTGATGTGAAGGTGATAGAGGTGGAGGATGAGGACATTTGGACAAACTTGTGGAATTCTAAAAAATTTGTACCAATGGCCATCTTTCTACCGAACTCCCCAACAGAAAGAGAGTGCATTGCACAATCCAACTTGATATTGGAAAATCCATCAAGAAGTTTAGGGGTTGGGTTGATAGGGAATGATGGTACTGTGCATGTGGAAGGCAACAACACATTGCAAGGCGATCAACACATCTCCCCCTTGATCTTGGATTTAGCTGAACACATGGGACTTATAAGAGAAAGTCTCATAGTCTTTGAAGCTGGATCAACTAGTGGATCTAGTGGTGATGGAAAAAATCCTGCAAGGGAACTGCAAAGAAGGAGAAGTCCCAGAGCATTCAAGAGTTGTGTGCAACCACGTACAATTTGTATTAAAGACTATGAGAGTAGCGAGGAGAACGAAGGAGATATTACTTTTCTTGTCGAAGATCCTCTTCACTCTCCCCCTTCTTCTTCGTTGGGTGCAAAGGTAAGCAAAGACATTGTTGGGATTGGAGGGCAATCAAGGATAATCAATCTTGGACAAAGAAGTGGTCGATCAATAAACGATAATGCAATTAGAGGGCACAACAAAACATCTAGGTCGTCACATGTGATTAATGGGCAATCAACAAGAAACAATGTTGGAGAAACAAGTGGTCTACCACAAGATGAGAGAAAGGTTGGTGAAGATGATAGCAAACCATCTATATTAATGTTGGACAATCCTATTGATGATCCCCCATTTTCCCTTCAAGAGGAGGTAGGGGAAAAAAAAGTTCTCAACGTGACTATTTATCCAAGAAAAGCTGGCACTTTCTTCGATAGATCTACTAACAACTTTGATATACCAGAGGACCATTTGAAGAATGCTACTATCAGTCCTATCTTGGAATTCAACTTTGAATTGGAAGGAAAACATGGTAAGACCATCACCACCACAACCAAAACAAAATGTAGTTTTGGAGAAAATAACCACAATCCAAGTTATTATCAAAACAAAATCAAAATCTCCTTGAAATGTGAGGAGGCACAAAATCCTCCCAGGTTGACAAAAGATGAAGTTGAGAAGTTGGAGCCAGTAAAGAAGACAGTAACAGTCATGTCCAACACTTCAGATTCTCTACTTGATGGAGGATCGGCTACTTTAGGGATTACAATGTTGGGGAATCAATTGGGAGGAAGCCTCACTCACACACACACAGTTGGGACAGGTATCACACATACGCAGTCTATTGAAACTATTGTGGACCAACTTGATGGTTTCGAGGTGAATCGAGAATCACAAGAGAGCAACATGATCTATCGGTTTAACTACCCTCGACAATCTTTGGACCACGCAATTGCTCAATTTCAAGATACTGGTTTCCCTAAAATTTGTAACACCTTTGAGCCAAGCATCATTGGTGAATGGCATGTATCAGATACCGATGTCAACAACTGTGCAGGGTATAATTTTGAGGTGGAAAGAAGGTTCTTTTCCATTGAAGACTTGATACAATCACGCAAGGATGGAACTTCCAACCTTCGATCTATCCCACAACTATATCAGGTTCGATTGGAAGTGAATCATGCAATGTCACATATACACAATTATCGGACATTACAACTACTTGAAGGAGCTGGCATTCAAGATTTACCAAATGTCATCAAAGCACACGTTGCAAATTGATCATATCATTTTTGAAATAATACTAAGGTACCTAAGAAGTTGATTACAAAAGTTATCAAAGCATATCCAAGCTTCTTGAGATACAAATGAACTTCTTTATGTTTGCTCTTCATTTCAATATGCTTGGGAGTAGGACTCTTGATTGACAATATTTTTAAAAGGTTTAAGGAATCTTGAATTGTGCAAGATGAATTTGATTCCTTATTTGCAACTACTCTAACCTTGAAATGGTCTTGCCATGTCATGAATGTCGTTTGTGCAGGTGGAATGGATTACCATTATTGTCGCACCATTTGATATTCTTTATTGCTTGTGAACATTCTCCTCACTCTTGCATTATATTATGGTCTTTAAACATGATGGTAGTCTAGTAGCAAAATGAGATTATAATCGTCAAGAGTTGATTAGAAATCCTCAAGTGCATGTTCTAGGTCAAGCTCTAGGTCAAATTCTTGTGTCAATATGACAAAGCATCCATGTTTACGATATCAAATGATGATTTCGTCCATGAACATTTGTTGCATGCTTATTTTATTTAGATAGTATGTGAAGATTGTAAATAAACATTAGTTTGTATGCAAGCAGGTGGAAGGAGATTATGTTGTGGCAATCCTTCTTGAGCCACCTTCCACATGTCTATTGGCTCAAGGGTGGAAGTCATAAGCAAATGAACAACCAATCATGTTGTTCTTAAAAAGGTAAATCTAAAGTGTGTTGTAGTTCAAGAAAAGAATACACAAATGCTAAGTTGCCTTGAAGAAGGTCAATATCTTTGGTGGTGATAGCATTTTGAATGCTCGATTTTACAGTGGAATTCATCACTAGTAGCCCAAGTTGAAATCACTACCTTTGTTTCTTGGATCGTGTAAAAAATAAGTGTGTTTTTTAGAATTGTATTATTGTTTACTCATGGAACATGTGATTCAAAATTCATGTCATCAAGTTAGAAAATTGTGTTCACACATCTCTTATCTGAACTTTAAACTTGTAATTTTTAGCCAACATACAAACCATAGACTTCATGTGTTCTTGAACTTCTGGTTGTTGATTCAACCTTTCTTGTTGGATTTTAGTTGATGGAGAAGTTTGACAAGTTGATCTTCAACTGATTTACAAGGAGACTTGATAATGCTCACTACTATGTTCCCCCCAAAAGATAGAATCATCACTCATCTTCCTCTCGTGGAATGTTTTCAAGATTCCTTCATGTCTACTAGTTGTTTTTTCATGAAAAATTTGAATAATGAACAATGTGTGATCACACTTATAATGAGGTATCTGACATTTGTCAAAACATGAGCATAGAAGAGGAGGATATGAAGCAAGGACATAGAATTTTACTTTGGTTGTGCATCTAATTATTGGGAAGAAAGATGGGAGAAGTTTGGAGGGAAGGTGACACTTATCACCATGTCCATGCAAAACATCTGTTTTTCCATATCTTCTCAGGCTTGAAGGTGCCTCAATTGTCATATTCTCTTGCAAGCAATGTGTTCATTATTCCCAGTACTAGTGCGCGAGGTGGGATCTCCTTTCTTTCTCATCTAGACTTTGAATTTGTTGCATCATTTTTAGTATTGTGATTGGTTTTCTCTCTTGGTTTTATTCTATGCAAGTAATACTTCTTTTCCATTTATTTCCTGCTCTTGTTTTTGTTGTTGAATTATAACCATGATCTTGAATTTTTGAAGGAATGTTGTGTTTTACTCGTGTTTTTTTCAAAAATGTTGCATGTTAATCTCATCCCCATATTTCTCTATCTCTTTATAAAACCAAAAGGCCATTTGCCTTGACTAGCCAACGGTATGTATGGCGACATGGATACATATTTTTGTTTTTTTCATTCTTTTATGGTTCTTTCTCTCTTTCTTTTGTCTTGTAGTTCAATTGGAGAAAACATTACTTGATTTTGTACATGTACTTATGCTTGTCATTTATTGTGCAATTGCATTGAGGTCTTTGATTGTAAGAACTTAGTAGGGAAGTCTTAGACATTAACAATTTGAACCAATTTCCCATTTATTGTGAAACAAAGGTAGATGGCACAATATGGTAGATGGATCAGGGAAATTGACTATTGTCTTGAAATGAGGCAACCTTATCCATCATTAAATTTAGATGTTGGAATGGGAAATGGTCAACAACAAATATTTCTAGATGTATTCAAGAATATGGGTTTATTGGCATCTTCATATGGAATGTCGTTGCCAATCTGTCAGTTGTCAATTGTGACCGTGCCAAAAAAACCATGGACAAGCCATTGTGAAGGAAAATTGAGTTGAAGGCTCATGTTGAAACACTTCAAGTAAAATTGAATGTTTAAAATTGAAAGGTTGTCCACTTCAGTGTGATTGTTGGTTGATGCAAAAACATTCTTTGCCATTGGTTGGTGATGTATGAAATCGGTAGTACATGGCAAATAATTTTGTTGTGGACTACCTTAGAAGTTAGGACTCATGTCTTGGATGATGTGGTATTGTTCTAGCTAGATAATGTGTCAATCATCAACAACAACATTGTTCCAATGTTTAGTATTGCACTTCTCTAGAAAGGTGACATGATGTCATTGCCATGTACTAAAAGTCTGAAAAGGTAAATGATAACATTTGAAAGACTACATAGTTGTCTCTAGAATTCAAACCGTTGGTGGATCATTGTCTTTAATAATGTGTGTTGGTAGTGTTCACCTTGTCACATGATATTGCAATCCTACAAAACATTCTTGTAACCCAACAATGCCAAAAACTCACTTCACTAAATGCATGCAAGTTTATTCTATTCTATTGATCGATAACCCCATGTAGCTTAGTGTTTAGACCCATAATTGAAAAAAATTGGTGTTCACACATTTCTAAATTGGTTCGTGGTAATGACCCTATGATAGTTGCGAACATGTTAAGCCTACGTGAATCTTATAGATGGAACCTTGCAACTTTCTTAAAAGTTTTATGAAAGTTCTCCTTTTTTATTTCTTGTTTCTTTGATTTTGTTTCATAGTCCTATTGGTTAATATTGTTTTAGACCAAATTCCAAGTCAAAATTGCTTGCAAATATTCAACCCAATTGTGAAGGGGTTGATTAGGTCAAGGCTAAACCCAACATCCAAAGTTGATCATGCCTATATGGTCAATTTTTCCATAAAATTTGATAGCTTTATGAAACATCAAACTCCATTGCCTGAGTTTGAATTAAGGGCCTTCCAACTTATAACTAGTTAATTACAACCACAAAAATAGATGGGCAACATGTATGCACCAAGCATGTAGAGGTGAAAAACTTTAAGCTTTGGAAATTTTGAACGTCAAGTTGCAAATCTTTTGATGACATGATTTTTCAAATGATGTTTTCTTCTTTGAGTTTGGCTTATATTCCAATTTGTCTTCATGTTTATGAATGTGGGCAGACATTAGAAGCAAAGATGGCATTGTAGGACATGTCCATGGAATTGCAGTGGGCTTTGCTCCCACCCAACTTGCAGACTTCATGGTTAATAAGTTTGGAATGGTAAAGTTTTTACCCAACCCACTCCATGGGGATGAATTTTCCTTTTGGCATTGGATATTTTATTCTCCATACTTTTGTCTTTTTCAATGATATTTCCTTTGTTTCAAAAATACAGGACAAACTTTGTAGTACATGCACTTATGGATGTATATGGGTATATTGATGAATGGTTTGGAATTTGGCGCAAAAATTTCAAATGTGCATGCAACCATGTTTGCATGTAGTACCTCTAATGAGTTCTGTTCTCAAAATGGATCCTTGGAACTCAAAATTTCAAGGTGTGTTTGTTATGTGAATTGAGGTCGAATTTTAAATTGAAATGTTGTTGAGCTATGTGTTTTTTAATACAATGAACCATGAGTTATTTCACACGTCTTGGCCTCTATCATAGTTATGAGAACAAGATACTTGGAAAAATGTGCATAATGAATGGTTTTGTTTCGTAATCTGGCTGTTGTGGTTTGTGTAATGTGAGCAAGAAGAACTGAATTAGAGACATTGTTGAAAGGTTAGGGGCAACTGATGATATGGCAAAAGAAGTAACATTTTTGGCCTAAGCTAATGCATGCTTATGTCACAAGCAAAACCTTCGTAATTGGAAGGGGTTTGCCATCAAGGTTCTAATTCTTAAGTAAGCAAATGTTTTGCGATCATTTCCTATTTACACGTTGTTTGTTTAAACTTGCCATAAAGGGCCTAGCCATGTATGAAGGGACACTTCTTTCAGTTGTTGATAAAAGATATGGCCCAAGAAAAATATTTATAAACACAAGCAAACACTTTTCATTCTTAGTCTTGTGCCCATGCACATTATGTTAGTCTTTGTGTCAATGTTTCTACCTTTGAGTCTAAATTCAAATTATATCACCATCCTTTGACCAATTTTCCTATTGCTAGAATTGTAGGGTAAATGCAATTGTGAAGGCTGTCATAACACTTATGAAGGCACAAAATTTTCAAGGTTGTCCCTATTTGGTTTGTCCAATTTCAATAGAAGGTTTTTGGGTCCTTCACAAATTTGCCAATTTTGTGTAGGGGGTATTATGTAATCTATATTTTTAAAATGGAAAAATCGAGCATTTTGCATGTTGAATTGGTTATTTCAATCAAGGTTTTGTCACTCAAGGGTATGCTCCAGGTGAAAATAAGACCAGTCCTAAACAACCCACATCTGGTTTTCTTGCAAAGAAATGTGAGAGCTTGAGATAGTGGCTAAGCACCACCTTTGGACCACAGAACCAAGTTGAGTCCCCTTGTAATAGCATGCATCTTGAGGTTACATATGTTGCAACTCTTAAGCATATGTGTGTAGGTAGATAGTATAGGGGAAGGTTTATTCCCAAGGGCTTCACCTAATTTGAAGGGTCATAGCCTTGAGGGCATAGGCTAAAAAATGAGGGGAAACTTGCAAGAGTAAGCTGCCTTCCCAAGTGCAAAGTACAAAAGGTTTTTTATTTGGATCATTGAAGGTTCATTTAGTTGACAAAATCATCTTCCATGAGGGGAGGAGCCTCCAAAACCCTAAAATGAAAAATAACCTTGGAGTTCTTTATGTGTGCTTTTTGATACTATATGTGAAATATCTCTAGACCATATTAACATTGTCAATTGCTTGTGTGGCTTTGCACTTACAAATATTATATAACAAGTTCAACTTGGATGCCCAAATCTTCTTCCCTTGTAGTCAAAAGCCCTAGATCTTGAAATGTATATACATAATGACCTCTAGCATACAAAGGCCATGAGAGCCAACACTACAATTTGACAATTTATAAGTTTGTGGATTTTATGTGTACATGATAGTTAATGAAATATTGAATTTTGACATGTGATTGGAATTCAATGTTATGTAATGACTTGGACTTTTCAACACATATGTCTCTTAAACCTAGGTATGTCAAATGCATTTTCTTTGGCATTAAACATAATGACAATGTATGTTTAAATACATAGTAGCATACTTGACAATGTAGTTTTAATTTTGCATGTTTGAATGACTATGTAGCAAAAATGAACTTTTAACACATCTATTCATAACTTGGCCATCATGAAATGACAATGTTATTTCTAATCTTTCACATCCAACATTATTTAAATTAGCCAATTATTGTTAAATATTTTTTCAAATGCATGTATGAAATTGTCTAGTCGAATGTTTATAGTTTTATACATAAGTGCTTTAATAGAGAAGGCAACTTGTCCAACAAAGTTTATTATGTTCCATTAATGATAATACGCTGATCAAGGATGTATTAATCACAATTGTCATAATGAATTGTGAAACAATCATGGTCATCTTTACATCATACCTGCCCTTAAAAACTTGCTATCATCACGAACAACCATGGACCCCATGGTGCACCTAGACACAAAGGTAGCACAAAGACCTTTATATGACTTTGGTTCACTTCATAGACTAGCCAATCAAATAATCATCCTCCACAAATAGTCATTAGTAATGCCTATAAAATTTGAGTTTACAAATCAAAGCAAAATTTTAATAGAAAATAAAAGAATGTTGTTGTCATAGCCACACATGCTGATGACAGTTAGATACTTGTCAATCTTCTCAGATGTCAAAACACAGAAGTGTGGATTGCCTACACTCCCCATCCCAACTTGCCAACCATGCACATGACATTCACACATGAATTATGCTAGGAAAAGAAAACTTGGCACCAAAAGATACATACATGGTACTTTTGAATCTCTGCATTCTTGTATTGTTAACTCAGATTTTGCTTGATATAGTCACACATATCTAGTGGGAAAAACTTTCCTACACTACAAGTAGTTCAATGGGCTAACTGAAGTGATATTCTCTAGGCAAATCAATCTCCCCATGACAGTTTAACTTCTAGTAGCCTTGGTAGGACATTGCAAGCAATATAGTTTAATCTGAACCAGAATATCAGTTTCAAAATACACTTCAATGGTTTGCATCTGGAATCCTCGGGAACCTTTGGTTTGCATGGGTTTAGGGTTTAAACCCTAAACCCGAAGCCCTAAACCTAAACCCTCCCCCCCCCTTGACCGCTAATGTACTTTTATGTAGGTTTCCTTTGCATCGTGTATGACCAAACTCGGGGTACTGGTACTATCTTTACACATAATTTTAGGGATATTTCTAATGTATCTGGAATAACCTTGTGCCGAGGGGTGAAAAGAAATGCCTATTATGTGACCAATGAGATTGTTAGATTGGGAGCCTTGAACTAATTTGAAGAGTTCTCATCAAAATATAATCACAGTAAAATGTTGTAATAGGCTTCTGGGCAAATGTGAAGAAAAAAGTTTTGACCAATGAGGTTGTCCAAATTGAGTTGTTGAATTGTTATTTATGAGTTGCCTCAGTGAACTAGGGCTCAAATGTTACGTGCCTTTTGCATGCGGCCCATGCAAAAAAATGTCAATTGCAAGGAGCTTCAAGTGAGATTTTGGCACATTTAACAGAGGCTTCTCTCACAAACCCTAACTAACAGTTATGGATACAATTTTAACATTGCAACATTCTCCTCATATTGAGAGACAAAGTTCGGGCACATTATTTGTCCTATTTGATTGTTCTATATCACATAAAGCATTTTGAGAAATTTCCTTGTGTACTTTGCAGGGCCCACTAAACACCTTCGTAATAATGCCTCTCCAAAATTAAATGCCATGTTATGGCTACAAATTGAAACTTACATCTTCCATAAAGAAAATTAAAAATTTGATCTTTGTATTTGAAAGCACCTCCCCTGGCAGAATTTCACTTTAAATTAGAAGGACTTTGCCGAAGTGGATGATCCCAAAACAAACCCAAAAAAATAAAAAAGGGTATCTTCCACTTTTGTAATGTCCTCATATTTGAAAAGAACAGGTTCACTATTTATAAAGGGGAAAGAACAGCTTTGAGGCTCTTGCTGTCCCTTGCCCTACACATAGGTGTGCCCACAAGACTAGACTAGCATCTAGTCTTAGGCCCATTACTTGGGGAATGGCCCACACTGGGGTGGTACCCTCGTCAAATCCAAAGATTACATCATCTTGGAAATTAAGAGCCAGGGACCAGAAATGAAGATGGGAAAAAAAGAGTGTAATAAATAGGATCAAACTGCTGCTCAGTGTTTCTGATTCGCCCCACATAATGATTGGTCCAGGTGGTTTGCTATTAGTAGTCCCGCACTGATTCGCCCAACATAATGATTGGTCCAGGTGGTATGCTATTAGTAGTCCCGCACCTATTTGCTGTCCCAGTTTCAGTTTTATTGGTGGGGTTGCAAAAGAGTACATAACTCAACTTGGATGTGAAAAATAGCTGGAGATGCTCTTAGTCGGTTAACGAGTGTTGGGCAGAAACAGGACCACCGGACTCTTAATCAGGGTGATTTTTAAGATTCATTACTTTGGGTCTCAAGAAAATCAAAGATCTGATTCTCCTATATAACCTTGGTTCTCCACTAAAAATAAAAATTAAAAAGGATCAAATCACTGGCCAGAAAACTGCTGGTTCTTTATTTGTTCTTTCATGAAAATTGCAGATTTTTAAAGGGTTTTCAAATAACCAGGACCTATGGTTGTTTGATTCCGTCCGAAATATTTAGAAAGAAAACCAGATTTCATCCATGATTCCTTGAAAACTCAAATAAGGACACCACACTACTTTGAATTGTCACAGGACACACTAGATTGATAGAGTTATTAGTAAAGTCATGGTGCCATTGGGCCCTAGTTTGACCTTCTAATCCTTGTTTCATCCTCAATTCAAGTGTAGTTGTAAAGTGGGCAAAATTGGGTACTGTTTCATGAAACTGGGTATCAGTGCAGAAGATTGACAGGATATTATTATTCTTACAAGGCTCCATTTAATGGAGTATATGAGAAAATAGTGAAGAAGCAGGTAATGCAAATCCAAAACTGGGAGTGAAACTCCCCTAGGACCAAATTATGCTACCAACTCATTGGGTCCATCTTTCTCCTGTAGGCTGTTTTCATCCTCACTTCTCATTTGATCCCCAGTTTCAATGAAACTGGGCCCACTAGCCCCAATTTGGGACATTTTATTGACAACTCTATTGGAAAAGAGTTTCATTGATAATAGAGCTATCGGTAATGTACCACAAACTGGAACTACTGGGCCCCAGTTTCATTGAAACTAAAACTTTGGGAAAGGGAAAGAAAACAAGTTAGAGAAGGGAAGGGTTGGCTTGGTTTGCTTATACAAATTCATAAGACCTGAAATTACAATGAAATGTTTAGAATTTGTAATGGTATCATTTTATTAATAAGGAAACCAATTATAACACCAATGTGGATGAATTTCTTCTTATTCTTGATATTTTGCTACTCATGTAGTTTGGGGTAGGCCACCTTAATCATGCACTGAACCGATGTTACAAATGGGGGATTCCTCACAATACATCACAATTTTGTGAACATTTCCAATCCTACATGAATTACCCCAATATTCCAAGGTTTTTCTCTTTATATTTGCAACCATCTACACATCAGGTTTTTTTATTATGTTTTAAATTTGTAGCACAAGTGACAAGGGCATCTGAAGGCGATGCCCATCTGATGACTTGCCCAAAAGAGATAGAGTGATGTATGTGGCTAAATTGCAAGTAGAGAAGTGACAATTTGGCAAAGACTTTTGAATTGGCAACTGCACCTTGTGATTCCCACTTGCACATCTTAGTGGGAAAAAACAAGCTTCAAATTTGCAAAGGTGCTTAATTTTGAGGCTTCTCATATATAAATTTGTTATGCAATTAGACAACATGTTTACAAGTAAGATCTAAAATTAAAATGTAACTACTAATTTAAAAGACCTTGCAAGATATGTGAACCCCACTCCATTGCAACACAAGGTGCCTATAGCAATTGCCAAAATTAATATCATAACACAAATTGTATCAAATTTCAAAACATGTGATACTATGAGAAAAAGACAATCATGCATTCACTCCTATAATGACCTTGTTTCCATCATTCCAATTTACAATAGTAGCTTGAAAAGGGAAAATGCCCTTAATGAAAAAAAATTGAACAAACATGTGTACAACAATGTCTTGATGTCCAACCAATCAATTCCAAAGCTTGGACTTCATAAAGGTCAATGTAGAAAATGTTCTTTCATTTTTTAACGTTGCCAATGACTTGGACAATGGCCATTTGAACAAGTTTTATGAACTCAAAGAGACAAACAACCAACAAATTGTTTTTGGCAAATTGATGCCATAAATTAATGACAAGATTTTTATCTCTAGGCCCTTCCATGGCCTTAGGACCTTGATTTTTCATGGTTAGCTTGAAATAGGATGTTTACAAATCCAAAATATCCCCTAAAATGGCTTTAAAAGCCATGAGCTAGATGTACCAAGTTTATTGGATGTATAGTAATGCATGCCATTTGATCATGTTCAAATGAGTTGTAAAAATGCACTCACAATTTGGTTTTACGTAATAAATGACTCCAAGAACATTCATCAATTCATAATCCAAAATCCTACACTTCAACTCAATGGCTAACAAGTTAGATGTAATAATGCATTGGGCTTTCCCAATTGTGGTAATTGTTTCAAAGTTATCACAAAGAACTAAAGAATGGAAACCACCTAAAGGATCAACAGAATGGACCATTTGGGCTGTCCATTTATCCAAAAAGCCAAGTGTTTTATGCCATCATTTAAGTTAATTGCCCAATGCCATGCAATCTTACAAGATGTGTTTGTAACCACATTAATCAACTCTAGAAAGTTTACAATCTAGAAGGATGTTTTTTTAATCACCATACATCTTGTATAGGTCTGTTTGGCAAATTTTGACCATTGTAATGTAATCACATACAAGTATAACTCTACCCTACACAAATATCATCAAGGGATTAACACATTTTAACATAGGAAAAACATAAGACAAGAGAAAGATCATATCAACGGCACACAAATCTAACACATTGGCCTCCCGCTCCCTCCATGGAGTCAAAATCAATTGCCATCTTAGCAATTAACATCTTGTATTTTTTCTCAACCTACTTCAAAGGTGACAACATGTTGATCCACCTTGTCTTTGCATCAATTTTTAGAACTTTTGTTTCCGTAATCTCAACAAGTTTTTAGAATTCAAGATGGTGTTTGGGGGAATTAGAAAAATACCCATAAAACAATTGAAGGAGATATTCCATTTGCAAACCATTAGCATAAAAAATAAACTTTACATTACAAGGTTCATTCTAGGTGCCATACAATGGATCTCGATGAAGTAAGGTGTTTGTTCAATCTCCATTAGGATAGTACTTTAAAAATCTAACCCCTTGAAATGTGGAAGCACCATCAACTCTTAAACAAACAAAACATTCAACAATCCAACCTTGAGACAAACCACCATACATTAATAGAAAAAACAAATAGCAAATTTGATGTTTGTGGTAGTAGTACCACTTTCAACCAAACATTTAAGTGTGAACAAAATAAGAAAAAGTTTAGAACCTACCACCCCATAACAATGGATGGAAATCCAACTTTGATTGTTGATTGTCATTACTTCCTCTGCAAAATTTAAAAGAAAAAATGAACAATTTTTTTCTTCCTTAATGGAAATCAACACAACATGATGCAAAATTTTCAATAATTTCCCAATAAGCATAAGCACTTCAATGGTTGGATGGTGTTTAATAAATGTTATAATGGAAAATAGAGGTCAAAATTTGACAATTTTTTAAAAAATTGTTATATTTTTAAAATCCATCATTGGATCTTTGCAAAACTTGAAAAACATTGGGTTTATATAATTTCTTGCAATTATTGAGACTTTTAACTTCATTGAAATTATGACTAAGAATTGGTGTGGCTTGGAAACAATACAAATTATGGTGCCTTTTCTTACGATTCTCCATTCAAACAAAAAAAACCATAAAAACCATTATTAATGAGATGATTAGTGTGTGGGCTGATTAATGTATCATGAAGCTTAATCTTTCAATAAAAATTGCAAGGGTGTTTGGGTGTATCAAACATGATCCAATGGTAAATCTTATTTAACATTGTAAATTATTGGAGTTGTTTGTTAAAAATTAGTAAAATGAATTAAGTTCATCAGAACACAATAGAATTATCATGAACTTAAAACATTAATTTTTTGGAACAATAACCCATAAAAGTGGACAAAAATTGCAATCATAGTTACAACCAAATTCATATTTTGTATACATTTAAAAATAAACTTGGGTGTGTGAAGTATCACATCTAAATTGAAACATATTGATTGTAAGTTTGCAACACATTCACAAGTTCAAAGTCATTGTAAGTGTGAAATACATTCACTACAAATTTGAAAACATTAATTATAAATGCAAATTGCACACAAGTAGTAGCACAATGAAAAAATGAAGAATAAAAAAACAACAGGCTTACCTTAAGTGGAGTTGTGCTACTACAACATGCTCAAGGCTCAAGTGGTAAACCTCAAGTTGTAAGTTCTTACTTACATAGAATCTATATTATATTTGGTCAATGGTTAGAGGTCGTACTAAATTCATGATTCAATTTCAAATCAAGTTGCATTGCCACAAGGTTCAAATAAAATTGATTATGATATGAATATTGAAGTCAAACTCTAGAGATTTAATGGATATTTGAAATAATTGTTGAAAATCTTGGAAGATTTAGTCGCGGTTGACCATCAATGCATGCTTGTAAGTTGTGGGTACCAAATCATGATGGATTGGAATCTAGATTTGACAACAAGTTTGTGAATTGTAATATCCTAAATTCAACCAATTTCTAGCCTTCAACTTGCACACAATACAAGCAACAACATAACAAAACTACCTATAATATAAAATTTACATAGTTAACAATTCAAGCTACAAACTTATTGCTTGCAAGCATTGAACACTCAATAGTGTGCTACAATGCGTTACAATAATAATTAAAACCTTGTTCCTTTTATTGTTTAACAAAAAATAATGCCTATCACTAGTCTTTGGGTAATTGTAAAAACTCTTATTTTTAATTATATGACAAGATATTACTATTGCCAAGGGACATGTTTCTAAACAATGTAAAGTTTATGCAATAAATGGTTTCTACATGTTCTTTTTATTTTGATGGGTTGTGTGTGACAATGTGAAAGTGTTGTGGAGTGAATAATTATAGTAAACTAGCATTTGTAATATCGTTATGAATCCTCTCTCCCTCCTAGTAATTAGTGATGTCCTTATCCTCTTGATGATTTACAAGGCTACTACCCAATGCCCATGAAGATGAACCATCAATGAACATGTATTTTAACATTTAGAAATTAAACACAAGGATTAGAGTTTAGGAAGGTTTTCATTGCTTGATTAAGCTTACAACAATATAAGTTGAAGTTGAATTGTGAATGTACTTAGAACTTGGGACTTGGAATTTCAATGGAAGAACTTAAAACTTAGAAACAATATCTAAAATTTGATAGTTGATTAATTTAAATTTTTTTTCTAAGGTCACTCATCTCCAACCTTCCCAAACCTTCTCTAGTAGCAACCTTGGTGAAAACATGATGCACAAGTCAATGGTGATAGGTTGCCAAACCACAAAGAGGGGCAACAAAAATAGTAAAATAGTGGTGGAGACAACAATGGCCTCCTCCTAACCAAGGTTTGGGATTCAATTGCAAACAACCACAATGGCAGACACCAAACCTAGGATGAAAAAATTTAGCACATTAATTGTGCAACCAGGTGCCATATGATAGCCTCCAATGCGAACCCTAATCAAAACAAAAGATTTGGGTGAATTTTTAAAAATAAATTATT
>Ga0116226_10000743_pt1 | contig 27976 bp, 28 predicted proteins | sample S1TSphfallax_FD_89692 | JGI IMG/M metagenome (GOLD analysis project Ga0116226, IMG submission 89692) | Host-associated microbial communities from peat moss isolated from Minnesota, USA - S1T2_Fa - Sphagnum fallax MG | ecosystem: Host-associated > Plants > Peat moss > Unclassified | place: USA... | reverse complement strand
GTTTTGAATCAATGGGATGGGTGTAGGGTGGGCTTCAGCCCACCATCGGGCGCACGTTAGGTGGGCTGAAGCCCACCCTACAGCTTGGTGCGGTCCCGTGGATCGCCGGGTCTGGGCCCGGCGGTGACGGTTTTGAGTTCAATCAACGGGTTGTCGTGTAGGGCGGAAAAGCGTAGCGCCTTCCGCCGACGCACGGTGCAGCCGTGACGGGGTTGCCGTTGTCCCCCGGCGCCGGTAGCGCGCGGGATGGCGGCGTTGGCGGAAGGCGCTTCGCTTTTCCGCCCTACGGGTCTACGGATTCCCTATCTACGTCATGGCCGGGCTTCGACCCGGCCACCCACGCATCTCATGCGCCAAGGGCGTTGGACCCTCGTACCGACAGATTATGTGTTAGTGCGAGCGGCAACGCGTGGGTGGCCGGGTCGAAGCCCGGCCATGACGATTTTTTTGATTCACAAGTCGGTCCCGTAGCTCGCTTCGCCGCGACGGCGGAAGGCGCTTCGCTTTTCCGCCCGACGTCTCTATGAACTTTCACTCGAAAGAAGGCTAACTCGGCCGTGATATCGAGAACGACTCGTAACAATCTGCTGCTTGCCATGGTGCCATTGCTCGTTGCTGAGGCCATGATGGCTTTTCCTGTTCTTCGCGGCCGCCAACCGCTACTGGACCTTCTCGCGCCGATTTCGCTTTTGACTCTTGGGCCGATGTGGGGGCTGCAAGATGCTCTGCAAAGCGGCTGGTATGGCGGATTTCTTGCTGTTCTATTTCTCGATATCGTGTTTGTTTCAATTATGGCATTCTCGATCACGAGAAATCACAAGATCATCGGGGGAGTTTGCCTGTTCATATTCATTTTTTTATCTGTAGGATTCGTGGCAGTCGTGTAGGGCGGAAAAGCGCAGCGCCTTCCGCCGACGCAAGGTTCCCCGTGACGGGCTTGCCGTCGGCCCCCGGCACCGTTCGCGCGCCGGATGGTTGCGTCGGCGGAAGGCGCTTCGCTTTTCCGCCCTACTCAACCCCTATCCCCCCGCGTCGGCTAGGGTTCGGCCCAGGGGGGCGTGCGGGACAGGTCCGGTTCGGTCGGCGGGGGCGCCTTGTCGAACTCCGGGGCGGTGGCGAGGTCCGTTACCACCGCCAGGGCCGCCTCCCTCTCGAACCCCGCCGCGACGGCGTCGCGAAGCAGGTGTTCCAGGCGCGGACGCATCCAGTCGTGCAACGGGGTCTGTGACATGGCGGCGATGGGCGCACCGTGCGCCCGTCGCCGTCAAGCCCCTCGCCGTCAAGCCCCGTCGCCCTTAAGCCCCGTCGCCGTCGAGCCCCGTCGCTACTTCACGCCGAGCAGCGACAGATCGACCGTGTCCGCCATCGCCCGGTAGCCGGCATCCTGCGGGTGCAGATGGTCGCCGCTGTCGAAGTCGGCGCGGATGTGCTTCGGGTTCGCGGGATCGCGCGTCGCGGCGTCGAAGTCGATGACGCCGTCGAACGCGCCGCTCCGGATGAAGGCGTTGATCGCCTCGCGCTTCGCCTCCTTGGCGGGGGCGTAGTAGCCGAACAGCGGCGTGCCGTGGAACGTATCCTCGAACGGCGTCAGCGTCGCGCCGAGGATGCGCAGATGATGCTCGTGCGCCCGGGCGATCAATTGCCGGTAGCCCGCGATCACGTCGTCGGCGCTCGGCGCCGGCTCGCCTTTCGGCACCAGTGCCGTCTCCGGCCAGCCGATGTCGTTGATGCCCATCATCAGGATCACCGTGTCCGCGTGCGGCTGGCTCAGCACGTCGCGGTCGAAGCGGGCCAGCGCGTTGTCGCCCATCCGGTCGCGCAGCACGCGGGCGCCGGAGATCCCCTCGTTGACCACCGACACGTTGGCGCCGGCCTTGGCCAGCCGCTCGGCGAGGAAATCCGGCCAGCGATGGTTGGCGTCGGCCGTCGAGGCGGCGCCGTCGGTGATGCTGTCGCCGAACGTCACCACGGCGTGCGCGCCTTCCGTCGCGTCGACCAGGATTTCGCTGAGGAAGATGCGCGACTTGACGGTCTGCGCCGCCTTGAGGTCCGGCGCGTCGGTCTCGTTGCCGGACGCCGAGATGTAGGCGGTCTGCGCGCCCTCGTTGTGCCATGTGGTCGTGGGCGAGATCTCGGGCAGATACAGGCTGACGGCGAGGCTGCCGAGCCCGCCCACTTTCAGCGTGACCGGATCGCTGATCGCCGGCGCGCCGGGCGGGATCGTGATGCCGGGGGCGCCGCCGAAGGTCAGCGCGTGGTCGCTGCCCGGCACGATCGCGCTGCCGTCGCCCGCGAGTGCGACGTGCGCGCTGCCGATCACCAGCGGCTGCGCGCCGTATTCGTTCGACAGCACGACGCGAACCTGGTTCCCGCCGAGGCTGACGCGGACGATCTGCCGGATCGTCTGGTCGCGCAGCGCGCGCGGAATGCCGACGGGGGCGAAGAAGTCGGGCGCCCAGACCGGCTGCGGGCTGGCCGCCCAGGTGCCGATCCAGTCGCCGCTGCCTTGTGCTGCCGCCGGCCCGGCGGCAAGCATCGCACCGATGGCGACAGTGAGCGACGCGCGCCGGAACAGTCGTTTGTCTGACATGATTTTCCCCCTGTGATGTCCAAAACGGTTCTGAGTGACCGCATGGCGCAGGCTGCGATGGAACGGCGGGTTTTGGAAGCAAAATCGGCGACATCGCCAATATCGCGGTGCGTATTACTTTCGTTTACTTCACCAATTTCGCGCGGCGCGGGCGGGTGGAGAACAATTAACCGCCGATCCCGGAATCGTGAGCCGGCGCCGCTTTGCCCCGCCATGTGCCCGGCGTAGGCTCAATCGGCTCTGGCAGCGGGGACAGGCGGCATGGCGTATGTGATCGAGGTGAACGGCGGGAAGCGGAGCGTCGATGTCGATGCCGACATGCCGCTGCTGTGGGTGCTGCGCGACGAGCTCGATCTGAAGGGCAGCAAGTTCGGCTGCGGCGCCGGGCTGTGCGGCGCCTGCACGGTGCATCTGAACGGCGTGCCGATCCGCTCCTGCCGGATGCCGGTCGGCTCGGTCGGCACCGCCGCGATCACGACGATCGAGGGCATGGCGGCCGACCCCGTGGGGCGGAAGCTGCAAGCGGTGTGGATGGAGCTGGACGTGCCGCAATGCGGCTATTGCCAGGCGGGCCAGATCATGACCGCCTCGGCGCTGCTGGCGAAAACGCCGCACCCGAGCGACGCCGACATCGACGCGGCGATGGGCGGCAATGTGTGCCGCTGTTGCAGCTACACGCGCATCCGCGCCGCGATCAAGAAGGCTGCGACGATCGATGCCGCCGCGCTGATGGTGGAATGACCATGCATATTTCCGCAGCGACATCGACACGCCGGGGTTTTCTTCGCGCCACCGCCGCGATCGGCGGCGGGCTGCTGCTGGAGGCGATGCTGCCGCCGCTGGCACGCGCGGCGATGCCGGAGGCGACGCCCGCGCCGCTGACTGCGTTCATCCGCATCGCGCCGGACGGCATCGTCACGATCATGTCGAAGAACCCGGAGATCGGGCAGGGCATCAAGACGATGCTGCCGATGGTGATCGCCGAGGAACTCGACGCCGACTGGAAGACTGTGCGGATCGAGCAGGCGCCGCTGGATGCGGCGAAATACGGCAGCCAGTTCGCCGGCGGCAGCATGGCGACGCCGCTGAACTACGATCCGCTGCGCCGCGTCGGCGCCGCCGGGCGGCAGATGCTGGTCGCGGCGGCGGCGCAGGCATGGAACGTGCCGGCCGCCGATTGCCGCACCGAGGCGGGCGTGGTGCGGCACCCGGCGAGCGGCCGCTCGCTCGGCTACGGCGCGCTGGCGGCGGCGGCGGCGAGGCTGCCGGTGCCCGACCTCGCCGACGTGACGCTGAAGGACCCGAAGACGTTCAGGATCATCGGCCAGCGCGTCGGCGGCTACGACAACCCGAAGATCGTCACCGGGCAGAAACTGTACGGCATCGACGTGGTCGTGCCCGGCATGTTGCACGCGGTGTTCGAGAAATGCCCCGTGTTCGGCGGCACCGTCGCGTCGGCGAACGTGGACGCGATCAAGGCGCTGCCGGGCATCCACGACGCTTTCATCGTGCGTGCCAGCGAGGCCAACCGGCATGGCGATCCGCAGGGGCTCAGCGACGGCGTCGCGATCGTCGCGAAAAGCTGGTGGACGGCCAACAAGGCGCGCGAGAAGCTGGAGATCGTCTGGAACGAGGGGCCGACGGCGGCGCAGAGCACGGAAACGTTCGCCGCCACCGCCGCCAAACTCGCGCAACGCGCGCCCGAATCCTGGATCAGGCGGGACGGCGACGTGGCCGGCACGCTCGACGGCGCGGCGCATGTCGCCGAGGCGGCGTACGCCTACCCGTTCCTCGCGCATATCGACCTGGAGCCGCAGAACTGCACCGCGCATGTCGAGGGTGACTCGGTCACGTTCTGGGCGCCGACGCAGTTGCCGGGGCCGGGCGCGAAACTGGTGGCGGCGACGCTCGGCATTCCCGAAGACAACGTGCGGATCAACATGACGCGCATCGGCGGCGGCTTCGGCCGGCGGCTGCGCAACGACTTCATGGCCGAGGCGGCGTGGATTTCGAAGCAGGTCGGCACGCCGATCAAGCTGCTGTGGAACCGCGCGGACGACATGCGGCACGATTTCTACCGGCCGGCGGGCTTTCATTTCTTCAAGGGCGGCGTGGACAGCGCCGGCAGGCTCGTCGCCTTCCGCGACCATTTCGTGACCGTCGGGCAGGCCGGCCGGCCCGGCGATTCGGCGACGCTGGACGCGAACGAGTTTCCGGCGCTGCTGGTGCCGCATCTGGAATTCGGCCAGTCGGTCATGCAATCGGGCATTCCCACCGGGCCGCTGCGCGCGCCGCGTTCGAACGGGCTGGGATTCGCGTTCCAGTCGTTCATCGACGAACTGGCGCATCTGGGCGGGCAGGACCCGGTTGCGTTCCGCATCGCGTTGCTGGGCGAGCCTCGCGTGCTGGTCAACTCGACCGGCAAGGCGAACGCGCTGCGCGATTTCGACACCGGGCGGATGCGCGACGTGCTGGCGAAGGTCGCCGAGATCTCCGACTGGTCGAACCGCCACAACCTGCCGGCGCGGACCGGCAAGGGTGTCGCGTTCTATTTCAGCCATTTCGGCTATTTCGCCGAGGTGGTGCAGGCGAGCGTGGCCGCCTCGGGCGACATCACGCTCGATCATGTCTGGGTGGTCGGCGATGTCGGCAGCCAGATCATCAACCCGAGCGGCGCCGAGCAGCAGGTGCAGGGCGCCGCGCTCGACGGGCTGGGGGCGGCGCTGGGGCAGGGGATCACGATCGATCGCGGGCGCGTGGTGCAGGCGAATTTCGACACGGTCAAGCCGCTGCGGATGCACCAGGCGCCGCCGGTCGAGGTGCATTTCCTGACCAGCGACCATCCGCCGACCGGCCTCGGCGAGCCGGCGCTGCCGCCGGTGATTCCGGCGCTCGGCAACGCGATTTTCGCCGCGACCGGCAAGCGCGTGCGCAGCCTGCCGATCGACCGGGACGCGCTGAGGGCCTAAGCAGAGATTCCTTGGCAGACCAACGGCTGCCAGCGGTGGCGCCGAAGCCCCCTCCCCTTGTGGGAGGGGGTTGGGGGAGGGGTTGGGGGCCGAACGCGGCTAACGCCCCAGCGACCCCTCCCCCCAGCCCCCTCCCACAAGGCTACGGCATTCACACATCCGGTTGGTGCGAAGTTCTTGCGGGCATCCGCCGCATCGTCCCCTCTCCGCCCCTGGCGGCGGAGAGGGTCAGGGTGAGGTGGGGGAAACTCCGAAGTTGTCGAGTGGCGCTACAAGTTTGCGACCGGGTAGCGGCTCGACCACCCACCTCTCCCTGACCCTCTCCCCCCGCAAGCGCGGGCGGAGAGGGGACGTTGCGGCTGATTTCCGCGCGCAACGGACACAAGGGAGATCTGTGAATCCCTAGCCACAAGGGGGGGGGGCATTCGTTCGCCACGCCATTGGAATCTGCCTAGAGCGACTCGACGTTGCCGTCGACGCCGAGGGACTGGCCGGAAATGTTGGCGCCGGCCGCCGAGACCAGCCAGAGCACGGTGCCGGCCACGTCCTCGGCCGTCACCATCCGGCGCAGCGAGACGCGGTCGAGGTAGGTCTTTTCCATCTCGGCGTAGCTGACGCCGGTCTGCTTCGCGCGGGCGCCGATCACGCTTTCGATGCGGGGGCCGGCGACGATGCCGGGCAGGATGGCGTTGACGCGGATGTTGGCGGGGCCGAGTTCCTTGGCGAGCGACTGGGTGAAGCCGATCACGCCCCATTTCGCCGCCGCGTAGGGGGTCCGCCATGCGTAGCCGAACCGCCCGGCGGCGGAGGACATGTTGATGATGGCACCACCCCCCGCCGCCTTCAGCAGCGGCACCGCGAGGCGGGTGCAGAGGAACTGTCCGGTCAGCCCGACATCGAGGCAGCGCCGCCAGTCCGCGACCGCGATCTCATCGACGCCGCCGGTCGGCCCGGCGATGCCGGCGTTGTTGACCATCACGTCGAGGCCGCCGAGATTTTCCGTCGCGTCGTCGAACAGGCCGGCGACATCGGCCTCGTCCGACACGTCGGCCCGGGTGGCGCCATGGCCGGGATGCGCTTCACGAAATGCGGCCAATGCCGGCGCGTCGACGTCGCAGATGTGCAGGCGTGCTCCGGCGGCGATCAGCGCCTCCGCGATGGCGCGGCCGATCCCCCCGGCGCCGGCGGTGACGAGGCAGCGCAGACCGGGGCGGATGGCGAGGGAGGCGGGCTGGCTGGGCATTCAGTTTCCGCTTGCGGCCCCGAGGGCCGGACCGCCCGCGCCGCTCCCTACGCCGCCGCTTCGTGCTTGACGCCCTTCTCGGCGAGCATCTCCGACAGTTCGCCGCTCTGGAACATCTCCGTCACGATGTCGCAGCCGCCGATGAACTCGCCCTTGACATACAGTTGCGGGATGGTCGGCCAGTTGGAGAACTGCTTGATGCCGTCCCGCAGCGCCGGGTCTTCCAGCACATTGGCGGTCTTGAACGGCACGCCGAGATGCGTGAGGATCTGCACCACGCGGGCCGAAAAGCCGCATTGCGGGAACATCGCGTTCCCCTTCATGTAGAGCATCACCGGGTTCTCGGTGATCTCGGCAGTGATGCGCGCGAAGGTCGGGTCGCTCATGGCAGAATCCTTACTCGGGGGCTGAGGTTTGCAGGGCGAGGGCGTGCAGTTCGCCCCCCATGCGGCCGCGCAGGGCCGCGAAGACGAGCTGGTGCTGCTGCACGCGGGATTTGCCGCGAAAGATGCCGCTGACGACGGTCGCCGCGTAATGGTCGCCGTCGCCCGCGAGGTCCTCGATGGTCACGGCGGCGTCGGGCAGGGCCGCCTTGATCAGCGCCTCGATCTCGTTCGCCGCCATCGGCATCGCGTCGTCCCTTCGGGTCAGGCGGTTGCGTCCATCCAGGCCGGCAGGAACGCCTCATGCACGGTTCGCAGCGCCGACAGGGATATTGTGGCACCGCCCGGCAGAGTCAAATGTTTGACACCGTCGCGCGTGCGGCCGAGCCGGCTCGCCGGCACCCCGGCCGCCGCCGCCGCCGCCAGGAACGCGGCGCTGTCATGCACCGCCGCCAGGTAGCGGCCCTGGTCCTCGCCGAACCAGAAAGCGTGCGGGGCGATCCCGTCGTCGCGCGGCGCCAGTTCCATGGCGACGTCGCCGGCGAGCGCCATTTCCGCCGCCGCGACCAGCGCGCCGCCGTCGGAGACGTCGTGGCAGGCGCGGATCGTGCCGTCGAGGATTCGCTCCCGCACGAAATCGCCGTTCCGGCGCTCGGCGGCCAGATCGACCGGCGGCGGCGGCCCGTCTTCCCGATGCGCGACTTCCCGCAGCCACAGCGACTGGCCGAGATGCCCGGCGGTCGCGCCGACCAGGACGATCTCCAGCCCGGCGGCGGGGGCGATGCCGACCGCCTGCGCCGCGTCCTCCAGGACGCCAAGCCCGCCGATCGCCGGCGTCGGCAGGATCGGTTTGCCTTCCGTCTCGTTGTAGAGGCTGACATTGCCGCTGACGACCGGGAAATCCAGCGCCGCGCAGGCCGCCGCCATGCCTTTGATGGCGTTGGCAAACTGCCCCATGATCTCGGGTTTTTCCGGGTTGCCGAAATTCATGTTGTCGGTGACCGCGAGCGGCCGGGCGCCGACAGCGGTCAGGTTGCGCCAAGCCTCCGCGACCGCCTGGGCGCCGCCCTGGTAGGCGTCGGCGGCAACGTAGCGGGGGGTGCAGTCGGTGGTCAGCGCCAGCGCCCGCTTCAGACCGTCGAGTTTAACGACGGCCGCATCGGCGGCGCCCGGGCGCTTGACGGTCTGGCCGCCGACGGTCGCGTCGTACTGGTCCCAGATCCAGGCGCGCGAGCAGAGGTCCGGGCAGCCGATCAACTGCATCAGCGAATCGCCGAGCCCGAGCGGCGGATCGACGCGGCCGAGCGGCGGCGGGGCTTGGGTGTCGGCGGTCGGGCGCCGATAGAGCGGCGCCTGGTCGGCCAGCGGCGCCAGCGGAATGTCCGCCTCGACGTTGCCATTGTGCCGAACCACGATCCGCCCGGTCTCGGTCAGATGGCCGATGACGGCGAAATCCAGCTCCCACTTCTCGAAGATCGCCCGCGAAACGTCCTGCCGGTCGGGGCGGATGATGATCAGCATCCGCTCCTGGCTTTCCGACAGCATCATCTCATAGGCGGACATGCCGGTCTCGCGCTGCGGCACCGCGTCGAGATCCAGCTCGATGCCGACGCCGCCCTTGCCGGCCATCTCGACCGAGGAACTGGTCAGGCCGGCGGCGCCCATGTCCTGGATCGCGACGATCGCGTCGGTCGCCATCAGTTCGAGGCACGCCTCGATCAGCAGCTTTTCGGTGAACGGGTCGCCGACCTGCACGGTGGGGCGCTTTTCCTCCGAATCCTGGCCGAATTCGGCGCTGGCCATGGTCGCACCGTGGATGCCGTCGCGGCCGGTCTTGGAGCCGACATAGATCACCGGGTTGCCGACGCCGGCGGCGGCGCTGAGGAAGATCTTATCCGTCCTGGCGATGCCGACGGTCATCGCGTTGACCAGCGGGTTGCCGTTGAAGGCCGGGTGAAAATTCACCTCGCCGCCGACGGTCGGCACGCCGACACAGTTGCCGTAACCGCCGATGCCGCGCACCACGCCATCGACGATGCGCTTGGTGCGCGGATGCGCGGGATCGCCGAAGCGCAGCGCGTTCAGGTTGGCGATCGGCCGCGCGCCCATCGTGAACACGTCCCGCAGAATCCCGCCGACGCCGGTGGCGGCACCCTGATACGGCTCGATGAAGCTCGGGTGGTTGTGGCTTTCCATCTTGAAGATGGCGGCCAGTCCGTCGCCGATCGCCACCACGCCGGCGTTCTCGCCCGGGCCGTGGATCACCCAAGGCGCCTTGGTCGGCAACTGCTTGAGCCAGACGCGGGAGGATTTGTACGAGCAATGCTCCGACCACATCACCGAGAACACGCCGAGTTCGGTGAGTGTCGGCGTGCGGCCCATGATCGCCAGCACCCGCTGATATTCGTCCCCGCTCAGCCCGAACGAGCGGGCCAGCGCCGCATCGACCGTGCGCGCCATCTCAGGCCGCCAGCGCGGCGGCGAGGCCGTCGAACAGCGGCTTGCCGTCGGTGCCGCCCATCAGCGGATCGACCAGATCCTCGGGGTGCGGCATCAGCCCGAGCACGCGCAGGTTCGGCGACAGGATGCCGGCAATGTTGCGGGCGCTGCCGTTGCGGTTGGCGGCGGCAGTGACCTCTCCGGCCGGCGTCGCGTAGCGGAAGGCGACGAGGCCCTCGCCCTCCAGCCGGTCGAGCGTGTCCTCGTCGGCAAAGTAGTTGCCGTCGCCGTGCGCCATCGGGGCGCGGAAGATCTGGCCGCGCTGGTATTGGCCGGTGAACGCGGTGTCGGCGCGCTCGACACGCAGAAAGCAATCCATCGAGAGGAAACGCAGCGAGGCGTTGCGCAGCAGTGCGCCGGGCAGCAGGCCGGCTTCCACGAGAATCTGGAACCCGTTGCAAACGCCAAGAACAAAACCGCCGCGCTCGGCGTGCGCGCGAATGGCGCGCATCACCGGCGACTGCGCCGCCATCGCGCCGCAGCGCAGATAGTCGCCGTAGGAAAATCCGCCGGGAATGGCGATCAGGTCGAGCCCGTCGAGGTCCGTCTCACGATGCCAGATCATCCGCGGCGCCCGGCCGGAGGAGCGTTCGAGCGCGATGGCGAGGTCGCGCTCGCGGTTGATGCCGGGGAAGACGACGATGCCGGCGCGCATCACGCGAGCTCCACGCGAAAGCTCTCGATGACGGTGTTGGCGAGCAGTTTCCGCGCCATTTCCTCCGCCTGCGCCCGCGCGGCGGCGGGGTCGGTCTCGGCCAGCTCGAGTTCGATGATCTTCCCGGCGCGGACTTCGCCGATGCCGGCGAAGCCGAGTCCCTTGAGCGCCTGCCCGATGGCACGGCCCTGCGGGTCGAGCACGCCCGGTTTCAGGGTGACGGTGACGGTGGCTTTCATTCGGCGGCTTCGGCTCCGGCGGCTGTGGGGGCTTCCTCGCGGATCAGGCTTTCCACATGAGTCCGCAGGCGGCGCGCCAGCCGCACATAGGTCGCAACGTCGGCGACGGCCTGCCCAGCCTCAAGCTCGGCGAGGTATTCCTCGGAAATCTTGGCGGCGCGCGCAAGCTCGGCCGCCGGCACATGTCGCCAGCTTCGCCAAAACGCGAGCGGCGTGGGGGCGGCCGAATAGGCCCTTACCTCTTCAATGGAAAAGGTTTCCATCCGTCCGGCCGCAAGATCCTGTTCGGCGGCGATCGCGTCGCGCGTGTCGAGCAGATCCTCGTACTCTTCCTCGGTCAACACGATCAGCTTCTCGCCGCCGGGCGTCGTGATGGTCTGCACGGCTCTGTCCTTCCCTAGTCATAAGCCTCGCCGCGCGGGGCGACCTTGGTGACGAATATTTCGGTCGCCGTCTCCACGAACAAGATACGAAAGTCACCGACCCGCAGACGCTTGGTGTTAGTCCCTTGGAGCGGCTTCACGCGATTTGCGTGGGCTCCGCCGCCAGCCGCGTATTCCGCCATCGCACGATACACTCTCTCCGCCATGTTGGCATGACGGCGAAGGTCCTTTTTGGCCGCCTCGTTATACCGGACAAGTTTCACAGCGGACGGTCACTGCATCATCTCCGGCCCCTTCAGATCCCGCATCCCCGCCTCCGGCAGAATCCCCAGCCGCTTCGCCACTTCCTGGTACGCCTCCTCGACCTTGCCGAGATCCTTGCGGAAGCGGTCCTTGTCCATCTTCTCGTTGGTCTTGGTGTCCCACAGGCGGCAATTGTCGGGGCTGATCTCGTCGGCGAGGACGATGCGCATCTCCTCGTTCTCCCACAGCCGGCCGAATTCCACCTTGAAGTCGACCAGCGTGATGCCGACGCCGAGGAACAGGCCGGTCAGGAAGTCGTTGATGCGCAACGTCAGCGCGACCATGTCGTCCAGATCCTGGGTGTTCGCCCAGCCGAACGCGGTGATGTGCTCCTCGCTCACCAGCGGGTCGCCGAGCTGGTCGTTCTTGTAATAATATTCGATGATGCTGCGCGGCAGCCTTGTGCCCTCGGGGATGCCGAGGCGGGTGGCCAGGCTGCCGGCGGAGACGTTGCGGACGACCACCTCGATCGGGACGATCTCGACCTCGCGGATCAGTTGCTCGCGCATGTTCAGCCGGCGGACGAAGTGGGTGGGCACGCCGATCTCGCCCAGCCGGAGCATCAGATACTCGCTGATGCGGTTGTTCAGCACGCCCTTGCCGGTGATCACGCCCTTCTTGGCGCCGTTGCCGGCGGTCGCGTCGTCCTTGAAATATTGCACGAGCGTGCCCGGTTCCGGACCCTCGAACAGGATTTTGGCTTTGCCTTCATAGAGTTGGCGGCGGCGGGCCATGGACTGGTTCCTGTCGCGATTGCTTGGGGTGATCCCCGACACGTCGCAGGGCGGGTGCTGCGACATGCCACGCCGCCGCGGGCCGGTGGCGCGCGCGGCATATAGCAGCCCTATGCCCGGCGTGCCACGCCCCCACCCCGCCGCACACGCAGGGCGGTTGGCCGGGGAACGCACGCCCCGCGCAACGGTTGCCGCGCAAAGCGGTGGCGGAATGCCCACGGGCTAGGCGCCGGACCCCCGAAATCTGCCCGATACGCGGGCAAAATCCGGCATTTCGGCCGTACATCACTGGCCCGTCATTTGCCATGGCTTAACCAACGCCGCCCGCACGTCCCGAGCGGCTCCCTGGCCACGAAGACCGGAGGTCCATCGCATGACCGAGTCCGCCGAGCTGAGCGTTCCCGCGGAACCCTATCCGTTCGTGTTCGACCCCGCCCGCTGCGCGCTGGTGATCATCGACATGCAGCGCGACTTCCTCGAGGAAGGTGGGTTCGCGACCGCGCTTGGCAATGACGTGGCGATGCTGCGCCGCACGATCGAGCCGAATCGGCGCCTGCTCGCGGCCTGGCGGGCGGCGGGGCTGCTCGCCATCCACACCCGCGAAGGCCACCGCCCCGACCTTGCCGACCTGCCGCCGGCCAAGAAGGTGCGCGGCCACGGCGCGATCACCATCGGCGACAAGGGGCCGATGGGCCGCATCCTGGTGCGCGGCGAGGCCGGCCACGACATCATCCCGGAACTCTACCCGGCACCGGGCGAGCCGGTGATCGACAAGCCCGGCAAGGGCGCGTTCTTCGCCACCGACCTGCACGCCATCCTGCAAAATCGCGGCATCACGCGGCTCGTCGTCACCGGCGTCACGACAGAAGTCTGCGTCAACACCACCGTCCGCGAGGCCAACGACCGGGGCTACGACTGCCTCGTGCTGGAGGACTGCGTCGGCTCCTACTTCCAGGCGTTCCAGGAGGCGGGGCTCGCGATGATCCGCGCCCAGGGCGGCATTTTCGGCTGGGTCGGCACGTCGGCCGACCTGATCGCGGCGGTCGCGCCGCTCGCTTCCACCCCTATCGCCACTCCGTTGAAAGGAGCCGCCTGAATGAGCAGTGCCATGACCGCCACCCGCAGCCCCAAATTGTGGGTACCGGGTGACTGGAACGCCTTTTTCGGGTTCGGCACCAACATCCTGGTCAACGTGCTGACGCTGACCACGCTGCTGCGCTTCGTGGTCGGGATGCCGGACAGCCTGGTGTTCGGCCGCATCCTGCCGGCGACCGGCTTCATGCTGTTCCTGTCGACGATGTACTACGCCTATCTGGCATACAACCTGGCCAAGAAGACCGGGCGGACGGATGTCTGCGCGCTGCCCTCGGGCACCAGCGTGCCGCACATGTTCGTCGTCGTGTTCGTGATCATGCTGCCGATCATGGGCAAGACCAAGGACCCGGTGATCGCCTGGGAAGCCGGCCTGACCTGGGTGTTCATCCAGAGCTTTGTGCTGATGGCCGGCGGGTTCGTCGCGCCGTACATTCGGAAAATCACCCCGCGCGCGGCCCTCCTTGGCTCGCTCGCCGGCATCGCGATCACCTTCATCTCGATGCGCCCGGCCGCCCAGATGTTCACCACGCCGGTCATCGGGCTGGTCTGCTTCGCGATCATCATGGCGAACTGGTTCGGCGGCGCCCGCTACTTCAAGGGCCTGCCCGCCGGCCTCGTCGCCATCGCCGCCGGGACCGTGATCGCCTGGGGCTCGAACGCATTCGGCCTGAACTACGGCGAGATGGGCCTGGACAAGGTGACCGCCGCCTTCACCACCTTCGGCTTCTCGGTCCCGCTGCCGGCGGTGGGCCACGTGTTCCACGGCTTCGAGTTCATCGGCGTGATCCTGGTCACCGCGATCCCGTTCGGCATCTACGACCTCGTCGAAGCGATGGACAACGTCGAGAGCGCGGGTGCCGCGGGCGATGCGTTCCCGACCACGCGGGTGCTGACCGCCGACGGCATCATCAGCCTGATCGGCTGCCTGCTCGGCAACCCGTTCATCAACGCCGTCTATATCGGCCATCCCGGCTGGAAGGCGATGGGCGGGCGGATGGGCTACTCGGCCGCGACCGGCATCATGATCCTGGTGCTGACCTGGTTCGGGGTGATCGCACTGATGCTGGCGGTGATCCCGGTGATCGCGATCCTGCCGATCCTGCTGTATATCGGGATGCTGATCGGCGCGCAGGCGTTCCAGGAAACGCCGCGCCGGCACGCGCCGGCGGTCGTGCTCGCGCTGGTGCCGCAGCTTGCCGGCTGGGGCAAGAACCAGATCGACGGCGCGCTGCACGCCGCCGGCACCGACGCCTCGGTGCCGGGGGTCATCGGCAAGCTCGGCCAGCAAGGTGTCCTGTATGAGGGGCTGGAGGTGATGGGCGGCGGCGCCACGCTCGCCGGCATCATTCTCGGCGCCATCGCCGTGTTCATCATCGAGCGCGAGTTCGACAAGGCCGCCTGGTTCGCGCTCGCCGGCACGGTGCTGACCTTCTTCGGGTTCATCCACGGCGAGCAGATCGGCGTCGCACAGTCGCTGACCGTCTCGGTCAGCTATCTGGTCGTCGCGGCGCTGCTCGGCTGGGTCGCCAAGTTCGGCAGCTTCTCGGCGCCGGTGCCGGAAATGCACCACGAGGAAGGGATCGACGCGCACGGGATGCCGACGGCCCCGGCCGAATAGCCCCGAGGCGAGGCGAGGCGGGGGATCGGTCCCGCCTCGCCCTCGCGCCCGGTTGCCAAATCGCGTGGCGTTTACCATCCGTAAGCGACGCGCATTATATGTCTCGTGTTATGAGACGTCGGCGACGCAGGAAGACAAGCGCTTGGCGGGGATTGTTCCTCGTCGTCAGCAACGTGGCGGTCGCGCTGTGCGTGGCGACCGCCATTCTCGTCGGCCTTGTCGCCTATCGCGGCCACCGGCTTGACGTGGAGAGCCGGGATTTCGTCGACAGCGCGGTACCGGCGATCACGGCGCGGTGGAGCAGCGACGAACTGCTCGACCTCGCGGCCCCCGAACTGCTGGCGAATGCCCAGCCGGCCCAGATGAAGGCCGCGTTTTCGACGCTGTCCCGCCAACTGGGCCATCTGACCGAATACGAGGGCGCGACCGGCGACTCGCTGGTGACGTACACGGCCGGCACCGGCAGCACGATCAAGGCGTCCTACCTCGCGCGCGCAAAATTCGAGGCCGCGCCGGCGTCGATCTGGGTGATGCTGGTCAAGCGCGACGGCCACTGGATGATCAGCGGCTTCCGCGTCGAACCGCTGCCGTCGGACGGGACGGCCGACCGGGCGACGTGATCGCGGTGGGCAACCGCCCCGACATTCTTCGGCTGCCGACTGTTCAGCCGAAACTTCCGAGACGCCGCGCAAGCCTTCTAGAGCTATCGCTGAGGGCAATGTAACGGTGAGGCGTTACCGATACTGACAGGCGCGTGCGTCGAAGCTCGGGGTGAGGCCCATGCCTGAAAGCACTTCAGACTTTCCACGGCCGATCGTTGCCCGCTGGTTGTCCGGCGTCTTTCAGGTGCTCGCCATGGTGGCGGTGACCGCGGCATTCTGGCGCTGGCGCTCGTGTGGTCGGCTCGACGTCTCCGGCTGGACGCTGCTGATCGGCGCCGGCGTCTGCGGCATCGGAATTGTTATTCCATTCGCGTTGGACGTCATGCGCGAGGCAGACGCCACCGGTCGCCGCTGGTGGCGCACGTGGCGGGTGCTTTGTGCCGTGGGCTGCCTCGGCTACCTCGTTCTTGTGCCCTTGCTGATGGTCGGCGGAATGTTCGCCGTCTGGTCGGCGGGGATCATGGTTGACCCCGAGGGGATCATGGCCGGGGTCTGCGTACTCGTGATGCTTGTCTCCCTTTCTGTTTCCATATCGGCAACCCAGGCTGTTCTGCGGCGCGGTGGTGAATTGCTTGATGGCACGAACGACCTCTCCGGAATGGATGCATGGTGCCGCCGACGGCTCGGCATCTGGTGGATTGGTCGATTCGCGGTTCGCGCAGCCCTCGGCATCATTGGGGTCAGCATACGACAGCCGAGCGGACTGATTTATCCAGCCATTGCCTTTTGCTACTTTGATGTCCTGACATGGGCGCACGCAGCCGGCAAGTCATGGCGGGCCCTCGATTCGGCGCGGGCCCGCATGCGGCAAAGGGCAGCGCAACTGACGGCGCTGCGAGCCTCGCCGACATTTCAGGAATTGGAGTACCGCAACAGCTGGGTCGAGGCAGGTTCGACGTTTGCCATTCTCGCAGGATTTTTATTACTTTTATTGGCGATAGGGTTCTTTCACCCATATGCGGATGACGATTGGCGCGGGTTGTGGCTCGTGGGTCTGATGTTCGGGTTTCCTTTCGCTGCACCTGCGTTGTTCGTACTGGCCGTCACGCTCCCCCAAGGCTTCGGCAGGTCCAAGGAGTTCTGGAACTACTTCAGCGAGAAGGAGGGTCGGTTTGCGGCCGGCGCGATCATCTGGTGTGCCGTCGTCGCTCTGCCGCTGACGATTATCAGCCTGATCGGCTTCGCGACGACGGCGAATTTTCGCAATGCGCAGCCGTGGTGATGTCGGTGTCCAGCCGCCAACGGAGCGTCGCGCAACCACGTTGGTCGCCGGCAGTGCTGGCGACGTTCAAATGCCGGTTGTTCATTTTGTGTTCCTGACTTACTGACGCACTCCGGGTCAACCTGCGAGACACCGGCGATGCGGACGACGACGACGCGGCAATTCGAGGCGGCCGGGGACCCGGTGGGGGATTTCCGCCGCGCGCTGTCGGGGCGGACGTTCGGGTGCGTCCTGGCCGACCCGCCCTGGCAGTTCACTAACCGCACCGGCAAGGTGGCGCCGGAACATCTGCGGCTGGCGCGCTACCAGACGATGAGCCTGCCGGAGATCTGCCGCCTGCCGGTGGCAGAAATCCTGGCGCCGGTCGCGCACCTCTATCTGTGGTGCCCCAACGCCTTGCTGCCGGAGGGAATCGAGGTGCTGCGCGCCTGGGGCTTCGACTACAAATCGAACCTCGTCTGGCACAAAATCCGCAAGGACGGCGGGTCCGACGGCAGGGGCGTCGGCTTCTACTTCCGCAACGTGACCGAACTCATGCTGTTCGGCACGCGCGGCAGGAATGCCCGCACGCTGCCGCCCGGCCGCCGCCAGGTGAATTTTCTGGCGACGCGCAAGCGCGAACATTCGCGCAAACCGGACGAGCAGTTCGCGATCATCGAGGCGTGCAGCCCCGGTCCCCGGCTCGAGCTGTTCGCACGCGGCACCCGTCCGGGTTGGACGGGCTGGGGCAATCAGGCGATCGATTCCTATGCGCCAACCTGGAACACCTATACGCACAACAGCGCCGCCGAGCGGCGGGCAATCCTCGCCGACCAGGCGGATTGAATCGCCATCATCAAGACACAGTCAGCAAGGATAGCCAGATGCGGATTGCCGTGATCGCCGACATTCATGGCAACCTGCCGGCGTTGGAGGCGGTGCTGGCCGACATCGCCATGCGCGGCGTGGAGCGCATCGTCAATCTCGGCGACGTCGCCTCCGGCCCGCTGTGGCCGCGTGAGACGGTCGAGCGGGTGCGAGCGTTGGCGATGCCGACCGTGCGCGGCAACCATGACCGATGGGGCGCCGGAGACGATCCCTCGTCCATGGGACCGTCTGACCGGTTTGCGTGGCACGAACTGGATCGGGCGCAACGGGACTGGCTCGGCGGACTGCCGGCGACATTGTCGGTCGCGCCAGGCATCCTGGCCTTCCATGCCTGCCCGGCCGACGACAATTTTTATCTGGTCGAGACGGTCGGCAACGGTCGCCTCGTGCGGGACACAGTGCCCGAGATCTCGGCGCGATTGGGCAATTCCGACGCCAGCGTTGTCCTGTGCGGCCACAGCCACATTCCGCAACTCGTGCAACTGCCGGGCGGTCCGCTGATCGTCAATCCCGGCAGCGTCGGCTGCCCCGCTTACGACGATATGGACAGTCCGCACCCGCACGTGTCGGAGTCAGGCGCGCCGCACGCGCGGTATGCCGTGCTCACACTCTCCGATGACAGGATCGCGGTGGACCAGATCGCCATTTCCTACCCTTGGGACATCGCCGCCGAGCGGGCCGCGCGCAACGGCCGCCCGACCTGGGCGCACGCGCTGCGGACGGGGGTGATGCCGACGAGGCGCTGACGACCCAGGCTCCGTGCCGATGGAACCAACGCCGAGGGGCGGCGTTTTTTCTGTGTCATCGGAGGATCAAGGACATGGGCCGCGGTATTCTGCTTTGGCTGCTTGGCGTGCCGATCCCTATTATTATTCTTCTTGCCCTGATCTGGCATTGAGATGGATACGCTCGCGGTCGGGACCGAATCCCGCAGCGCCGGCAACGAATCTGCACGTTCCGCGGTAAGTTGGGCTCCCGTGTTTGCGGGTGCGTTCGTCGAGCTGGCGATCGCCCTTGTTCTCCTCACTCTCGGAGGTGGGCTCGGCCTCGCATCGTTGTCACCATGGCCGACCGGACGTGTCTCTGCCACGACGTTCGGAATAACCACGGCGATTGCGCTGATCGTCGTGCATTGGGTTGCATCGGCGAGCGGCGGCTACATCACGGGGCGGCTGCGACTCAAATGGGTCGGCGTCCACAGCCACGAGGTGTTCTTCCGCGACACGGCTCATGGTTTGCTGACGTGGGCGCTGACGACGGTGATCGGCGCGGTCTTTCTGACGCTCGTCGCCTCGTCGGTTATCGGTGCCGGAGCGACGGTCGCGGGTGACGCCGCGCACAATGCGTCGTCCGTGTCCGCCTATGACATCGACAGCCTGTTCCGCTCCGACCATCCCGATGCGGCGGCAAACCCGCAGCCGATGAACGCGCAGGCGTCGCGCATTCTGGTGACCGGCCTGACGAACGGCGGCGTTCCGGCCGGCGACCGCACTGCGCTCGTGCAGATGGTTGCGGCCCGCACCGGACTCTCCGACACGGATGCGCAAAAGCGCGTCGACACCATCATCGCGCGGGTGAAGGAAGCCGACGCCCACGCGATGCAAACGGCGGACGCCGCGCGAAAGGCCAGTTCGGAACTCGCGATCTTCACCGCGCTCGCAATGCTGATCGGCGCCTTCATCGCCGCCGTCGCCGCCGCCTATGGCGGCAGCCTGCGCGACGAACGCTAGGATTTCTCTCGCACGCACGCCCCCTCCCACAAGGGGAGGAAGCTATCTGGCCGCGCGTTTCCTTCTTCTCCGTCCCAAAAGGGTGATGCATGTTTCTGCACCGCAAAGAGCTGATTCAGCCCGTCAATGTCGGAAAACCCGATGCGCGGTTCGGCACCTATCTGCTCGAACAGTTCGGCGGCGCGACCGGCGAACTGACGGCGGCGCTGCAATACTGGGTCCAGTCCTTCCACGTCGAGAACGCCGGCATTCGCGACATGCTCCAGGACATCGCCATCGAGGAATTCAGCCACCTCGAGATGGTCGGCAAGCTGATCGCGCAGCATACCAGCAAGATCGACCAGACGGCGGTGTACGACGCGCCGCTGTTCAAACTCAAAGGCGGCGGGCCGCATTTTCTCGACAGCCAGGGCAGTTGCTGGACCGCCGCGTACATCCAGGAAGGCGGCAACGTCGTGCGCGACCTGCGCGCCAACATATCGGCGGAGGCGGGCGCCCGGCAGACCTACGAGGCTTTAATCAACGCGTGCGAGGACGAGGGCACCAGGCACACGCTGACGCATCTGCTGACGCGCGAGATCACGCACGCCAACATGTTCATGAAAGCGCTCGACGCCATGGGCAAACTCGACGATCCGTTCTTCGGCAACATCGCGCCGGACGACACGGTGAAGCTGGTGTTCAATCTCTCGCAAGGTGCCGACGTGCGCGGCCCGTGGAACGAGGAGCCGGCGTTCGACTACGTCGCCAACCCTGAGCCGCAGGGCGGGATGCCCGCCGCACCGGTCAATCCCGACGACGAGCAGGCGGCGGAGCCGAAGAAGAAACCCGCCCGCGCAAGCGCAAAATCGCGCTGAGCATTTTCGAGGAGCCGGGCCGTTCCTAGCCCGCCGGCCCGGCTTCTCCAAACACCCGCAAAGACACCGCCTCCAGATGCTGTGGAAACCCATGGGCGGTCCGAGCTCTCGCCCGCGCACCTTTGGAAACACCGTGTCGAGCGAAGCGCCGATCTGGTAAAACGGACCGCACTCCATAACGCTAGCCTGTCCAAAAATCAGAAAAATTAGCCCAGACGAACGCTGGGCGAGTTGCGTTGCGCTCCTCGTACGCTACGATCACCAGATAATTTCATAAGGCTGCGAACTCTTTGGCAGCGTGCAAGGGGAGGTTGTGCGATGGAGCGCCTCGGCATCGGCGAATTCTGCATGAATCTGATGCGGTTGCACCCGCACATGTCAAACGAGCAAATTCTCGACGCCTGCTTGACGCGATTTCCTTATGCTAAGACAAAGATGAGTTCGATTTATTGGTATAGAAATGAAATTCGCAAGGAAAGAGCACACCGTCCTAGTCACACGAGATTAGGCTCCGAGGTCAACTGGACCCGCAGCGCCCTGGATCGTCAATCTGAGACTTGGCCGAATTGGCCTGCCCCCTCCGACAATGACATTTTTTGGTTGGCGAAGGTTACTGCGCCATACGTAAGATTTCTTCACCCAGACATTGTCCGACTGCTGGTCGAGGATAATGAGCGGCGGCGCGCGGTATGGGCTGAGAGGCTGAAGGACGTGGGGATCGACCCCAAGCCGTATCTTTGGGCGCTCGGTTCGTGCGCGTTTCCAGGCGTGCGCCGCTATTCCGGCAGTGCGGAAATTGCCGCGTACCGGAATAAAATAGAAAACTCACACCAGCCTCAAAATGCCCTGCGCCTCGATGACAATGACTTTCCAAAACATCTTTGGAGCTTCACGTTTCGTGGGCGGCAGTTCCAAAAACAAGGTCCGTTCGGCTACAGTCTTGCCCATCTCGCAGATCATAAAATCTACAAGAACCGCGAACGAGATGAGTTTGACGGCATTGGTGGTGAGGTGGAGGCTCTGGCGGAGAGAGCGAATTTTGGTTTGTATACAGCGGCTTCAAACACCGTGTTCATTCCAAACGGCCTTATTCGCCCGACCGACTTCGCGTCGCCGCTGCGCAACCTCCTCCTGCGGCGTGCCGCGCACCTCTATGGAGAGTTCTGTAATCTGCTGCCGCCACCCTTTGCGACGAAGCCGGCTCCATCGGATCAATGGGAGCTTCCCGAATTCGACTGGCCGCAGCCTGTCGGTACAACAGCACACATGGCCGAGTTTCTCGATTATCGCCGAAAACAGATCGACCTGATGTTCTCGCTTTTCAGCAGCACTAGACCGCTACGCTCGACTTTCTGAGGGTAGCGGCGTGCTTGGGGACGAATTCACGGACTTGGCTCCTTTTCCCCGAACACCCGCAGAAACACCGCGTCCAGATGCCGCAGATGCGCCCGCGCGTCCATCGCGGCATCGAGGGCGGCGGGCGCGATGCGTCCCGCGACCTCGGGGTCGGCGTCGAGATTCTGCCGGAACGTCCGCCCGTCCGGCGTGCCGATCTTCTCCCAGGTCGCCATCGCGTTGCGCTGCACGATCCGGTACGCGTCCTCGCGGGAGACGCCGGCGCGGGCGAGGGCCAGCAGCACCTCGCCGGAATGCACGACGCCGCCCAGACTCTCCAGGTTCGCCGCCATCCGCTCCGGGTAGACGACAAGCTGGCGGACCAGTCCGGCGAGGCGGGCAAGGGCGAAATCGAGCGTCACCGTCGCGTCCGGCCCGATCGCGCGTTCGACCGACGAATGGCTGATGTCACGCTCGTGCCACAGCGCGACGTTCTCCAGCGCCGGCACCACCGACGCGCGCACGACCCGGGCGAGGCCCGACAGGTTCTCCGACAGCACCGGGTTGCGCTTGTGCGGCATCGCCGAGGAGCCTTTCTGGCCCGGATGGAAGAATTCCTCGGCCTCCCGCACCTCGGAGCGTTGCAGGTGCCGCACCTCGGTCGCCAGCCGCTCGATGCCGGTCGCGACCACCGCGAGCGCGCAGAAATATGCCGCGTGGCGGTCGCGCGGGATCACCTGGGTCGAGACCGGCTCCGTCCGCAGCCCCAGCCGTTCCGCCACATGCTCTTCCACGCGCGGATCGACATGGGCGAACGTGCCGACGGCGCCGCTCAGGGCCGCCACCGCGATTTCCGTTCGCGCGGCCACCAGCCGCTCCCGGTTTCGCGCGAACTCGGCATAGTGACCGGCGAGTTTCAGCCCGAAACTGGTCGGCTCGGCGTGGATGCCGTGGCTGCGGCCGATGGTCAGCGTGTGCTTGTGCTCGAACGCCCGCGCCTTCAGGGCCGCCAGAACCTCGTCGATATCGGCGATCAGCAGGTCGGTCGCCTGCGTCAGTTGCACCGACAGGCAGGTGTCCAGCACGTCGCTGCTGGTCAGGCCGAGATGCACGAACCGGCTGTCCGGCCCCACCGCCTCGGCGAGCCAGGTCAGGAACGCGATCACGTCGTGCCGCGTCTCGCGCTCGATCGCGTCGATCCGGTCGAGGTCGGCGGGGCCGATCGCCGCCAGCTTCGCGCCGCCCTTCTCGCGGATGGTCCGCGCCGCCTCGGCCGGGATGGCGCCGAGGCCGGCCATTGCCTCGGCGGCCAGCGCCTCGATCTCGAACCAGATGCGAAACCGATTCTCCGGCGCCCAGATGGCGGCCATCGCCGGGCGGGTGTAGCGGGGGACCATGGCGGCTCCAATCGTGCGGGGGCAGATCTACGGCCGGGGCCGCCCCGCCGCAACCGAGGACGAGAGATGACGAGCGCTACCTGGCTCAGCGAGACCTTGGCCCTGCTTCAGGTGGTGCTGATCGACCTGACGCTGGCCGGCGACAACGCGGTGGTGGTGGGGCTGGCCGTCACCGGCCTGCCCGCGCGCCAGCGACGGCTTGCGATCCTGTTCGGCGTCGGCGCGGCGGCCGTGCTGCGGATCGGCTTCGGCGCCGTCACGCTGCAACTGCTGCAAATCGTCGGCCTGCTGCTGGCCGGCGGGGTGCTGCTGCTGTGGGTCTGCTGGAAGATGTTCCGCGAACTGCGGCGCCCGGCGCATCACGGGCGGGAGGCGCGCGGGCGCTCGCTGCGGGACGCGATCGTGCAGATCGTGCTCGCCGACGTGTCGATGAGCCTGGACAACGTGCTGGCGGTCGCCGGCGCGGCGGAGGGCCATTTCTGGGTGCTCGCGGCCGGCCTCGCGCTGTCGGTGGTGCTGATGGGCGTCGCCGCCAACCTCGTTGCGCGGCTGCTGGAGCGGTATCGCTGGATCGCCTGGATCGGCCTGCTGATCGTGCTCGCGGTGGCGCTGCGGCTGATCTGGGACGGCGGGTGGGACGTGATGGAGCGGGTGGGGACCGGCTAGGCCTTTGGCCGCAAAACAGCGGCGAAAGAACAGATCAGCGTACGCCTGGACACGGACGTGCTGGCCAAGTTGCGCGAGGCGGGGCCGGGCTGGCAATCGCGGATCAACACAATGTTGCGACAGGCGCTGGGACTCGACGGAGCGGCGTCCCGGGCCGCTTGACCGGCGATCGTTAAGCCATTCCTTTCAGCGCGGCCTGCCGGTGCGCGCCGCCGGCGTTCTGCGCTGTGAGGGAATGAACGAAATGGCTGCCGCGTTGGCCAATTGGCTGCTCGATCCTTCGGGCCTGACACCGCACGGATTCTGTCTGCTCTGGCAGCCTGGGCTGATCTGGACGTACGCGGCGTCCGACACCGGGATCGGCCTCGCCTACTTCACGATCCCGGTCGCCCTCGCGGTGTTCGCGCGGCGGCGGCGCGACCTGGTCTATGGCCGCATCGTCTGGCTGTTTGCCGCCTTCATTCTGCTGTGCGGCGCCACGCACTGGCTCGACGTGGTGACGCTGTGGCTGCCCGCTTACGGGTTGCAGGCGGTCATCAAGGCGATGACGGCGATCGTCTCGCTGGTCACGGCCGTCGCGCTGTGGCGGATCATGCCGCAGGCCCTGACCATCCCGACCCCGGCGCAGTTGCGCGAGGCGACGGCGGCCCTGCGCGAAAGCGAGGCGCGGTATCGCCTGAGCTTCGAACAGTCCCCGGTGCCGCTGCACATGCTCGACGGCAACGACGTGATCACCGACGTGTCCGACACGTGGCTCGCGCTGATGGGCTACGAGCGCGCGGACGTCGTCTCCCGCCGGATGCAGACGTTCTGGGCCCCGGGCGAGACGGAGGGCGTCGAGGAGCAGCGCGCGCGCCTGATGGCGGACGGCGAAGTGCGCGACATGGAACGCCGGCTGGTCCGGCGCGACGGGACGGTGATCGAGGCGCTGGTGTCGGCGCGTCTGGAGAGTCGCACGACCCCGATCGCGGTCGTCTGCGGCGTGATCGACGTGACGGCACGGCGGCGGGCGGAGGAAGCGCTGCGCGCCAGCGAGGAGCGGCTGCGCCAGTCGCAGAAGATGGAGGCGATCGGCCAGTTGACGGGCGGCATCGCGCACGATTTCAACAACATGCTGCAAGTGATCGCCGGCGGCCTGGACCTGATCGAGCGCCGGGCCAGCCAGGAGCGCTTCGACGATCTGCCGCGCTATTTCGCCTCGACCACCCGCGCGCTCGACAGCTCCGCCAGCCTGACGCGACGGCTGATGGCTTTCGCGCGGCGGGAGGCGTTGCAGCCGCGCGCGATCGAGCCGGACGTGCTGATGCGCGGAATGGAGGAACTGCTGGCGCGCACGCTCGGGCCGGAAATCCGGCTGGAGATGCGCGGGCGTCGCGGCGGCTGGCGCGCGCTGTCGGACCCACACCAGTTGGAGACCGCGCTGCTCAATCTGGCGATCAACGCGCGCGACGCGATGCCGGCGGGCGGCACGCTGACGATCACGACCGCCGACCGGCAGATGACGACGGACGATCTGCACGGCACCGACGATCCCGAGCCCGGCGACTACGTCGAGATCGCGGTCACCGATACCGGCACCGGCATGGCGCCCGAAATTATGTCGCATGTGTTCGAACCGTTCTTCACCACCAAGCCGGTCGGCTACGGCACCGGGCTCGGCCTGTCGCAGCTGTACGGCTTCATCCGCCAGTCGCACGGCTTCGTCCGGCTGGAGAGCGCGCTGGGGCAGGGGACCACGGTGCGCCTGTATCTGCCGCGCTACGCGGGGATGGAGGCGGCGGCGTCGGACCCGATCGCCGTCCCCGCCGCCTCCGCCGGCCACGCGACCCTCTCGCCGTCGGACAGCCGCGTCCTCGTCGTCGAGGACGAGGAGGATGTGCGTGCGTTCGTCGTCGACGCGCTGCGCGGCCTCGGCTGCCGGGTGCAGGAGGCGACGGACGGGGTCGCCGCGATGCGGGTGCTGGAATCGTCCACGCGGTTCGATCTGCTGGTCACCGACGTCGGGCTGCCCGGCGTCAACGGCCGCCAGCTCGCGGACGCGGCGCGGGATCTGCGGCCGGGCATGAAGGTGCTGCTGATCACCGGCTATGCCGGCACCGCGCTCGAACGCATCGAAATCGCGCACGACATGCGGGTGATCCGCAAACCGTTCGGCCTGGACAAGCTGACGGACACGGTCGGCGGGATGCTGCGGGAACCGGCACCGGCGCCGTAGCCGGACGGTCAGACGTGCTGGCCGCCGTTGATGTGCAGTTCGGTGCCGTTGACGTAGCTCGCCCCCTCGCCGCACAGGAAGTAGATCGCGTTGGCGACTTCCACCGGCTTGCCGAGGCGGCGCATCGGCACCTCCCGGTCGGCGAACGCGGCGGTGCCGGGCGACAGGATCGCGGTGTCGATCTCGCCCGGGGAAATCGCGTTGGTGCGCACGCCGAGCGGGGCGAACTCGGCCGCCATCTCGCGCGTCAGTGTCAGCAGCGCCGCCTTGCTGCTGGCATACGCGGCGCCGGCGTAGGGATGCACCCGCGTCCCGGCGATCGAGGTGACGTTGACGATCGAACCCTTCGCCGCCGCGAGCTGGTCGATCAGCCCCTTCGCCAGCAGCGCGGTCGAGAACAGGTTGACGTTGAACACGCCGAGCCACGTCGCGTAGGTGGAGCCGAGCACGCCGAGGCGCGCGCCGTCCGCCGCCTTGGGCGAGATGCCGGCGTTGTTGACCAGCGCGTCGAGCTTGCCGTCCGGCAGCCGGCGGCGGATTTCCTCAAGCCCCGGCTCGAAATGCTCGATGTTGCCGAGGTCGAGCTGGATGTGGTTCTCGGGGCCGCCGAGCCACGGGCAGCGCGGCGAGAACGCCTGGCGCGACAAGGTGAGCACCCGCCAGCCATGGTCGGCGAAGACTTTTCCGGTGGCGTGGCCGATGCCTCGGCTGGCGCCGGTGAGCAGCAGAATGCGCTGGGTCATGGGCTGATCCCCCTCGGGTCCGATCGCGACGCGGCATCCTAGCACACATGCGCGCAAATGCCGCATCCGCGTCGCGGATGGTTGACACCCCCCATACCTAATGGCATTAGGTATCAGGGCTCGGCGGAGGCACGGCGTGATGTCCTATCTCTTGCGTCTCGAAGGCGCGGCGGAGCTGACGGTCCTGGTCGTGCTGTACGCCTGGAGCGGCGCAAGCTGGTGGCTGTTCGGTGGCCTGTTTTTCGTCCCCGACGTCGGGTTTCTCGGCTACCTCGCCGGGCCGCGTGTCGGGGCGTTCGTGTATAACGCGCTCCATCTCATTTTGTTGCCGGCGCTGCTCGGCGTCGCCTCCCTGCTCGCCGGATGGCCGGCCGGAGTCGCCGTGGCACTGATCTGGGCGGCGCATATCCAGTTCGACCGGGCGCTCGGCTACGGCCTGAAACATCCGTCGGGCTTCGCCGACACCCATCTCGGCCGGATCGGGCGGACTCGAAGCGAGGAATCGTTGGTTCGGACATGAGCGCGCCGGCCGCAAGTAAGCCCTCTCCCCGTGTGGGAGAGGGTTGGGTGAGGGGGGCCGCCCGCTCCGAGTTTCGTGCGGCATCGGCGCACTAGCGATGTGCCCGACCGTCGCCCGCACCAGCCGCGAGGGTCTCGTCGCCGCCGCGCGGGCGTTGCTGGAGCGTGACGGGCCGGCGGGCGTGACGATGCCGGCGGTGGCGGCTGCCGTCGGCGTGCGCGCGGCCTCGCTCTACTACCACGTCGCCAGCCGCGACGCGCTGCTGCGCGCGGTCGAGGAGGCGGCGCTGGCGGACCTGACCGCCCGCCTCGCCGAGGCCGCCGACATGGCGCCGCGCGTGGCGCTGGAGCGGATGGCGGCCAGCTACCGCGCCTTCGCCCGCCAGTCGCCGCGGGCCTATGCGCTGATCCACGCGCCGCCCGTCTGGGACGAGGCCCGCATCGCCGCCCGGGCGCGCGCGGCGGCGCCGCTGCTGGGGGTGACGCAACGCCTGCTCGGCCCCTCCGCCGCGCTGCCGGCGGCGCGCCTGCTGACGGCGCTGCTGCATGGCTGGGTGAGCATGGAACAAGCCGGCGCCTTCCGCCTCGGCGGCGACCTCGAGGCCTCGTTCGCCTACGCGCTCGCGGCGGCGATCGAGGGGATCGAATCGGGGCGGGCGCCGCTGCGGGTTTAGGCGGGGATGAAGGGCGCTAAGACTTGCGCATCTTTTCCCTCTCCACCCCTGGGGACCTAACGGATTCACTCATCTCGCCTGTGCGGAATGCGCACGGGAATTAGCCCCAACGTCCCCTCTCCGCCCGCGCTTGCGGGGGGAGAGGGTCAGGGAGAGGTGGGTGGTCGGGCCGCTACCCTGTCGCAATCTTGTAGCGCTACCTTACAACTTCGGAGTTTCCCCCACCTCACCCTGACCCTCTCCGCCCCCAGGGGCCTACGGCATTCACACATCTCTCTGGAGCCGATTTCGCGCGGAAGTCCGCCAATTCGTCCCCTCTCCGCCCGCGCTTGCGGGGGGAGAGGGTCAGGGAGAGGTGGGTGGTCGGGCCGCTACCAT
>Ga0116226_10000742_pt1 | contig 28006 bp, 24 predicted proteins | sample S1TSphfallax_FD_89692 | JGI IMG/M metagenome (GOLD analysis project Ga0116226, IMG submission 89692) | Host-associated microbial communities from peat moss isolated from Minnesota, USA - S1T2_Fa - Sphagnum fallax MG | ecosystem: Host-associated > Plants > Peat moss > Unclassified | place: USA... | reverse complement strand
TTGCGACAAGGCGGGGGGTTGCGACCAAGCGCGATGAATTCGCCAGCTGGGCAATGCGAGGCCGGCGGCCGTAGTGAGAAAACGCCTCCGTCGCACAACCCAATCTCCTGATCACTCCCAGTTCCTGACCACCGGCGGGTGGCGGCCGCGGCCAGGACGAATGATTTTTAAACCTGTCAAATCTTAAAAATACTGTCACGCTGTTGGCGGCGACCGACGCTGGCACGTAATCGAGCCGGATCGGACGCCACACATACAAAATATAGTCGACATTCCGACGAATTGCTAAAAAAAATTTTCTATCTAAAAATTGATTTTCTGCTATCTGAGCTTGGGGAACGGGGTGAGCCGTCCCAGTAAAAAGGTGCCGGCTGACGTGGACACATCGCAGGTGCGACAAAAGGCACGCTTGGAGTCTGGCGGTGCGGTGATCCCAGTCGTCGTGTCGACCACGCCCACCATCCCCGCACCCGACCTCGCCAATCTGTATTTCGCGATCGAGGCGACCCGGCGCGACGACCGCGCCTTGATCGTGCAGTTCGTCGGCGCGACCGGCGGCGAAGGCGTCTCCACCCTGGCGGCCGGATTCGCCAGGCAGTCGGCACGAGATTCACAGAGCTCGATCCTGCTGGTCGACTGCGATACCGGTACCCGCCCGACGCGCGAGGACAGCGCCGAGGCTGGTCAACCCGGGGCCGGTCAAGCGGGGGCCGGTCAAGCGGGGGCCGGTCAGGCCGGGGCGGCCACCGGGACGAACGAGGGGAGTTCGAAAGAGGGCGCGAAGCCGATGGAGCAGGCCCCGCCGCTGCCGAGCCTGCTGACCATGTTCATGGCGGGTCGCCCCTTGAAGGGCGCGCTCGCCCCGGTCGGGGAGGACGGCAGCCGCAACGGACGCAGCAACATCCGCTATGCCCAGCTCGGCAAAGGCGCTGACGCGGAGCTCGATCTGCGCATGCTTGGCGCGTTCGCCGAGGCGCTGCGCGGATCCTTCAGCGTGGTGGTGCTGGATTGCCCGCCGATCGCAGTCTCGCCGCTGGCGACGGTGCTGGCGCGGATCGCCGACGGCACGATCATCGTGGCGGCGGCGGGTCAGACGCGGCGGCGACGCCTGCAGCACACGGTGACCGAGATCAGCCGAATGGGCGGACAGGTGGTCGGGCTGGTGCTCAATCGCCAGCGCGACTGGTTGCCGGCGTGGCTGCGCCGGCAGATGGACTGAGAGGGCCCGGATCGTGTCAGCCGGCGGCACCCATATGGCGATGCACCGACTGATTCTCGGTTACGTGCCGGCCAATATCGTGCCGGCGGCGGTCTCGGTGATCAGCATCGTCGTGTTCACCCGGCTGCTGAGCACGCAGGCGTTCGGCACCTATAATCTCGCGTTCAGCGTGATGATGGTGGCGCAGTCGATCCTGTTCTTCGCGCATAATCTCGCGCTGACACGCTTCTACGCCAGTGCCGCGGACGACGCCGCGACCGTGGTGTTCCTGAAGACCATGTATACCATGTTCCTGGCGATCGCCGTGGTCGCCGTGGTGGTCGGCACCACGGCTGCGATGCTGCTGCGGGCCTCGCCATTCCGCGCCGAGTTCGGCGACACCTTGTGGCTGATCCTGCCGCTGCTGGTGTTGCGGGCGCTGGTCGGCACCAACCAGACCGTCAATCGCGCTTGCAATCGCATGGCGCGGTTCAACGGCATCGAATGTCTGCACGCCGTGGTCGGACTGGCGGCGGGTGTCCTGCTGGTCCGCGCCGGCATGCCGACCGGTGGCGCGGTGGTCGGGGGGTTGGTGGCCGGCGCGTTGCTGTGCGCGGCACTCGATGTCGGGCTGCTGCGGGCGGTCTGGGCGCGGGTCGCCATCGATCGCGCCATCCTGATCGAGGTGATGCGGTTCTGCTGGCCGCTGGTGCTGTCCTACGCGGTCGGCTGCACGCTGCAATATGCCGATCGTTTCATCGTTAGCAGCGATGATGGGGCCGCCGCCCTTGGCATCTATGTCGTGGCGTTCAGCCTGGTGGATCGGCCGATCTCGCTGATCTGCCTGTCGGTCGCCGCCGGCACGTTTCAGGTGGCGGTCGATACCTACATCAAGGAAGGCCCGCAGGCCGGGCGCATCCAGGCCGGACGCAACGGCGCCGCCCTGCTCGGCCTCACCATCCCGGCCGGCATCGGCCTGATGCTGACCAACCGCGCGATCGCCGATGTGCTGGTGGGCGCCGACTTCCGCGAGGGGGTGGCGACACTGATCCCGATCATGGCGGCGACGTCGCTGCTGCGCGGGTTCGCGCAGCATTATGTCGAGCATGCGTTTCATCTGGCCAACCGGTCGCGCCGCCTGTTCGCGGTGTATGCACCATCGGCGCTGGCCAATATTCTGCTGAGCGCTCTGCTGGTGCCACGGTTCGGCATGGTCGCCGCGGCCTATAGCGCGTTGGCCTGCCAGGCGCTGGCGATCCTGGTGGGCTGGTGGGCGGCGCAACGGGTGCTGCCGCTGTGGCTGCCGGCGCGCGAGATCGCGCGGATCGGCATCTGCGCGCTGGCGATGACGGCGTCCCTGCTGGTGGTGCCGCGGCCGGTCGGGTTGAGCGGCTTGTGCGTGGACATCGCGATCGGCATCGCGAGCTATCTCGGTAGCGCGCTGGTGGTGAATCCTGGTGGCATTCGCGGGCTGCTGCTCGGCCGGCTGGCGGGCAGTGGGCCCGCGGCCAAGCCGGTGCCACCCGAGGCACCGCCGCGCGTGCCGGTGTAGGCGCCATGCGAACCCCTTTGCAGTGGCCGCCTCGCGACGCCTTCGATGCCGCCGGCAAATCGCGTGGGATGGCCCCGCGGGGCATGATGCAAGGCCGGCCCGCGCCCCGGCTCGCGATGCCGACATTGGTCAAGCGGGCGCGCCCGATCGATCGGCAGCGGCTGATCTTCTGGATCGTTCTGGCCGCCATCGTCGCGCAACTCACCATCTCACCCAACCTGCTACAGTGGGCGCATATTCCCTACAACACGCCAGGCGGCTTGCCGCTGGTCAAGTTTCACATCGCGACCTATCTCGCGATTCTCGCCGTGGTGCTGCAGGCGCTGCAGCACAAGCCGGTGTCGCCCGGGTTGATCGCGCGCACCCGCGCATCCCCCGCGTTTCCGCTGGCGATCGGGTTGTTCATGCTGTGCGCGATCTATGCGTTGGTGACCACCGGGATGAGCGGCACTGCGGTGTATATCGAGAGCTACGCGGCGGCGGCGTTTCTCGGCTTCGCGATGGAGCTGCAAACCCCGCGCGATCTGCGCCGGATCGGCGTTGTGATGGTGGCGATCGCGGTGTTGAACGCAATGCTGTGCATCGGCGAGACCGCGTTGCAATGGCGGATCGTGCCGCGATACATGACGGATCCCACGGGCTCGGTGGTGAAGGTGCCCGAATTTATCGGCGAGTTTCGCGGCATCGGACTCTACGAACATCCGTTGGCCGGTGCCTCGATCACCATGATGGCGGTGTTGCTGTGCCTGGCGATCCCGCTGCGGCTGTGGGTGAAATCGGTGACCCTGGCGATCCTGCTGATCTCGTTGATCGCGTTTGGCGGGCGCGCCGCCTTGGTACTCACCTACGGCCTCAGTGCCGCAGTGGCCGCAATCAGCTTCGCGCGCGGCCTGCTGCGGCGCACGATCACCGCGCGGGCGATGGCCGCCACACTGGCGGGCGTGGTAGCGGTACCGGCGGTGCTCGCGACGATCCTGTTCACCACCCCGCTGGGCGACCGGATCGCCGGCAAACTCTACGCCGACGACAGCGCCGAGGTGCGCGTGGTGCAGTGGCACATCTTCGGCAATCTCGATTTGCATGACTGGCTGTTCGGCATGGATGCCAATCGGCTGAACGACGTGATGCTGCAGATCGGGCTTGATCCGCCGCTCAACGACATCGAGAATTTCTGGCTGCTCGTGTTCGTGACCATGGGCATCGTCGGGTTTCTGCTATGGATCACCGGGGTTGCCATTATGGTCGCGCGGTTGTGGCGTGCCGGCGGGTGGTATCCGAAACTCATCCTGGCCGCGATGCTGATCGTCGCTTCCACCAGCAACTCGTTGGGACGCAAAAGCAATGTGCTGTTCCTATGCGTCGCCGCGGTGATGTCCGCGGCCGCCTTCACAAGATCGACGGACGACGATCCGTCGGCGGTGGGCGACAATGATCGGACGACGACTGATCGCGCTCGAGGCCTGCCATCGATGCCGGCCGCGGTCATGCGCCATGCAGCGATCGCCGCCCCTTCAGACCCGGAAGATTGAGCCCGCATGATCATGGAACGCAGTTTGTCCCGACCACCGGCCTCGGCGTTGGAAGCTTTGCTGGTCACGTTCTTTGCCAATTATCGCCGGATTCTGTGGGTGCCCGGCACAGTCCTCGCTCTGGCGTTGATCGGAGCTTTGCTAGCACCCACCCGGTATCCGGTCGAAGCCCAGGTGCTGGTGACATTGGGCCCAGAATACACCTATCAGCCGCCGGCCGGGGAACCAACCACGGTCGGCCAGTCGCTGGACCACGATCAGGTCATGCATACCGAGACCGCAATTCTGCAGAGCGGCGATCTGCATCGAGCGACGCTGCGGGCGGTCGGGCTGGACCGACTTTATCCCGATTACGTGCATCCCGGTGTGATCGCACGCCTGATGAATGGCTTGCAAGGCGCGATCGCTTGGCTGGGGTCACTGATCGGTCTTGATTCCGGCGTAGCAAGACTGCCACCCGATCCGGTCAACCTTGCGCTGCGGGAATTCGATTCGGCACTGAGTTTCGACGTGCCCAAGGTCGGCAGCGTCATCACGATCACGTATCGCCATAAAAATCCTCAGCTGGCCGCGGCGGCACTCAACGAGCTGCTGACCTTGTACATCCAGCGGCGCGCCGAGCTGTTTCGCAATGATCAGAGCGCCATCGTCGCCAAGCAGGTGGAGATCGCCAAAGCGGCCTTGACGCAGGCGGACTCGAAGCTCGCCGACTTCCAGCTGCGCCACAAGGTCGGCGGCTTTCAGGCACAGCGGGATATTCTGTTGCGCCGGCGTGGCGAGTTGCAAACCGATCGGGCCGACGCGCAGAGCCAAGCCGCGCAATATCAGGTGCGTCTCGCGGGCTTGACCCAGCAACTCGCCCGCATCGCCCCCACGGTGACCTCCGGGCGTGACACCGACTTCGAGATGCGAACCTCGCCCGCACGATCGTCCCTGGAGCAGCTGCGCGCGCAATATGCCAACGCGCTGGTGCAATATCGACCTGACGCGCCGCTGGTTCTGGCCTTGCGGGCCCAGATCGCGGCCCGCGAGGCCGATGTGGCGGCGACGCGGGACGACAAATCGGCAACCACGATCCGCACCAGCCAGAACCCGACCTGGTTGGGCCTGCAGGACGACAAACTGAAGTCCGAGACCAATCTCTCCGTGCAAAGGACCAGATTGGAGCAGGATGACCAACACCTGGCCGAGTTGGGGGCGGAGATCGCCGCACTCGACGAGAGCGAGGAACAGCTCGGGCAATTGCAGCTCGAACGCACGGTCAGCGAAGACGCCTATCGCAGTGCCACGAAAATTCTCGATGATCGGCGCGTCATCGACGCCGTCGAAGCACAGCGGCGGCCGACCGCACGGGTACTGCAGCCGGCGGTGCCGCCGCTCTATCCAACGCCGGTACGCCGACTGGTGATCGGCGCCGGCATCGTCGTGGCGATTTTCGCGCTGCTGGTGACGACGCTGGTGACGCACGCCTTCAGCCGCACTTACTGGTTGCCGGAAACCATGGAGCTGGAGCTGGGAGTTCCCGTGATCGCGGTGATTCGGGAACTGCCGGTCGCCGCCACCAAGCGGTTGTCGAAGCCGGGATGACGCGTTCGATCGCGCGTCGGCGACGCCGGCGTTTCAGGTGGCTGCTGGATTATTTGGTGGAGGTCGGTGTGAATGAGGACTGATCGTTGAACTGATAGTTAAAGCCCCAATTCACCGGGACGAACTGCTGGACATACTGGTTCCAGTAGACAAATGCCTCGGCGATCGTGGTCCGCGGCACATAGACCAGATCGTATGGGGCCAGGCGGATATCGGACGATCCATCACCTTTGACGATATCGGCATAGCGGGTGGAATAGACCGTTGCTTTGTCATCCTCGCCGCGGCGGATCACGAAGACATGCGCGGTATTGCCACTCAGCTTCACGCCGCCCGCGCGGGCGATCGCCTGGGCCAATGTCAGCGGCATCGCGTCACCCTGATATTCGCCGGGCGCCTGCACCTCGCCACCGACGAAGATCGGCGCCTGGGCGAACGACTTGATCTCGACAGACAAGCGAGGATCGTTCAGCACGCTGCGATATCGCTTGCGCAGCTCGGCGGCGACGGCACTCGTGGGCATGCCGACGACCCAGACATCGGGAGCGTCGGCGGTGGAGATGCGTCCGTCCGGACCCACGGTGACTTCGTCGTTCAGCTCGGGGTTGAGCGGAAATTTGACATCGAGCACATCACCGATCCGCAGCAGATAGAGCGCCTTGCTGGGCAGCATGGGTGACTGGGACGGCGGCGGTGCCGACTCGATCGGCGGCAGCGAGGAATAGGCCGAACCGCAGGCGGTGAGACAGGAACAGGCCACCAGAGCGACAGCGGTGGACCACAAACGATACTTGCGCGAAAAAAACGAAGCCGGCAATGGAACCTCGCTGTCAAATAGCCAGCCAGATCATGGGACGATGAACCCGGCTGCGACTAAAAAGATTCATAAACGATTGGAATGCATGCCGTCCAGCGGTGGCAGGACATCTTTTGCTCGGCACGGCGAGGAAACTTGAGACATCACAAACGATGGGGAGCCGACGGTCGCATGATGACTTTTGATACCGAATCTTCATGCTTCACAACAATTCGCCAACCACGACGTCGCCGTCGCTGTCTTTTGGCTCCGCGCCTCCGAATAGGCGACGAATATTTTGCAAAATTTCAGACAAGCCGACTAACATAGTCGTGATTTGAGCCCTTATGGATACCGGACATTTTCGAATGGCGATGCAATCTGACAGTTCGACAAACTTGCTGATCGCCGATCAGACATCGGTGCCCATCACCGCGATGGATCGCACGGAACGGTGACACGCAATCTCGATGCGGACGGAAGTGAGGCTGTTGCCATCGCAGACGCCAGTTGCCACGCCGATAAGATTGGAGAGACGCAGCACCCGGCCATGATGCGACCGGTGGCAGTTGGCGATTGCTTCGGCTGGTTCCACACGCGCGGCGAGCAGCATGGCAGCGAGATCGCGGTCATGCTGTGTCCAGGGCTGACGCGCGACGCGCTCGATGCGCATCAATCGTTGCGGCTGCTGGGCAATGCGCTCGCCTCCGCCGGATATCCGACATTGCGGATCGATTATCCGGATACCGGTGATGCCCGCGACTGTCCCGTCGACATCGCGCCACCGGTGGAACATTGGTCTGTGTGGCTGCAAAGTCTGGATCAGGCGTTAGACTGGCTGCGGGATGTCGCGGGCGCACGACATCTGGTGCTGTGTGGATTGCGCTTTGGCGCGACACTGGCGGCGGTCGCCGCCGAGCAACGGGATGACGTGCTGGGATTGGCTTTGCTGGCGCCGGTGTTGCGCGGTCAATCCTATATGCGCCAGCTGCAGCTGGAGGCGCGCCTGCAGCACGGCGGGGACGTTGAGGGGCTGGCGTTTCAGGAGCTGCGGTTCAGCGGGCAGACCGTCGATGTGATCAGCCGGATCGATCTGCGGGATGTCGCGCTGAAGCGGACCAGCCACGTTGCGATGTTTTTGCAAAATCCGTCCAAGCCGGCGCGCGATTGCGTGGAGGCCTGGCGCGCCCGCGGCGTTGAGGTGACCGAGTGCGGGTTTGCCGAATTGGCCCCGATGCTGCGCCATAATCAGGAGACCGAGGGGGCGCCGGTCGAGTTCGCGCCGCTGCTGAACTGGATCCGGCGGACCATCCCGACCCAGCCCGCGCGAGTGCCGTTCAGGCGTGTCCTGCCCGCGGTTCTGACGCAACCGGGCTGGGTCGAACAGCCGGTTCGGTTCGGACCGGACGATCGGCTGTTCGGTATGCTGTGCCAACCCGAGGGACCGGCCCACGACATCGCCGTGATTATCGGCAATACCGGCCGCGATCCGCATTATGGCTATGCCCGCTTCGGCGTGAGCTTCGCGCGCCATCTGGCGGCCAGCGGCATCGCGTCGCTGCGCATCGATTTCTCTGGACTTGGCGACAGCGTCGGTGTCGCCGGCAAGGAGCACGTGCTCAGCGCGATGTTCGAGAGTGATCGGACGCCGGACATCAGTGCGGCCATCGATGTTTTGCAGGCACGAGGCTATGGCCAGGTAGCGCTCCAGGGACTCTGCGCCGGCGCCTATCATGCGCTGCACGGCGGCATCGCCGATCCGCGCGTGAGCGCTCTGCTGCTGGTGAACCTGCCGGTGTTCCAATGGCATGTGGGCGACACGGTTGACTTCGTCTATCGCAAAACGATGACGCCAATCCGTTATATGTCCAAGGCGAGTGACAAGGATGCCTGGCAGCGGTTGCTGCGCGGAGAGCTCGATATCGCCAATATCGCGCGGGCCCAGCGCGACCGCACGATGACGCGCATCCGCGAGCGTTGGTTAAGGCTGGCCGAGCAGCGCGGCTGGGCCGGCCCGCGGAGCTTCGCGCGGCAGACGATGGCGAGCCTCGCCGCACGGGGCGTCAAGACCTTCCTGCTGTTCTCGCCGGATGACAACGGGCTCGACATGATCGAGCAGGAGTTCGGCAAGAGCGGCGCTGGAATTCGGCATTATACTGGCGCCACCCTGCGCGTCGAACCCGGGCTCGATCATATTCTCAATGGCCGCGAGATGCGGCACGTGGCGGCGACCCTGATGACCAAGTTTTTGACCGTGAACCTAGGGTCGGCTGACGTTCCGGGAGATCTTGCATGAGTGTCCGCGCCATCATCCTGCAGCAGATCGACATCGTCGCGGCGCAGCAGCACAAGATATTGAAGCCGTTGAGCGATGATCTGCATCTGATCGATTCCGGTCTGGATTCGCTCTGCCTCGCCATCCTCGTCGCCAATCTGGATGACGAGCTTGGTCTCGATCCGTTCGGCACCGGCGATGACGTGCCGATCCCCGTGACGGTGGGCGATCTGATCACGCTGTACGAGAATGCCGAAGCTTAGCCGTCGCTCGCTGTGGGAAGTGACACTGGGGGGGGGCGGCGAACGCTGGATCGCCGATCGGCATGGCACCATCGTGCTCGATCGGCTTCGCTCAGGTTCCAGTCTGGCTGTTACGGCCCGCGACCTGCGCGGCAGCTCGGTGCTGATACGCTCCGAGCGGCAATTGCCCACGATTTTGGCGGCGATCGAGCTCGACGGGATCGCGCGGCGCATCCTGCTGTGTCCGCCCGATCTGGCGCCGGACCATCTGCCGGGGATCGCGGCAGATGCCGGGGTGGATGTGGTGTTGAGTGATGGTTCGCTACCGCCGGTCGATCTCGGCCGATCCGTCAGAAGCGTCGAATGCAGCAGCGAAGTGACGTGCCGTAGCTTGGTTGGTTTCGAGCGCGGCACGGCGACCGAGTGGGTGCTGTTCACCTCGGGCACCACGGGGCGACCCAAGATGATCGCGCATACGCTGCACAGCCTGACCGGACCATTGGATGACGGACTCGCCGTCGCCACCGATGCGGTGTGGAGCACATTCTATGACGTGCGGCGCTATGGCGGGCTGCAGATCCTGTTGCGCGCGCTGATCGGGGGCGCGTCGATGGTGGTGTCGGACGCCGCTGAGCCGGTCAGCGACTTTCTGGTTCGCGCGGGTGCGTCGGGCGTCACCCATATCTCCGGCACCCCGTCGCACTGGCGGCGAGTGCTGATGAGCCCGGCCGCGTCGCGCATGGCGCCGGCCTATGTGCGGCTGTCCGGCGAAGTGGCCGACCAGGCGATCCTGGACCATCTGCATGCCGCCTATCCAGATGCCAACGTCGCCCATGCCTTCGCATCCACCGAGGCCGGCGTCGCGTTCGATGTGCGCGACGGGCTGGCGGGGTTTCCGGCCAGCCTGATCGGCGCGCCCGACGCCAAAGCCGAGATGCGCGTGCAGGACGGCACCTTGCGCATCCGCTCCAGCCGGATGGCGGTGCATGGTCTGGCAGCACAAACGCGCGACTTGCGCGATGACAGCGGGTTCATCGACACGGGCGACATGGTGGAGCTGCGCGGTGACCGCTACTACTTCGTCGGGCGGCGCGAGGGCGTGATCAATGTGGGCGGTCAGAAAATCTATCCGGAGGAGGTCGAGGCGGTGATCAACCTGCACCCGGATGTGCAGGTGTCCCGCGTCCGGGCGCGCAGCAATCCGATCACCGGAGCGGTGGTGGCCGCCGAGGTGGTGCTGCGTACCGATATCGCCGGCGATGCCGCGGCGTTCGCGGCCATCCGCGAGGCGATTCTGACACACTGTCGAGCCAGCCTGGCGGCGCATAAAGTGCCCGTCAGCATCAGCCAGGTCGCGTCGCTGGCGATCGCTGCATCAGGCAAGCTGGTGCGCGCGCATGCATAACGTGGTGGTCACCGGCGGCAGCCGGGGACTAGGCCTCGCGATTGCGAAAATGGCGGTAGGATCTGGGTTTCGCGTGATTGCAATCGCCCGGACGATGACCGAGGAGCTGGCGGCCGCGATGGCCGCAAACCCCGACGCGATGGCATTTCAGGCCTGGGATCTGGCTGAAATCGGGGGGCTCGCGGCGTTGGCCCGCCAGTTGCGGGACACGTTCGGGCCGATCTTTGGGCTGGTCAATAATGCCGGCATCGGCACCGCGGGCATTCTGTCCACCATGCCAGATGCCAAGATCGAGCAGCTGATCCGATTGAACGTGACGTCGCCGCTGACACTGACCAAATATTTGGTGCGTCCGATGCTGGCGGCCCAGGCCGGGCGGGTGGTGAACGTGTCCTCGATTGTCGCCAGCACCGGCTATAGCGGCCTGTCGGTCTATAGCGCCACCAAGGCCTCGCTGATCGGTTTCACCAAGTCCCTGGCACGGGAAGTGGGACAGGTTGGCGTGACCGTCAACGCCGTGGCACCCGGTTTCGTCGAGACCGACATGACCCACGGAATGGATCCGGGCGCGTGGGCGCAGATCATCCGGCGCAGCGCGCTGCGCCGGATGGCGACGGCGGACGACGTGGCCGCCGCCGTCGGCTTCCTGCTCAGCGACAACGCCCGCAATATTACGGGCACCGTGGTGACGATCGACGCCGGCAACACCGCGTGACGTCGCTCGCGACAGCGCCATCCCGCTCTATAACCGTAGCGACTGGTTGGCGAGTTTATCGAGGATGGTCGCGTTGCAGGGGATGAAGGCGTTCGTGACGCGGTCGTCGAACCAGATGGGGTCTTCGGATTTTGCGTAGCCCTGAGAGGCGAGGCTCGATTTTTTCAACTTGAACGTGCCGGTGGTCTCGATGGTCCGGCACAGCCGGACGAACAGCGGTCGGGCATAAGGCGGCAAATGTGCCTGCATATGATCGCGCAAGGCGGCCAGGCTGAAGCTCGGATCGACGGCGAGTGCCGCCATGCCGGCTTTGCCTTCGGCACCTTCGATCGTCACGCCGAACACCACGGCGTCGATCACGCCGGCGCAGCGGTTGATGGTGGCGGCGACGTCGGCGGTCGAAACATTCTCGCCTTTCCATCGGAAGGTATCGCCGAGCCGATCGACAAAATAATAATAGCCGGCGGCGTCGCGACGCATCAGGTCGCCGGTGCGGAACCAGCGATCGCCCGGCGTGAACAGATCTTGCAGAATTTTGCGCGCCGAAGCATCCAGGTCAGTGTAGCCGTCGAACTGGTCGCGGGCCGTGCTGCCGGCCGCTTCCGTCGGGGCGCCGATCTGGCCGATCGCCTCTCCCGCCTCACCAACATCGCAGCGCACGCCACGGCCTTGCGCGTCGCGCACGGGTTCGCCAGTGATGGGATCGCAGCGGAGCAACGTGACGGGAAAGCGATGCGCGAGCACGCCCGGCACGCGGCCGATGGCACCTGGTTTGCCCTCGCAATTGTACAGCGACACACTGCCTTCGGTGGCGGCGTAGAATTCGAGAATTCGCGGAATGGCAAAGCGCTGCTGGAAAGGGTCCCACACATCGCCGCGCAGACCATTGCCGCAACATAGCCGCAGCGCGTGCGCGGTTTCTCGTGGATGCACTGGAGATTGCAGCAGATAGCGGCAGAGCTCGCCGATATATTGCACGATGGTGCAGTGCTGATCGGCGATGTCATCCCAGAAGCGGCGTGCGGAAAACCGCTCGCGGATCACCACAGCACCGCCCGCGACCAGCATCGCGCCGACCGCGACCACACCGCCGACGCTGTGATACATCGGCAGGCAGTCATACAGCCGGTCGTCCGATCGGGCATCCATCATGCCCGCGAACCAGTCGCTCCATTCCATCACCCGCGCATGCGTCACGCGGGCGGCCTTGGGCAGGCCAGTGGTGCCGGAGGTGTAGATCAGCAAAGCCGAGTCTCGTGACGCGGGGTGGCGCTGCTCGCCAGGTGCCAGGTGGGTGCCGGGATGAGCCGCGACCGACGCGCGGAAATCGGCGAATCCCGCGGCCGTGTGGCCATGCGCCCACCAACGCACATCGGCGGGTAGGATCGCGGCGGCCTTGGTCGCGACATCGAGCAGGCCGCTGCCCACGATCACCCGCGTCGCCTGGGCGATGCCGATACAGTGCGCCAGCGCGCTCGGTGCCAGATGATGGTTGAGCAGCGCCACCACACAGCCGATTTGCGAAAGGCCGAGCCAGATCGCGACATAGTCGGGCTGGTTGGTCATCAGCAGCCCGATCACCGACCCCGGCGGGAGCCCCTCCCCCAACGCCCACCGCGCAATCTGATTGGCGCGCGCGGACAGCGCGCCATAGGTCAGCTCACCATCGATCCCGATCAGCGCGGGGCGATCGCCATCGGTGGCGGCGGCTTCGTGCACGACCGATGCGAGCGTGGCGTTGGGGGTGGCGCGGCGCCGCTGGGTGGCTTCGATGGCGCGCACCCAATCGCGCAGCGCGGCGGCACTCGATCGCATGGGCGTGCGCGTCTGGTCAGGCGCGTCGGACATTCCAGAACATCGAAAAGCCCTTGAGCGTGTCGACCAGTTCCCGGCGCTGCACGGTCGGCTGGAGGAACTCGCCGAGGGGGAGGAAGGGCACGTCGATGAACGCCTGCGCCTGGATCTCGGCGGCGATGCGTCGCTGTGTGGCGGGATCGGTGGCGGCGAGCCAACTATCGCGCAACGCCTCCAGTTTCGGCGCGGTGGGCCAGCCGAACCAGGCGCCGGCACCGTTGCCGCGCAGGGCCAGATTGGAGGCGGGGCTCGACATGTCCACCCCGGTGAAGGTGGTGAAGAACACGTTCCAGCCGCCCTTATCCGGCGGTGACTTGTTGCCGCGCCGTTGGATCACCGTGCCCCAGTCCATCTGCTGCAGATCCACCTTGAGGCCGCAACTTTCCATCATCGCGGCGGCAACGTTGGCCAGCGCCGCAATCCGCGGATAATCGCCCGGCGTGAGCATGACGATCGGCTCGCCGGCATAGCCCGCCTCAGCGATTTCGCGGCGCGCGCGCGCGACATCGCGCGGCCCGGTGATCGCCGATAGGCCAATATCACTCGCCATCGCGGTGCCTGGCGCGAAGAAGCCGACATCGGCGCGCCAGGAGTCTCGCGCGTCGCCCGCGATCGCCTGCATGAAGTCGGCCTGGTTCAGCGCCGGCAGCAGCGCACGGCGGATCGCTGGGTTATCGAACGGCGGGAACAGCTGGTTCATCCGCAGCAACCCGATATTGCCGCTGACATCGACCACCGACGTGCGCAGCTCGGGCGCGCGTTGCATCAGCGGCATCAGATCGAATGATGGCTGTTCCCACCAATCGGCTTCGCCGCGCTGCATGGCGGCGGCCGCGGTCGCGACATCGGGTATCACGTTCCATTCGACGCGATCGAAATGCGCGATCTTGGGACCCGCGGTACAGGACGCGACACCATCCGCGCGCGGATGGTATTTGTCGAACCGCTGATACACCACGCGGGCGCCGGTGACGCGCTCATCCGCAAGATACCGAAATGGCCCGCTGCCGATCATCTCCGTCACCTGCTTGAACGGGTCGGTGTTGGCCAGTCGCTCGGGCATGATTGGCAGCATGTTGATGCCGATCTTGCCGAGCGCCTCGGGCAAAAACGGAAATGCCGTTTTCAGGCGGAACTGGATGACCTGGTCATTCGGCGCCGACAGCTCATCGGTAAACCCCATCAGGGTCTGGCCGAACGCATCGCGCCGAGCCCAGCGGCGGATGCTCGCCACACAGTCGCGCGCCAGCACTGGCGTGCCATCATGGAACAGCAGCCCGTCGCGCAGTGTCAGGCGCCAGAGCCTGCCATCCTGCTCGGTGGTGGCGCCCGCCACCATCTGCGGCTGCGGGCGCAACTGGTCGTCCTGGCCATACAGCGTGTCGAACACGAGATAACCGTGATTGCGGGTGACGTAGACGGAGGTCCAGACCGGATCGAGCGCGGTGACGTCGGATTGCGGGATGAAGCGCAGCACGCTCGGCCCGTCGGCGCGCGCGACATGAGGCATCGCCAGAGCAGCCGTCGCAAGCTTGAGAAGCGAACGCCGTTGCATGCCAATCCCCCAACCAGGATGAATGGCATGAGACTAGTCCATTCTCAGCCGCCCCAACAATCCGGCGTCAGTTCGCCGCGTCGGCGAGGCGGCCGGGGTGGCCGGTTTCTCGTTCGAAGATGATTCGTCGGTCGTGGAGTGCGGCGATGGTATCGCGGTGCGCGATCGAGATGATGGTGGTGCCGGGCAGGCGGCGTTTGAGCGTGGCGTAGAGTTCGGCCTCGCTCTGCGGATCGAGGCTTGCGGTGGCTTCGTCGAGAAACAGCCAATCGGGTTTGACGAGCAGCGCGCGCGCCAGGGCCAGGCGCTGTTGTTCGCCGCCGGACAGCCGCTGGGACCAGCTGTCGGCGTCGTCGAGGCGGGGCGCCAGGTGGGCGAGGCCGGCGTCGGTGAGCGCGGCCATGATCTCGGCGTCATCGAAATCGCAGGGAGATAGCGGATAGGCGACGGCGTGGCGCAGCGTACCGAGCGGGATATAGGGCCGCTGCGGCAGGAACAGGCTGCTGCCGGCGGGCCTGCGGACATGGCCGGTGCCGAACGGCCAGATGCCGGCGAGCGCGCGGAACAGGGTGGATTTGCCAGTGCCGGAGCGGCCCTGGATCACCACCGAGGTGCCGGGATGCAGTGGCAGATTGACGTCCTGCAGCAGGGTCTGGCCGTCCGGCAAAGTGAGGGTGACGTGGCTGAGGCCGAAATCGGTTCCTTCAGTGGTCTCGTTGGTCACGCCCTCGCTGGCGTGGGCGTGGGCCGCCTGGATGGCGCGATGGAAGGTCGCGAGACGTTCGACGGTGGCGCGCCAGGAGGCGAGCGCGCTGTAGGAGGAGACGAACCAGGACATCGCGCCCTGCACCTGGCCGAACGCATCAACCGTTTGGAACAAGGTGCCGAGATCCATCACACCGGCGAAGAAGCGTGGCGAGGCCACCACCAGCGGGAACACGCTGGCCACCTGGCCGAAGCCGGCGACGAACGCGTTGAGCCCTTTCATGCGGCGCATGATCGCCCACCAATTCGCCATCAGCGCGGAAAAATCCTGCACCAGTCCGCGCTTTTCCTCACGCTCGCCGCCATAGAGCGCCACGCCCTCGACGTTTTCACGCAGGCGCACCAGGGCGAAGCGGAAGTTCGCCTCGACCCGCTGCTGGAAGAAGTTCAGCGCCACCAGCGGTCGGCCGATCCAGTGGGCGAGGCCGGAGCCCGCGATGGAATAGAGCAGCGCCACCCACACCATGTAGCCGGGGATATCGAGGCCAAGGATCGGCAGGGAGCCGGACAGCTCCCACAGGATGGACAGGAAGCTGAACAGGGTGACCACGTTGGACAGCAGGTCGAGACCCAGGGAGAGGGTGTCACTGACGAAGCTACGGACGTCCTCGGCGATCCGCTGGTCGGGGTTGTCGGTCCCGGTGCCCTGGGCGGAGGTCGCCAGGCTGACGCGATAGAAGGCACGATCGGCCAGCCAGTCATCGATAAAGCGGTCGGTCATCCAGCGGCGCCAGCGGATTTGGAGCCACTGATTGAGGTAGGTGCGGTAGACCGCGACCAGGATGAACACGACGGCGATTTCGCAGAAGCCGGGCATCAGGAAGCCGCTGGGCAGCTTTTTGTACCAGAACAGCAGGCTGATGAAGCTGCCCCAATCCTTGTCCTGGAGCGAGTTGTAGATCAGCCGATTCCAGTAGTTCAGCACGACGGACATGCCGACCATCGACAGATTGAGGACGACGATGATCAGCAGCAGGCCGCGCGCCGACCATTTTTCCTCGGCGTTGAAATACGGCTTTGCCAGACGCCAGGCGTCGCGAAGGAATGGTCCAAGTCCACGCATGCGAATGGTCTCCGGCTGGCGATCAGGAGGCTTCGGAGGGGGCGGCCTGGCGCAGGCGGATCACGCCCTTGACGGCGGTGGGCGCGACCGGCTTGCCCTTGCGCAGGATCTCGATCTGGCCGGCCTGGGCAAGGCGCTCGGCGGCGCGGCGCACCGCGGTGAGTTTCTGGCGCCAGGCGTCCCCCGGCCCGGGCATGATGGCGCGCGCCACCTCGGTCGGGCAGATCGACTTGTCCGGACCGCGCTCGGTGGTCAGGCGGAGGATTTCCGCCTCGATCATGGATGGCTCCTGCATGGCGTTCTATGTGCGGGAGAGCACAGCGGTTGCAAGCGCCCGGCCGGAGAGATAGGCGGCTTCGACCCGCGGCCCGAGACACCAGTCGCCACAGGCGCCGAGCCCGGCGTCGGCGTCCCACAGGCAGGATTGATCGAGCGCGCGGGTGACTTGGGCATAGCGCCAGCGATGCGCCGACAGATGCAATGGGGCCGCGGTAGCGCCGGTCAGCGCGCGGAATTCATGCAGCAGGTCGGCGGCGACATCGGCCGCGGGGCGTTCGAGATTGGCCTCGCTCCAGGCCGGCGAGGCATGCAGCATCCAGGTTTCCGGTGCGGCGGGCCGCCCGGGGCGCGCGCTGTCCCGCGCCACCCAGGCGAGTGGTCCATTGGTCGGGCGGAGCATGACGGGCACGTCAACCGGGTCCGCGAACGCCAGCATCACGGCCCAGCAGGGCGCGATCACGGCCCGGTCGGCGTCGGCCGCGAAGCGGTGGCCGAGGGCCGCCAGCAGCGGTCCCGCCTGCGGCGACGGCAGTGCCACCAGCATCGCGTCGAACGGTCCGGCTTGATCGCCGTCATCGACCACGGTGCCCGGCCGGGTGGTGGCGGCGGGCAAATGGCGGAGGTGCCAACCGGCCGCGTCGCGACGCACGAAAGCGACATGGCGTTCGGTGGCGAGGCTGCACGAGGCGGGTGGCAGTTGGTCGGCCATGAAGCGGGCGATCGCCGACATGCCGGGGATGCCGACCCAGCGCGGCCGCTCGGCCTCGAGCGCGTCCCATGGCGCGGCCACGCCGGCGGCGCGCATCCGCTCCAGCAACGCGGTGAATTCGGGTTGCTGGGCCGAGGCATACTGGGCACCGTGATCGAACATCAGCCCGTCGGCGCGCCGCGTCGCCAACCGTCCGCCAGGGCGGCGGCCTTTATCGAACAGGCTGACGGTGACGCCCGCCTGTGTCAGCGCCGTCGCACAGGCGAGGCCCGCCATTCCGGCGCCGATGATCGCCACGTTGGATATCGCATTCATGACTCACGTCTCGCTCACTCGCGCAGCAACCGCAAGGGCCGGCATGACTGCCGTTTCGTGAGGAATTGGTCATGCGGCGGCCTGGATCGGCGCCGGGGCGGACATTGGCGCCGACCCTGGCGCCAACCCTGGCGCCAACCCTGGCGCGACGTGATGGACGCCGACCAGATCGCCCTGGACCTGATCGCAGCCGCACGCGGCGAGGAACGAAAGCTGGGCGTCCGTCTCGACGCCGTCGGCGACCACCACGAGGCCCATCGCCTGGCCCGCGGCGATGGCGATGCGCAGCAAAGCGGCGTCATCGGGATCGGTCGGCACGCCGCGCAGCAGGACCCGCGACAATTTCAGCGTGGTGAGCGGCAGACGGCGCAGCAGCGCGATGCCCCCGGTGCGCGCGCCGAATTCCCCCAGCGCCAGGCCGACCCCGCGATCGCGGATGGCCGACAGCGTCAGCAGCAGCGGATTATCGATGTCGGCGAGCTCGCCCTCGGGGATCAGCAGCTCCAGCCGGCCGGCCGGCAAGCCCGAGCACGCCAGGGCCTCGGCGACCTGATCGAGCAGCGCGTCCTCGCGGATCTGGCAGGCGGCGATGCCGACGCTGACGGCGCCGACCGCCCATCCCGCCGCCGCCACGCACGCCGCGGTCAACGACCAGCCACCGACCTTGGTCAGCAGGCCGGCCTGGGCGACCATCGGCAGAAACACCGCGGCCGGTGAGGTGCCCAATCGCCGATGCACCCACCGCAACTGCGCCTCGGCCGCGCCGGCACCGCCATCGCCCAGGCGCCGGCGCGGCTGGAAATGCAGCACCAATCCCCGGCCATCACCGATGCCCGCCAGATCGCGCTGCAGCTGGCGTCGTTCCCCCTGAGCCAGGCGGCGCGGCGGGATCGCTCTCGGTTCGATACCAGGCGGCGCGGAGGACGGATTGGCGGTGGTCATAGGGCGGTCTCATTTATGGGGCTGTGTCCATAATAGCGGCGCAAGGCTTTCGTCGGGGTTAAGGGGGCGGGAGCCGCATCGCCACCGGCGATAGCGAAATATTCACGCCTGGATGCGGCAATGCGGGTCCACATCGCGCAGGAATTCATTGCCATGACCGCCACCCGGCGCGCGCCGCCCGAGTGCTGCTCGCTCGAGCACAACATGTTCACCGTTGTCGGCGCGCTGTGCTTTCGCCGCGCGACCACCGATGGCGCAGCCTCGATGATCGTACAGATGGGGGACCGCGAGGCCGCGGTGCCGCTGCGCTCGCTGCAGCGCGAATTCGGCATCACCGATGACAGCGCGGACGGGCAGATGCTCAGCCTGATCGAGCAGGGCCTCGATTTCGTGCACGAACTGCGGATCGGCGACAAGCTGCCCGCCGAAGTGCTGACCGGCGATGCCTCATGGGAGCCAAGGGACGTCCATCGGAAAATCGCGGCCGCCCGGTTGCAGCTGCAGCTGCTGCAATGGCTGCGGCCGGACGAGCCGGCGGCGACGGGCAGCGAGGCCGATGCGCTGCGGCGGCTCGACGAGGACCCGAAGCTGCGCCAGCAGGTGGCCGACGCGATGGGCAAGGCCGCCGAGGAACTTGGGTTGGCGAGCCGTGCCGAGATCGTCGGGCTGCTGGAACAGCTCGCCGGCGAGCTGTCCTACATCGAGGCGCTGCGCGACATGCTGCTGCGTCGGGTGCGCGCCACCCTGGCGCGGATCGAACGGTTGGCCGGCAATCAGCGCGCCGCCGACGCGCAGCGCATGGAGCCGATGAACCAGGTGCGGCGACTGACCGGCCACGCACTGACCGCGATCAGCCGACGCTTCGACCAGGTCGACGCGCAAACCGGCGAGGTGCTGGCGACCTTGCGCAACCTCGACCGGCAACGCGCCTTCATCCGCGCCAATCGCGACTGGCTGTATCGCTGCCTGCGCGCTTGGGAGCCCATTCTGGCGGAGTGGGACAATGCCGGACTGGCGCTGGATGACTGGACCTGGGGCCTGATCGGGCGGACCTACCAGTTCCTCGCACCACGCTATATGCCGATGACCGAGTGGCTGACCGTGGCCTCCCGCCTCGGCAAACGCGGCGCCCCGAAGGAGCGCGCCATGCGGTGGTGACGGGGTTTGCGGGGGCAAGCAAACCCCACCACCCCCGTCACCCGCATGGATAACAATCGCGGCCGCTGGTGCCGTTTAGGGCGGCGCTCATGCGGATGGTTGCGATATTGGCGGCGGTCTGGAACGGCATGGCGGCCAGGCGGTTCAGTGTTTCCTGGGGTCCCAGGGTGAACACGGAGGACGGCAGGGCCTGGCTGGCGGCTTCGCGGTTGCCGGTGAGGATCGCGTCGGCGGCGCCCAGCAGGCCGTTGACCACGAGTTGGGGGGGTGCGTTGGGGGCGATGCCCAGGGTGTGGCGCAGTTCGCCGCGGGCCTGGCTCATCTGGCGAAAGATCTCCGGGCTGATCTCGTTCCAGCGCGGATCCGTGGGCAGGGTGTCGGCGAGATATTCGACCGACGCGGTGGCCCGCGCGGTGCCGACCGGGTTGCCCTGCAGGCGGGAGGCCTCGGCGAACACGTAGCTGGAGAGATTGACCGCCGCGAGGTCGGAATCCTGGTTGGTGCCGAGCTCATTGGGCGGGATGTAGGCGGCCTGGGTCGCGCGGGGCACGGTGGCGCAGGCGGCGGGCAGCAGGCAGGCGAGCAGAACGAGTGAACGGGGCGTCATGCGGGTGGCTCCTCGGGGCTGACGACAGCAGCAGCGATCTGCCCTTCAGGTGGGCAGGATTGCCGCCCCTGCCATCCCTTGGCGGCTGGGGTCACGCAAGCGTGCGCAGGCCCTGCCGGTAGCGGCGCGCCAGTTCGACATAATGGGCGGCGGTTCTGGCGAAGCGCGCGCGTTCCTCCTCGGTCATCACCCGGGTCAACCGGGCCGGCGAGCCCTGCCACATCTCGTTGGCGCCGATGCGCTTGTTTGGGGTCAGCAGGGCGCCGGCGGCCAGCATGCCGCCGGGCTCGATCACCGCGCCATCGAGCACGGTGGCGCCCATGCCGACGAAGGCGCGGTCATGCAGGGTGCAGGCGTGGATGATGGCGGCGTGGCCGACGGTGACGTCGTCACCGATCAGGGCCGGGAAGCTGCCGGCGTTGACGTGGATGATGGTGCCGTCCTGGATGTTGCTGCGCGCGCCGATGCGGATGCGGTTGGTGTCACCGCGCAGCACGCAGTGGAACCATATGCCGGACTCGGCGCCGATCTCGACATCGCCGATGACGACGGCGCTCGGCGCGATGAAGGCGTCGGCCGCGATGGTCGGGGCGACGCCGTCGAGCGCGTAGAGCGGGCCGCCGGAGTCAGGCATCCGCGGTCTCGGGCTGCCCGACCCCGTGCGCGAGACCGAGCATCAGGCCGATATTCTGCACCGCCGCCCCCGAGGCCCCCTTGCCGAGATTATCGAGCCGGGCGACCAGCACGGCCTGGCGGTGGGCCTCGTGGGCGTAGACGCGCAGTTCCAGCAGATCGGTGTCGTTCAGCGCCTCCGGCTCCAGCTTGCCGTCGGCAGTGGCGGGCAGCACGCGCACATGGGCGCAGTCGCGATAGCGCGCGGCCAGGGCGGCGTGCAGGTCGGCGCCGGTGGGGCGGCCGGGCAGCGTATCGAGATGCAGCGGGATGGAGACCAGCATGCCCTGACGATAATGCCCGACGGCGGGGGCGAAGATCGGGCGCCGGGTGAGTTTGGCGTAGGCCTGGGTTTCCGGAACGTGCTTGTGCTCCAGCCCGAGCCCATAGAGCTCGAACGCCGGGCCGCCCTGCACGTCATGCTCGGTGATCATGCCTTTGCCGCCGCCGGAGTAGCCGCTGACGGCATTGATGGTGATGGGATGATCCGAGGCGAGCAGGCCGGCATCGACCAGCGGGCGCAGCAGGGCGATGGCACCGGTGGGATAGCAGCCGGGGTTGGCGACCTTGCGGGCGCGCGCGATGTGGTCCGCCTGGCCCGGCGCGAGCTCGGCAAACCCGTAGACCCAGCCTGGGGCGATGCGATGGGCCGTGCTGGCGTCGAGCAGTTTGGGGGCGCGGTTGCCGAGGCTTTCGGCGAGCTCGGTGGACTCCCGGGCGGCCTGATCCGGCAGGCACAGCACGACGAGATCGACCTCCTCCATGATGGCGCGGCGCGCCACCGGGTCTTTGCGGCTTTCGCCCGACAGGCTGCGCAGTTCGACCATGGGCAGGGCAGCCAGGCGCGCGCGGATGCCAAGGCCGGTGGTGCCGGCTTCGCCGTCGATGAAGATCCTCACTGTGTCGGCCATGGGCGTTGTCCTTGTTGACGGGGCATCGTCATCGGTTGCGGCGGCGCAATGCAAGAAGACTCGGCGAAACTGGCCTGCGTGAGAGCGATGCCGGCCATGCGGCGCGTATGACTAGAGCGTGATCGCTTCCGGCAGGCGAAGCGATCACGCTCTAGCTCTTTGTTTTATCGAGCATGTTTGTAGCCCAGGTGGGTCAACCTTATGCGATCATGCTCTCAGCATGGACACGAAAAAGGGGGCTGCCTTTCGGCAGCCCCCGGTTTCCGTCCACCGATCGAGAGTGATCAGCGTTTCGAGAACTGGAAGCTGCGGCGGGCCTTGGCGCGGCCGTACTTCTTGCGTTCCACCACGCGGCTGTCACGGGTCAGGAAGCCCGCGACCTTGAGGATCCCGCGCAGGTCGGGCTCGTAGTAGGTGAGCGCGCGGCTGATGCCGTGGCGCAGCGCGCCGGCCTGGCCGGACAGGCCGCCGCCGTTGACCGTACAGAACACGTCGAACTGGTTGTAGCGGTCGGCCACCAGGAACGGCTGGGTGATCAGCATGCGCAGCACCGGGCGGGCGAAATATTGGCCGACCTTCTTGCCGTTCACGGTGATCTCGCCCTTGCCGGGCTTCAGCCAGACGCGGGCGACGGCGTTCTTTCGGCGGCCGGTGGCGTAGCTGCGGCCGAGCGCGTCACGCTTCGGCTCGACCTTCGGCTTGTCGGCCGGGATCACCGCGGCGACGGCGAGGTCCTTCAGGTCGGCGAAGGTGCGGGACTGGGTTTCGGACATGACCTCAGGCCCTCCGGTTCTTGGTGTTCATCACGCCGACGTCCAGGCGCTTGGGCTGCTGGCCGTCATGCGGGTGGCTTTCGCCACCATAGACATGCAGATGCTTCATCTGGGCGCGCTGCAGCGGACCGCGCGTGATCATGCGCTCGACCGCCTTCTCCAGCACCCGCTCGGGGTGGGCGCTGGCCAGCCGCTGGCCGATGCTGCGGCCCTTGATGCCGCCGGCGTAGCCGGTGTGCCAGTACAGCATGGCCTGGTCGGCCTTGTTGCCGGTGACCTTCACCTTGCCGGCATTGATCACGATGACATTGTCACCGCAATCGACATGCGGGGTGAAGGTGGGTTTGTGTTTGCCGCGCAGCCGGTTGGCGATCACGACCGCGAGGCGGCCGAGCACCAGGCCTTCCGCGTCGATCAGGATCCAGTCCTTCTGCACCTCCGCGGGTTTCAGCGAGAGGGTCGTCTTCATATGGTGTGTCCCCGGCGCCATCCGGCGCGCTGCGCAATCTCAAGAGCGCCGGCTTATGCGACCGAAGCCTTGTCGGGTCAAGGGTTTTTGACTGTGGTATTCCTATACCACAATTGACCAGCGGCAAAATGCCGGCTGTATGCTGCGCGTCATGCGAGAGTCCTCACCTGATGTGGTGCATGTCGTCGGCGCCTCGGGACGCTCGGGGGCGGTATTGTGCCGGGCGCTGCTGGCGCGTGGGATGACACCGGTGCCGGTGGTGCGGGACGCCGCGCGCTGGCGGGCGACGGGGCTTGCCGGGACGCCATTGGTGGCGAACCTGACCGAGCCCGCGACACTGGCGGCGGCGCTGGGGTCGGCGGCGGCCGTGGTGTCCTGCGCGCATGCCCGGCACACCGCTTCGATCCTGGCGGCGGCGCCGGCGGCGGCGCGGCTGGTGCTGCTGGGCAGCACCCGCCGCTATACCAGATGGCCCGACGAGCATGGACGCGGTGTGCTGGCCGGCGAGGCGGCGCTGCTGTCGTCCGGCCGGCGCGGGGTGATGCTGCACCCGACCATGATCTATGGCGCGCAGGGCGAGAATAATGTGCAGCGGCTGGCGGCGCTGTTGCGCCGGCTGCCGGTGGTGCCGCTGCCCGGCGGCGGCCGCGCGCTGGTGCAGCCGATACACCAGGACGACGTGACGGCGAGCATCCTGGCCGCACTGGGGATTGCGTGGGAGCGGCCGGAGAGTGTGGTGATCGCCGGCCCGACCGCCCTGCCCTACGCCGATTTCGTGCGTGCCGTGGCGCGGGCCGCCGGGCTGCCGCCGCCGCGACTGGTGCCGGTGCCGGCCTGGCTGCTGATGGCGGCGGCGCCGCTGACCGTGCTGCCCGGGGTGCCGCGCATTCACGCCGCCGAGGTGCGCCGGCTGCTGGAGGACAAAGCGTTCGACATCAGCGTGATGCAGGCGCGTTTGGGGATCGCGCCGATCGATCTCGGGCGCGGGCTGGCGGCGACCTTCGGCGGCCGATAATTATTGCGATAAGCCAATAAAAAATCTGGTCCGGATTGTTGCGATATGTCAATAATGTCCCGAGAATTCCACTCCAGGGGACTTTTGGGCATGTCGAAACTCATTCTGAATGGCGGCTCTCTCGAGGTCGAAGACACGACGATCAATCTGATGCGCGTCAGCGGCGGCGGCGTGGTGCAGGTGGGCGATGGCACGTTCCCGACCACGGTGACCGTGACCTCGCTCGACACCTATACCGCCGGCGAGGTCGCGATCGAAAGCGGTGCGACCCTGGACGTCACTCAGAACATCTCATTGCTGACCGGCTCGATCGAGATTGGCGCCGGCGGCAAGCTGATCGTGGGCGGCGAGGCGGACCTCGCGCCCGGCAGTCATCTCGATTTCGCCGGCACCGGGGCCACCTTGGAGCTGGGTCCAAATTCCGACCTCACCGGCAATCCCGGCGAGGCGGAAATCACCAATTTCGGCGTTGGTGACACGATCCTGTTCGACGGCATCACCACCGACAATTCGACCTACAACGCCACCAACCACCTGCTGACGCTGCGGGACGGCGCCAGCGTGGTCGATCGGATCACAATATCGGGGCCCGGTGTCACCGCGCTCGATCTGATCCACAACGTCGATGGCACGACCTCCATCGTGCTGTGTTACGCGGCGGGCACCATGATCCTGACCGAACGCGGCGAGCGGGCGATTGAGGAGATCCGCATCGGCGACCCGGTGATCACGCTCACTGGCGCGGCCAAGCCGGTGAAATGGGTCGGTCATCGGTCGTACCGGCAGATCGTCGAGGGCACCGGGCGCGCCGCGGCCCCGATCCTGATCCGCGCCGGCGCGCTGGCCGAACATCTGCCGTTGCGTGACCTGCGCGTCTCGCCGCAGCACGCGCTGTATCTGGACGGCGCGCTGATCGACGCCAGCATGCTGGTGAATGGCGTCACCATCTTGCAGGAGCCGATGCCGGACGCGATCACCTACTATAATCTCGAATTCGACGCGCATGAGGTGATCTATGCCGAGGGCGTCGCGGCCGAGAGTTTCGCCGAGCGGAATTGCCGGATGATCTTCGACAATGCCGGGGAGTTCCGCGCGCTGTACCCGAACGAGCCGATGACGATGATGGAGTACGCGGCCCCTCGCCCGGCCGACGGGCCGCTGGTGGAGGCGGTCCGGCGGCGGCTGGATGCGCGCGCGGGGCTGCAAGCGATGCCGCGCGGGCGATATATTCTTGGCCAGATCGAGCATGCCGCGCATGACCGGATTTCCGGCTGGGCACACGATCCCGCATCGCCGCGCGCAACGGTGACGTTGTCGCTCACGATCGACGGGATTGCGCAGGGGGAGGTGGTGGCCAATCGCTACCGGTCCGACCTGGCGGAGGTTGGGTACGGCACCGGGCAATGCGGCTTCCGCATCCTGCTGGCGGAGCCGCTGGCGCCCGATATGCGCCACGTGATCACCCTGCATCGACGGGATGATGGCGTGGAACTGCCGTCCTCGCCGTTCCTGATCGAGCGCGTGCCGCAACTGGACGAGGCGTTGCCGCCGTTGCTGTCGGCCGGGTTCGACGACGCCGACGCGGATGCCACGATCGATCATCTGATCGAGCAGGTCTCCCGACTGTTGCAGGCGCGCAGCAACGTGTTGGGCACGCGTGACGATCGCGGGGCGCGCTGGAGCAAGCTCGACGGTCAGCCACTGGAAGATGTGTCGCGCGAAATGCCGGCGGTCGACGCCACCGGCCGCGACCGGCGGCAAGATGCCGCCTGACACGGCGATTGCTCCGCCGGCGGCTGGCCCGTTGGTGGCTAGCCGGCTGGCGGATCGCGCGTCGACGGCTGGTGCGATGACGACTGGTGCGATGACCACTGGCGCGACGGGGATGGCACCGGCCCGGCTCCAGGGTTTCCTGGACCGGGCCGATGCCGCCGGCGTTGCTGGCTGGGCGATCAATCCCGACAGCTTGTCCGATCCCGTCGATCTGGTGTGCCTGGACAATGGCGAGGTGATCAGTCGGCTGCGCGCCGACCATTTTCGACAGGATCTCGACAAGCCGGCGCTGCGCGATGGGCTCTGCGCGTTCAGCCTGTCGTTTCCGCACGGTCTCGATCCCACCGTCGATCACCGCATCGAGGTGCAAAGGCTGCAGGATGGTGCGGCATTGCCGAACTCGCCGGCCTGGATCGCCGCCGCGACCGACCGGAAAATGATGGCCCGATCGGTCGACCAGGCGCTCGATCGGCTGATCTCGGCAACCGGCGACATCGGCGAGCTCGACCAGGGGGTGAACCGGCTGGTGGTGACCGCCGGCCGTCTGATCCGCGCCCACGCCGGCCCACGCCCGGCCAGCCACGCGGCGTTCCTGGCGCGATGGCGAGATCGGCTGAACCAGTTGGCGCCGGCCACCCGCGTGTTGGTCATTACCACCAAACTGCCACGGCCGGCGGCCGCCGACAGCGCGACCGGACAGAGCGACACGCTGATGCTGCTCGGCCATCTCGCGGCGCTAAGGCGGCTCGGGACCGAGATCGTGCTGACGGCCGGTGACGACATGGCGACGCGCGACCCCGCCATCGACGCGCTGCTGGCCCCGTTCAACCTGACCCTGGCCGCGGCACCGCACGCGGTGTGTGTCGAGGAAGTGTTGCAGCGCGAGGCGCAATTGACCGACCTCGTTCATATCCACGGCCTCGCCGCATTCACCCGGTATCACCGATTGGTGCGCCACTACATGCCGGGGGTGCGCATCGTGCTCGGGGTTCCGGCGTTGGCCTCGACGCTGGCACGGCGTATGGCCGTGGCCGCTGGCAAGCTCGACGAGCATCTGTTCGGGCTGCAGCGCTTCGAGGAATTGCGCGCCTTTTCCCAGGCCGACGCGGTGCTGGCCGCATCCGAAGCCGATGCCGCCATCTTGCGGCGTGCCCTGCCGCCGGAGCGCGTGGGCGTGGCGCCGTGGCCGCTGGATGCCGGCGCCACGCAGGTGCCGTTCGCCCAGCGGCGCGGTGTCGCGTTTCTCGGCCGCGCCAGCCACAACGCCGACCTCGACGCCGCCAGAATCTTCCTCGACACCATCCTGCCGAGCACCCGCGAGGGCACCGACCTGCAACCGATCCTGGCCGGGCCAGGGTGGCAGGAGGCGTTCGCCAACCGGACGGGCATCCGCTTCACCGACGGCGCCGAGGCGCTGCGCGACGCCCGCGTGGTCGCCCTGCCGCTGCGCCTCGGCGGCGGCCTCAACCCGGCGATGCTGGCCGGCCTGGCCGCCGGACGGCCAGTGGTCGCGAGCCCGATCGCCGCCGAAGGGTTTTGCCTGCCCGCCCCCCTCGCCGCGCATGTGACCGCCGACCCCGCGCGCTTCGCGGCCCTGGTCGCGGCTCTGCATGAGGATGCCGACGCCAACGCGGCGGCCTCGACCGAGGCAGCCCGCTATGTCGGCGAGAGCTTCGCCCCCGCCCGCATCTCGGCCGACCTCGGGCGGCTCGCGGGCCTGGCGTTCTGAGATTCGCGGTTTGAAGGCGAAGGGAAGAGTTGTTCTTTCTTGAAAGAAAGAACCAAAGAACTCTTGTCTAGTTAGAGTTGGCCGTTGCAACGCCAAACACTTCATGGATGAAGTCTTT